>ENA-UPWU01000751-UPWU01000751.1-human-gut-metagenome-genome-assembly--contig:-NODE-751-length-14526-cov-4.991626_pt1 | contig 14526 bp, 13 predicted proteins | sample MGYA00250058_ERZ773392 | MGnify/ENA primary metagenome ERZ773392 (study PRJEB29103, sample SAMN06112084) | human gut metagenome | biome: human gut; feature: ankylosing spondylitis patient; material... | reverse complement strand
TTCTAAAAATACTTTACCCATAAACTCTACATAATCTTCTACAGTGTCCCATTTATCCCATTTATCTTTTCCAATATTATATGGTGGGTCAATAAGTACAAGATTTATAGATTTATTGGGTATGTTTTTTAACAGCTCTAAACAGTCACCCTGGTATAATTTATAATTCTCTTTAATCACTTCCATTCAATCACCCCCTATCTAAATATATTTGTTCTAGTTATTTCTAATTCTGCAGTTTTCCAACTTTGTACTTTTTTTAGACTTGAATGTAACATCGTTGCTATTTCTATTTTGTTTTCGCATTCTTTGTAAGCTCTTAGCATTATATCCTCAATGAACTGTTCATTCATAGCTGCATTTTGAGCTATTGATGTTTTCTTTGATACTGTGCCATGTTCTTGTTCTACCTAACTATCATTAAATACTTGTTTTCTTTGCATTTTAGCAGCATCTGATTTTACTCCCAACTCAGTTATTCTCCCAGTTAAATCATATAACAAAACTGGAATTAGTGATACATAATAATTAAGTTGTTCAGGAGATATTTCATCCCCTGAATTTAACAACTCTTTAACTTCTTTTATACATTCATCTAATTGATTAGTGAATTTATTAGTTATGCTATTTACAGTTGATATTATATCCTCTGTTTCTGAATTAAATTTTTCAATTAATTGTAAGCGCATTCTCTTCCACCCCATCGTAAATTATACATAAGACTTGATAATTTAGAATCAAATGATACTTTATCCACAACACAATTTGTTCTTTTATATTCTAAAGGTATTTCTATTATTAATTCATGTTTTTCACAATCATTAAGGGATATTGATTTTTTACATCTAATATCTAAAAATTCTCTACATACTACAGCAGGTATAAAGAATGCTCTTGCAGATTCTCTATATTGGACACATAGACCTCCTAATATTCCATCTATTTTTCCTAATTCAACTAATGAATCTATTTGTCTTCTTGTTGTGTCCATGTCTACATATATTGAAGTACCTTTTATACTCTTTAATTCAAATAAATATTGGTATGGATATTTATAATAAATGAAATCACATGGATTTCTAACTCCTGCAAATCCATTAGTAGTGTCATATAATCTTATACAGCTTAACCCCATACTTTTTTTAAAATTTTCTTCCCATCTTTTACCTTCGGTCATATTACTCACCATCTTTTCTGCATTGATTTTGATACTTACAGTATTTACATTTATCTAACTCTCGTGGAGGTACTTCTTGATTTTCTATAAATGTATTAACACAATCTATTATACTTTGTACCCTTGTTTTCATTAAATCTGTTATCTCAACTAGATATCCCTTTTTAGTACAATTATCTCGGTCTTCATATATAAATAATACTTTGGGAACTCCAATTGTCATACTATAACAAGTTGCTTGCAGTTTATGTTCTGACCATGCATCTGTATGTCTATTATATTTATGAGTTGATTCAGTTTTTATTTCTACTATATATAATTCATCGTTATATTTTATAAGGCCGTCACACATAAATCGCATATTATATTTTTTTGAATATAATTTGGTTTCATTTCCCACTTGACTTATAACCTCTGGGTCTTTAATGTTATTCTCTTTCAAATACTTACCTACATCTAGCCATTCACAATTAATATCGTGTCTATGCATACACATGATATAATCTTGTATTCTTTCATGTCTAGCTGTTCCACTTTCACATATACCTATCAAATTAACTCCTGAATCTGTATCATCTGGTGCTATTCCACTCAATTGATAGTACAAACTTCTAATGCACCCACTTATACCTGAAGGTTTGAAGGATTGAGTAGGAGTTCTGACTGAACTCCTATCTTCTTCCTCAATGGTATAAATTAGGTCTTCTATAAATTGTTCTGCAACTTTATTCTCTTGAGCTTGTTTTATCATTTTTGCTAGTGAGCCTAATTTTGCCATTTTATTACCTCCTATTCATTATCTAATGTAGACAATAGCATTTGGTCCTTATCTGAAACTATTTTTATCAAATCAGGATTACCATACTCAATATCTATTGTAGGAGAATCAACGGAGCTAACTAAATCTTGTAAGTATTTTATATTAACCTCGTATACTATATCTTCATGTCTTGGACTATCTTTTGTTGTTATACTTTCAACTGACCCTCCCACTGTTTGTAATGTAATCAAATCACCTACAAATGCTATTTGCAATGTATTCATATCATATATATCAATAAATAATCCAATTCGATTTAATGCCTTTAAAAATTCTTGTGTATCTACTACACATAAACTTGGTTGAGTTTCTTCTATCATAGGTAGTATTGATTCTGGATATTCTTCTACTCCTTCCATCAATGTACCACTTATCACTATGTTTTTACTTTTAAACATTATTGAATTATTATTCACATCATGAATGATATTTACTTTTTCACTAGATAATGTTTGAACTAAATTCGCTAGTGACGGTGGTATTAATACTTCGAGTCCTTGACAATCAAAATCTGATGCATTAACTTTTATCGCATCTGCAGTTATAATATGATTATTTCTGAATAGATATCCAAATAAACATCCATCTGCTGCCGTTTGTGATTTTACATTCTTCCCTACATTAAGTCCATGTTTTAAGTTGTATGCTACACAATCATCTATTTTTAAAGCTCCATTAGTTTCTATTTTGTGGTCTGGGTATATTTCACCTTGTACTAATTCAACTTTATAAGTACCATTTCCTTTTACTTCTAGATAATTTTCTTTTGCTGTTAGTGTTACGTTTTCTGTTGTAGTCTTATTAATAAGACTTACAAATTGGTCAGTTTTTACAATATAGTCTATTGATTCATCATATTCTCCATCTTCAAATACTGTTATGTGATTATCTCCATCTGTTGCATTTATTTTAATACCGTCTTTGTCACATACTAACTGTATATAGTTAGATATTTCTAATAGTGGATTTGCTTTAACTTTCGTAATGTGACCAAGCATATTACGTAGTTTGTTTGTATTTATTTTCATTTTATAACCTCCTATTTTTGTTTGTGTATATTATATATAAAAAAGAACTAAGATTGTTAACCTTAGTTCTCTAAACTTAATTCTATAATTCAATTCCTTCTCCATACCATCTCTCGGTAACCTCAATATCACATTTCATTGGAATTTTAAATACACCATCTACTATGTGTACCATAATATCCTCTAAGCGATTCTTAGTCTCTTTTGCATTTTCTTTAGGACATATTCCAAGTACTTCATCATGAACTGGAATTATAAGGTGATAACCAAGTCTTTTTAATTCCTCATCATTATAGATTTTTATCATAGTGATTTTCGTCATGTCTGCAGCACTTCCCTGGATTATACTATTTACACATTGTCTTTTAGCATCTTCGATAAAACCTCTATTATCTTTTATGGAATAGCCTTCTTGTAATGCCATATCTAGTACTTGCTGTCTTTGTGATTGGCCTCTAGCTCTGTTAAGTAAGTTATAATATTTTGAATAGATTTCGTTAGGCACATAATCTTCTTGCGATATTGTATCTTTTGTATCAAATGCGAATGGGTCAAAGTTATCACTATATGATTTAACACATGGTTTTATTTCTATTGGTGGTAGCTGCATATCAGATAGTCTTCTTTTTCTACCCCAAGCAGTTTCTACAAATCCATAATCCCTAGCAAACGATTGAGCAAAATCTACGAATTCTTTCACTTTTGGAAATTCAGTATAAAAATCATCAATTATCTTTTGAGCTTCTTTTGGTGTTATATTCATTTGTTCAGCTATACTTGGCACACCACGACCATACATAATTCCCAATAACACTGGTTTAACGCTTGTACGTCTTGCTTTACCTTCAGGATTTACAGTGCCATCAGGTCTAAACTCTTTACATTCTTCATAAGGCATCTTATATATCTTTGATGCTATTGTAGCATATAAGTCTTTTCCTTCTAAATAAGCATTTATCATATGTTCGTCACCACTCATATGGGCAAGACATCTCGGTTCTTGTTGACTAAAATCTCCACCTACAATGACCATTCCTTCTCCTGCTATAAACATCTGTCTAATATCATGCCCTGCATCTATTATAGTTCCATCGCTTAATGTTGTTTTTTGTGAGGGGATATTTTGTAAATTTGGGTCACTACTACTAAATCTGCCAGTTTTTGCGCCATATTGATTGAAATTCGCATGTAATCGGTTATCCCTTTTAGCAATATGACTTGGTATTGCATCTATATAAGTACTTAATAGTTTGCTCATACTTCTATATTCCAATATACTATCTACTAATGGGTGATTAAAAGATTTTAAAATTTCTTCACCTGTTCCTCTAGGCTTCTTTTTATCCGGACTTTCAAATCCTAATACATCATAGAATAAAATAGCTAACTGAGTTGGTGAACTTATATTTACCTTTCGTATTCCATCTTTAAATAATTTATTATATGCACCAGGATTTTTCACCATCAATTTATCGAACTTATCATTTAATTTATCTATTTCTAAATTGAATTTTGTCTCCGCAGCGTCCATATGTTTTGTATATTGTTCTTTTAATCTATCAGCTAAATCTGTATCTATTTGTACACCTGTACATTCCATTTCAAAGACAACCTCAATAAGAGGCATCTCTATCTCTCTAAATACCGCAGCAACTCTTTCAAGCCCTTTTGACTTACAATATGTCCCTTCTATGTCTAAAAATTCATATTGAAATTTATACAAATCATAAGTCATTATAGGGTCAAATGATGCATACATATAGGCGACATCTGGAGGAACTTTATTAAATTCAATCCCATTAAATAAGCTATTAAATGATGCGACTTTATTAGCTTCTTCTGATTTATCTACATATTTTTTATATAGCTGCTTCAATCCATGTTGTTCGTTTTCATTTAATAACATACTTCCGATTAGGGTATCCCAATATGGTATAATCTTAACTCCTACCATCCACCATAATATATGCATATCAAATTTGGCATTATGCAGTACATATTTTATATTAGATTTGTTCATTCGTTCAAATTGTTCATTCATAAACTCTGGCGATATATTTGTTTTTAACTCAATACCAGTCATAAAACTTTCATGTCGTACTGGAATATATACTCCTTTTTGTCCAGGTGTATATAAACATATGCCTGCTATTTTTCCGTCTATTCTATCTAACCCATTTGTTTCTGTATCAACTGCTATTATGCCATTTGTAATAGCACAGTCTATATACTCTCTAATTTTGTTCTCATTGTCTAATAATTCTAGTTTATCTAATTTATCTGCGAATACTTCTTGAGACATTTCTTTTGCAAGTTGTACTTTTCCACTAATACTTTTCGGTACTACTTTTGCAACTTGTTTTTTACTTGATTTTTTACTCAACATTTCAAGTGCTTTCTTTTGTGCTTCTTGTGTTTTTCTAGCACTAACATTACAGAACATGTCGCCAATTCTTCCCATAATATACCTCCTTATAAAATAACCACCTCATATAAGAGGTGGTTATATCTTTTTATACTATAAATAATTTTTTTTGATTTCTTCTAATCCTTTTCTCAGCTATATTAAAATAATTTTCATCTAATTCAATTCCGATAAATCTGCGATTTGTATTAAGACATGCTACTCCAGTTGAGCCACTGCCCATAGTAAAGTCTAATACTAAATCACCTTCATTTGTATATGTCTTTATTAAGTATTCTAATAGTGCCACTGGTTTTTGAGTAGGGTGCAAACCTCTATCTCTTTTGTAATATAATATGTTTACAGGATATTTATATTTATATTCACTAATACGATTATCTGAATAGCTCAGGGGGGAAGTCTCACTTTTGCTATTACTTCCAGCTTTTCTTTTTATTTTCTTAGGTTTATCTAATTTAATTATTTGTGGATTATAACATGGAGTTTTATCACAAAATACAGATATATTTTCATTTTTTATTAAGGGTCTATATCTAACTAATTGAAAACCAACACCCTGTTCTTTTTCCCATATCCAATCATACTTGTAATTTTTAATATTACTCATCCTTAAAGCACTACTAAATGGTTCACTACCAAATAAACAAATAGCTCCATTAGGTTTTATCAGTTTGTTTAATCTACTCCACATTGCATCAAAAGGTATAACTGAATCCCACTCACAAGCAGTTGTACCATATGGGGGGTCGGTTAATATCATATCAACTTTAAAACCATCTTTAATCAGCTCATCCATCACTTCTAGACAATCACCTTGGTACAATTTGTATCTAACAGTTTCTATTTTCATTATAGCATCCCCTAAAATACATCACTTGGTGCAGTTGAACGACTGCCTCTATTATGCATTGGTTCGAATTGTTGTTCTTGTGCTTGATGTCGTTGTGTTGCTTGTTGTGGTTTATATGTTCCATTAACTATTTGTTGCATTTCTTCTAATGTTGCTTTAATTATAAAACTTCCTTCAAGTTCTTGTTTTTTAGGAAGGTCCTCTAATTTTGTATTGTCTTTACCCATTGGCATAAATTCATATTGAGTCTTTTGGTCACCTTTTTTACCTCGTCTTATAATTTTAATTTTAACTGCGGATAAATCTCCGAATTCATTTAAATATGTTATTATTTTTGGCACAAATGATGCTCCTCTTTCCCATATTTGAACTTCATCTGGTCTATCTGATGTAATAAGTTGTAAGAATAATTTTTCTTTTGGTTTATTCCCATGTTTGCAAAGTGGACAATCGTCTGCATGTGCTTCACCATTTGCGTCAACTGAATTACAACTTACATATCTTTTCTTTCCTTCAACTTCTACTTCATGTACTAAAAAATAATCTATATCTGACCCATCTGGTTGATTGTATAAAAATCTAACAACTGCACTATCTCCATCATCTTTTAGACTGAAGTATCCTCCATTTCCTGAACTTTGATATTTTCCTGCGTTTCCAATTCCTATTCTTGCCATTTTTTTTTCTTTCCTCCTAGTTTCATAAAATTTTTATAAGTTTTTAAAGTAGAGGATATATTTTGTAACCCTCCTCTCTGGGTTATGCATGTTATATAGAATATTTTACATATTTTGTTAACTAATTAGACAATATATTATTACTAAGAAAAATACAAAACCGCATATAAAACCTAAGCTAAGACCTATAATAAAATCTATAGTTACCATGTAAAACCTCCTAATCACATTTTGTCCAACCACAATTAAAACAACTAATACATCCTCCTGTATGATTTAAATCTGCACCACATTCGGGACATTTGGCAGTTTCAATTTTAACTTCGTCATTAATTTTTAATTCAGTAATTACAGGTTGATTAATATAAGTATCTTTAAACATAGTATGCAGATTTAACAGTTCAACACCTATTGCTTCTGCACAACTTCTACCAGGACTTATAGATACATCTGTGTTTCTCTTACTTACAAATGAAGGGCAAGCTATGACAGATTTTAGTTGGTCAACAATATCTTCAACACTTGCACCTCTTTTACCTGCAAGTGAAATCAATCTAGATAAACCTGTCATATAACTATTACAACCGCCTTTACTGCCTTTGTTTAAAAAGATATGACATAATTGGCCTGTTTCCTTATGGAAATAAACAGTCATCCATAATGAGCCACAACCTGTCTGTAATTTTGACCCAAAGGCGATACAATGATTTATATCAGTATCTATATTAGTTACTGGAACAGGTTTTATTTCTTTTGGAGTCTTTACATCACCTTTTAGAATTCCTTCTCTTTTACATCCTTCTCTAAATACAGTCAAGCCTTTACAACCTAGCTCATGAGCTAATACATAGGCTTTGAATACATCTTCGACAGTTGCATTATTTGGTAAATTAAGAGTACTAGATATACTAGCATCAATCCATTGTTGCCAATCAGCTTGAGTTTTTACTCTACTCATATAATCTAGGTCTTTTGCTCCTATTAGATAAGCTGGTTTATTGTTTAGCATATCTATGTCATCAGCTTCTATTGCGCATTGAACAATAGCTGGATATTCCATATATACTTTATCTTCAGCATTCAATGATTTTGTAGTTCTTGCAAATCCGTTGACATCATATATAGGTTCAACTCCTGTTGATATTCCGAGCATTGTACCAATACTACCTGTTGGAGCTATTGTAAATAATTGACTATTTCTTAAACCATAAGATTTTATTAAATTGATAGTTTCGTCATATATTTCACCATCTTCTACTTTACATTGCAGATAAAATGAATTAAGTATATAGTCTTCATTATATGCTTCAAATGTACCTAATTCTTTTGCAAGTAACGCTGACTCTTGAAGTCCTGCATTACATAATGCTTTTCCTATTGAGGCTATTAAGTTTGAACATCTATCACTACCATAAGGAATTCTCATTTTAATTAACATATCGCCAAATCCCATAATACCAAGTCCAATTTGTCTCCATTTTGCAACTGAGTCTCTTTGTACTTGTAATGGATGTAATGGTAGCCCTTCGTCTAGTACTTGATTTAATGCCTTTATTGCTATTTTTACAACTCGTTTAAATTCAGGTATATCAAATGCTGGTTTTTTACCAAATGGGTCTTTTACAAATTCAGATAAGTTTAATGAACCTAATAAACAACTACCTCCTGCTGGTAATGGCTCTTCAGCACATGGATTAACTCCTGCAAACTCAAATTCACCATTCTTAATATATTCAGATAATAATGTTTCTGTATTTACGTTATCCCAAAATAACATTCCAGGTTCTCCCCAGTTCCAGTTATTCTCTGCTAATTTGTACATTAGCTCATTAGCATTACCATCGCCTGCTATAACTCTAGTCATAAATAAATCATCTGTTCTTACGGATATATTACAACCTTCTAATTTTTCATTTTGAGTTTTAGCGTTAATAAAATCTTTTATCTCTGGATGATTTACATCCATGCTTATCATTAATGCACCTCTTCTACCCTTTTGCCCTATTGTTTTAGATACATTATTGAATGTTTCCATAAATGAAACAGCTCCTGTTGTGGTTAATGCCGCATTGTTAACATGGCTGCCTTTTGGTCTTAGTTGTGATATATCAATACCACAACCTCCACCATAACTAAATGTTCTTGCTAAATGTTTTGCTGTATCATATATATCTTCTATACTGTCACCTACTTGAGGTAATACATAACAGTTACTATAAGTTACTTTTCTATCTGTCACTCCTCTTGATGCTAATATTCTGCCACCAAATATAAATTTTTTATTTATTATTAAATCTTTAACATCAGCATCTTTATTTGATATCCTATCTAGCCATTGGTCGAATGTCTCATCACCATTTTGATATTTTTTCTTCCAAATATCCTCTCCTAATTGACTCAAGTTCCAGTCTTTTAATTCCATATTCATTCCTCCTTATACAGCTTTTAAATCTATTAATTTATCTTGTAATGCTTTTACTATTACATTAGCACCTGCTCTTGAAATACCTATTTGAGCAGCTACAGCTGATTTAGTTGGTTTACAACCTTCTAGTAAAGCATTACAGAACTTTCTTTGATTATCGTTCATGTCTATACTATCAATGTAATATCGTAACTCTACTTCATCAAAATCTTTTCTATCAGTATGTCCCATACAACTACTTTTGTCTTCATCTCCATCTGCATCACTTGAAAAGTAATCTGAAAATAATTGTGTATGTGTGCATTGATTTAATACTCTTTTCTGCATTTTTTCTGATTGAGATAGATGTCTTAACTCATTGTATATATAAGTACAAATAAGACTTGTTAGTTGTGCATGACTACCTAATTTATAATTTTCTAAGGCTTTCCAGATTTGTTCAAGTATAACTGATTCTTTTGTAGATTCATCTAATCCTAAAAATTTTGATGCTATTGAATTAAATTGTCCATGTCCTGTTTCATATACGAATGCTATTATCACATCCTTATTGCCTTTGTGATATTCGTTAATTAATTCTTCAGTTGTTTTCTTTCCTGTAAAATTATCCATAATATTTAAAAATATTTCGTGTTTCATAATATATAACCCCCATATTTGTTAATTTATTTTATACTTAAATTATATACTAAAGTATGTAATAAGTCAAATACTTTTTAGTAATTTTTATAAAATATTTTTTAACGGCAACGCTAAGACTTCAGCTCCTAAATCATTTATGTCTCTTTTGTCGTTACTATTATATTGTAGTATTTTTAGTAATTTTGTATTATTCAATTTTCTTATTATCTTGTAAGTACCTTCAATTCCCGCTGCATCATTGTCAAGTGCTATTATAAATTCCCTTGTTGGTAACATTTTTAATAGATTATATTGTTGTCCTCCACCTGTACCTAATAATGCTACTGCAGGTATTCCTAACTCCCAAAGAGTTAACGCATTAAATATTGATTCAACTATCCATACCGACTTATAATTCCCAATTATACATTCATATCCACCAAATATAAAATCTGTCTTTTTTATACCAGCAGGGATAAAATAAAATTTACTATATATATTACGTGTTTGAATAAATTTTATATTTCCTTTTAAATCCTTAACTGGTAAAGTAATAGTCATGTCCTATGGATTACAGACTATACTAAAATTCTTACATACTTCTTTTGATATACCTCTATCTGCCAAATACTTACAATAATAAGCATAGTTATCTAATATTGTATCTGGTATTGTAGGATATTTTTCAACTGGTTTACTTCTATCTATATTTAATTGCAAATCTCTAGGTGTTTCTAATAGTGTAGTTCTATATTTTGTCTTAAGCCAGTTGTTCCCATATAATCCACCGTCTCGGTAACCAAAACAGAAAGATATAAAACTAGTTAAATCTGCTGTATACCCACACGTAAAACAATGTACAGTTCCTGCTGGTATGATTTTACCAGATGCATGTGTATCAACTAAAGACATTCCACAACTTGGTTTTCTCTCTTGCCCATCTTTATGTGAAGGACAAGAAATCATAATATTGTCATTTACTGGTTTTATAGAATGTAATAACTGTATATTATTTAGTTGCAAGTCTTGTTGTAAATCATTAAGTAATGTCAACCCATCTACATCTACACATAAACCATTCGTCTTAAACATATAATCTCCTCCTTATTAATTTATATATTATATACAATTTTTACACAATTTGTTAACATAAAAAGACCCTAGCTTATAGCTAAGGTCCTTTTGCGGTTACTCATAAATTATATTATAAGGAGAAAGTTTAATGGGGAATAACTTCCTTACATATATTATATACGATTATAGAAAAAATATGTTAACTAAAAAAATTAAAATACATCAGTGACATCAGGAATTCCTGTTGGAATATTAGTTGAATTATTTTTAAAGGGTAATTCAGGTTCAGATTTTATTTGACCCTCTTCTGATACAAATCTAAATGTTCCTAAGTCTATATCCCAACTATATATGAATTTTTTATTATTTTCTCCATATCTATTCTTTGTTATAAGTAGTGACAATCCCAACTTCGTTTGAACAAGTGATATAACTCTACTACTATTCTGTCCTATTGCGTCTGATTCTCCTATATCTGCTAGTTCTGGGTTTTCAGGTTCTTCTGTATTAGTTTTATTACGATTTGCTTGAGCATCTGCTAGTATAGGAAGTCCTAACTCTTCTGATATACGGAATAAATCCATTGTAATATTACTTAATTGTAGTCTCCTATTCTCTCCCTTTCTTTCATCATCCATTAATGATAACTGGTCAATACCTACTATATCTGGAGTATATTTTTTAATTAGTGCTTTTAATGTGCTTACTGTCATATATTTCCCGCCTAAGTCTTTTGGAGTAACAACAATAAAAGGTTGTAGACTATTTGCTCGTTCTTGCAAATCGTTTTCATAATTAGAAAACTGAACATCTGAAATTGTACCTCTAGTTAGTTGCCTATTTGAATAGTTTAGCGCAAGTGTATCATGTCTATAACCTACCTGCATTGCACTCATTTCACCTGAATATAATAATATTCTTTTGCCTTGTGAATGTGCAGCAGTTAGAAACTTTTGTAATAACCAAGATTTACCTTGATTTACTCTACCGACAATAGTAACTAATTCTTCTCCAGGTAGCCAACCACCAAGTATATCGTCTAATTCTTTTAATCCTGTTGATATACCCAAAATACCCTCTGTACCCTTCTTAGAATTGATATCCGCTATTTTTTGATTAACTATATTATTTATGTCTGTGCCTTGTGTGATAGAGTTATTAACAAGTAATTTCTCACCTTTGGATAAAATATTTCTAAGTCCTTCAAATGCATTTTGTTTAAGTAGCTCAACTGATTCATTAAATAAATCCGCGGCATTTCTAAATACATAATCTTCTCTCAAATTTTCTAATAAATACTTTTGAGGTTCTAATACATCTAGTAAGTCAAATTCAGTAAAGTTTGCTAAGAATGTAGCTTGGTCTGGCACTTTACCATATTTCTTATAATGTTCTAATATATAATTCCATTCTTTTTTATAATTAGGAAAGAAGTCTGCATTAATACCCTCTTCCAAATATGAATCTATATTATTTTCTGCTAATATATTATTTATGCATTGTAACTCTATCATATTCTGACCCCCTTTGGCGTACGTTGAGGTGGGTTATTAAATTCAACTATAATTGAAGTTTCTAATATTCTACTTGCAAGTCTACCACCCACATTATTAACAAATTCGTCATCAATGACATTTGAAGTAAATATATTACATTTAGTTGAACTTATGCGACTGTTGATAAGTGGAAATAAAATTGAATGGTCATAGTCACTTAATTTTGTACAACCTATATCGTCCCATACTACAATATCTACATTAGGTATTAATTCCTCTATCTGTAATAATCTATAATTCTTTTGTGATATTGCAGATTTTTTCTTCATTAGAAAATCATCAACATTAATGAATAATCCTCTACACTTTGTACCATTACCAGGCCAAATTTTGCTAAAATATGAACTCATTAATTTTATGCTCCATGTAGTTTTACCATTTCCATAATATTTACTATATAAGAACAAATTTTGTCCTTGTTGCACAAAATCTAATATATTAGCTTTCACTTGAGCTAAATATTTATATTTTGCTAAATCAACTCCAGCACTTAATTTCTGATTTTCTAAATATTGTAATTGCTCTGGTATATTAGCTAGATTTACTAGATAATAATATTGGCAATATAATGCACAACCACAATTACATGTTTGTTTTGTATAATTACTGCATATTTCCCTAAACCAACATTTATCTTGGGCAAATTTAAATTCTTTTACATCATACATTGTATAACCTCCTCCTTTATATTTTATATATTTTATTTACCTTAATTTGTTAACATAAAAAGATAGCATGATAGTTACCAGCTACCATGCTATGTAAATTGTTAAATTCTATATACAGTAGAATAACAATAATAGATAATACTATTAATGAATTGTATGTATTATATACAATTAATATATATTAATGTTAACTATAAATGTATATTACTTTCTATAAAGTTCTTTATTAATTAACGGTCTTACAGGTTTTAGAGGTTGTAAATCTTTTAATATTTTATCTAGCCCTTTTGCAGTAAAATGCACATCTTTATTTCTTTCTATAAAGATATATCTACAGTCATAATTTGTTATTTTTCCATTATACTCTACTATCCAGTCATTATCGAATAAATAGCGTTTAATGTCTTTACGTCTTAAACCAGTAGCACTACATACATCGTTTATAGTATCGCCTTTTATTTTGTAATTTAATAATTTATTTATTTTTTGTTGAAGTTGTTCTAATTGTTCTGTAGTTGCTCCCTCGTTTATATAGCCTCCAGTTTTTCTTATTTCTTTTAATATTGTCTTTACTTGTTTCTTAAATTGTTTTGCGATAGGTTTTCTACTTTGAAATAATACCTCATAAACTCCATTTTCAGTTAAGAACCATTGTTCTTGTGTGCTTCTTGAAGTTGTGCTTTTAAAGCATACCTTCATTTTTTCATCTTCATCTACAATTTCCATCATTCTTGATACTTGTTTATGCTCTATCCAATTTGCTACATCTTTTGCTAAAAATAATGGTTCTTCAATAGTACCATAAATATGAAAATCCTTTCCTAATACCTCTTGATTATAAATTATTTGTACTTGTTTCATTTTATATTCCTCCCTTTTTATATATTAAATATATTTTTTATTATAAAACCTATATTATAGATATCTGTATTGTTATCGGATACTCTAATAAATCTACAGTTTAATTCTTTTTCTATCTCTTGTTGTCTACCCTCTTGTCGTTCATAGCTATAATTTTTATGATTATTTTCATCATACTCAATAGCTACATTTAAACTAGGTATATAATAATCTATACGATAGGATAATATACTATACTGTCTTATACCTTTTATATTGAAAGGTTCTAAAGACTCTTCTAACTGGTCTAAGAATTCTATTTCTTCTCTACTATGAAGGAGTTTACATTTACAAATTAATCCCTC
>ENA-UPWU01000750-UPWU01000750.1-human-gut-metagenome-genome-assembly--contig:-NODE-750-length-14556-cov-6.505491_pt1 | contig 14556 bp, 10 predicted proteins | sample MGYA00250058_ERZ773392 | MGnify/ENA primary metagenome ERZ773392 (study PRJEB29103, sample SAMN06112084) | human gut metagenome | biome: human gut; feature: ankylosing spondylitis patient; material... | reverse complement strand
TGAATATCCAGGCCGACAGCCGCTACATCGACTCCGAAACGGGTAAACTGGAGTTGCAGAAAGCCCGCCCCATCGTCTATTCGCACGGCGAATACTTCGCACTGGGCCGTATGCTGGGCTACTTCGGCTGGTCGGTCCGCCGCAAAAAGAGAATCAAACGGGAGCGACAACCCGACAAAATGAAAAAATAGCCCCTGCGGACGGAAAATTTCCGTCCGCTTCCTATTTCGGTACAGCCGGAAACGCCTATCTTTTTTCCGACAAGGCTGCGGCCCACTCCGGCTCGCGGAATCCGACCAAAATCTTGTCGGAAGCGATCAGCAAAGGCCGTTTCACCAACATACCGTCGGTCGAAAGCACGCGGATCAGCTCTTCGCGCGGAGCCGTGCGGACCTTTTCTTTCAAGTTGAGCGCCTTATAACGCAGACCGCTGGTATTGAAAAATCTATTGACCGCAAGACCGCTGCGATCGATCCACTCTTCGAGCTCCGCTTCGGAGGGATTCTGCTGCACGATATCGCGCACTTCGACTTCGATCCCGCGCTCCTGCAACCATTTAAGGGCTTTCTGACAAGTGCTGCAACGGGGATAGCAAATAAACAAGGGTTTCATTTTCATCGTATTTCGAAATACAAATATAGTGAAAACCGAGGGCTGAATCAAATTTGCACGAACCGACGCTCGAAGCATGCGCCGAGGACGCTCGTGAACTCTGCCATGCAAGGATGAGAAAACTGAAAATTAAGTTTGGCCTACCGCTTGTCTTCCATTATCTTTGCAGAAGATAGGATACGCCTCGGAAAACTGAGAGCAAGCTCCCGTTTTCTTCTCGACTTTCACTATCTTTGCAAAAGATCGGAAGCGGTTCGACAATCTTCGCGTGCAAGTCCCGCACGATTGCTCTCACCTTTCCCTGTCTTGGAAAAACGGAACCGAAGAATTTATGCTGCAACAAACCATCCGGAGTTGGATCGACCAACTGCTCGTTTACATCGGAATCTCTGCGGACAGCGCCCGCGGCATCGACCAATGGGTCATCCTGGCCATCATCGTCGCCATCGGCGTAGGGCTGGACTTCCTGATCCGCCTGCTGTTGTTGCAGGTCGTGCGACGCGTCGTCAAGCAGACCAAAGTCACGTGGGACGACATCATCTTCGACGACAAAGTCCTGCGGCGGCTGTGCCACATCGTCACCCCGATCCTGGTGGTGGTGATGCTGCCCATCGCCTTTCCCGATCAAAACGGCCTCGTCGTCCTGATCACGCGGCTGGTACAGATAGCGATCGTCATCGCCGTCCTGCGCTTCGTCAATTCCCTGCTGGAAGCCATATTTCAACTGATGGGCCGCCGGGAGGAGTGGAAAGGCAAGCCGCTGAAGGGCCTGATGCAGACCGGACAGGTCATCGCCTTCCTGGTCGCCGTCATCCTCGTCTTCTCGATTCTTCTCGACCGCTCTCCGGCGATGTTCCTCACCGGTCTGGGCGCTTCGGCCGCGATCTTCATGCTGGTCTTCCGCGACAGCATCCTGGGTTTCGTATCGGGCATCCAACTGTCGGCCAACAACATGCTCAAAGTCGGCGACTGGATCAGCATGCCCAAGTACGGCGCCGACGGCACGGTGGAGGAGGTCACGCTCAACACGGTCAAAGTCCGCAACTGGGACAACACGATCGTCACCCTCCCGCCCTACCTGCTGGTGAGCGACTCGTTCCAAAACTGGGAAGGAATGCGTTCCTCGGGAGGGCGCCGCGTCAAGCGCTCGATCAATATCGACATGACCAGCATCCGTTTCTGCACACCCGAAATGCTGGAGCGATACAAGCGCATCGACCTGCTGAAAGATTACATCGCCCGGACCCAGCAGCGGGTCGAGGAGTATAACCGGCAACACGACATCCCCTCCGGTGAAGACAAAATCAACGGACTGCACCAAACCAACATCGGAGTCTTCCGAAACTACCTGAACCTCTATCTCAGGCAGAACGAACGGGTCAATCAAAACATGATGGTACTCGTCCGGCAACTGCAGCCCACCGAACAAGGCCTCCCGATGGAGCTTTACTTCTTCACCGACACGGTGGACTGGGTCCCGTACGAAGGCATTCAGGCCGACGTATTCGATCACGTGCTGGCCGTCATCCCCGAATTCGACCTGCGCGTTTTCCAAAACCCTTCGGGCAACGACCTGCGGACGCTGACCGGAAAAACCGATACCAACCATTAAGACGCTATGAAAAAACTGCTGCTCGCCCTCTTCCTCGTTTTCACCCTGCCCCTGTCGGCAGAGGAACAGCCTGCCGTACCGACAGCCGACGAACAGGCCGCCGCTCTGATCAACGCCCAGGAGTGGTTCCGGCTCGAAGCATGCTACCCGGAGATCCGCGACGAACTGTCGCCCTTCGTCCGGCTGCTCTGCGAAGCCTCTCTGGGCAGTCATTTCAACCGGCTGCCGGAGAGCTGCAATGCCATCGGGACGCTGCTCAACGACTACCAACAGGAACTCTTCGCCGATCCCGAAGGCTCGATGCTCGGCTGGCTCCTCTCCATGCTTATCGGCAACCTGCAGGAGCTGGGCGCCTACGAACAGGCGGCCGACCTGCTCACCCAGTTCGCTGCCGGACAGAGCGAGGAAGAGAGGGCTTCGACCCTGGCGACCCAACGGTGGTTCCAAACCATGGCCCGACATCCGCGCACGTCGCTCACGAAACCCGACGGCGAAATCCGGCTGCCGCTGACCGTCGGAAGCGAAACGGTCAAAAGCCCGCTGGACGGCACGGACAAAAAGGTCCATAACTTCTATACCGACATAACGATCGGCGGCCGCACCGAGCGCTTCATCTTCGACACGGGTTGCAGCGGCGCCAGCTTCGTTTCGGCGGAATTCGCCAAGCGCCACGACCTCGAAATCATCTGCGATTCGATTTCCGTGAGCGGTATCGGCGGCAACGGATTCGTGAAATTCGCCACGACCGACTCCATGCAGATCGGACCGGTCACGATCCGCCACCCCTACTTCATGGTCTTCGACAACGACGAGGCTTCGGACCAAATCGGCCATATCGAAGCCGTCCTCGGCACCGACTTCATGCGTCTGGCCGGCCAGATCGAGCTTCGCCCCAAAGAGGGTTTCTTTCTCCTGCCCGCCACTCCGGAACCGACCCCTGCAAGCGGGCGAAACCTGATGCACGACACCTCCTCGGGACAATATATTCTCAACACGCTCGTCGCCGGAAAAGACACCGTCCCGATGGTCTTCGACACGGGCAACTCCCGCACGGGACTTTCGCCGAACTACTACACCCTGCACCGCGAAGAGATCGACCGCAGCGGGAAAAAGCGGGAAACGGCCGCAGGAGGTTTCGGCGGAATTTTGCGAGGTACGGGTTACGACCTGAAGAATATAACCTTCACGATCGGCAACGGCTCCCGCACCCTGAAAAAGGTGACCGTCACAGCTGACTTCGGCCCCGCATCCGAACAACCCTATTTCGGTTCGCTCGGAATGGACCTTTTCGAAAAGTTCGACCGCATCGTCTTCGACTTCGGCCGGATGTTCGTTACGGCGGAATAAATCCAACGCTTTTTCGTCCCGCACCCTGCACGACCGAACTACCCGTCCCTTCCTAAAAATTTTTCGCAAGACGATGAACGCAACGACAACCGTCCTTCAGACAGACAGTCTGCTCTTCCGCCCGGCACTTCCCGACGATCTGGAGCGTATCTGCACGATCATCCGCCAGGCCCAGGCGCAGATGCGCCTGCGGGGAAGTCGCCAATGGCAGAACGGCTACCCGGCGGCGGCACATATAACGGACGACATCGACCGCGGATACGGCCACGTACTATGTACTCACACAGGACTCGTCGTCGCTTACGGGGCTGTCGTCTTCGACGGCGAACCGGCCTATGCCGAAATCGACGGCACGTGGCTCGACCAAGCCCCATACGTCGTCCTGCACCGTCTGGCCGTCGCACAGGAGGTCAAAGGACAGGGCATAGCGACCGAATTCATGCGCCGCACCATGACATTGGCCCGGGAGCGCGGCACAGGCAGCTTCCGGATAGACACCAACTTCGACAACCGTTGCATGCTCCGCCTGCTGGCCAAATTCGGCTTCGTCCGCTGCGGAGAAATACATTACGCCGGAGATCCTCGCATCGCATTCCAGAAAATCCTCTGACCGGCACATCCTGCCCCGCAAAACGTCGAACCGGTCGTTTTCTCCCACAAATATCCGGCTGCTTCCAGACACCCGAAAATGCCGACGGACGGTCCATCCGACCGTATTTATTCGTACCTTTGCCTCCGCTTTAGGTACTTCGCCCGACAAAATGCCGATAAATTTACCTTGCACGCGGCTTTTTCCGCACCTTTGCAAGAGGATTCTTTTACGATGAAAGCAGGTCTGCAACAAATTCCGATACAGGGTGCAGCACCCCGTCTGGCCGGCAACAGGGAGTGGGACGGCCTTCCCATGCCGACCCGATTCTGGGCCATCCTCGCCGTAGCTTTCGGCGTATCGCTCTCGGTCATAGACGGAGCCATCGCCAACGTCGCTCTGCCGACCATGGCCCGTATGCTGGGCATCTCGTCGGCCAATTCGATCTGGATCGTCAATGCCTATCAGTTAGCCATCGTGGTTTCCCTGCTCTCGTTTTCAGCATTGGGCGACGTGATCGGCTACCGTAAAATCTACATCGGGGGACTGGGTATCTTCATCGTCGCCTCACTGGGCTGCACGTTGTCCGACTCTCTCGCCACGCTGGTCACGGCCCGCGTCTGCCAGGGATTCGGGGCGGCAGCCATCACAAGCGTCAATACCACACTGATCCGCCTGATATACCCCCGCCGACACTTGGGACGCGGAATGGGCGTGAACGCTACGGTCGTAGCCGTTTCCTCGGTGGCCGGCCCTACGTTGGCTTCGGGCATTCTCTCCATCGCCACCTGGCCCTGGCTTTTCGCTATCAACATCCCGATCGGACTCATCGCGTGTTTGTTGAGCTACCGATTCCTGCCTAAAAACCCGGTACGCATCCGGGGCCGCCACTTCGACTGGCGGGACGGGTTGATGAACGCCCTCACCTTCGGATTGCTGATCGCTTCGATCGAAGGTTACTCGCACGGCCTCAAACCCAGCTATATCGGAATAAGCGTCATCCTGCTGGTCCTCATCGGCACACTGTTCGTGCGCAGCCAGCTCCACAAACCCTATCCGATCCTCCCCTTCGACCTGCTGCGCATCCCGATCTTCTCCGTTTCGGTCATCACCTCGATCTGCTCGTTCATCGCCCAGATGCTCGCTATGGTCGCGCTTCCCTTCTACCTGCAAAAGACATTCGGATATACAGAAGTACATACGGGCCTGATCCTCACTGCCTGGCCCGCTATCATTATGGTCGTGGCTCCGATCGCCGGCTTGCTGGTCGAACGGATCCACGCAGGAGCCATGGGCGGCGTAGGACTGCTTATCATGGCGGCGGGCGTGGTTCTGCTGGCTTTTCTGCCCGAGCAACCCCACGTCGCCGACATCGTCTGGCGACTCCTGCTCTGCGGCCTCGGATTCGGCCTGTTCCAATCTCCCAACAACAGCATCCTGATCGCCTCCGCACCGCCCGAGCGAAGCGGAAGCGCCAGCGGTATGCTGGCAACAGCCCGGCTCACGGGACAGACGACCGGAGCGGCTCTGGTAGCCCTGCTGTTCCATATCGACCCGGAAAACGGCTGCCATATCGCCCTGTTGCTTGCCGGAGGGTTTGCCCTGGCCGGTTCCGTCGTCAGCTTCTCACGGCTATCGCTCGCCCTGCCGCAGGGCCTTACCCGAAGCAAGGGAAAAGCCTGAATCCCGCCTCCGACACACTGTTTTGCGGATCCTCCCCTCCCTTTTCCCTATACCCAAAAGAGAGAAAAGACAACGCCACCGGCATCGCTCGTGCCCGGCAACAAAATCCGGAAGTGTGCTACGAACGAACACATAAATATCACCGCTTTCCCGAACACCCCGGGACACGCACCACATTGACAAAAATATCCCGACCGATAAAGAGCCCACTTATCACCAAGAAAAAACAGGCATATTGCATTATTCCGGATTATTTGCATCAGACTGCAAGGTCCGAAAATCCTCCTGCGACAGTATATCCGGAATCCCGAATCCATTTCCAAACCGCGTCAGAAAAGAGAAGCTGAACCTCTCAACGAAAAAGGAGAATCCATACCAACCCATTCATTCAATATGATCGCAAAATAAAAAGGATCGACCCGTAACGGGTCGATCCTTCACATATCTTGTCAGATCAAAGATATCTATTACAAATATCCCTGGTTCTGGCTACCGAAATTCGGGTTCTGCGTCATCTCGCTATTCGGAATCGGCCATACGAACTTCGGGCTACCAGCAGTCTGTTTCATAGTCTGCAAATAAGACACCTGGTCAACCAAAGGAGCAAGTTTGGCATTGATATCACGTTTGAAACCTTGTCCCCAGCGCTTCAGGTCGAAAAGACGCGTACCCTCGGCAAGCATCTCGCGGCCGCGCTCTTCCTGAATAGCATTGAAAAGTCCAGATATCTTCGTGCCGTCAAGCAACGTAACATCATCCTTCACATCATCCGCCGTAAGGGCTGTCAGACCACGGGCCGTACGCAACTGGTTCAGCGGATCCAAACCTTTAGCAGGGTCCAAACGATACTGCGCCTCGGCATCGACCAGATACATTTGGGAGATACGGAACATCTTAGGTCTGTTGCGATAAACCAACGTAGTCGTATTGGTCTGGAAATTCTTGTTACCGCGGAACTTACCAATAAGAACTCCGACCCCCTTATTTCCACTGATCGTAACATTGGCATTCTTAACAAGGAAAATATCCGTACGGAAATCGGCATCTTTGAACAACTTGACAATATGCTGCTCCGGAATATAGGTAGGAGCATAGAAGTATACCCCCGAATTCGGCTCCCAGCTACTGTTCAGATAGCTACCGAACGAGTTCACAGTCGTCATGGTCGTACGAAGTACCTCCAGTTGCAGAATATTCTCGGTAGAAGTATCCTCGCGCCACATTCTTTCGAGACCTTCAGCCGTTGTCACCAAAGGATAAGTTCCATAAAGAGACTGGGCATACTGGCTGGCCTCCGTGTACTGGTGGAGATGCAGTGCCAGCTCGGCGCGGAATGCGGTAATGGCATCTTTGGTCAGGTAAATCTGATCCGTCGGAGTACCCTGAGCAGTCACGGTTTTTTCAGCTTCTACGAGGTCTGCCTCTACGTTCTCATACAACTTTGCCAACGTACCGCGAGCCAGTTTCGCTTCCGGCTCCCACTCTTTCGGATAGGGAAGACCCAACTGATCAGCGGCCTTGTCCGGATCATAGTCCTCACAGAAAAGCAGCGCGGCACGGTGCATTACATAGGCGCGGAAGAAATACATCTCGCCTTTGTAAACATCCACTTTCTTTTGCTCGTCGGGAGTAAGATATTCATAAGCTGCATCCATATGACGGATCGCATAGTTGATATGCATCATCGTCGTATAATAACTGGACCAGAACGACGTTACATCCTGATCAGTGGGATACAAACGCCAGTTGAAAGAATAGATACCCTGATTACCGCTACCGATGCAAACATTCAGAACATCCACATAAAGGTCCGGTGTCGAGTAGAAACCACCGGAAAGGAGCGCTTTCAGGTCCACATAAACGTAACCTCTCACACCCTCGCAATATTCCATGGTGTACGCATCCTCGGGCCGGATCGCCGTTTCGGGGTCCATATCCAAGTCGCACGACGTCACAGAAAAGAGGGTAACGAATGCCAAAATCGAATTTATTATCTTTTTCATAGTCTAAGCCTTGTATTTATTTTTTTATAATGAACACTGAAAATTAGAACTTAAACTCAAGGCCGAAAGTGAACTCGCGCGTATTCGGATAAGTATCGACATCGACACCCTTCTCTGCAGCCTCAGGATCCAGGCCGTTATAGCCCGTCACAGTCCAGAGGTTACGGCCACCGACCCAAACCTTAAGGCCCTTGATGAACTTCGTCTTCTCCATAATATGGCTCGGGAGCGTATAAGCCAACTGGATATACTTCAGACGCAGGAACGAAGCCTTCTCAAGCATACGGCTGTCAAAATTGATCGCCTGGTCCAGACGGGGATATCTCGCCTGGTCGCCTTCCTGCTGCCAATAGTCCCATGCCAGGTCGCACTGGTTGAACTGGGAAGAGAGTCCCATATCGGCATTAGCAACGAAATACATCGTATTGTTGAGCGCGTAGTTGCCGTGAACCCAAGAGAAGTCTGCCGTCAGGCTGAGTCCCTTCCATGCGGCTGTCACACCGAAACCGCCGGTATAAGGCGCATAAAGCGAAGTACCCAGATTCACCAAAGCAGCCTGGTTGAAATTGGAAGTAATGCCGCCGTCTGCCGTAGTCCAGGTATCCAGACCGGTTTCAGGATCGACACCGCGCCACTCCTGCATTGTCCAAGTCGGGAACGGATCACCTACGCTGTAAGCCTGCAGACCGTTGCCCATATAAACGAATTCAAGACCCGGTTCCCAAAGATCGGTCAGCTGGTTCTTGTTGTAGTTGAAAGTCGCGTGGAAATTCACGAACCAGTCTTTCGAAGCGTAAATATCGTAGTTCAACGAAAGGTCGATACCGGAGTTGCGCATACCGCCGACGTTACCGGCACGACCGCTGTAACCACCTGACGGAGCCAACGGAATGGACATCAGCATATCGTTGGTTTGACGGCGATAGTATTCAATCGAAAGAGAGAGTTTTTTCCACAACTCAATATTGGCACCCACGGTCAGTGTATTCTGGCTTTCCCACATCAGGTCGGGGTTACCGATACCGGATACCATCCAAGTCGTGTAACCGCCGTAAGCCGAACCCGCAGCCATATATTGACGGTGGTTGTAGTCACCGATACCGGAGTTACCCTGTGTACCGTAAGACACTTTCAGACTCAAATCACTGATAGTCTGATTGTCGCGCAGGAACGTCTCATTCTTGATATTCCACATACCGCCGACAGCCCAGAAAAGCGCATTGCGGTTGTTCTCACCGAAACGCGAGCTTGCGTCGTTACGCAACAAACCGCTGATGAAATAACGCTCTGCGAAGTTATATTCAAGACGGCCAAATACAGAATTCGAAGCTGACTGTGCGATGCTGTAGGTCGGCAGACCGCCGGAAACTTCCGTACCCATCGCGATATTCAGGAAGCGCGAAGAGGTGATACCGATCGAAGCTACAGAGAAGCTGTTGTTATTCCGATAAAGAGTCTCCTCACCGAGCAGCGCCGTAAAGTTATGAACCTCATTCCAAGTATGCTTGTACTCGGCGGTATTGGTCCAAGTCCATTCATAGAAACGCTGGAACAGTTCACTGGCACTACCAGTACCGAACTTACCCGAAGGAGTAGGAGTTTCAGGGCTGGACGCACCGTGTGAACGCCAGTCAAAAGCATCCACAGCAAGAGAGGAGCGGATCGTCAGCCCCTTCACCGGAGTCAGTTCAATGAAAGCCATACCATTCATCGTAATACGATTCTGCCAGCGAGGCATATAGTCTGCAGTCATCAACGGGTTGATGGCTTGGGTAGCATCAAAGAAATTGAGCATCTGACCGTTATCGTCATAGAGAGGCTGGTAAGGAGGCGTAATCAACGATGCCATCACCGGGTTCGATACATACAGACTGCCCATCGATTCATTCGTATCAGCAACCGAACTGTGCTGATAACCCAAACCGAGGTTCAAGCCCAAACGCAGCCAGTTGTTAGCCCTGGTATCGATATTCGTACGGAAGTTGTAACGATCCAACTCCGAACCGGGCAGAATACCGGTCTTATTGGCATAGTTACCCGAGAAATAGTAAGAGGTCTTCGCCGAGCCGCCCGAAACCGACAGATCGACCTGATACATCGGCGCATTTCTCTCAAGAATCTCGTTCCACCACTTGTAGTCATTCATAGGATTATAGTTCTCATCCATGAACTTAGCCAGACCGAAATTACGGATAAAATATTGACGGCCGGACGCAATCTTATCAGGAGTCGTCAAGGCATCGCCCGACAAACGAACGGCAACAGCCGCACCGATATAATCCAACATCTCGTTCGCACTCATCATATTCAATTCAGGCGCTACGGCACTCGACATGGAGTATTGTCCCGTAAGCGTCACATCGACACTCTCCTGGTTGCGACGACCGGTTTTGGTCTGCACATAGATAACACCGTTGGCAGCACGCGAACCGTAGATCGAAGTCGCCGAAGCGTCCTTGAGGACGTTCACCGAAGCGATATCGTTCTGGTTGATCGTCTGCAGCGTCGAAGCCTGAATCGGCGCACCGTCCAACAGAATCAGCGGCGACGTATCGGCACCCATAGAACCCAGACCATGAATACGGATCGAAGAAGTCGAAGTCAACTCACCGTTACCGGTCATAATCTGAAGACCGGCTACCTGACCCTGCAAAGCGTCCACGACGTTGGTGCTGGGACGGTTTTCGATCTTCTCGGACTTCACCTGATCTACAGAACCAATCACCGAACCGATCTTCTTACCCGTACCATAACCGATCACCACGACATCCTCGATGCCCGTAGCCTCTTCCCCGAGAGTCACGTCGATATGCGTCTTACCGGCTACGCTCACCTTCTGGGTTTCGTAACCGATAAAAGAGATCGAGAGCGTCGCATTGGCGGGAACCGTCAATGTAAACTGCCCGTCTCCTCCGGTCGTCGTACCGGCAGACGTACCCTCTGCCACAACCGTAGCACCGATGATAGGTTCTCCCTTCTCATCGGTAACCGTACCGGCGGAATCGCGAAGGCGCTTCCGATGCTCGATGACGGCGACGGCGCATTCATCGTCGTCGCGGGTGACATCGTGACCGACTTCGACTACTCGCGCCTTGTGCGTGCGGGCCGCGCTCTCGCGGGCTCGGACGCAGTTGCGCACCTCGTGCTTGCGCCCAATCCCTCCTACCATGCCGACGGCGACATGACGCTGGATGAGCTGGGACTCGTCCGAAGGGAGCCGAGGACGCACACGTTCTCGAGTCTCGGCGTCTACGGGACGTCGCTCTTCGAGGGCGTCGTGCCTGTTCGTGCAAAGCTCTTCCCGTGGCTCTGGCAGTTCTGCGAGGCGGGACGCGTCACGGGCGAGGTGTACGAGGGCATGTGGTTCAACGTGGGCGATGTGCGCGAGCTCGCGCTTGCCGAGGCGCGAATTCGAAACCAAATGGAAAAGTGAGGGCACGGCAGGGCCTGTGCGCCGGTCGTGTCGGTAAAATGTGGCGGTCGGGCGCTCCCCGTGTGCAGAGCGCCCCCCGAATAACGTGAGAAGAGAGTGAAGCTCGGTCCCTACGCCGTCGATGTTCCCGTCATGCTGGCCCCCATGGCCGGCATGAGCGATCTGCCTTACCGCGAGATCTGCCGCGCCCATGGTGCGGGATATGCGGTGGGCGAAATGACGACCTGCCAGCCGCAGTTCAGGACGAGCCGCAAGAGCGCAACGCGCTGGGCCTGTGACGCCGAGTTGGGACTGCGCGTCGTGCAGCTTCTCGGAGCTGATCCCGCCATGATGGCCGACGCCGCCCGCTATGCCGAGGATTCGGGCGCGCAGGTGGTCGATATCAACATGGGCTGTCCCGCCAAGAAGGTGCTTCAGACGGCGTGCGGCAGCGCGCTCATGAAGGACGAGGCGTTGGTGGCGCGGATTCTCGAGGCCGTGTGTGCGGCCGTCTCCGTGCCCGTGACGCTCAAGATCCGCACGGGCTGGGACAGGGAGCACAGGAACGCGCTCGCCATTGCGGGCATCGCCGAGCAGACGGGCGTCGCCATGCTGACGATCCACGGCAGGACGCGCGAGGACGGCTTCAGGGGCGAGGCCGAGTACGAGACGATCAGGACCGTGAAGGCCGCCGTCTCCATTCCCGTCATCGCCAACGGCGACATAGACTCGGGCGAGAAGGCAAGGCGCGTGATGGCGCTTACGGGCGCCGACGGCGTGATGATCGGCAGGGCCTCCTACGGCAATCCGTGGATCTTCTCGGAGGTCGGCGCCGCCCTCGGCCATCTTCCCGAAAGGAAGGCGCCGGGGCTTGAGGAACGACATGCGGTCATTTGCGACCACATGCGCCGTCATTTTGACTATTATGGCGGTGCTAGAGGTGCCGTGACCTTCAGGAAGCACCTGAGCCATTATTTGAAGGGGCTGCCGGGCTCCGAGGCGTTGTTGGGCGAGTTGTTCGCCACGTCCGATGCGGACGTCCTCGGTGCGGCCGTCAGCCGTTATTTTGAGAGGTTGCAGGATGACGAGCAGGGACTTGGATGACAAGGCGATTGTCCGCCGTAAGCCTGAAGCGCCGCAGATCAGGCTGATCAGGCAGGCGAAGCAGAGAGTCAAGCTGGGACTTGACTTCGAGGGCGTTACGCTGGAAAGCCTGGCGAAGGACATGCCCGAGCTCAAGGCGGGCCGCATTGAAGAGGCCGTGATCGTCCAGCTCAACCAGTACTTCCAGCAGCTCGGCGGTTCGCAGCCGCATCCTCTCTACAGTCTGGTCATGGAGACGGCGGAGCGTCCGTTGCTCATCTACGTGATGAAGCTCTGCCGCAACAACCAGATTGAAGCCGCAAAGATTCTTGGCATTAACCGAAATACTCTGCGCTCGAAGCTTCGCATTCACAAGCTTCTGCCCGGAGAAAGTTCATAAGGAAATAGGCAATGAAGAAACAGGCTCTTATCAGCGTGTCCGACAAGACCGGCGTCGTGGATTTTGCCCGCGAGCTCGTCGCTCTCGGCTACCACATTCTCAGCACGGGCGGCACCGCCAAGCTCCTCACGAAGGAAGGCGTCCCCTGCCAGGAAGTCGCCGACTACACGGGCTTCCCTGAAATGCTCGACGGCCGCGTCAAGACGCTCAACCCGAAGATCCACGCCGGCATCCTCGCCCGTCGTCCCGTCGCCGAGCACATGGCCGCTCTCGAGGCCCACGGCATCGACCCGATCGACATCATCTGCGTGAACCTCTATCCGTTCGAACAGACGATCGCCAAGCCGGACTGCACGTTTGAAGACGCCATCGAGAACATCGACATCGGCGGCCCGACGATGATCCGCGCCGCCGCCAAGAACCACGAGTCCGTCGCCGTGATCGTTGATCCGACCGACTACGCCTCCGTCGTCGCCGAAATCAAGGCCGAAGGCGGTGTCACGGCCGCGACGCGCCTCGCGCTCGCCAAGAAGGTCTTCGCCCATACCGCCCGCTACGACGGCATGATCACGAACTACCTCACGAGCCTTGACGAAAACAACCAGCGCACCCGCTTCCCGCAGGTCCTCACCCGCCAGTGGGAAAAGGTCCAGGACATGCGCTACGGCGAAAATCCGCACCAAGCTGCCGCCTTCTACCGCGAATCCTCCGTTGCGCCGGGCCTTCTCGCCGGCTATGAACAGCTTCAGGGCAAGGAACTCTCCTACAACAACATCGCCGACAGCGATGCCGCTTGGGAATGCGTCCGCTCCTTCGAGGCTCCCGCCTGCGTGATCATCAAGCACGCCAATCCGTGCGGCGTCGCCGTGGGCATCAGCTCCGCCGAAGCCTACTCCAAGGCCTTCCAGACGGACTCCAAGTCCGCCTTCGGCGGCATCATCGCCTTCAACCGCGAAGTGACCGGCGAATGCGCCGAGCTCGTTTCCCGCCAGTTCGCCGAGTGCATCATCGCTCCGAGCTTCTCCAAGGAAGCTGTCGAGATCTTCGCCGCCAAGAAGAATCTCCGTCTTCTCACGGTCGCTCTCGGCAAGGCCCACAACGACTTCGACTTCAAGCGCGTCGGCCGCGGCCGCCTCGTTCAGACGCCCGACAACCAGATCTGCGCCGAAGGCGCCCTGCGCTGCGTGACGAAGCGCCAGCCAACGTCGTCCCAGATCGCCGACCTGATGTTCGCCTGGAACGTCGCCCGCTTCGTGAAGTCCAACACGATCGTCTATGCCCGCGGCGGCATGACGCTCGGCGTCGGTGCCGGCCAGATGAGCCGCGTCGACTCCGCCCGCATCGCCATGCTCAAGGCTGAAGAGGCCGGTCTCTCTCTCGAGGGCTCCGTGGCCGCTTCCGACGCCTTCTTCCCGTTCCGCGACGGTCTCGACGTCGTGGTGGACGCCGGCTGCACGGCCGTCATCCAGCCGGGCGGCTCCATCCGTGACGACGAAGTGATCGCCGCCGCCGACGAGCGCGGCATCGCCATGGTCTTCACGGGCGAACGCCACTTCCGCCACTAAGGCGGTCCCGAGGCGCGGGGAGCCGTGAGGCTCCTGCGCCTCAAACGCAGCGGTGAGCGGCGTTTCGACGCCGCCTCCGCGTACCGAATGCAAGCCGCTCCCCGACGGGAGCGGTTCCGTGCTTACAAGGGAGTCATCCGTGACCAACTTCAATCCTTCCCGCCGCAGAGTGCTGTGCGCTGGCGTGCTTGCAGGCGCCTTCACGGCATGTCCTGCGCTTGCCGAACTTCAGGTCTCCATCACGGGCGTG
>ENA-UPWU01000724-UPWU01000724.1-human-gut-metagenome-genome-assembly--contig:-NODE-724-length-14834-cov-23.798130_pt1 | contig 14834 bp, 8 predicted proteins | sample MGYA00250058_ERZ773392 | MGnify/ENA primary metagenome ERZ773392 (study PRJEB29103, sample SAMN06112084) | human gut metagenome | biome: human gut; feature: ankylosing spondylitis patient; material... | reverse complement strand
AGGCACTGCCTGTACATGTGGAAAAATCAAACCAACTCACGCTCTTTTGAACAAAACTTATCCCGAACTCGCGTATTACTTATTTTATCTGTTTTTGTGCCTTTGTTGATGTATATGTTTGGTCAGGTACACGACGGGAATCTGATTTATGTAAAATTGGGGATTAAGTTGATTGTCTGGCTGTCGCTGTTCATGATTTTTCTCTCTAAAGTAAAGGATGAGGCCGAAGAGACGGCATGTCTGCGCAGTAAAGCCATGAAATATGCCTTATATATCTGGGGAGTGTATTACATCGTGATGCTGATAAAGGGAGCTGTAAACCAGGATTTGCAGGTGGCCGACAATTCTGTCGGAATAGTTTATCTGATTATCTGTGTGATTTGTTGGGAGTTTTTGTATCAGAAGCATCGTATAGAAAAAACGTTCAGAAAAAAATAAGTTTTAAAAAAGGTTGCAATATTAAACCTTTAAAATGTTTTGATGTCAAACCAGCGTTAAAACATTTGATTAGATCGGAATAATGAAAAACTGGGTTATGGGGCTGCTACTGTTATCCTGTGGGATATACGCTTTTGGACAAAGCAGAGGTAGCAAAGGTTTAGTTTCGGGTACAGTTGTCGATGGAGATGATAACTCCCCGGTGATGCAGGCTACGGTACAGATTCTTGCGTTGAAAGATAGTTCGATGGTAGCTGGTAATGTGACTGATTTGGACGGACGCTTTTCTTTGTCAGCTCGTCCGGGTAAATATCTGTTGAAGGTTTCCTTTGTCGGATATTCGCCGTCTTTTCAGCCTATTACATTAACGAGTTCTAAACCACGTCTTAATCTGGGAACAATCTCCCTGCACTCGGATGCAATTATGCTTGAAGGAGCTGTCATTGTAGCTCAGGCACCAGAGGTTACTGCTGCTGAAGATACATTGGTATACAATAGCTCTGCATATCGTGTTCCGGAGGGTTCTGCACTGGAAGAACTGGTTAAGAAATTGCCGGGAGCTGAAATTGACGATGACGGTAAGATTACGATCAACGGAAAGGAAATAAAGAAAATTATGATCGACGGCAAGGAGTTTTTTGCCGATGATCCTAATATCGCCATGAAGAACCTGCCGGTTAATATCATCGATAAGATACGTGCCTATGAAAAACAGTCGGATATGGCACGAATGACTGGTGTGGACGATGGAGAAGAGGAAACCGTGCTCGACCTGAGTGTGAAGCCCGGAATGAATCAGGGATGGATTGGTAATACCGATCTGGCTGCCGGTACGAAAGACCGTTATAGCGGAAAGGTGATGATCAATCATTTCCGCAACAAGAACCAGCTGACTGCCATCGGTTCGGTCAATAACGTAAATGACAATGCTTTTCCCGGTGGAGGTGGAGGATTCCGTAAGGGAGGTAACGGCCTGACTGCTGTGAAAATGGCAGGTGTGAACTTTGCTACTGAAACAGAAAAGTTGAAGACTGAAGGAAGTGTCAACTTTAATTATAAGGATGCTGATATTGTCAGTAAACAGGCATCCGAAACTTTTGTATCATCGGAAAGCAGTTCTTTTAAAAACGCGTTAGACCATTCTCGCAATAAAACTACCAAGCTGGTGGCAGATGCCTTTATCGAGTGGAAACCGGATACCATGACTACTTTTGTATTCCGCCCTCGTATCAGCTATGGTAAGACCGACAATACCAACGGACAGAACTCTTATACATTCAGTCAGGATCCTGGATATACAACTGATGAACTTTTCGGTACGGACGACTTGACTTCGCTGGTTTCTGAAGAAGATATTATCAATACGGTGCTGAAGAATACACTGAAAAAAGGTGATGACCTGACTGTAGGAGGTTCGGTGCTCGTGAACCGGAGATTAGGCAAGCTTGGCCGGAATATTACATTCCGTGGAAAATATAATTACACCAATAGCAGCAGTGAACAGTTTTCTACATCGGAAACAGAGTATTTCCAGAAAACTCCGGAAGAACGTATGGAAATATTGAACCGCTATATTACAACTCCTACAAAGAGCTACGATTATAGTGCGCGTCTGACGTACAGTGAGCCGATTTTTACCGGGGGATTTTTGCAGTTCAGCTACAATTTCCAGTATAAACACTCTACCACAGATAATTCTACATTCGATATGGGTGACAACTGGACGATTGGTGACGGAGTGAATGAAAGTAATCCGGGAGTGCTCAACAACGACTTGAGCAAGAGTGCAGCCTATAATTATTATAATCACCAGATGGATGTTACTTTCCGCTGGATACGTGAGAAGATGCGCTTGAATGCGGGAGTCAGCTTCCAGCCTCAGAAGTCGGATCTTTCTTATAAGAAAGGTGATCTGGATACAACGACTGTCAGAAATGTATTTAATTTTACTCCGACATTCGATTTCCGCTATAATTTCTCAAAAACCAGTCAGTTGCGCTTGCGTTATCGCGGACAGGCTTCTCAGCCGAACATGGTAGATTTGCTGCCTATCTCCGATAATACAGACCCGCTTAATATTCAGAACGGTAATCCGGGACTGAAGCCGACATTTACAAATGAATTGCGTGCCGAATATAATTTCTTTAATACGGAAAAACAACGGGGAATGTTTTCATTTTTCCGTTACCAGAACATCATGAACAATATAAGCGACCGCAAAGTCTACGATCCGGAAACCGGTGGATATGTTACTACTCCTGAAAATATTAACGGAAACTGGAACCTGACCGGAATGGTGGGAACTAACATTGCCTTGAGAAACAAGAAATATACCATCAATACGTTTACCAGAGCAAATTACCAGAATATGGTGAGCTATATAAGCGAGAAGGATCTTGTTTCTGATACAGACAAGAATATTACCAAACGCTTGTCGCTGGGTGAACGCTTAAGAGGTACGTACCGTAATGACTGGTGGGAGTTCTCTCTGAATGGCTCACTCGATTATACCCATTCGAGAAACAGTTATCAGGAAAGCAACAATCTGGATACTTACCAGTTTGCTTATGGAGCCAGCACCAATGTGCGTTTGCCGTGGAATATGTCCATTTCTACAGATTTGTCGCAGAACTCCCGCAGAGGATATGCCGAGTCGAGTATGAATACCGATGAACTGATCTGGAACGCTCAGATTTCTCAGGACTTTTTAAAGGGAAATGCTGCTACCGTAAGTATTCAGTTCTATGATATATTGAGAAACCAGAGCAATATCAGTCGTGTGATTACGGCTGCTATGCGTCAGGATACTGAGTATAATGCTATTTATAGCTATTGCATGGTACACTTCATCTATCGTCTGAACCTGTTCGGCGGTAAGGGAGCTGGTAAGGGAGGTCCCGGCTTTGCGCCTCCCGGACCTGGCGGACGTCATGGAGGATTTGGTGGTCCTCCCCATCGCCGGTTTTAAATAATATTCGAAAACGGAGATTCGCATAATGGCGGATACTCCGTTTTTTGTTCGTATCGGTTGGGTTGCTAGTGAATCTCTGTAAGGGAAATATTTTAAACAATTTTAGACTCCCTCCGATTTTCATGTTTGCGGAATCATTTAATTTTTCCTATTTTTGTCCGAATAGCAGAAATTTAGTATGAGAAAATTTTTTTATATCCTTTTGCTTTTGTTCGTCAGTGCTTTAGCTCAGGCACAAATGAACTGTACGTTTACTCATTATTCTCAGGAGAATGGTCTGTCTGAGAATTCGGTAATGGATATGGTACAGGATCACGACGGTATGATATGGTTTGCAACGTGGGATGGAATCAATCGCTTCAATGGCTACGACTTTAAGGTTTATAAGGCCCGTAAGGAAAACGATATGCGATGGAGTTCCAATCGTGTAGACCATTTGCAGGTCGACAAGTATGGAGATGTATGGTGCATTACTTACGATGGGAAGGCATTCCGTTTCGATAAGCGGATGGAAGCATTTACTGAAGTTGCAGCAAATGGGGCTGAAAAAGACTTGGTTATAACTTCTATCTTGCCGTTGGATAATGGGACCGTATGGCTGCTTACTGATAAAAACGGAGGTATCAGAGTCGTGCCTGACAGGAAAACCGGAACACTTGCTTCGAAAGTTTATTTGTCTACTGCTTCAAAAGAAAAAGGTACTGCTATCAAGACTGTTTTTTTAGATAAGAAAAACAGAGAGTGGCTGCTTACAAAAGATGGATTGCTTTGCATCGAAGGTAATAATGGAAAGCAGACTCCTTTTTTTGTAAATACGCATCCTGAATCCGGACGGCCTAACCAGTCTTTTTTTTCGGCTGCATTCGTTAACGGACACGTATATTTTACCTCTAATAAAGGACGGGTATGGAAATACTCGCTGAAGGATGAAACATTCGAATTGAAAGACCTGGGCTTGCAGGACGATGTGATAAGCATACGGGAATTGTCTGGAGGAAAGGTCATTATGGCTACCCGCCGGTCGGGCTTCGTTGTGGGAGATACAGCGCTCGAATCACTGAAGTATTACGGTCTGAAAAATGAATTTGATTTTTCTCAGCATCCGATACGGTCAATATATGTCGACAGTCATAATGAGGTCTGGTTCGAAGTAAACAAGATTGGTACGGTCTGTCATTTTAATCCGTCGACGGAGGTGTTCAAGGTGGAACAGGTTCCGGTTGAAAAAGAACCGGGTGATGCTCCAAAGTTTGCTGTCTGCGAAGATAAGCAAGGCAATCTGTGGGTACATCCGGTAGGAGGAGGACTGTCTTGGTTCGACAGAGAAAGTAATGAGCTGAAGCCTTTCTATAATGAAGTGGGAACAGATGCATGGCGCTTCTCAAACAAACTTCATGCTATGATGCTCGACCATCAGGGTAATTTATGGCTGGGCACTCATTCCAAAGGACTGGATAAGGTTACATTCTTCAAAAACGAATTCCAGTTGATTAAGCCGCAGAACTGTAAGTACGATACCAATGCCAATCAGGTACGTTCGCTTTGTCAGGATTCCCGTAAGCAGTTGTGGATAGGTACACGTAATAGTAAAGTTTCTGTGTACTCTCTTGACTTCCAGTTGCAGGGTTATCTTACAGTCGACGGACGCATATCACTTACTGGTACTCCTTTCAGAGGATCTGCCTATAAGATAATAGAGGATTCGAAAAAAAATATCTGGATTGCTACGAAAGGAAACGGAATCGTTCAGCTGATACCGCAGGGAAGCGGATATAAGATGCTTCATTATACTTACGATGCCAACGATATCTATAGCCTGAGCCATAACAATGTGTACGACTTGTGTGAAGACAGTTACGGTCGTATCTGGGTTGTTACTTTCGGTGGAGGTATCGATTACATCGAAAAGGAGAGCGATGGAAGTGTCCGTTTTATAAACTCGCGCAATAATCTGAAATCGTATCCAATGGAACGTTGCTATAAGGCACGTCGTATGTTGCTCGACAAAAAAGGTATGCTGTGGGTAGCTACTTCCAATGGACTGCTGGCTTTCAGTGAAAAGTTCGAACGTCCCGATACGATTGATTTTCATTTGTTCGTGTGCATGCCTAATAAGCGTGAAGTGTTGAGCTGCAACGATATATACGATATCTTGCTTACACACGACGGACGTCTGTTCTTTGCTACTTTCGGTGGAGGACTGAACGAGCTTAAGAGCCTTGATAAAAAAGGTAACGCCCTGTTTACTTCGTATTCGGCAAAAGACGGACTTCCTACCGACGTACTTTCTTCACTTGCCGAAGATACGAAAGGAGATATATGGATTGGTTCGGAAAGTGGTCTGAGCAAGATGGATATTGTCAACCATCATTTTGACAATTATCTGAAGCAGGAGATAGGAGAGGAGCTTTCGTTTGAAGAAAGTACGGCAATACGTGCCGAAGACGGACGCTTGCTGTTCGGAACAAATAGAGGACTTTTGTGCTTTACTCCCGAACTGATACGGAAAAACTCTTATGTGCCTGGCATTGTATTGTCGGGCTTGAAGATAGCCAATAAAGATGTTGTTCCCAGACCGGAATCCGTATTGCCTGAGTCTTTGAACAGTTTGTCGCATTTGTATTTGTCGCATAAGGAAAACACCGTAACGCTTTCTTTTGCTGCTCTGGATATGAGTTTCCCGGAAAATGTAAAGTATGCCTATATGCTCGACGGGTTCGATAAGGAGTGGAATTATGTGGGTAAACAGCGTACGGCTACTTATACAAACCTGCCGAAAGGTAATTATGTCTTTCGTGTGAAGTCGACCAACGGAGCCGGTATCTGGGTGGAGAACGAACGTGCCTTGCGGATAACCGTCAAGCCTTCGTTTTGGGAGACTCCTTATGCCTATGTGATTTACACATTAGGCTTTATGCTGATTCTGCTGGTTGGAGCCTATACACTTTTCGTTATTTACCGGTTGAAACATGAGGTGTCTGTCGAACAGCAGGTAACGGACATGAAGCTCCGCTTCTTTACCAATATCTCTCATGAACTCCGTACACCGCTTACCTTGATAGAGGGACCGCTGGAATATATCTTGAAACGTTCGGATTTAAGTAAGGACGTACGCGAACAGTTGCAGGTGGTAGAACGTAATACACATCGGATGCTGAGGCTTGTCAATCAGATTCTGGATTTCCGTAAGATACAGAATCACAAGATGAAACTGTGCATCGAACAGATTGATATCGTCGCGTTTGTACATAAGATTATGGAGAATTTTGAATCCATAGCCGAGTCGAACAAGATTGATTTTATTTTCGAAACCGAACAGCCTAAGCTCAAGTTGTGGGTAGACGCTGACAAGGTAGAGAAAATAGTCTTCAATTTGCTGTCGAATGCATTCAAGTATACGCAGCCCGGAAAAACCATTACCGTATTTATTCATGAAAATGAAGATACGGTTACCGTAGGAGTGCAGGATCAGGGTATAGGTATTTCTGAAAATAAGAAGGCTTCACTGTTTGTACGTTTTGAAACCCTGCTCGATAAGAACCTGTTCAATCCGAACAGTTCTGGCATCGGACTTTCGCTTGTGAAAGAACTGGTGGAAATGCACCATGCCAGCATACATGTAGACAGTAAGGAAGGAGAAGGCAGTTGCTTTAGCGTAGACTTCCTGAAGGGAAAAGACCATTACGGTGAGAATGCCGAATTTGTCTTGTCGGATAACGTGGAAATAATCGGTGAAGCATCCAAGCATTCCTTGCCTGTGGATGTCGAAACTCCTGTCGTTGCTGTACCGGAGGATAAGCCGGAAGCTGTTCCTGCTGCTGATGAGGCTGACAAGGCATCGGTTTCTGAAACAAAGACAATGCTGCTCATAGAAGACAATCTGGAGTTGCGCTTCTTCTTGCGGAGCATTTTCAGCCAGCGTTTCCGTATTATAGAAGCTGCCAACGGAGTGGAAGGACTGGAGAAAGCCATTAAGTATGTGCCCGATATCATAATCAGCGATATTATGATGCCCGAGAAGGACGGAATAACTCTGGTGAAGGAACTGAGGGAGGAACTGACTACCAGCCACATTCCAATCGTATTGCTTACTGCAAAGACCGATATGGACACCAAGTTGCAGAGTCTGGAACTGGGGGCCGACAGTTATATCACCAAACCGTTCAGTGCTACTTACCTCGAAGCACGTGTTGATAATCTGCTGGCACGCCGTCAGAAGTTGCGTCAGTTCTATTGCGACCACCTGATGGATATCAATCCTCCGAAAGTGGAAAATGAGGAAGAAGAGGTAGATGTCATGTCGCAGCAGGACCGTCGTTTCCTGGAGCAGCTGACAAACTTTATGGAACGGAATATCGACAATGGAGAACTTGTTGTAGACGATCTGGTGCATGAAATGGCTGTGAGCCGTTCAGTCTTCTTCAAGAAGCTGAAATCATTGACCGGACTTGCTCCGATAGAATTTATCAAGGAAATGCGTGTGAAACGTGCTGCCCAGCTTATCGAGACTGGAGAGTTTAATATGACACAGATTTCGTATATGGTGGGAATCAACGATCCGCGTTACTTCAGCAAGTGTTTCAAGCAACGCTTTGGCATGACTCCTACCGAATACCGTGAAAAGCAGAAAAACAAATAATTGAGATTTTTTTATCGGGGAACCTTTCCGGAAATTTGTACAAAAGCAAAAGGATATTGTACAAATTTCCGGATTTTTTGTTGATAAGTTTTGGCTATTTAGCCTGTTTTTACTTATTGATTTTAGCATATTTTCATTAGAGAAAGATTAGTTTAATTAGGAAAAAAACTTTTTTTTTGTGTGTTTTTTATATAGAGAATAATTATATTTGTTGTGCTTTTATAAATGGATATGTAAAGTTCTTAACAAGTCAAAGAAGCTTTTTGAGGAGTAAGTATTAACCTAATTAGTGAAAAGGCATGACACTCTTGTATAAAAATGAACATATTTCGTGTACTAATTATGCGGAAGAATTCAATAAAGTTTTTACGTTGATGGAGATTCCCGAAGGGCATACTGTGGAACGTCGGTTTCTTAATACAACTTTTTTGGTTATTTTGTTACAAGGAGATATTGAGATAAGATATGAAATAGATAAATATTTTACTCCTCAATTGGGGTATATGTTTTTACTTCCAAGAAATAAACAAATAACGACCTTTGCTCGGAAAGCTACTATCTTATTATTATGTTCGTTTGCAAACGATTTGAAGTTGTGCTCGCGTTTTTCCATTCAACAGTTGTCGCGTTTTATATCTGAAAGCACTTATCAAAGTCCATATTGCTTGAAATTGGATATGCGCCTGCAAAGTTTCTTTTCTTTACTAGTAGATTGTTTAAAAGAGGGATTGGGGTGCATACACTATCATCAGATAAAGCGTGATGAACTTTTCTTGTATTTGCGTGCCGGATATACAAAAGAAGAACTGGCTTTGTTTTTCTATCCCGTTTTGGGCCAAAATTTAGAATTTAAGGATTTTGTATTAATGAATAGCCGCAAGATATTTGATGTCAAGGATTTTGCTTTACAGGCAAATATGAGTCAGAGTACGTTTAATCGGCGCTTTAAGGAAACTTTCAATGAAACAGCTAAAAACTGGCTCTTATTACGTAAACAGGAGTTTGTGAAGCGCGATGTTGCTTTGAGCAATTTGTCATTTAGTGAGATTGCCGAAAAATATAAGTTCTCTTCAACTTCGTATCTGGTTACATTCTGTAAAAAATATTTTGGAAAGACTCCTAATAAAATACGAAAAGAAGCAATTGGAAAAACTGTATAGGTTGACTAGAATTATAGGGTGATTGTAAATTGTAATTATTTGACGTGAATTTGTAATTTTTGTATTTCCGTTGCTGTTTACCTTTGCAAAAAAATAAAATGATAGTGTAGATGATACGGAAATATAGAAAATTATTCTTTCTATGTGCCTTTCTGTGTTTCGGAGGAAACGGAAATGCTCAAAACGTAGCTTTGAAGACAAATATGCTTTATTGGGGAACTACCACTCCTAATGCCAGTATTGAAGTTGGTCTGAGCCGGAAGTTTACTACCGACTGGCAGCTGGCATACAATCCTTGGACGTTTAAGGATGACAGAAAAATGCGTTTCTGGCTTGTGCAACCAGAATTGAGATACTGGTTCTGCGAGAGTTTTGAAGGTCATTTTGTAGGAATTCACTTGCATGGAGCACAATATTATGGAGGTTTCAGTGATAAGCGATACGACGGTTACTTGGCCGGAGGGGGAGTAACCTATGGGTACAACTGGATATTGTCGTCGCACTGGAACCTGGAAGCGCTGATTGGTGCCGGATACGCTCGCCTGTGGTATAAGGAGAGTCCCCGCATTCCTTGCAGTAAGTGCCATGAAGACAAGACCAAAAATTATTGGGGGCTTACAAAATTGGCTGTATCGGTTTCTTATATCTTTTAAACGTTTGCAATATGAAATTCAGATATACATATTTAATCTGGGCTGGATGCTTGTGGCTTGGAGTAGCCGGCTGTGCATCATCGGGTATGAATAAGAAAGTTGCGGTAACACCGGTGCGTACGCTTACTCCCGACAGCATGTCTACTGTGGGTGTGGATGTGAATATTCACATTCCGGAAAAGGCCTTTACAGGTCGTACCCGCCTCATTGTTGTTCCGCAGTTGCTGCAAAAAGACTCTATGCTGGCAGAATACACTCCTATGGTGTTCGATGCTCCTATCTATAGTAAGAAAATGAACCGCCGTGTACTTCTCGACGGCTATGTTGATACACTGGCAAATGTCGCACGCAAGGTAAACAACCGCAAGGAGTACGATGTAACCTATTCCGAACGGGTAGCCGTGCCTGCCGATATTGACGGCGGACGCATTGTGGCCGTACTTTCTACCGACGGATGTGGTGAGTGTGGTATTGCCGATACCGTAGATATTGCTTACATCAACAATATCCCTACGCTGATAGAACCCAAGAAATCGCTTCAACTGAACTGGATTGAGCCAGAGTTTGTTATCCGTCCCAAGGTTATGGAAGGCAGAGGAGAAGCTTTGTTGCAGTTCGTGATAAACCGTTACGACATCAACCTCTCGCTGGGTGATAACCGCAACGAGATGAACCGTATGCTTGCTACGCTGCAGAAAATCGTGACAGACTCGCTTGCCACACTGAACAGGGTAAGCATTTACGGTATGGCATCGGCTGACGGTTCGTATGCTTTCAATACTACCTTGTCGCGCAACCGTGCCAATTCTGCCAAAAACTGGCTGGTAGACCAGCTTCATATCAGTGCGTCGCAGGCTTCACGTTTCAGTGTCGGTTCCCGTCCCGAAGGCTGGATGCCGGTGCTGCAGGCAATGATTGCCGACGGACACCCCGACTCGCTGAAGGTAAGAGAAATATTAGATAAGTATAATGCCGAGAACGACGATGTGGCAGAACACTATATCCGCCGTCTGTCTTGCTGGAACGACATCAAAAACAATTACTTGCAGAAAGACCGCAAGGTAGAATACGTATATACATATACACTGAAGAGTTTCACTACCGATGCCGAACTGCTCGACATGTACGGCAAGCGTCCCGATGCCTTCAATGAAGAAGAGCTGTTGCGCGTATCGACCCTGAAGAAGACTCCCGAAGAGAAGAAGGAGGTATACCGTACCATTCTGCACTACTTCCCGCAGTCGCAGGTGGCAGCCAATAATCTGGCGGTACTTCTGCTGCGTGAAGACAAGGCAAACGAGGCAGAAGCTGTGCTCAACGGGTTGAAAGAATATTCACCCGAGGTGCTGAATACCAAGGCAGCCGTATATGTATATAAGGGAAACAACGAAAAAGCTATTGAGCTGCTTCAGACCAATACCGAACTGCCTCAGGCGCGCTACAACCTGGCATTGCTTAAGGCACAGGAAAGAAAGCTGCAAGAGGCATACACGCTGATGCAAGGGTACGAAGACGTGAATGCGGCGGTTGTATCGCTCAGTGTTGGCGATACACAGCATGCGGCTTCCATTATGGATCGCTGCGAAGACCACACTCCGCTGGCAGAATACGTACGTGCGCTGGTGGCTGCACGTATGCAGAAAGAGGCAGACGAGGTAGCAGCCCGTCTGGAACATGCGCTGCCCGACAGCCGATTAAAGGAACGAATGCAAACAGAGCCGGATTTCCTTCCTTACCTTACGACACCGGCATTTCAAGCATTGACAGAAGGAAAAGACTATGAGTAAAGGAATAAAGATATTGTATGTATTGCCGGTGGCTGTGTGTCTTCTGTGGAGCAGTTGCATACGCGACTCCATTCCTCCCTGTCCGCCGCTGCAGGTTACGCTTACAGTAAAAGATAAGAATTACTTCAACATCGACGATGCCGTGAAGCTGGGACTGATGGAGCGCAAGGCAGAAAACCTGCCGTTTCGCGATTACGTGAGCACGCTATATTACATTGTACACGATGCCGAAGGAAAGGTAGTGGCAGAGCAGAAAAATACGCTGGTAGACAACGATAATCAGACTCAGCTTATCACTCTTCCCGAGTCGCTGCCGTATGGAAAATATACTCTTACCGTATGGGGAAACATGAAGAGCGATGAACCGCTGGGAGAAGATGCTACTACGGCAGAAATGGAAGCTGTGGGTGCGGCGGCAAACGACATCTATCTGGCAAGTGCTACGTTCGACTATCGTTACGGCAACGAAGAACATTCGCTTGCCATGGAGCGTACCAAGGGCAACTTGCTTATCAAGGCGGAGGGAATCCCCGATAACATCGACTTCTCCACCAAGGATATACAGGATATTTACAATTTTGTAGACAATGGTTTCCATTATTCTAGTCTGACCGATATACATACCGAGCTCGACTGGCAGGAGATACGCAGTGAAATAAAGAGCGAAACCCTGATGTGTCCGTCGCCGTCGTACGAAGGTTCTACGCTGAGTGTGATGTTTATCGACAAATCGGCAGCCGGAAGTCAGGGCAGAGCTGCTTATTATCCTACGCTGGAGCCACAGGACATAAACATCACCATGGGGCGTAACGAGATTACCATCCTGAAGTATGTGTATGTAGACGAAGGCGGAAGCGGTGAGGGCGACTTCGAGATTTACCTTCGGGTAAACGATAACTGGGAGTTACTGCACGGTATGGAACTGGATTGATTGACCGATTATTGATAATGTTATTATTTATAGTTTAAATTTTTAAGTATGAAGAAAAATTACTTATTGGGAATGGCTTTGATGGCGTCATTGTCGTTCAACTCTTGCGACAAGGAAGTTGTCTATGTGCAAGACGGAAATGGTGTAGAGAGTGTAGCTGACGGTGCTCAGATTATCACACTTCAGGTGGAAAATGGTGGCGACGGACTGGCTACCCGTGCCGGACGTCCGTTGTATAGTGCTGAGGCTAAACAGGACATTCAGAATGTAAAGCTGTGGATTTGTGATAATACTGGTAAGAAGGTAGTATATGTAAAAGAAATCTCTAATTGGAATACTGATGGTTCAACTGTATATACTACTGGTGGTCACGGTCGGCAGACTACTATTGAACTGAAGGGTGCAGATAAACTTGCTGCCGGTGCTTATAAGATTTATGCGGTAGGTTATAGCAATAGCAGTGCTTATACTTTGACTAATGTCACAAATGTTACAAAAGAAAGTGCTTTCAACGAAAACATGGTGTTGCCATGTAGTACTGCAGGTGAAGAAATCTTTGCCGGACAGATGGAATTGACTGTTGAAAAGGGAAAAGGTTTCAAGGAACCGGTAGTACTGAACCGTCAGGTAGCAGGTGCTTTTGCCTACGTTAAAGATATTCCTTTTATGGAAGGTGCCAAGTATCTGAAACTGGTTGCAAGTGCTCAGAATCAGTCATTGGTTCTTGGTAATTTCAATAGCTTTGATCTTACTGGAAATGGTTCTGGTAATGCTAATGTAAAATATGTAGTAAACGGTACCAATGGCAAATCTGGAAGTGAAACTTATGTGATTAGCACTATTGATTTGAATAAATGGTTTACTGCTATTAAGGATGAGGACGGTGATAATTTGATTGATGCGGGTGAAAACTGGAAAAATCCATGTAGACCTAGTAGCAGCCCTGCAGCTGGTACATATCCTACTTTCCAGAAAGGTTCTGCTTTTGGTGGTGAATTTGTTATCCCGTTTGCACATGTAGATGGAAAACAGACTTTGACTTTGCAATTGACAAAGGAAAATGGAGATTCGCTTAGAAGCTGGAAAGTGAATCTGGGTTCAACTGATGTTCAGTTGAATCAGGCAATTACATACTGGAATAGTAATTGGGATAGTACTATTACAGATACATCTGCAAACACCTACAGCCTCGTACGTAACCACTTGTATGGTATTGGTACCAGAATGAATGATGAAGCAGATCCCGAACAGCCGGGTGTTGATCCTGATCCAGATCCAGAAAATCCAAATGACAAACCAGAATCATTGAACAACAAGCAAGAACAGTTATAGTATTTACAACCGATTATTACTCAATATTTTATAGATAATAAGTCAGAAATATGGTTGTTATTTTTAATTGCACATTCTAAAAGGTGAAGATTTAACGCTTTTATTGATTATTAACTCAAAAAGGACATCAACTTGGGTCGTTTCTTCTCTTTTCCTTGCTATTCGTTTCCGATATTCCACTTTTGTTTTGGTCTATCTCATATGTACTGCAAAGGTATTGATTTTTGTTTGATATTGCTCCTTGCTTGCTCCTTGTCGTAGATTAATTTTCACACAGGAATTTTTGTTCTCTTTCTATAGGGGCTTGAAACAATCCATTTATTGGAAACAATTAAAGACGGAGCTGGTTTGCCCCAGTGCTTTTTAAGAAACAGGGCAATTATTTTATCTCCACAAAGGCTCTTGTTCCCAATTATGAGGAAAGCCTAATAAACGAGTTCTTACTGATGGGTATTTCGATAAAAGCTGCTTGAAATCTGCAACAAAAGTGTTGCCCATAGAAATGGAGTTAAGCCAATACACCACATAGCAGAGTTGCGGATAAAGTGTTTGTTCACGGAACGAGAAATCCGTAATCCATGTGTTTGGCATACGCATAGGCATCATTGGCTTGACAGGAAAGACCCGATTTGACAGTCTTGAATGATGGGCGCAGCAATTACGAAGTACGGGTCTGGGTACGGATTAAAAGGCTAAGTGATTATTTCCAGTCATTTAGCCTTTTTAATTATCTAATTTTTCCCCACATTTTCCCCACAGCTGTCTATTTATATATTTTAGAAACATATTTTTCCGTAAAGTTATGTACCTTTGTCGGCAAATAAAGATATTCTCGTCAAACAAATATAAGAGGAGTTCTATAAATTAAAATATTGTAGTACAGTTGTTTATATGGTTCCAAGAGCGTAAATTTGCAGAAAATA
>ENA-UPWU01000711-UPWU01000711.1-human-gut-metagenome-genome-assembly--contig:-NODE-711-length-14962-cov-6.550890_pt1 | contig 14962 bp, 8 predicted proteins | sample MGYA00250058_ERZ773392 | MGnify/ENA primary metagenome ERZ773392 (study PRJEB29103, sample SAMN06112084) | human gut metagenome | biome: human gut; feature: ankylosing spondylitis patient; material... | reverse complement strand
CAACAACCAAACTACAATTTTAATATAAAGTACTCTTACTTCGCAACTATATACAAAGTATTATTGGTTTATAAAAAACAGTCTTGCAACTGCTAAGGATATAAGCAACGAACTTGATAATATTGAAAAGTATGTTAATGAAATCAAAGTAGCTGTTCCGGATGATGAGGAACTTCAAATTCTTGTTAATGAATGTCTTGATAATATTGAAAATACAAGAAGTTTGGATAATTCGGGGGTGAAATAATGGATTTAATTTCGATTTTTAGGATTTGTTTTTACATATGCCTTGCGTTTACGATTTTGTTTTTCATTATTTCAGTCGTTCTGTTTTTCCTGTTTGATATCAAAACAATTTTTAATATCAGAACAGGTCGTGCAAAGCAGAAAACAATCAAAGAAATGCAGGCGGCGAATAATTCAACGGGCAGACTTCGTGTTGACGGAAAGACGCTTACTTCACAGCTTTCAAAAAATGACAAAAAGAATATAGGGAAGAAGAGGGAAAATGTTATCGTTCCGCCACAGACGGAGCCTGTTAAAGAACAGTATGTAAATCAGAGCAAGACGCCTTACGGCGACGGTTCGGAAAATACAACGGTTCTTCAACCACAGGCTGAACCGACAGCCGTGCTTTCACAGCCTGATATTCAAAGCTATGATCCGGGCGCACAGACAACGCAACAGCTTTCCGAAAGTGATATGAATAATATAGGTTACGACAATTCTTTTGCATATGACAATGTGCAGAATGTGAATTTTCAGATTGTCAAAAAACTTGTGGTTATTCATACCGATGAAATTATTAACTGATAATAATTAGAAGCTCAACAGCAGTTTTCTGCTGTTGAGAATTCGCATATTTTGAGGTGAACTACTTGAAAAGTGATATAAACAAGTTTAAGGCGGTATTGGTTTTGCTTACTGTTTCACCGCTTTCGCTATTAATTCTTCTTTTCCTCAGTTTTGAGGGAGATTCGGTAAACATTCCCTTAATTTGCATTACAGAGGTTATTTTTTGGGGATGTATGGTTGCAGGCTATGCTTTGCTTGCAATGATTAATAAAAGCCGAAAGTCAAAAATAAAAGGCAAGCAGACACTTAAAAAGGCAAAACCGGGTGTTATCTGTTTTTTCTCAAACAGATTTGCCATTGTTTTTGATATGATTATGGGACTTTCGTTTGTGCTGACGATTATATTTTGGATATTTCCTGTTTTGAACTGTGCTGTGATAGAAACTTTCGCAGTATTTCTCTTTTCTCTGCATATGCACAGTATCTTTAACGGGGTGAATTATAAATATATAAAGAGTATATCTGACAAAAAAGAAGGAGAGTAAACAATGGATTTGAATTTTTCAAAAAAGACCAGAAAAATCGTTGCGTCATTGCTTGCTGTGGCAATCCTCCTCGGAGTTCTGCCCGTTAGCGGCTTGACAGGCAATTCTTCGGGTGCTGAGAGCAGCAGTTCAGAAAATTCAACAAAGACTATTTATGTAAATTCAACAAAACAGCCTATACTGTTTGATTCTGCCGGTAATTTTAAAGAAATTATACCGAAAGTTAAGAAAAACATTTATAGTACAGAAGCTGAAAACGGTGACAAGATTGCTTTATTTACCGATATAGGTAATGGCAACTCCGTAGTCTTTTATAAAACAACAGAATGGACTCCGTCTGCGTATATGTGGAAAGAAGACAGTTCGGAAAATCCTGATAAAAATGCTGCATGGCCCGGTGAGGCTATGAAAAAATACGGCGATTCTAACAGTAGCCTGTACTATTATGTTTATAAGTCAGCTAAAGGATTTGACAAAGTTATTTTTAATGACGGCAACGATCAAAATGGTGATCAGACCGATAATAAAGATTTAAAGGCTTGGAATGTATATACAAAGACAAGTGCTGGTAGGCCTATCTGCGATTCTTTAACCAAATGTGATGTCAGCGACAATTTTAATGTGTATGAATATGCAGATTCAAAATTAAGCGGTAAAAATATTTCAGCACCGCAGGGCATGGGTGCAACAATTGAAATTGCAGGTACAAAATATACTGTTTGCGGTGACGGCGCTAAAAGTGAAATTACTTGTTATGAGGATGATAAAATCACTTCGCTTACTGCAAACACGGTTGATGGGTATACTGCCAAGGTAACTAATAGCGTTGTCGGTGACAATCAGATTACATATTCCGTCACTTACACAAATAAGACATACGGTATGCAGTTTTCCGTTGAAAACACAGTTACTTTCATTAAAAAGCCAAGACTTGTTCTTGAGGGAAAATGGACAGTAACATTTAACGGTGAGAAATATGAAAACGGTGACACAATATGTAATCAGAAAGATTCAGTAAAAAACTTAGAAGCAGCTTTTAAGATTGATAATGTCACTTTCAATGGTAAGGAAATAAGTGGTTACGATGCAAAAACAACTTTAAATGGTAATTCGTTTGATTCTTCCTGTGAATCAAGTGAATTGAAAGATGCAAATGAACTTGTTGCAACTGTTTGCTATGAAGCCGATAACGGTAAAAAATACAGTGCAAAATCTGAATTTTCATTCAACTATGCTGAGGGTGATGTTACACTGAGCGAAAATGGAGATGATAATGCCGTATATATTGACGGCAACAATATCTATACCAACAGCGACTCTGTAACTCTTACCTTAAATGACGAATCAAAAATTGAAGATTTGACATTGGAATTATATAAGGGTGATTCCACACCTGACAGCAAAAACAAGATTGAAAATGCTATTGAGTTTGACCGTGAAAAAGGCACAATCACAATAGGCAATAAAGATGTAAAATTGTCAGAAGTTAAAATGGCTATTCTTACAATTACATCCTCAACATATAATCTTTCCAAGACTTACACTATAAGTTACGATACTATTTCAAAAAACAATCTTAAATACAGCAATACTAACGAAAATAACGAAAGATATTATGTAAATGCTGAAAAAGGTGTTACAGTAACATTTAATCTTGTCGGAATAGATGAAAAACTCTTTAATGACGAAAATGCAGAAGTAACTTGTGGTAAAGAAAATGGCGTTAAGATTTCTTTCGATAAAGATATCAAAGAATGGAAAGCAACAATCACTAAATCGGATGATTATACATTTACATTTAGCCATAAAGGCTTTGTGCAAACTGTAGAAATAACGGACAAAGACCTTTATCTTGATGATAAAGCCCCGGAAATTACAGGCTTTTCATTCCAAAAGGCTCAATCGGATACTGACAAATTGCTCTCATTCTTGACTTTCGGTATCTATAGCAACGATAAAATTATTGTGACTGTCAATGCAAAGGATGAGAATATTTTATCGAGTTCATCGGGTATTAAAAATATAACTCTCTATGACGACGGCAAAATTTTAGGAACGCAAACATTCAATGATTATAGTACTGAAAATACTGCAACATTTACATTGGATGAATCAGATAAAGCATATAAATTGTATGCTGTTGTTGAAGATGCGGTAGGATATAAAAGCCAAAAAACAACTTTTGATTTAGGAAAGAAAAAAGATAAAGACAGTTATGATGTTATTGAATATAATTCAGAAGATTCAAATGGTCGCTTGCCGGAACTTGTAAGTTACGGTGGTACTGATAAGTTTTCTGATTTAACTGTTACACCTGAAAACTTCAAGCATCAGGTTGGTGGGTTATTCTCATACAAAGGAAAAGGTGAACTCTTTAATATTACATTAAGTGAGAGTTTATCAGCACTTTCAGAGGCAACGGTTACAGTCAATAAAGACGGTAGCAAGAAAGAATTCTCCGATACTGTTACTTTTGACACCACGTCAAAAGATGCCAAGAAAGAGGATTGCAAACTCGATTATGACTTAAATCTATCTGAGGTGTTTGAACAGATTGGTGTAAAGAATGAAGCTATTTCAGGTAATTATACAATTACAGTAGTAGCTATCAATAATGCAGGTGTAAGCAGTAAAGCATACACATATGGTTTTAGTATTGATAATACTGCACCAGAACCTAAAACATTTACAATCAGTGGCGAGAGTGCTACGGATAAGATACTCAAATTCTTGACTTTTGGTATTTATTCTAAAAACACCATAAATGTGAAAGTAGCCGCAAATGATGCTGATCCGTCAAGTGGTATTTCAAGCTATACTCTTTATGATAAAAAAGATGGTGAATACAATAAACTTGCTAATGTTACCATTACTAATAGTGAAAACAGTAAATTTGCTGAGTTTACAATAGACAACCATAACAAAGAATATAATCTGTTTGTTACTGTAACAGATGAATTTGAAAACACATCTAACTATTATACATTTGATTATACAGGTGATAAGAGGGAAAGCTATGTTGCTACCGATTCTAAAGATGCACCCGAAGTTGTAAGATACGATGGTAAGGATAAATTTTCTGATTTAGCTGTTACACCTGAAAACTTTAAACATCAGAGTGACAAGTTGTTTTCATACAAAGAAAACGGTGAAGCGTTTAAACTGGAATTAAGCGAGAGTTTATCAGCACTTTCAGAGGCAACAGTTACAGTTCAGAAAAATGGAAGTACGAAATCATTCTTAAAAACTATTACTTTTGACACCACATCAGAAGATGCCAAGAAAAAGGATTGTAAGCTTGATTATGATTTAAAACTTGCTGAAGTATTTAAAACTATTGGTGTAAGCGGAAGTGATATTTCAGGTAATTATACAATTACAGTAGTAGCTATCAATAATGCAGGTGTAAGCAGTAAAGCATACACATACGATTTTAGTATTGATAATACTGCACCTGTGATAACACTCTTTGCAATTGAAAATGGAAGTCAAAATCCAATAGTTGACGAAACATCTTCACAGGAATACAGATATTATTTCCAACATAACACAAATGTTACTGTTACAGCTAAAGACAGTGCATCGGGTGTTAAGGAAATTCATTTCAGAGCATACGATGTAGTAAAGAAAGATAATGCAGTAGACGAAACAAAGACAGTTTCATCAAATAATAATGCTGTATTTGAAGTGCCTGCAAACTTTAAGGGCGAAATTTACGCTTATGCTGTTGATAAATTTGACAATAGCGGCATAGACAAAAATATCCAAGGCGAGGGCGAGAAAAAGCCTGATGACTTAATTGTTGAAACACAGCAGCATCACAACGGTAATGCAAGTGTTACTATGTCAAGAGCAAAGGCAAGCTACAAGGACAATTCGGGACTTGACCTTTACAGCGGAAATGTAAACGCAAGGGTAGTATTTGAAGACGCTTATGCAGGTATTAAAAATGCCGTAATTAAGGTTTCCGATTATACAAATACCGTTACCAATACAATCACAGTTAATGTTGATAATGACAGCAATGTTTCTTCAACAGGAAACGGTTCGGTAAATGTTACTTATACTAAGGACGGCAACAGCAACCTTGTTACAAGGATAGTTGTTGACTATGTTGTTGGGGATAACAGTAATAATATTAAGGTTACAACATCAATGACTGACAGAGCAGGTAATAAGACAGACAATGTTAAGGACAACTTGAGCATTGACAAGACTAAGCCTGTTATTGATGTTAAGTATGACAACAACGAGCATACTACATACGGCGGAAATGATTATTACAAGGCTGACAGGACGGCTACCGTAACTGTTACAGAGCGTAACTTTGATGAGTCGCTTGTTGAGACGGCAATTATGAGAAACGGCGGCAGATACACAACAATCGGAGGCTGGACTCACAACAATAATGCGGCAGATCCCGACAAGTCAACTCATGTTGCTAAGATTGTTTACAACACAGACGGCGACTTTACATTTGACATTGCAGTTAAGGACAAGGCTATGAATTCTGCCGACAAGTTTACTCAGCAGAAGTTCACGGTTGACAAGACTGCTCCTGTAATTGACGTTTCATTTGACAATAACTCTGCAAAGAACGGCAACTACTACAAGGCTGACCGTACTGCTACTATCAAGATTACGGAACATAACTTCAACAGCGGAAGTCAGTATGTAAACATTCCCGTAACTGCAGAGGGAGCAACTGCTCCGTCAGTTGTAGGTTGGTCAGGTTCAGGCGATGATCACAATGCAACAGTTTCGTTCAACAAGGACGGCAAGTATTCATTTACTGTTGACTATACCGACCTTGCAGGTAACAAGGCTGTTCAGAAAAAGGTTGATTCGTTCTATATCGACAAAACCGCTCCCGAAGTTGAAATCACAGGTGTTGCAGATCATCAGGCTTATAACGGCACGGTTGCTCCTGTTGTAACATACAGGGACGATAACTTTACCGATGATCACGATTTTAAATTTACAAGAATTGATATCAACAGCAAGAGTGACGATACTTCTAAGTTCGATTACGATACCGACGGCAACGGCGTGACAGAATTTATCTATAAGTACAGAGATTTTGCCGAGGTCCTTGAAAACGACGGTATTTATAACTTCACAGTTGAGCTTAGCGATAAGGCAGGCAACAGCACATCAAAGAGCGTTACATTCTCTGTAAACAGATTCGGTTCAACATTTAAAGCATCCGATGAGTCGGAAAAGCTCATTAAGAACGGCTACACAAATGCAGAGCAGGATATCGTGGTTGAAGAAATCAATGTTTCTCCGCTTACAAAGCACAGTGTAACACTTGCAAAGAGCGGCGGAAATAGTACAGAACTTGTTGAAAATACCGATTACAAATTCACTTCAAGCAACAACGGCAATGAGTGGTGCAAGAGTGTTTATACCGTAAACAAGAAGAACTTCTCTGACGAGGCTGCATATACAGTTACAATTATGTCGGTTGATAAGGCTAAGAACACAAATAACAACCGTATGGCAGATTCTTCTCTCAGCACAGAACAGAAAAATAAGCGTGAATGTGCAATTTCATTTGTTGTTGATAAGACAAGCCCTCTCGTAAGCATTACGGGTATCAAGGATAATGAGCTTTACAAGGAAGCAAGCAAAAAGGTTAAAATTGTTTGTGAGGACGATAATCTTGATAAGAGCAAGCTGGTTGTAACTCTTGATAACAAAAAGCTTGCCGAGGGTGAGGATTACACGATTGTTGATGATAAGTACCGTTCTATTGCAGGTATGCTTACCGCAGAAATTGTTCTTAAAGCAGAAACAGGCGGTATTAAAGAAAATCTTAAGGTTACAATCGGTGACCTTGCAGGAAATACAGGTGAAAAGAGTGTTGATAACTTCATTCTTTCCGCTAATATATTCCAGAGATTCTTTGCAAATCCCGTACTGGTAATTTGTACTTTTGCAGGTCTTGCACTTGTTATTGCGGCAGTAATCTTCTTTGTTGCAAAGAAAAGAAAAAAGGCTGAATAAATGATATCCTTTATGTCTTTTCAATATAAAAACTGTATTTTGTTATAAGAGATACCGACCTCCAATTATTGGATATTTGGTCTGGTTTTTGGAGGTCGGAGTATTGATAGAGGAGGTTTTATAATGAAACTTAAAAGTGTTACCAAAAATATATGTGCATTTATTCTGGTTGCAATTTTACTTGTAGGAACAGCGATATTAAGTGTAAATGCAAAAACAGCAGAGGAATACGAATATACTGTGGAAAACGGATCGGCAACAATTACTAAATATATCGGCAACAGCGAGAATGTTATAATTCCTGCTGAAATTAACGGATATAAAGTTAAGTCTATTTCTTTTGAGGCATTTAGACAGGATAATTGCAAAGTGATTAAAAGCGTGGTTGTTCCCGAAGGTGTAGAAGAGGCTCCAAACTGGTTATTTACAGGTTGCACTAATATGGAAAGCATTACTTTGCCAAGTACATTAAAGGTGTTAGCTACGGATTGGTTTTTTATCGGCAGTAACAGTCTGAAAGAAATTAAGTTCAGCAAGGATAATCCAAGGTATTATTTAGATAAAGGCGTGTTGTATGATTCTCAAAATAATCAGTTAATGCTGTGTCCTGCTAAAAATCAGTTTGAGAATAATGAATATGAAATTCTTGATGGAACAACTGATATAAGAAGTTGGGCATTTAGCAATTGTACTTTATTGAATAAAATTATAATGCCAAATTCTGTACAAACAATTGGTGACAGTAGTTTTTCTAATTGCTCTAATCTTAACGAGATTGTTTTATCAGAAAATATAAACTTTATGGGTTACGGTTCATTTAGCGGTTTAACATCTTTAAAAGACATCACTATTCCTAAAACTGTAAAAGGTTTCTATAATAATGAAAATACTGCTTTTACTTATTTGGGATTTTACGGAGATAGTAAAATATCTGATTTTACTATAAGAGGATATAAAAACAGCGAAGCAGAAAAATATGCTAATGATAACGGATTTAGATTTATCGCTCTTGATAATCAAGAGAATTATTTTTCGTATGACCCCTTTGAATTTTTCGGTAAATCATTTAATGAAATAACATCCCTTTTCGGTACAGATTATACTAATGTTCAGGAAAGAGAGTCAGGACTTCACAAAATTATTTGTTATCCTAACACGGGTAATCCGTATGAATTTGGTTTTGACAACAATACGGATATTGTGAAGATTATTTGGATATACAATACTTCCGATAAGTCAGTAAAACTATTTGATGATATTACTGATAAGTCAACACTTGGTGATATTGAAAGTTCTTCAACTTCACAAACATACGAGAAATGGATCGGTAAAAATTACTCTGATGATAACAATACCGAGCAACATATTACATTTAAGCTCGACAGCGGCTTTGTTGTTAAATTTGAGTGGACTTCTAATGATTTTAATACAGAGAGCGCGAATCGGGTCTTTATTATGAAATCTGATTCAGAAGCAACTGCTCCTACTACACAACCTTTTACAAGTTCTTCAAAAGTTGATTTGGAAACTACAATAACTCCAACTTCTTCAGATGATGTTACGTCAAGTATTTCAACAAACGACGTTGCTTCAAAAGATAGCGTTGGCAACGATAACGGAACCGTACAGACAGGTGTTGTTTCAACAATTATTATTTTGATGGTAGCATTGTCTGCACTTGTGATTTGCGGTACAGCTGTTTATAAGAGAAAAATGAAAGAATAAATTAATTAAAATCGGGCGTATCCTCTTTTCGGGATATGCCCGAAAAAGAAAGGTGGGTAAGATATGCTTTTCGGCGGTGATATCGTAAATGATACTTACAGTATTGTTGAAGAAATCGGCAGCGGCGGTATGGGAGTGGTGTATCTTGCCTATCACCTCAGACTGGAAAAATATGTTGTTATGAAAAAAATCAAGAACAGAAATCTTGATTCTTCCTTTCTGCGAAATGAAGTGGATATTCTCAAAAAACTTCATCATCCGTATCTTCCGCAGGTATATGACATCATCGAATACGAATGTGATTTTTATACTGTTATTGATTATATTGACGGCAAGGATCTTGAACATTTTATCAATGACGGTTATGTGTTTACGGAAAGTCAGTTAATCAAGTGGCTCCGACAGCTTTGTGAGGTGCTTGACTATTTGCATTGCAATAATCCTCCGATTATCCATACGGACATTAAACCCGCAAATATAATTGTGAGGGATAACGGCGACATTTGCTTAATTGACTTTGGCATTTCATTGAGTGCCGATGACGCTGTAAAGGGTTACAGCAAGAATTATTCGTCACCCGAGCAGTATATGAATGTGATGAATATATTGAACGGAACTCCGGAATTCAACGCTCCGCTTGACGGACGGACAGACATTTACAGCCTTGGTGCTACTTATTATCATCTTATGACAGGATGTATTCCCGATATTGAGGACGAAACACTTCCGCCTCTTGAAGAATACGAACTTCCGTATTCTCAGCCGTTTGTTTCGATAATAAGCAAGGCTATGGAGTGGGACATAAAGAAACGCTATAAATCTGCGGCAAAAATGCTTTCGGCTGTTGACAATATCAAAAAACAGGATGAGCGTTATAAGAGATACATATTATTGCAGGTTTTGTCTTCAGTTGTTTCGGGAATTATGATAGTTTCCGGCGTGCTTATGTTTGTGTTCGGTAATTATGAAATTGCAGGTACCGAGCTTGCAGAGCAGTATGATTTGTTTGTTTCATATTGTGATAAAGGCGACACGGTTAATGCTGAACTGCTCGGAACGGATTTGCTGAATAATTCAAAATATCGCAGTGTTATGACCGATAAAACAACGGCTGAAATTCTCCGCTATATGGGCGACTGTTATTTTGATGAGGGCGATTTTGCCAATGCCGTTGAAAATTATAAATCGGCATATGAAATTGCTGACGATGACAATGCCGAAGTTTGCCTGAGAGATTACGCAATTGCTCTTGTAAAAGGTAAAAGATTTTCAGAGGCTCAGAGCGTTATTTCTATGGCAGAGGAAAAATTTCCGAATTCGTCTGTCAATAAATTACTTCAGGCGGAAATTGAATATGAAAACGGCAATTTGGAAAATTCTTTAAATTATGCAAATGAATGTCTTAACACCGAACCAAACGGCGATAACGCATTTGCCGCATTTTTGCTCAAAGGCGATATTTATACGGACAAAAATCAATACGGCGACGCCGTATCAAGCTATGAGAGTGCAAGGAGTATTGATGAGAATTTAAGTGTCTTGAGAAAACTCGGACAGGCATATCTCGGAATGGGTTCGCTTGGTTCGGGAATGGAAAACAGCGGTCTGCAAAAAGCAAAAGAATGTTATTCAACCATTCGTGACAGATATTATCTTTCCGCAGAGGACGGAATAAATTATTCACAGGCATACAGCCTTTCGGGAGATTTGTCGGGGGCAAGAGGTTTGCTTGATGACCTTGCAATAACTTATCCCGATGACTGCAGGGTATATATGCAGCTGGCAATTGTCAGCGATAAGCAAAATGATACTCAAAGCAGAGTGTATTGCGAAAAAGCGAGAGCTTTGTATAAGGAATCAAGCGACAGCGTTAAGCAAAATGTTGACGGTAACAGATTGAATGAAATTAAAAATTTGTACAGACGATTTTTTGGAAGTGTGTGGTAAAAGGAGTGTTTGTATGCTGTTAGTTTTTGGCATAGCACTTGTTATTGCCGGCATAGTTCTGTTGGCAGTAACCCAGATTGTTCTTTGGAGAAAAATAAAAAAGTTTAATGAGGAATGGGAGGACGAGCAGAATGAAATGTCCTAATTGCAGGTGCATCGTTCCGAATAATGTAAGCAGATGCACATATTGCGGATATGACTTTATGTCGGGAAGTGCCAAAACCTTGACAATTGAAGAAGCATATGAATTTAAAACATACGATTATGATTACAGCTGTGATAATTATGCAGATGAATTTTATGCATACGATGATTATTATAATTGTGAAAGCTATAAAACAGAAAAAGCGTCTGCGTACAGACGGGAAACTGATGATAACAGTCCGATTATGTTAATTTCTGCACTTATGCTCCTTGCGGCAACATTGTTGCTGTTGAGTGTGGTTGCAATTATTATTTGACGGCAGAGGGGAATTTGAGAATGAACAAGAAAACTATGCTTTTGATTATACCTGCAATAGCTTTGCTTGCCTGTTGTATTGCGGCAATATGCGTTATATGTATTCCGTCAAGCTACGAGGTTTATACGAAACAAATTCAAACGGCGGAGAAATATCTTGCAGACAAAGATTATGACGGTGCTATAAAATATTACGAAATGGCAAAGGCAACCGATGAAACTCAGGAAGAGCCTTATCTTAAACTTGCAATGATTTATTATGACAACAAAAATGATATGGAAAAGGTTGTTGCAATTCTTACCGAGGGCTATGAAAAGACAAAGTCTGAGCAGATTAAGAATGCACTTGCCGTTTATCAGGGTGCAGGTGAAAAGAACACCGATACATCGGGAAAAACAGACTACAACGGCAATCCTGTAAATATTACCTTGCTGAATATGTTCGGGCAATATAATTACGAACAGTACAGTAAAAACTATACCGTTGTGTCGGATAATTACAGCGACGGTGTTTATACGGTAAGATACAACGGTATCGATGCAGAATTTTATTACAGCAACGATTCGACTAAGGCTGTTGACGACAAAGCAATGAAACCGTTTTCTTACTCATTCCCGACAGAAATTAAGGTGGATAAGATTTCCGATATTATCAATGTTCCGTCACAGGGAATGAAAATTGACGAGTTGAAAAAATCGGCAGGCATTACAAATGCCGTTGCAAAGTACGATAATACGCTGAAGAAAAATATTATTACTTTCAGTTGTGAAAAATGTACGGTGTCTGTTGAAACGGACAAGAACGGTACAATAACGGCTAACACTTCTTATATTACCGTAAATCCCGAAACAGTTGCAGCAGTTGCTCGGAAATCCAAGGTTAGCGGTAAGGTTATCAGTGTTACAACAGCAGATATTGTAAGCAGTGCAGAAGTGGTTGTCAGAAAAGGTAAGGACTCAAAGGACGGTGAAGGTGCCGCCGAGGTGTCAATTGACAGCGGAAATTACAGCGTTGAACTTGAAACAGGTGATTATACATTTGAGGTTTCGGCATCGGGTTATAAAAAAGAATATTTCAATGTTTATGTAAGCGGAGCGGATCAGGAGAAAGATTTCAGTATTTCTCCGTCACTTGCAGAGGGTGAAATAAGAATTGTACTTGAATGGGGGGCAACACCAAGCGACCTTGATTCTCATCTTGAGGGTACGACTAAAAACGGTGACGAAGTCAGCATTTATTGGATGAATCCTGTTGCAACCTCTGGAGCAAAAACTATTGCACAGCTTGATGTTGATGACAGGGACGGATACGGTCCTGAAACTATAACACTTTCCGAGCTTGACGGTACATACCAATACAGGGTTCACAGATTTTCTTCAAGCGGTTCGCTTGCCATGTCGGGTGCGGTTGTAAAGGTGTATTCCGGTTCGTCAGAACCGATAACAATTTCAGTTCCGTCCGATTGTGATGAATGGTGGGATGTGTTCACCATTGAAAACGGTGAAATCAAAAATATTAACGGAGCAACAAACTGATGATGGTATTAGTAATAGTGCTGACAGTTGCTTTGCTTATTCTGATTGCCGTGGTGATTGTAAAGCTTAATTCTGAAAAAAGCGAGAGAGATAAATACTATACCGCCGCAGGCAATATAATCAAGGAAGAATATCTTAACTACTGCCTTACAAATGATATAAATTCAGATAACAAGGCTGACGCTCCTAACGGTCAGAAAATTATGATATACATAAAAACTTTGAACCGTAAACAAAAGGCACAGTTTGTATTTGATCCCGAAAAAGGTGTAAATATCGGCAGAGATTCCGAGAAAAATAACATTTTTATCAATGAAGCATCGGTTTCCATGAACCATTGCAAAATTTTTTCCGATAATATGAAGGTGTATATATGCGACCTTAATTCATCTAACGGAACAATTCTTAAAAGAGGTCTGTTCGGAAATTACTTGCTTGAAGGCGGAAGTTCATATGAGCTTATGTCGGGGGATCGTGTCTGCATAGGCTCAAATGTATTTAAAATTACGCTGTTTTATTATGATATGGTGACTATGTAGCAACGGAGGTTTGTTATGATACTGATAATTTACCGCAGTCAAGTTTGCAGAGAAATTGTTCTCCCGAATGCAGATAATACGGATTATCGTATTTTCATTGACAGCAAGGAATTTAAACTGAAAAAAAGTTTTTATCTTTCTCTTGAAGTAATTGCTCATAAATGGTCAATAACAAACGAAAACGGCGAGTATAAAATGGTAAAAAATCAAAATGAAAAAGAAAAAACATCCCTCGGCGGAGGAGATATTGTTTCTATTATCACTCCCGAAAAGGATTCTCTTCGTTGCATTGTCGTTGACGCCGAACCTGTGCTTGCCTCATTTGAAAAGTATTTTATCGGCAACGGGCTTGTTACGGTTGGTAGTGAGGCTGACAATACCGTGCAATGTTCATTTTTGAATTTGATTTCAAAACACCATTGCAGCCTCAGATTTGACGGAACAAACACGGTTCTTGAAGACACAAGTTCAAAAGGAACTTTTGTAAATCATATCAGGGTGGGCGGAAGAAAAGTCCTCGGTTTCGGAGAAATAATAGATATTTTCGGCCTGAAAATAATTTGTTTCGGAGATATGATTGCAGTGGGCTCGCTGTTTTCAAAATTTTCGGTATCCGACAAAATTGAAAAATTCACCCTTCCGAAAGTTTCATATGATACTGCTCACGCTGTTTCAAATGTGGAAATGTTTAACCGTTCACCGAGAAATTTCAGAGAGATATGCAGCGAAACGGTTGTTATTGAACCGCCTACTGTTCCGCAGTTTTCAAAAAAGCGTTCTATGCTAAGCGTTATAGGCCCGTCATTTACCATGGCAATTCCTATGGTGCTTGGCTGCGGACTTACCGTGTTCAGCACTACGCTTAACGGTTCGGGTGCAAACGCATTTATGTTTACGGGCATTATCACCTCGGTCGGTTCTGCTCTTATGGGTGGCTTGTGGGCATATTACAATATTAAAGAAACAAAAAAGCGTGAAGCAGAGGACGAATCCGAAAGATTTAACATTTACGGTAATTACCTTATTGAAATTGCCGATTACATTAAGGAAAAATACAGACAAAATTTTGAGGCATTGAACACAATGTATCCGTCTGCGGATATATGCGCAGAGTATACAAGAAACAATCCGGAGCTGTGGTGCAGAAACTTTACCCATAGCGATTTTCTTTTTTGCCGACTCGGAACGGGTGACATTGATTTTCAGGTTGATATTCAAATTCCGAAAGAAAAGTTTTCCGTTACATATGACGGCTTAAAGGATAAACCGGCAATGCTTTATGACAACTTTAAAAAGCTGAACAATGTTCCCAGGACGGAAAACTCGATCATCCAGCGGGTGTTATCCCAAAACCTCTCTACGGCGAGAATGTTGTGTCCTTTCAGCTCACGGGCTGAAATATCCCT
>ENA-UPWU01000709-UPWU01000709.1-human-gut-metagenome-genome-assembly--contig:-NODE-709-length-15031-cov-3.800990_pt1 | contig 15031 bp, 20 predicted proteins | sample MGYA00250058_ERZ773392 | MGnify/ENA primary metagenome ERZ773392 (study PRJEB29103, sample SAMN06112084) | human gut metagenome | biome: human gut; feature: ankylosing spondylitis patient; material... | reverse complement strand
GGCGCAGGACTGCCGCACCTATCTGACTGCCTTTGTGCCGGTGTTCAGCGGCCTGGACGCCGCAGGTGGGCAGACGTCAGGGGCGCTTGTCTACAGCGGCATGTTTTTTGCCATGTCCGGGTTTCTTTCAGCCGTCATCCAAAAGCTGCTTCTGCCTGTCATGCAGCTGTATTTCTGCTTTGCGGTCTCGGCCTGCCTGTGGGACAACCCCGGCATGGGGGATGCCGCCGCGGGCATCCTGGCCGGGGCCACCGGTCAAAGGCAGTGCGCACAGCTCTGCCGCCTTTACTTTGAGGGGGCACGGCTCTGCGGGTCCATGCTGGTGCTGTATTTCTTCATGATCTTTCTGTCCACGGCGCTGTTGCTGCTGGCGGGGAACGGGGGCTTGGGATGACTTCACTGCGTCACATAGCGCTGGGATGCTGCGTGCTGTCCGCGCTGGCGGGCATACTGCGGCTTTTCTGGCCGGAGAACGGCTTTAAATCCGTCATAAATGCCGTGCTGGTGCTGTATATTTTAACAGTGGGCGTGCAGCTGGTGCACGGTCTTGACTGGGACGGCCTTGTGCGGGAGCTGCGCAGCCTGCCCGATGGGCAGGACACCGCCGACTACTCCGATTACAGCCGGGAGCTTGCGCTGGCCGCCTCGGTGGATGCCGTGCGCGAGGTTTTGCGGAACGCCGGAATCAACGCTGCGGTCAGCTGGCAGAATGGCGTATGTGTCATCACACCCGTGGACCCGCGCGACAAGCCCGCCATTGAGGCCCTGCTCGCCGTCAATGCGGGGGAGCTGCCCTGGCGCTTTGCGGAGGCTGCCCCATGACCGCCCGGGAACGTCTGGCTCCGCTGGCCGCCCGGCTGCGCGCAGCGCTGGCAGATGAAAAGCAGCGGGTAAACCTGCTGGTCTGCATGGGGCTGGCCGGGCTGTTGCTGCTGGCGGTCTCGTCCTGGCTGCCCGCGGACAGCAGCACGCAGAGCGCCGCGCCAGCCGCCATGACCGACAGCACCGCCGACTATGCCGCAGAGCTGGAGACCCGCCTGACCGCACTGATCTCTCGTGTGGAGGGTGCGGGCAAGACTGCCGTCATGGTCACGCTGGAATCCGGCAGCGAGAGCATCTATGCTACCGACACCGACAGCGACGGCAGCTCCACCCATGTACTTTTGGGCAGCAGCGAGGCGGACGGCCTTGTGGAGACCGTCGAGACGCCCCGCGTGCTCGGCGTCGCCGTTGTCTGCGAGGGCGGCGGCAGTGCTGCCGTGCAGAGCCGCGTCACCGCCCTGGTGCAGGCACTGACCGGCATCGGCACCAATCATATCACCGTTGCAAAAATGGCATCGGCCAACTAGAGGGAGGAACACCATGAAGCAACTTTCTGCCAAGCTGAAAAGCCGCGGCGCAACTGCCGTCGTTCTGACACTGGCGCTGGGAGCCGCCGTGTACCTGAACTGGTCCTTCTCCCGCGAGGCCCCGCCCAGTCTGGTCGTGTCAGACACCGCCGGGGAAGCCGTGGAGACCTCGGCCCAGGCCGCCGAGCCGATCACCGACCCGCTCGTGCTTGAGACGGCTGCCGGGGCCGATACGCAGATGATGAGCGCTGAGGAAACCGCCAACAAGAACTACGGCGAGGCTCAGCTCGTCAGCGTAAACAAGGATTCCGGCACCGAGTTTTTTGAGTCCGCCCGCTTAACGCGCAGCAAGGCGCGGGATGAGGCGCTGGACACCCTGAAAAAGTCCCTGAAGGACACCAAGCTGACCAGCGAGGAAAAGGAGCAGCTGACGACCCAGCTGAGTGACCGCATCAGCAATATCACGCTTGAAACCAAGCTGGAAACGCTCATCAAGTCGAAGGGCTTTACCGACTGCGTGGTGAATCTGGAGGGCAGCAAGGCCAATGTGACCGTCATGACCGAGAGCGATGCCCTGAATGCCGAGGAGGTCACCCGCATCCGCGACGCACTTTTGAGCCAGTGCAAGGGGCTGACTGCACAGGACATTACGATTGTAGAGGTAAAATAACTGAACATTCTGTTGCAAACCGTGCTGTTTTGTGGTACACTGATTTATATTAGTAGAACTATGGCCGCAAGGCCGTTTGCAACGGGAGGGTACACACTATGGATGTACACAATACCATCGGCGGCAGCTTACAGATCTCGACCGAGGTTATCGCAAAAATTGCGCGTCTGGCCGCGCTGGAGGTTGACGGTGTTGCCGATGTAGCCACCGGCACCAGCCAGAACGTCCGCTCGCTTCTGGGCCGCACCGGCCTGCAGAAGCCGGTCACCGTCGTCATGGAGGACGGCATTGCCACCGTCACGGTGCACCTCACCGTTGTGTACGGCAGCAAGGTCATGCCCCTGTGCGAAAAGGTGCAGGAGAACGTCAAGCAGACGATCCAGAACATGACGGGTATCACCGTGTCCCGCGTGGATGTTCTGGTCGTGGGCCTGACAGACGCAGCCGGAATCAAGGAAAGACAGGAACTTTACGTATGGAGAAAAAGCTGACCCGCCGCGAATCCCGCGAGACGGCCTTCCTGACGGCGTTTGCCGCCACGTTTGAACCCGAAGAGCCGACGGTCCCCGCCGAGGAGCACGCCGCCCCAGACGCATTCGCCAACCAGCTGCTGGCCGCCATGAACGACCACGCCGCCGAGCTGGATGAGATCATCACCGCCCACCTGAAGGGCTGGACGCTTTCCCGCGTGCCCCGCGTGAGCCTGGTTGCCCTGCGCCTGGCCCTGGCCGAGATGCTGTACGGCGACGAGCAGAAGCCCGGCGTCGCCATCAACGAGGCTGTCGAGCTGGTCAAGAAATACGGTGCCGAGGACGACTACCAGTTCGTCAACGGCCTGTTGGGTGCCGTTGCGCGTGAGCGCGGCGAGACCCCCGAACCTCAATGCTGACGCTGGGCATCGACACCAGCAATTACGCAACCTCTCTGGCAGTGTTTGACACAGACGCCGGAGAGGTTGTTTGCGATTGCAAAAAGTTTTTGCCCGTCAAGGAAGGGCAACTCGGTCTGCGGCAGAGCGACGCGCTGTTCCACCACACGGCAGCCCTGCCCGCCATGCTGGCGGAGCTGGGCGCAAGGGCCGACCTGACGCAGGTCAGGGCCGTTGGTGTGTCCGCCAGGCCGCGCCCCGTGGAGGGGTCGTATATGCCGTGCTTTCTGGCCGGTGTCAGCGCCGCGACGGCGTTCAGCCTATCCCGCGCACTGCCGCTCATTGAGCTGACCCACCAGCAGGGGCATATTGCCGCGGCGCTGTACGCGGCGGGGGATTTCACGCTGTTTGAGCGGGAGTCACTTGTATTTCATGTCTCCGGCGGCACCACCGACCTTCTTTTGTGCCATGGGGCCGAGCGTATCACGCCGCTGGGCACAAGCAGCGATCTGTACGCCGGGCAGGCTGTGGACCGGCTCGGCGTCAAGCTGGGCTTTCCGTTCCCGGCGGGCGTCTATGTCAGTGAGCAGGCCGCTTTGTGTAAAGAAAAAATCCATCCCAAGGTCAGTGTACACGGGCTGACGTGCAGTCTGTCCGGCCTTGAGAACCAGTGCGCAAAGCTGCTGGCCGACGGGCATGACGCGCCCTATGTCTGCAAATACTGTCTGCTCTGCGTGGGCGAAACGCTTGTGCGGATGGCAAACAACGCCCTGGCCGAGCATGCGGGTCTGCCCGTGGTTTTTGCGGGCGGCGTTATGAGCAGCGATCTGATCCGCACCTATGTGACGAACCGCGTGCCGAACGCACATTTTGTACCGGGAAAATTTGCCAGTGACAATGCCATTGGCATCTCGATCCTGGCGGCGAGGGAGTGTGGCGCATGGCCGACTACATCAATGTAACCAGCCTGAACCGGCTGGCAAAGCGCGTATTGGAGCAATGCGACCCGCTGAACGATCTGATCGTCTGCGGGGAGATTTCCGGCTTTACGCGGCATTACAAGAGCGGGCATCTGTATTTCACGCTCAAGGATGAGAACGCCTCCATCAAAACTGTCATGTTCCGCTCCCAGGCACAGCTTTTGAACTTCGAACCGCAGAACGGTATGCTGGTGCTCGTCTACGGACGCGCCACGATCTATGAGCGGGACGGCGCGTTCCAGCTCTACGCTGACTATATGAAGCCCTTCGGCGCGGGTGCCGCGCAGATGGCGTTTGACGCGCTGTACAAAAAGCTGGAGGCCGAAGGGTTGTTTGCGCCCGAGCGCAAGCGCCCGCTGCCCGCCGTACCGAGGTGTATCGGCGTTGTCACGAGCAAGACCGGCGCAGCGTGGCAGGACGTGCAGAACGTCATCGGCCGTCGCTGGCCGATGGTGAAATTGCTGCTGGCCCCCGTCAGCGTGCAGGGCATCGAGGCTGAAAAGAGTATCGTGGACGGCATCCGCAGGCTGGACCGCGACCCGCGGCCCGACCTGATCCTGGTCACCCGCGGCGGCGGCAGCAAAGAGGATCTCTGGGTGTTCAACTCCGAGCGTATCGCCCGCGCGGCAGCCGCCTGCCGCAGGCCGGTGGTCTCGGCGGTAGGGCATGAGATCGACACTTCGATTCTGGACTATGTTGCCGACCTGCGTGCGCCGACACCGTCCGCCGCGGCGGAGCTCTGCGTGCCCGATCAGGGGGATGTACGGCAGAAAATATTCATTTTGCAGCAAAATATTCAAAAAAATATACAGAATTACTGCAATCTATGCTATAATAGGTTTAACCAGCTGGCCACGGCGCAGCTTTTGCAGCGTCAGCACCAGCAGTTAGACCGCCGCGGGCAGGAGCTTGCCATTGCGCAGGCCGCTGTCCGGCAGGCCGCACAGCGCCATGTGCAGGATGCCCGGCGCAGCCTGCAAAGCGCCGCTGCGGTGGCGGAATCCCTGAGCCCTTACGCGGTGTTGGCCCGTGGCTACGCGCTGCCGGAGCAAAACGGCACGCCCTGTGCCGTCGAAACACTGCGTCCCGGCGAGGCCGTGACGCTGCGCGGCGCCAGAGCCGCCGCAGAATGCCGCGTGGAAGCGGTACACACTTTGGAACAAAAAACAGGGGAGTGATACCCGATGAAGCAGCCCAAATCCTTCGAGGAAGGCATGGACCGCCTGCAGGGACTTCTGACCCAGCTGCAGGATGAAGCCACACCGCTGGCTGATTCCGTTAAGCTGTACGCCGAGGCCGCTGGGCTGATCCATTACTGTAATACAGCGCTGGACAAGGCCCGGCTGCAGGTCGAGGAGATCGACGCCAGCCTTGCCCCGGATGTGGAGGTGCCCCATGACGCATGAGGAATATAAGCAGCAGCTTCCCGCTTGGCCCTGTCTGACCGAAACGCGCCTGGCCGCATTGTGCGATGAATCCCTGCCGCAGCAGTCTGAGCTGGGGCAGGCCGCGCGCTACAGCCTTCTGGGCGGTGGCAAGCGGGTGCGCGCCGTGCTGACGCTGGCCTCCTGCCAGCTGGCCGGTGCCGACGCTGCCGATGCGTTGGACTATGCCTGTGCGCTGGAAATGCTGCACTGCTACTCGCTCATTCACGATGATATGCCCTGCATGGACAACGATGATTTCCGCCGCGGACGCCCGAGCTGCCACAAGCAGTTTGGCGAGGCTACGGCCCTGCTGGCCGCGGACGCACTGGTCACGGCAGCGTTTGAGGTCCTTGCTCATGCAAAGTGCTCTGCCGAGAGCCGCATTGAGGCCGTACAGCTGCTGGCCAAAGGCGGCGGGGACCGCGGCATGCTCTACGGTCAGGAGCTGGACAAGCATTTTGAAACTGTGCGCGCCGGTGAGGCCGAGCTTTTAAACCTGCACGCCCACAAAACCGGTGCGCTCATCATTGCCGCCGTCGAGCTGGGCTGTGCCGCCGCGGGTGTGCGCCCCGACACGGACACCCGCAAGGCGCTGGTGCGCTACGCTGCCGAGCTTGGTCTGGTTTTCCAGATCGTCGATGACATTCTGGACGTCACCTCTACGACGGAGGAGCTTGGCAAGCCCGTGGGCAGCGACGCCGACAACGACAAAACCACCTTTATCACGCTGTACGGTTTACAGGGCGCACACGAGGAAGCCGAGCGCCACAATGCCGCAGCGCTGGCCGCGCTGGACGCGCTTGGCCCCGGGGCAGATTTTCTGCGCCTGATGGCAGCGGAGCTGCTGGAACGTAAGAAATAAGGATGTGATCCCATGCCACTGCTGCGCGCTGCGCTGAGTTGGAATTTTGTGCTGGCTACGGCGATCTGTGCATCGCTGCTGGCCCAGCTTATTAAGGTTCTTCTGAATCTGTTTATCTTCCACCGCTTTATTGCCGAGCGTATGTGGGGTGCGGGCGGCATGCCCAGTTCCCACTCGGCCACGGTCTGCGCCATGGTCGTTGCCACGGGGTGGTACTGCGGCGTCAATTCCCCGATCTTCGCCATTGCGGCGGTGCTGTCCATCATTGTCATGTATGACGCCATGGGCGTGCGCTACGAGACCGGCGAGCAGGCCAAGGTGCTGAACCGGATGTTCACCGAATGGATGGATCAGGGCTTTGAGCAGTTCCAGCTGCCCCACGGCAAAAAGCTGAAGGAAATGGTCGTTCATACGCCGATCGAAGTTGTGACCGGTGCGGCACTCGGCATTGTGCTGGGCTTTGCCATGCCGATGGTGTAAAAACGAGGTGCGTATATGAGCTATCCCTTGCTGGAGCGCATCAATGCGCCCGGAGAAATAAAAAACCTGCCCGCGTCCGATATGCCCGCCCTGTGTGAGGAGATCCGGCAGTTTTTGATCAAGAGCGTTTCCGAGACCGGCGGCCATCTGTCGTCGAACCTCGGCGTTGTGGAGCTGACAGTGGCCCTGCACCGCGTGCTGGATTTTCCGCAGGACAAGCTGTTGTTTGACGTCGGTCATCAGTGCTACACCCACAAGCTGCTGACCGGGCGGCGCGAGGGCTTCGCCCAGCTGCGCCGTAAAAACGGCATTTCCGGCTTTCCCAGCCCGCGGGAGAGCGATTGTGACGCCTTTATTGCCGGCCACGGCAGTGCGGCGCTGTCAACAGCCATCGGCATTGCCCGCGCCAAAAAGCTCAAGAACGAGCCGGGCAAGGTCGTGGTCATCGTTGGCGACGGTGCGTTTACCGGCGGCATGGTCTACGAGGGCATGAACAATGTCAGCAAGCTGAACAATCTGATCGTTATCCTGAACGACAACAAGATGTCGATTTCCAAAAATGTCGGCCAGATGGCGAATTATCTGACCAAGCTGCGCACCGACCCGAAGTACTCCCACGTCAAGGCCCACATGGAGACGACGCTCGAGCGCATCCCCGTGGCGGGTGACGCGCTGGTCAGGGTCTTGCAGGGCGGCAAGCAGCTGATCCGCCGCGGCATCTACAAGTCCACGATGTTTGAGGAGATGGGCTTCCAGTATATCGGGCCCATCGACGGCCATGATGTGGGCATGCTGACCCACACGCTGACGAACCTGCGCGGCGAGCAGTATGCGCCGGTTTTCCTGCACGTCGTCACCAAAAAGGGCAGGGGCCTGAAGCCCGCCGAGGAGAACCCCGGCGAGTTCCACGCCGTATCGTCCATCGATTTGAACCATCTGACTGACCCCGAGCTGTCACCGAAGGATTCCTTCTCGTCTACGTTCGGCTGTGCGCTGGCAGATCTGGGCGACGACGAGCCGCGGCTGTGCGGCATCACCGCCGCCATGAAGTACGGCACCGGCCTGAACTTCTTCAAGCACCGCCATCCCGGGCGTTTCTCTGACGTCGGTCTGGCGGAGGAACACGCGGTCACGTTTGCGGCGGGCCTGGCCAGCCAGGGGCTGCTGCCCGTGGTTGCTATCTATTCAACATTTTTCCAGCGTGCCTACGACCAGATCATCCATGATGTCAATCTGATGCAGCTGGATGTGCTGTTCGCTGTGGACCGCGCGGGGCTGGTGCCCGGCGACGGTGCCACACACCAGGGCATTTACGATGTTGCGTTCTTCTCGAATGTGAACATTCCGATTTTTGCCCCCGCCAACTATGCGGAGCTGCGCTACTGGCTGACCTATCTTGTGCGCGAGGCACACGGCCCGCGGATGATCCGCTATGCCCGCGGCGGCGAGAACCCCGCACTGGCGGCGCTGCCCTGCACAGGTGCGCGCTACGATGTGCTGGACCCTGTCGATGGCGCACGTATCGCACTTGTCAGCTACGGTGCCGAGACCGAGGAGATCATTGCCGCCAAGGATCTGCTGGCCCAGCATGGCGTGCAGGCGGACTGCGTCAAGCTGACGCAGCTTTACCCGCTGCCGGACGGTGTGTGCGATACACTGAAGCACTACGACACGATTTTGTTTGCCGAGGATACGGTGCGCACCGGCGGCATCGGCGAGCAGCTGGGCTTTGCCATGCAGCAATGCGGCTGGCAGGGCGAATTCCTGCTGCATGCCGTGGACAACAGCCATCTGCTGCACGCCAATGTGCCCGAGCTGCGCAAGGATCAGCAGCTTGACGCCGCGGCCCTCTGCGCAGATATTTTGAACGCTTTAAAGGAGAAACAGGCATGAGCAAGATTCGCCTGGATCAATACCTGTGCCAGAACGGACTGGTACAGAGCCGTGAGCGCGCCAAGGCGCTCATCATGTCCGGCATCGTCTTTGTCAACGAGCAAAAGGTCGACAAGGCCGGTGAGATGATCGCACCCGACGCCAAGGTCGAGGTGCGCGGGCATGACATCGGCTATGTCAGCCGCGGCGGCCTCAAGCTGGAAAAGGCCATGCAGGTCTTTCCGATGCGCCCGGACGGCAAGGTCTGCATGGACATTGGCGCGTCCACGGGCGGCTTTACCGACTGTATGCTGCAAAACGGCGCGGTCAAGGTCTACGCCGTCGATGTGGGCTACGGCCAGCTGGCGTGGAGTCTGCGCACCGATGCGCGCGTCATCAATATGGAAAGAACGAACATCCGCAATGTAAAGCCTGAGGACCTGACAGAGCCGGTTGCGTTTTTCAGCGTGGACGTTTCGTTCATCTCGCTCAAGCATATCTTCCCGGTGGCAGACGCCATCTGCACGCCGGACGCTGTCGGCGTCTGCCTGGTCAAGCCGCAGTTTGAGGCTGGCCGCGAGAAGGTCGGCAAAAAGGGCGTCGTGCGCGACCCGGCTACCCACCGCGAGGTACTGAAAATGGCCGAGGGGTATGCCATGGCGAACCACTTTACCCCCGCGGGCCTGGACTTTTCGCCCATCAAGGGACCCGAGGGCAACATTGAATACCTGATGTACGTCCAGCACTGCGATACCCCGCAGCCGCTGCCGGAGGGCCTGATTGAAAAGGTCGTCGCAGCCTCCCACGATACGCTGGACAAAGCGCCCAATCTGCACTGAGAAAGGACCCTGACACAATGTCGGTTTTGCTGATTCCCAACCCGACCAAGGACACCGGGCTTGCCGTTACGCGGCAGGCTGCCGCTGTGCTGGCCGGGCTGGGCGTGCCGGTCTTGATGCCGCAGCCCTTTGCGAACGAATTTGGTTCTGCCGGGCTGACGGGTGTGCATTTTCTGCCCGAGGCGGATGCCTACCGCGCCGCCGACCAGGTCGTGACCATCGGCGGTGACGGCACGCTGCTGCGCGCCGGGCTTTCCTGCATGAAGCACGGCAAGCCCGTTCTGGGTGTCAACCTTGGCCGCACCGGCTTTCTGGCGACCTGCGAGGTCGGTGAGCTTACGGCCAAGCTCAAACGGCTGGCTGCGGGGGAGTTCACCCTTGCCAACCGCCGTCTGCTCCACGCCGAAGCCCCGGCCCACGGTTGGCAGGCTGACGCCATCAATGACCTTGTGGTGTTCGGTCAGACCCGGCTGCACCCGATGGATTATAAGGTGTACTGCGACGGCGCATTGGTGGGCAGCTACCGCAGCGACGGCATGATTCTGGCAACGCCGACGGGCTCCACCGCGTACTCGTTCTCGGCGGGCGGGCCGATCCTGGACGCCGCCGCGGACGTATTGGTTCTGACGCCGGTCTGTGCGCACAATGTACACGCCGCGCCGCTTGTGGTTGAGGCTGAATGCCATCTGACAATTATCCCTGATGCCGAAAACCGCGACGGCAGCCTTGCCTGTGCGGACAGCAGCGCCCAGTGCGACCTGCTGCCGGGTGAAAGCTTGCTGGTGACCGGCTGCGGGCAGCGCCTGCGGTTGATTGCCTTCGACGACGCGGAACAGTTCCATGCGATTGAAAACAAATTGATGAGGAGATGATCCCTGTGAAAAGTGCACGTCATCAGGCAATTCTTGACCTGATCGAACAGCACCCTATTGACCGGCAGGAGGACCTGCTGGCCCACCTGCGGGAGGAAGGCTTTGACGTGACGCAGGCCACGGTATCCCGCGATATTCGTGAGCTGCAGCTGGTCAAAACAGCCACCGCTGACGGGCGTTACCGCTACGTGCCGGCGTCTGCGTCCGGCAAGGTAACGCATTCACCCAGCCGGTTTGAGATGATTTTCCGCGAGTCGGTGCTCAAGGTTGATTACGCCGGGCACATGGTACTGGTCAAGTGTTTTTCCGGCATGGCCAACGCTGCGTGTGAGGTGTTCGACGCCAAGCAGTGGGACAATGTCGTCGGCACGCTTTCCGGCGATGACACGTTCTTTATCTTGATGCGCAGCGAGGATGACGCAGCCGCTATCTGCAAGCAGCTGCAGCAGTACACCCGCCGCGGGTAATTTTAACGACAGGGAGGAGCTGCCCCATGCTGGCAAGCCTGAAAATTGAAAATGTAGCCGTTATTGAAAAAGCCGAGGTGAATTTTACCCCCGGCTTTAACGTGCTGACAGGTGAGACCGGTGCCGGTAAATCCATCCTGATCGACTCCATCAATGCGATTTTAGGCAACCGCACCTCGCGTGAGCTGGTGCGAAGCGGCGCACAGAAGGCGTGCATCTGGGCAACGTTTGAGAGTATCCCGGCCTCCGTCAAAAAGCAGCTGGAAAAATGCGGCTACGAGGTCACCGACGACCTGCTTTTGTACCGCGAGATCAACGCCGAGGGCAAGGGCAGCTGCCGCGTCAACGGCATGCCCGCCACGGCAGCGTCATCATAGAGATCCGGCGTATCCAGGGTAACTGTGCCCTTTACAGGAGTTGCCTGCTCCACATCCAGCTCATTATACATCTCATCAAGTGTCATGTCCTGTTTTGTACCGGATATACCGCCACCTCCAGACGATATGTTACCCGCACGTTTTACAACAACACCGATGATCACCGCCACCATGACTATGATCATCAGCACTCCAACTGTCACTATCCCCTTTGTCCTCTTATCCATTTCTTCCTCCTTTTTATGTGTGTCAACTCATGCCCTGACTGCCTGTATTCTGTCTCATATTGTTCATGCACTCTATTACATCGTCAACATACTTCATATCCAGCGTACTGAGATTGGTGTCTATATCCACCATCTTTTCAACTAGAATATTAAACTTTCTCACCAACTCATCCCCCTGTCTGCACAGGTTATCCAGATACACAGGCTGAGGTCTTGTATAATAATCATACGTCTGTATAAATCCTATCGCACTGTCCATATTACTCTGCGCCTGCTCCTTTATATCCTCATACAGATTGCGGACTCCGCTACCCTCCTCAACATTCTCATGGAAGTATTCTTCTCTAGACATTATACTCTCATACTGTCTGTTGAGCCTCTCTATCTGGGCATCAAACATGTGCCCCCTGGCACTGTCCTTAAGCTTCTCCGTTGACCGTCTTCCCTTGAGTATATGTATATTTGCCGCAATGGTAAACACCAGCCATATCAGACTGAGTCCGATACCTATCGCTATACCTCCTATGCTGTCTGCCAGAACGAACATCACGATGACCAGGCCAAACATGATCAGGCTTACTATATTGACCACAACCAATCCCATTTTCGTTATTCCTCCTTTTTTATCGCCACACTACACCGCATCCGCCGGTGTGTCATCCGCCATTAACTTACCCATAGTCTGAAGCTTATTCCGTGCAGCTTCCGTCACTGTAAGTCCAGCAAAATCCGCGAACTCCCTCTTCGCATTTCTTATGAGCATGACTGCGAATTCCCTGTCCACAGCCTCTGCACTTGACAGGAGCTCATGATAATCCACCGGATCGTCGTCGCAGATCTGCCGCGCGGCATCAGGCGGAACCACCACAAAAGTCATCGATGCGTGCGTCCTGTCTGCGATATACACCTCGGCCTTGTCTGCAAATTTGGAGAACTCTTCAGCCTGCATATCAAAACCCGCATCCAAAAGTCCGCGGTATATATCCTCCCTATCGTCCACAAGGCTTCCAAGATACAGATATCCATGCAAGAGTAAAAGTCCCATGAGACTGTCTGGTATATTGAAATCCAATATGCATCCATGCCCCTCCTCACTGTCAGTCAGAACATGGTACACACACTCTGCCACATCCTCATCGCTCAGGCCACTGTACTTATATGCCTGCTCCACGCCATCCTGCGATATGAGCACGGTCTCTATATTTCCCCTCTGAGTTCTTTTCTTTCTGATGCTCTCCACTGGCTTTGCCGATATCTTGAACTCTCTCAGAGCCTTTATGGTCTCATCTATATTTGTACAAGACCCGCTTCGGCCTGCGTCTGCGGGCCTGCGGCGAGCATCCCCAGGCAGCCGACTCGGTGGGCATCAATGTCTACAAGATGCGCTACGCTGGTGTGCTGCTCTCCGGTGCCCTGGGTGCCATTGGCGGCATGGCTTACATCGTGCCCCCGGTGCAGACCTGGAACTTTGAGGTGGGCGTGGCCGGTGCAGGCTTCCTGGCCCTGGCCGTTATGATCTTCGGCCAGTGGAAACCCTTCAACATCTTTGGCGCGGCCATGTTCTTTGCCGTGTTCAAGAGCCTGGCCAACATTGCAGATTCCACCTTCCTGGCACAGCTGCACTGGTCCAGCAACATCTACAACATGATGCCGTTCGTGGCGTCCATGGTCATCTTGGCCTTCACGTCCAAGAACAGCATGGCCCCCAAGGCAGAGGGCATCCCCTACGACAAGGGTTCCCGCTGATCCGAGGCGTTTCTCCGCAAACCTCACAGGCGCAGCTGCTTTTTCGGGCAGCTGCGCCTTTTTGCTTAAAAAATGGGCAAAAGTTACAGAAAAAACCTTGCTTTTGACTGGAATTTTGCTATACTGAGACTACAATGTCATACTATTTCGACAGGAGCGTGAAGTTATGCGCATTTATGATCTGATCGCCAAAAAACGCGACGGCGGCACCCACAGCCGTGAAGAGCTGGAGAGCATCGTCAACGGTTATGTGTCCGGTGAGGTGGCCGATTATCAGATGGCTGCCTGGATGATGGCTGTGTACCTGCGCGGCATGACCGACGAAGAGACAGCAGAGCTTACCGACGTGATGGCCCACAGCGGCGTCATGGTGGACCTTTCGCCCATTCCGGGCATCAAGGTGGACAAGCACTCCACCGGCGGCGTGGGCGACAAGACCACGCTGGTGATCGCCCCCATCGTGGCAGCCTGCGGGGTCAAGATCGCCAAGATGAGCGGCCGCGGTCTGGGCCACACCGGCGGCACCATCGACAAGATGGAGAGCGTGCCTGGCACCAAGACGGCCCTGACGCAGGAAGAGTTCTTTGCACAGGTCAACCGCATCGGTCTGTCGGTCATCGGCCAGAGCGAGGGCATCGCCGTGGCAGACAAAAAGATGTACGCCCTGCGGGATGTGACCGCCACCGTGAGCTGTATCCCGCTCATCGCGTCCAGCATCATGTCCAAGAAGCTGGCTTCCGGCTCGGACGCCATTCTGCTGGACGTGACCACCGGCACCGGTGCCTTTATGAAAACCGTGGACCAGAGCATCGAGCTGGCAAAGCTCATGGTGTCCATCGGCACCCACCATGGCCGCCGGGTGGCCGCCATGATCACCGACATGGACACCCCGCTGGGCCACAACATCGGCAACAGCCTGGAGGTCATGGAGAGCATGGATGTGCTGAAGGGCCACGGCCCCGCCGACCTGACCGAGGTGTGCCTGCAGCTGGCCGCCAATATGCTGGTGCTGGCAGGGAAGGGCACCCCCGCCGAATGCCGCGCCATGGCACAGGCGGTGATCGCGGACGGCTCTGCCTTTGCCAAGTGCAAGGAGATGTTTGCCGCCCAGGGCGGTGATACCCGCGTGCTGGATGACTACAGCCTGTTTGAGCAGCCTGCTGCCCGCTATGAGCTGCTGGCCGAGCAGGATGGGTACATCGTGGCCAACGATGCCGAAAAGATCGGCTCGGCCAGTGTGCTGCTGGGTGCCGGCCGCCAGAAAAAGGGCGACCCGCTGGACTTTGCCGCCGGCATCATCCTGCACAAAAAGCGCGGCGACTACGTCCACAAGGGCGAGAGCCTGGCGACCTTCTACGGTGCAGCGGACAAGTTTGAAGCCGCTGCCGCCGAGTACCGCAGCGGCCTTGTGTACGGCGCGGAAAAGCCGGAGGAAGCCCCGCTGGTATACGCCCTTGTCACCAAGGACGGCGTAGAGCGGTACTGAGACCTGACAGCAGGGGAGACCTTGCTCTTATAACGATACTTTTCCGCAGATGACGCCCAAAGCGCACGCGGAGGGCATTCTGAATCATTTTGACCCAAAGGGGCTGCTGCACAAAAGCTGTGCGGCAGCCCCTTTTTTGCGCTTTCACGCTGAAAACAGGTAATCCTGCACAAAAGAACCGTCGCTTTTTAAGCAATTCGATGTATTTGTGGGGCAAACAGTGGAACTTTGCGGCTGGATATGATATACTAAACTGTGTTTGTATGCTCCGGGAAAGGGGCTGCCAAAGGAGAAAGGACTTGTTATGAAGATCATTCTGGTGGGCAGCGGCAAGGTCGGTACCGCCCTTGCGCGGCAGCTCAGCGAGGAGGGCCACAACGTGACCGTTGTGGACACGAACAAGGCGCGGGTGGAGCACCTGATCGAGACGTACGACGTGCTGGTGAAGATTGGGGCACCTGTGGGCCTAGAGCAGATGGTCATGTGTTCAGCGTATGTCATGTCCACAA
>ENA-UPWU01000682-UPWU01000682.1-human-gut-metagenome-genome-assembly--contig:-NODE-682-length-15249-cov-4.541985_pt1 | contig 15249 bp, 14 predicted proteins | sample MGYA00250058_ERZ773392 | MGnify/ENA primary metagenome ERZ773392 (study PRJEB29103, sample SAMN06112084) | human gut metagenome | biome: human gut; feature: ankylosing spondylitis patient; material... | reverse complement strand
CTCGTCACTCTGCTTTATGATAGCCAGAGTAACCGCTTTTTTACCTCCGGCAACGGATAGCCCGCTTTCTTTTTGTGATACGACATCCACTTTGCAAAGTTCCTTCAATTGCAAAATACGGTCTCCCTTACGGATATATATATTCTTCACATCTTCGGTGGTACGGAGCAACGTAGCAATACGGATATTATATTCATAATACCCATCCCTTACCAACATACTTCCCGGCTCCACATTATTGGAAGCCAATGCATTCTCGATATCCTCCACCGTGATACCCGTCATGGCCAGTTTATCTTTATCGGGAACTATCTGAAGTAATTTTCCGGGGACACCGGTAATATCAGCCATTGCTACCTCAGGCAACTGTTCGATGCGGCGTTTGACCACATTTTCCGCCAGTTCGCACATATCCAGAAACTGTTGCTCATTCGTGCCCTCATAAGGCCGGTCATTCTTCAGTGTCATGTTCAGATAGAAAACCGGAATATCCGTTGCACTTGCCTTTATTGCTTTAGGACGCGCCACCTCTTTGGGCAGGCTGTTCATGGCAGCATCAATCTTTTCATTGACCTCTATAAACGCCAAATCCGTATTGACACCAAACTCGAACTCCATGCGGATAACACCTGCACCGTCACGAGTCTCACTTTTTATTTCTCTCAATCCCGCTACCTGCAATAATTGTCTGCGCACCGGTGTAACGACTGTATTCTCCAACTCACGCGCCGAAGAGTTTTCTCCCGACACCTGAATGGTAATTTGGGGAATAGCGATGTCAGGCAACAAAGACACCGGCAATGAGAAATACGTCACCAGCCCGATAATAAAACAGGCAGTGAACGCCATCAGCACGGCTATAGGGCGTTGTAATAAGAACTTTACCATTTGCTAATTCTTTTCAGATTCTTCAATTCATTCAGAATGACAATTCTCAATTCTTAATTACCTTGACAGGAGCTTCATGAGCCAAATTTACATTACCGGTGACTATCACTTCCATTCCTTCCTCCAGACCGTCTGTGATGGTATACTCTTCCATATTTTCCAGCCCTGTATGCACATAATTCCACATAGCCTTACCGTCTTTCAGCGTAAATACCACCTGCTTGCCCGAACGCAGAACAACAGCCGTTTTAGGAATCACCAACTGCTCTCCTACCGAACGCTTCACACTGACTCTGACATTCATCCCGTCAAAAAGTTTATTGCCTCCATTCACCCGCGCCTTTACACGCACCATACCATTTTCATCCACCAGCGGATTGATTTCACTGATATTTCCCTGACGTACACCGGCAGCGGAAGCATAAGGAGTCACTTCCACTTTATCCCCTACCTTAATCAGAGGCAACTCACTTTCAAGCACAGTGAAATCAACTTCCATCGTACCGGCGTTAATTACCCGGCAAAAAGCTTCTGACGTTTTTGGAATGTTATGTTCTTTTTCGAAGAGATTGGCAACAACACCATCGAAAGGTGCCACCAGTGTAGCTTGTTCCACATCATATTTGGCAGACTCATATTGGGCTTTACTTTGCTCATAACCACTTTTTACTTTTGCCAATTCCAATACATCGGCCGGCACAGCTTTCAAATTATCGGGTGCATACCCCTGTCCTATCAATACATCCTGCATCTCCAGTGTGGACTGGGCCAATCCATTTTTCTGCTGTGCCAACGTATTATTCAACTTAAACAAATCAAGTTCTGCTATTTTCTGCCCTTTACGCACCACATCTCCATTTTTCACCCAAACATGGGCCACTACTTCTGCAGTGCGAAAATACAAGTCGGCATAATCCTTTGCCGTAACCTTCCCATTACTGATCAGTTCATGATTGAATACTCGTTTTTCCAGCGGCACCACCGTCACCTCATTGGGCAATGAGGGCAATACAGTTTCCACACCTTCTTTTTCCTTAGAATCTTTTTTTTCATCAGAACAAGCTGCCACTGTAGTGGCCAGCACCAGCCCATAAGCCAATATGTGTAATTTCATAGTCATGTTATTCTTGTTTAAAAGACAAATAAAAATATTATATTTGAATAAAACTCATTTTCCCTCTTCTTTTTTTGTTAAATTTTCTTTTTTAGGCATTTATACAATTCAGTACAAATAGGAATATCAAAGTAATTTCTTTATTTCCTCCCTCATTTGCCTGATGGCCGTGGATTGCACCTTCGGCTCTTTCTCCATTACCATCCTTGCGGCCTGTTCCAGTTTTTGCCGTTGATAAAACCCCGGTTCCGCATATAGCTTTGCCAACAGGAAATAAGGATAGATTCTGCCCGGCAGCCGATGAGTGGAACGAATCAGCCAATATTCCGCCTCTGCATAATTACCCGCCTCCTGCTCGTTCTTGCCTATTATGTTCAGTATCATCGGGTCGCCACTCACCTTCAACGCCTCCTTCATAACCACATTCGATTCCTCATTTCTGTGCAGTTTGTGCAGGGCATGACCGTATTCAAACAGATAGCGGGCATTCCATTTCATGTCTTCGTATATCTCCGCATAGACTTCCGCCGCCTGTTCATAAGCCCCCGAACGGTAAAACATCTGTTTCCGGTGCCATGCCGACGAAGCCGTCTCACGCACCTCCTTCCACCGATACACCCGGTAACACCCATAGCCCGCCGACAACAATAAGAACACGGTTCCCGCCATGCAAACCAATGGGCGTCGGGAGGAAAGGGTCTTTATTGCGCACCCTGTTACCAGCAATGCCAGGGCAACGACAAACAGAAGGAACTGGAACGGATAGGAAGAAAAGGAGAACACGGCCAAAGACAGCAGTGCACCGCACAGCCCGTACTCCTTCTGCCTGTGCCCGGCATAACCGCTTCCGCCCACCACCAGCAACGCCATCAGGAGCACGGGAACTCCCCATGCCATCGCCACCTGAAGATATTCATTGAACACATATTCGGGTGACCCCGCCACCCGTTCCTCGGTTTCCGTGTAGTTGCCCGCCGAGAAATAATCTTCCTGCGCCTGCCCATAGGCACCGGGGACGCCGTCCCATCCGTATCCGCGCCACGGTTGTCCGGCTATGGCGTGCACGGACACCTTCCACATCAGCAGCCTTCCGTCTGCCGAGTCCTTCTTCATCAGGTAAACACCGGCAAGCATCCCTCCTGCAAGCAATACCAGCAGAATTGCCCCTACTTTCGTCCGTCTCGGGTGACAACGGATGTAGGCGTGAATCTCCTTCCGGTAATGCATATATGCGATGTATGCCGACGAGACCGCCCCGGCCATCCATGCCGAGCGGCTCATTCCGGCCGGCAACACACAAATAAGGAGTAACAGCACGGATAAGGCTACATAATAGGCCGTCGTTTTCTTTTCCTTCCTGCGCTTCAGCCATTCATACAGACAGACCGGAAGCGTCATGGCAAGGAAACCGGAGTAAGGCCCCGGATTGTAGAAAGAGCCGGTAAGGGCATAGAGCGAGTGGTTGGAGGCGGTAAAGCCATATACCACGGCTCGGTACTTCGCAATTACTGCGAAAAATGTCATCAGTTCTACGGTCTGAATGCTATCTTAAACAGCAACGGCATACCGCACTGTGAGAAATGCGGTGGCACCATTAAACCGGATGTGGTCCTGTACGAGGAAGGACTGGATGAAAAGACGATAAATGCCGCCGTCAGATACATCCACGAAGCAGATGTCCTGATCATCGGCGGCACTTCTCTGGCTGTCTATCCCGCAGCCGGGTTAATTGATTATTTTCAGGGTGATAAGCTGGTGGTCATCAACAAAAGTGCGACCCCCAGAGACAAAAATGCGGATCTCCTGATTCAGGGACCGATCGGGGAAGTATTTCACTCGATCCAGAACCCGTAAGAGATATCCTGCTCTCCGCTGATATGATAAATGTCTTCCACATCAGCACCCCAGCTGTTGATACCTCCCACGCCTCTCACTGCTCCCAGGATGGATACCACCGTCCTGCGGGCAGGAGGGAGTTCTTCATGATGCATGGCATTTTCCAGTTCCTGCGCCGTATAGGGGAGACAAGAAAATGCGAAGTCTTTTCCCTCTTCCGCAGTTATTTTCAAACGGCTGCTTCTTCCTCCACGGTCTGTATTATCCAGCGAAGTCTTCCTTACAATCTCCCGCGACTGCACGTTCACGGACATCGAGGGCTTTCTTCACGAAGGCGACCTGCTTGTCGCCAACAACACCAAGGTCATCAAGGCCCGCCTGCTCGGCCGCAAGGCCACGGGCGGCAACGCCGAGGCCCTGATTGAGCGCGTCACGGGCGAGCGCACCGCTATCTCCATGGTGCGCGCCAGCAAGTCCCCGAAGCCGGGCACTGTCCTCTACTTCGAGGCCGACGGCATCGAGGAGCCCGTCATGGTGACGGGTCGTCAGGGCCAGTTCTTCGAACTTGAGTTCGAGCGTCCCGTACTCGACGTTCTCGAGGCGTTCGGTCGCGTTCCGCTTCCTCCCTACATCACGCATGCGGCGCAGAAGTCCGACGAGAGCCGCTATCAGACAGTCTATGCCCGCTATCCCGGCGCCGTGGCCGCTCCAACGGCCGGCCTTCACTTCACCGAGGATCTTCTCGGCAGGCTTGCGGCCAAGGGGGTCGACATCGAGTATGTCACGCTTCACGTCGGCGCGGGGACCTTTCAGCCCGTTCGCGTCGAGAATCTTTCTGAACACCAGATGCATTCGGAATGGTTCAACATGCCCGAGGACGTGGCCGCGCGCATCAATCGTGCGAAGGCCGAGGGCCGCCGCGTGATCGCCGTCGGCACGACGTCGCTGCGCACGATCGAGAGCGCGGCCGACGCCGTCGGGCACGTGGCCGCGGGCGCCCGCGACACCTCGCTCTTCATCATGCCCGGCTATCGCTTCCGCATCATCGACGCGCTCATCACGAACTTCCATCTTCCGAAGTCGACGCTCGTCATGCTGGTCTCCGCCCTTGCGGGCCGCGAGCGCATTCTGGAGGCCTACCGCCATGCCGTTGAGGAGAAGTACCGCTTCTTCAGCTACGGCGACGCATGCTTCATCGAAAACGCCCGTCTTGCCGGCTGATCCGGCCAGCAGGACCTGTACACAAGACAAGGACACAAGAGAAACATGGCTTTTGATTTCAAGGTCAAGGCGACGTGCGGCAGAGCCCGTCGCGGCGAACTGACGCTCAATCACGGCGTCGTTCAGACGCCGATCTTCATGCCGGTCGGCACCTACGGTTCCGTGAAGGCGATGGCGCCCTATGAACTCAAGGAGATCGGCTCCCAGATCATCCTCGGCAACACCTTCCACCTGTGGCTGCGTCCCGGGCTCGAGGTGATTGGGGCCCACAACGGTCTTCACGACTTCATGCAGTGGGACAAGCCCATCCTGACCGACTCGGGCGGCTTTCAGGTCTTCAGCCTTGGCGAACTGAGGAAGATCACCGAGGAAGGCGTGAAGTTTAGCAATCCGATCAACGGCGACAAGCTCTTCCTGTCGCCCGAAGTGTCGATGAAGATCCAGCGCGTGCTCAACTCCGACGTGGTGATGGTGCTCGACGAGTGCACGCCCTACAAGATCGGCGACCGTCCCGCCACCGAACTCGAGGCCGCCAAGTCGATGCGCATGAGCCTTCGCTGGGCGAAGCGCTCGCGTGACGAGTTCGATCGTCTCGAGAACCCGAACGCACTCTTCGGCATCGTCCAGGGCGGCATGTTCGAGCACCTGCGTGAGGAGTCGCTCGAGGGCCTCAAGGACATCGGCTTCCACGGCTATGCCGTGGGCGGCCTTTCCGTCGGCGAGCCCAAGGAGGACATGCTCCGCATCATGGACCACATCGTGCACAAGCTCCCCGACGACCGTCCGCGCTACCTGATGGGCGTGGGCACGCCCGAGGACCTCGTGGCCGGCGTCTCCCAGGGCATCGACATGTTCGACTGCGTGATGCCCACCCGGAATGCGCGCAACGGCTGGCTCTTCACCCGTTTCGGCGACGTGAAGCTCAAGAACAGCCGTTACCGCAACGATCTGCGCCCGCTTGATCCGAGCTGCAACTGCTACACGTGCCGCAACTTCACGCGCGCCTATCTGCATCATCTCCACAAGGTAGGCGAGATCCTCGGCGCGCGCCTCAACACGATCCACAACCTCTCCTTCTACCTTCAGATCATGCAGGAGATGCGAGACTCGCTTGAGGCAGGGACGTTCGAGGCCTGGAAGAAGCAGTTCGCCGAGGATCGCGCCCGCGGGGTGGAGTAAATCCTCCCGGAGTTTCTCAGTCAGAGATAAGGCAAGATCTTTATAATGTCTCAAATCTCCTTCGGCGGGACTCGCTTCCGCCGAAGGTTCCGATTTCACACATTCCTGAATCACTGGAGTTCAAATGTTTTTTGTTAGCGATGCCATGGCTGCCGGCGAGGCCGCCGCTCAGGTGGGCGGCATGGAAGGCTTCCTCATGCAGGTCGTTCCGCTCGTCGTCATCTTTGCCGTGTTCTGGTTCTTCCTGATCCGTCCTCAGCAGAAGCGCCAGAAGGAACACATGCAGATGTGCGAAGGCCTGACGCGCGGCGATGAAGTCACCACGCTCGGCGGCATTTCCGGCCGCATCGAGTCCGTCGATGAACAGACGATCGGCCTTCAGGTGGCTTCCGTCGACGGCAAGCCCGTTGTGATCCGCATGCAGCGCACCTCGGTCAGCGTTGTCCTCCCGAAGGGCACGCTGAAGATCTGAGCAGCATCAACGTGCACGCACTGAAGTGCACGAAGCGCTGAGAGCAGATGCTCTTGGCGCTTTTTTAAGCCCGGACGAGCGTCCGGGCTTAAACCCATTTTCGAACCCCACTTTCTTCAAGTGGTTTTCACAACGGTTGCGCCTGAGGAAAAATCCTGCGGCGCAACGGAGTAACATGCGATGAACCGCTATCCTCTCTGGAAATACATCGTCATCGTTGTCGCCCTTGTGATCGGTCTGGTCTACACCCTGCCGAACTTCTACGGCGAGTCTCCTGCAGTGCAGGTCTCGTCCGGCAAGGCGACGGTGAAGGTGACGGAGCAGACCCTGAAGACGGTCGAGGATCTTCTGCGCAATGCAGACCTGCATCCCAACGGCATCTTCTTCGAACAGGGCGCCCAGCAGAACACCGTGCGCGTACGCTTCGAGCCGACTGAGGCCGAAAAGCAGCTTCAGGCCCGCGAGGTCCTTGAAAAGGCGCTCAACCCGAACCGTGAGGACCCCGCCTACGTGGTGGCCCTGAACCTCACCCCGAACACCCCGCAGTGGCTGCTTTCGATCAGGGCGCTGCCGATGTATCTCGGCCTTGACCTTCGCGGCGGCGTGCACTTCCTGCTTCAGGTCGACATGCGCGCGGCCATTACGAAGCGCGCCGAAGCGACGCTCGCCGACCTTCGCACGCAGCTTCGCGACAAGCGCATCCGCCACACGGGCATGAACCGCGTGGGCAACGTGGTTGAAGTGAGCTTCGCTTCCGAAGAGGAACGCGCCCGCGCCAATGACCTGCTGCGCAACACGCAGCCTGATCTGGTGCTGTCGCTCCCCGAGTCTTCCGCCGCTCCGTACCTCCTGCGCGCCGAACTCTCCCAGAAGGCCGTCCAGAACGTCCAGTCCTACGCCCTGAAGCAGAACATCTCGACCCTGCACAACCGAATCAACGAACTCGGCGTTGCCGAGCCGGTGATCGCCCAGCAGGGTGCGGACCGCATCGTGGTTCAGCTTCCCGGCGTGCAGGATACGGCCAAGGCCAAGGACATTCTCGGCCGCACCGCCACGCTTGAAGTCCGTCTTGTCGACGACTCTCCTGAGGCGCTCGCCCAGCTTGCACAGGGCAACGTGCCCTTCGGCGATGAGAAGTTCATGGACCGCGAGGGCAACGTGCTTCTCGTCAAGCGCCGCGTGATCCTCACGGGTGAAAACCTCAACGACGCCCAGCCCGGCTTTGACAGCCAGACGCAGGAGCCGACCGTCAACCTCGAGCTTGACAGCCGCGGCGCCCGCATCTTCCAGGACGTGACCCGCGACAACGTCGGCAAGCGAATCGCCATCATCCTCTTTGAAAAGGGCAAGGGCGAAGTCGTGACGGCTCCCGTCGTCCGTCAGGAAATCGGCGGCGGCCGCGTGCAGATCTCCGGTCGCATGTCGACGGTCGAGGCGACCGACACGGCCCTGCTGCTGCGCGCCGGCTCGCTGGCTGCTCCGATGGAAATTGTCGAAGAACGCCTGATCGGTCCGTCGCTCGGCGAAGCCAACATTTCCGCGGGCTTCAAGTCCACGCTCTACGGCTTCATCGTGATCGCGATCTTCATGGCCGTCTACTATCAGGTCTTTGGTCTTGTGAGCGCCGCCTCGCTCGTGTGTAACGTGATGATGCTCATCGCGCTCCTGTCCATGCTTCAGGCTACGCTGACGCTGCCCGGCATCGCCGCCATCGCGCTGACGCTCGGCATGGCCGTTGACTCGAACGTGCTGATCAACGAACGCATCCGCGAGGAACTGCGTCTCGGTCGTCTGCCTCAGACCGCCATCAGCGAAGGCTACGATCGTGCCTTTGCGACGATTCTTGACTCGAACATCACGAGTCTCATCGCCGGTCTGGCGCTTCTGATCTTCGGTTCCGGTCCCGTCCGCGGCTTTGCCGTGGTGCACTGTCTGGGCATCATGACCTCGATCTTCACGTCGGTCGTGGTCTCCCGCTCGATGATCAATCTGATCTACGGCCGCCAGAAGAAGCTGACGAAGGTTCACATCGGTCAGATCTGGCGTCCGGACGCAGAGAAGACTGCTCGCTGATGAGGGGATAACATCATGGAATTTTTCCGCATTCACAAGACGATTCCGTTCATGCACTACAGGCATGTGCTGAATCTGATCTCTCTGGTGAGCTTCATCGTCGCCGTCTTCTGGATCTTTACGCACGGCCTTGCGTTCTCGATCGAGTTCACCGGCGGCACGCAGATGGAGGTCCGCTATCCGTCCGCGGCCAACACCGAACAGGTTCGACAGGACCTCAAGGCCGTCTCCAACGAAGTGCTCGTCCAGACCTTCGGCACGGCCTCCGACATCGTGATCCGCGTGCCGACCAAGCAGGGCTACACCTCGGGCCAGGTGGCCGAGGAGGTCATGAAGGTCATTCACCAGAAGACCCCTGAAGCCCAGCTCACCCGTACCGAATACGTCGGTCCCCAGGTGGGCGAGGAGCTTGCCCGCGACGGCGGCACGGCGCTTGCGCTCGTCGTGGCTGGCATCATGATCTACCTTGCCTTCCGATTCGAATGGAAGTTCTCGGTGGCGGCCATCATCGCCAACCTGCACGACATCTTCATCGTGCTGGGCATCTTCTCGGTGATGCAGTGGGAGTTCTCGCTTCCCGTGCTCGCTGCGGTGCTGGCGGTCCTCGGCTACTCCGTGAACGAGTCGGTGATCATTTTCGACCGCGTCCGAGAGCACTTCCGCACGATGCGTCGCGCCGACACGATGGAGGTCATCAACTCGGCCATTACGGCGACGATCTCGCGTACCGTGATCACGCATACGTCGACGCTCTGCATGACGCTCTCGATGTTCTTCTTCGGCGGTCCGGCGCTGCACTACTTCTCGCTCGCCCTGACGATCGGCATTCTGCTCGGCGTCTACTCCTCCGTCTTCGTGGCGGCGGCCATTGCGCTCTATCTTGGCGTGAAGCGCGAGGACCTCGTGCGTCCGGTCAAGAAGGACGAGGTTGAGGAAATGGTGCCGTAAGGTTGCTGCATCCTGCACCTCAAAATGAACAATGCCGTCCGGGCTTCGTGTTCGGGCGGCATTGTTCGTTATGGCGTTGATGAGATGCCGATCTGGGCCCTTACTTCATGAAGACGAAATAGACGGCCGCCACCAGACAGGCGAAGGCGGCGAAGTGGTTCCAGGCCAGATGCTGCTGAAAGGCGATGACGGAGAAGAGCGTGAAGACTGTCAGGGTGATGACCTCCTGAATGATCTTGAGCTGAATGAGCGAGAAGGGACCGCCGTTGCCCTCGAAGCCGATTCTGTTGGCGGGCACCATGAAGCTGTATTCAAGAAGCGCGATCGCCCAGGAAAAGAGCACGACGGTGTAGAGCGGCCAGTTGCTGATGAGTTTGGCGCTCTGGAGCTTGAGATGGGCGTACCAGGCGAGCGTCATGAAGACGTTCGAGACGAGCAGAAGCCCGACGGTTGCAAAGCCTTTGGAGAGCATGTCGGTCAGATGCTCCGTTCATAGAGTTGCATGAAGACGCCCCTCAGCAGGGAGTCCGTCATGCGGGTGAGCTGTTCGACACCCTCTTCGGGCGTGAGCTTGCGGATGGCCTGAAAGCTCACCTTCTGTTCGGTCATGGCGTCCTGCACGGCCTTCTTCCAGAATTCGGGGCTTTCGCCTTCCTGCCAGTCGCCGCGGCCGCGCCCAAAGTGGGCGACGGCCAGATAAAGGAGCAGGCTTTCCAGCATGAAGTCCTGAGCGGCACGTTCGCTCCAGGAGATGTCGATGCCCTCCTTGCGGTGGCGGGAGTTGTAGATGGTGGCCGCGCCGACGCCGCCGATGGCACCGATGATGCCGCCGAGCAGCGTGCCGAGTCCGAGCGAGAGTCCTGCGCTCGCCATGTCGGCTGCGGCTCCCGCTGCAGCGCCGCCCGCTACGCCCACGCTAGCGCCGACAGCGGCGGCGGGGCCGGGGGAGATGCTGTGCGAGGCCATCTGCCAGTCGGTCTTCATGCGGCGCAGGATTTCGCGAGAAACGCCGCTTCCCGTGAGACCGTTGATTCCGATGAGCTTGTCCGTGAGCGAGCACAGGCTGTCGGCGGCCATGGCCGAGAGTGCGGTCTGGGCGTCCTCAAGCGCCTCGTTGCGCGTCTTGATGAGGCCGATCTGTGAGCCGAAGGAGCGCAGATGGTCCTTGAGCGTGGGAGTCGGGACGAGTTCGTGGGCCTGAAGCAGACGCCACATGTGGCGGGCCATGGCGTCGACGGAGGAGAGGTAGAGGGCGCGGCGGCTGCGTGTCCAGATGTCCCGAAGCGTGTCGAACGTCGAGTGCATCTGAGCGGGCAGCGCCCTGCCGATCGAATCGAACAGCGCCGTTTCCTGCACCCAGCAGCGGGCGAAGGCGTCCATTGGAAGGATGTCCTTCACGAAGGGGTACGGAGCCATGGCCTCTCGCCAAGCGGCGACGTCTGCCTGTTCCTCAGCATGCGTTCTGGGCTTGCCCATTTGGTTGAGCAGCACGATGACGGGTTTGTCTATCCAGGATAGGATCTGCATCTCCGCCGTGATGTATGGGGCTGTCTTGGGCAGGTCCGAGGCGTTGACGAGGTAGAGCACGACGCTGGAGATGTCGCGCACGTGCTTGATGGCCCTCTGGTTGAGCCAGAAGGCCTTGTTTGTCATGCGGTCCCAGATTTCGGAGAGGAACCATCCGATCGGGTTGCTTCGACCTGCAAGGCGCTTGGCGAGCGCGACGGAGTTGCCGAATCCCGGGGTGTCCCAGAGAACAAGCTCGCAGCCTGCCGAATCGCGGGCGAGCACGTAGTCGTCTGTCGTCTCCGTCACGTGGGCGCGGTCGGCGACCTCGCCCACGTCCCGCATCAGCAGGGTGCGGGCAAGCGTGGTCTTGCCGATGTTGGTGTGGCTCACGAGGCTGAGGTGAATACGGAACTGATCGTGATCGGACATGTTTTCTTCTGCGCGTTTTCGGACTGTTCCTGAATTATCGCACCTGACCTGAAAGGAGCGTGCAGATTCGGTCGACGTCTTCAGGAATGCTCATGTCGGTGGCCAGCGTTCTGAGGCCCCGCTCTGCGGCAAAGGTCTGCCAGAGGGCCGTGCGACTGCCTGCGGCGGGGCTTTCCCTGCCGAAGCGCCTGTTGATGCGTGAAAGATCAAGTACGACGACGGGGGCGGGACTCTGCTGCGAGGTGCACCAAGAGGCTGCCGCATCCATCATGGCTCCGTGCACCTCCACTTCTGGAGTGGAGGACGGGTCGAAGGCAAGAAGCAGGCGGTGGATGATCGCGGGTTTGATGGCGGCGAGAACTTCACTCGTTGTGCCGTCCCAGGCACTGTCGGCCAGCAGGTCGACGTCTCCTGAGCCGGGCTCGGCAGTCTTGAGCTTTGCCTTGAAGTCATGCCAGTGTGCGGGAAGGCCGTCGACCGAATCCGTGCTGTCGACGATGACGGTGGTTCTGACAGCGGGAGCGTCGGATACCGAGAGAATGGAACGGTAGTAGGGAGACTCAAGGTCGATGCGGACGCGACGACGGCTTGCTGCGAGCCCGACGGTGCACTTCAGGACGAGCAACAGGCGGGGAAGAATGATTGCGAGTGCAAGCAGGCACATTAGGCGCAGAAGCCATGGTGCGGCGTCGACTGCGGAGGCGGTCTGCGCGTCGAAGGCGAGTGCGGCGACCGCGCTGACGTCGGGCACTGGCGGGCAGAAAGGAAGATGACCGTAAATCGTATTAAGGACGGTGTGGACGGCCTCGGGGTTGTCGGCGAGCCAGGTGCTTTCCCAGCCGACGTGGTAGGCGGTGCCGATGCCGCGTACGGCCATGCCTGCGAGAAGGCCTGCGGCGAACAGGATGGCTGCAATGTGCAGGGCGCGGGCGACAAGCCAGCGGCATTGGGGCAGGAACAGCGCAGTTCCTGCTTCAACGGAGACGGCGGAGGAGCCTGCGGCCTTCAGAAGGCTTCTGGAGAGGAACTCCCTGACGGACAGAGGCCGTCGGGAGGTGCCGCTCGGCATCAGGGGCTTGAGAATGATCAGCAGGTAGACCGCAAGGTTCCAGACGATGAGAAGAAGGAGAGGCGGCGAGAGAAGGTTGATCCTTGCACCCTCGGTGGCGAGGTGGTCGGTGAGCATTCCGCTCATCAGGGCGGCAAGACCGAGAATGACGGTCAGTGCGAGGCTTGCGCGGCGAAACGACGTTGTCCCGAACGCATTGGCGGGATCCTCGTGCAGGCGGGCGGCCACAAGCCTGGCTCTCAGGGGGAGAAAGTCTCTTGCGCATACCCCCTCGCCCGCGAGCCTTTTGGCGTCGCGCGTGGCCGCATCCCGGTTTCCGGCACTCCAGCGTCCGTCGCCTCCCGCCCTTTTCTCGAGCATTTCGGCAAAAAGGACGTCGCGGGCATCGCTTTCGGAGAGGTGAACGAATTTTGGGGTGGAGTCGGACATGGTCGGAACTGCTCAGGCAAGGGACAGTGCGGGCCCCGGAGGAACGCTCCGAAAAAGGGCCCGCTTCTGCAGTCATCATGCCACGTCTCGAGGATCGGCGGACGTGGGGAAAGGTCAGGACGGCATGGCGTCGAGAAGCGCCTTGACGGAGGCGGGGATGTCGGGCGTACCGCAGATGGCGGAGACGACGGCGACGCCGTCGACGCCCGACTGCATGACGCTGCCGACGTCGGCAGCCTTGATGCCGCCGATGGCGACCGAGGGACAGGGCGCACGGCTGACGATGTCCGTCAGGCCCGAAAGACCGATTTCGGCAGCCGCATCCTTCTTGGTGGGCGTAGCCCTGTAGGGACCGATGCCGATGTAGTCGACGAGCGCAGGATCCACGCCGAGGCATTCCGACACGTTGGAGACCGAAAGCCCGAGCATCATGCCGGGCGTCATCAGGCGATGGCAGTCTTCAGGCGAGAGATCCGACTGGCCGACATGCACGCCGTGAGCGCCGATGGCGACGGCGACGTCCGCGTGGTCGTTGATGAAGAGCGGCACGTCGTACGGGGCGAGCGCCTTGAGGAGCTCCCTGCCGCATTCGGCATAAAGGCGCTTCTTCCAGTCGGGAGCCCTGAGCTGCACGGCCGTGACGCCTGCCGCGGCAGCGGCTTGCGCCGTGCGGACCAAGCCCTCGGAGCCGCCGCAGAGACCGGGATCAAGCACCAGATAAAGACGAAGGGCGCGAAGAACCCTGTAGTTGTCGGACATGACGGACCTCATTCGGCGGATGTGAAGTCGGCGGGCTTGATTAGATGGAGCCCGTCGAGGTAGGCGTTGTGGAAGCTGCCGGGGCCTTCGGACCTTCGGCGGGCTGCTTCGGCGGCCTTCTTCGCCAGAGCACAGGCTGTGGCCGAGGCGGTCAGGCGGTCATCGGAGACGGCACAGAAGGCGGCGACAAGCGCTGAGAGCGAGCAGCCCGTGCCGACGACGAGCGTGGCCATGGGGTCGCCCCCCGTCACGCGTAGCGTACGGACGCCGTCAGTGACGTAGTCCGTTTCGCCCGTGACGACGACGATCGAGCCCGAACTGCCGGCGAGTCGCATGGCACCCTCGACGGCTGCGTCGGACGAGTCCGTGCTGTCGACGCCCTTGCCGCCGGACTTTTCGCCCGCAAGAGCGAGGATTTCGCTGGCGTTGCCGCGAATGACCGTCGGCTGCTTCTCGACGAATTCGCGGATGATGCCGTCGCGCCAGGGAATGCCGCCAGCGGCGACGGGATCGAGCACCCAGGGGCGGCCTGCGGCACGTGCGGCATCAGCCGAGGCATGCATGGCGCGCAGACGTGATGGGTAGGGCGTGCCGATGTTGATCAGGACGCCTCCTGCAATGCCCGCGAAGAAGCCTGCCTCCTCCTCGGCGACCACCATGGCCGGCGAGGCGCCTGCGGCGAGCAGGACGTTGGCGGTGATTTCCTGCACGACTTCGTTCGTGAGGCAGTGAACGAGCGGGCGGGCCGTGCGCAGAAGCTCGAGATGGCGGGCGGCGTCGACGCCCGAAAGCAGGGGTGCGGTCATTTTGCTGAAAAGGCCTAAGCCAAAAGGTTCTGAAGGCTTCATAATACCTGCTTATCCCCAAGCGGATGCCCTTCACAACATTTCGCCAAACAAACGCCCATGCTCATTCATCCTCAGTTCGATCCCGTTGCCTTCAGCCTAGGACCGCTTGCCGTACGCTGGTACGGCCTCATGTATCTGGCGGGCTTCTTCTGCTTCTGGCTTCTCGGCAGGCGCAGAAGTTCCGAACCGTGGCGCGGGATTTCGGGCGAGGATCTGGAGAACCTGCTTTTCTACGGCATCTTCGGCGTCATTCTGGGCGGTCGCCTCGGCTACTGCCTTTTCTATCAGCCTGAGTTCTACCTGTCGCATCCCATGCAGATCCTGCATGTCTGGGAGGGAGGCATGAGCGCTCACGGCGGTCTTCTCGGCGTCATTGCCGTGATGGTGTGGGCGGGAAGAAGGAGATCGGAAGAGCGTCGTGTAGGGAAAGAGTGTAGATCTCGGTGGTCGCCGTATCATTAAAAAAAAAAAAAAA
>ENA-UPWU01000660-UPWU01000660.1-human-gut-metagenome-genome-assembly--contig:-NODE-660-length-15561-cov-5.254456_pt1 | contig 15561 bp, 17 predicted proteins | sample MGYA00250058_ERZ773392 | MGnify/ENA primary metagenome ERZ773392 (study PRJEB29103, sample SAMN06112084) | human gut metagenome | biome: human gut; feature: ankylosing spondylitis patient; material... | reverse complement strand
AGTCTGCAGCGAGCAAGCTGGCTTCCACGATATTGCAATCTTCAAACAGGGCGTGACACTGTATCTGAAAAGCTTAATTGTGCCATTTCTGACTTCTGAGAACACATTCTCCATATCATGCGTAAGATTCTGCATACGCTTATATCCCATGGTTCCAGCCATTCCTTTCAGGGAATGTGCCGCACGGAATATTTCATTGATAGTATCCATGTTCTCTGGTTCCTGTTCCAGTTCCAGAATCTGTGTATTCAGGTTCTGTAAATGTTCCTTTGTTTCATCAAGGAAAATCTCAAGATATTGACTTGTGTCCATTCTACTTGACCCCCACATTCATTATTATTTCCTGGGCCACGTCATCCAAACCGACTACCTGATTGACTAAACCTGCTGCTGCTATACTTTTCGGCATTCCATATACTGTGGATGTTGCTTCATCCTGCGCAATGACGTGTATCTTTTTTGCAGTTTCCAAATTCACGATTCCTTTGGTTCCATCTGCTCCCATTCCTGTAAGTACAACACATACAATCTGGGAATAAGGACTCGTCTTCAGTGATTCATACATATAATTGGCACAAGGCTTAACGCCCTCTCTGGGTGGTTCATCTGAATAACGGATTGTACATTTCCCTCCGCGGGTATCTACATTCATATGTTTACCCCCACGTGCGATGTATACAACTCCATTCTCCAGTATATCCCCTTCTGCTGCTTCTTTTACTTTAATTTTACTCAGTGAATTCAGTCTTTCCGCTAATGATTGTGTAAAGCCTTGAGGCATATGCTGTACAATCAGTACAGGTGCTGCAAGCTCCGCCGGAAGTCTTGGGATTACACTCTGCAAAGCTTTGGGACCGCCTGTAGAACATGCAATTGCTACAAGCTTCTGTCCATGGACTACCGGTGTGGTCTTTCTTACAATATCAACCAGTTTACGGGTACTTTCTTCACTTTTCTTGATAGATGCTGCCGATTCCCTTGGAATATTGGTCTGTGGACTCGATACAACCGCTTTGAGAATATCCAAAAATCTTGTTTTAAAATCATTTCCTCTTAAATAGAGAATATTTGCTGGTTTCTCAATGAAATCAATTGCACCTAATTCCAGTGCCTCCATAGTGACCGATGCACCCTCTTTGGTATCTGTGCTGGCCATCATGATTCGGGCTCTTATCTTATCTTTCTGCAGCATCTGAAGGAGCTGAATACCATCCATCTTTGGCATATTCACATCAAGAACCACACCATCATAGGTGTTTTTCTTCAGAAACTCATATGCTTTTTCTCCATCTGTTGCCTGTTCAATCACTTGAAATCGTTCATCTGAGTTGATTATATCACACATGACCCTTCTCATGAGTGCAGAGTCATCAACTACCAATATTTTTTTCTTATTTTTTGGTGCATTTAATGATATTGTCATACTTTTTATTAACCTTTTCCATTTTTTCTGTTTTTACGTTCTTCATTAAAAATGTACTTGATGATATCTTCCCGTGTTGTGGTATTCATCTTTAAAAATTTCACACGATTCTGATATTCATCCGCGCGATTTGGTATCTGCTCTGAAGATAATACCATTGCTGCCATGTTGAATTCTTTTTCCTTGTCTGCAATCTCCAGTTTATACTTCAGATACAATACAGTGCCCTGACGATATGGTGTACGTGACACAAAGCGGAGCCCCCCTCCGCTTATATCTACAATAACACCTCTTAACATATCTGCATCGGATATCAGATATCCAAGATTCTTACTGAATGCCTCCACCTCAGCTTTATTCAGTTCTCTCATCTTCATCTCAATCACACAGTTAAAGCGATAATATTCTCTTCGCTGGAACTTATGCAGATTGGTGATCATTTCAGCGATCAATACATATGTATTATTAATTTTATCTCTGTCGAGAATGCGTACATTTGCACGATACATGCCTCCATGTGAGAAGAAGCAGACCTCGTATTCTCCATCAACCGGGAGCAGAACAAGCTTGCTCTGCTCCATAGGCATTACGATTTCTATTCTTCCATCATCCAACACATCATAAACTGTGGACTTGTAGAGTCGGACTCCTTCTGAGCCATCCGGCAGTTTTACATCTGTTGTGGATTTCATCTCCAGTTTATCTCCCGGAGAAATGAATTTCTCTATCATAGAATCCTCCTGATCCAGTTTTCTTGCTTCTCCAAAACTATACATATCCCCCCAGCCTTTCTGTTACCCCATTTTCTTATTGCCGGCTACAATATGGGAAAAGAACGCAGCCATACCTCTCTTGGTCAATGTTCTATCATATTCCTTATCCATCAGTGTATATGCCATCTTTTCATATGCCTTGGCAGACTTTGAATTCGGACTCTGCATGCTGACTGGCATCTGCTGCATAACTGCTGCTTCCAGGTGGGAATCCTGTGGAATAGCACCCAGATAGGTAATTGGAAGTTTTAAATATCTGTTTACTACAGAATTTAATTTATTGAACATGATCTCGCCTTCTTCTATGGAAGACACCTTATTGGCTATTACCTTGATTCCTGACTCTTCACGTGAATATCTCGGATGACTGTTCAACGCTTTCAACAGTGAATAGGAATCCGTGATTGATGTGGGTTCCGGTGTGGCAACTACAAGGATTTCCCCACTTGCTACCAGAAAATCCAGTACTGCATCTGAAATTCCAGCTCCGGTATCAATGATAATCACATCAGCGATAGCATCCAGTCTGGCAAGATTCTGTATAATATAATTCAGATAATCCCGACTCAGATTGGATAAACCTGCAATTCCAGATCCTCCTGAAATAAATCCGATATCCATAGGTCCCCAGGTTATGATATCGGTAATACTCTTGCCCTGATATATTAAATCACATAAATTGTGTTTAGGAACTGTACCAAACATAATCTCAATATTAGCAAGTCCGAAATCAGCGTCAAGAATGATGACTCTCTGACCCAGCTTTCTGAATTGACATGCAAGATTAATGGCTGTATTTGATTTACCAACGCCACCTTTACCACTTGTTACGGTAATCACCCTGGCAAGTGGTCTTGGAGCAGGATTTAATTTTATTACATTTCTTAACTGTTCAGCCTGATCCATATCTTTTAACTCCTTCCTTTTAACGCTTACCACCGAGTAACTGCTTTACAGTAGACTGTGGATTAAAATACTCGATGTCGTCAGGTACATTCTGTCCGTATGTAACATAGGACAACTGTGCTCCTGTATACATCTTCAGGTTATAAATATTGCCCAAGGTAGAAGTTTCATCAAGTTTAGTAAAAATAAGTTTATAGTCTGCGATCTCCTTATAGGTGTCGGCAATTTTCATCAAATCTCTATATTTGGTAGAAGCTGAAAGAACAAGGAATATTTCCTTACGTGCAGTTGTCTCAACGGAGCTGACCAGTTCTGCCATTCCTTCTCTCTGCGCTTCATTATTAGGAGAATGTCCTGTAGTATCTACCAGAACATAGTCATAATCATTGAAATCTTCAATAGCCTGTGAAATTTCCTGTGCTGTATATACCACTCTGAATGGTACTTCAAGTATATTGGCATAAGTCCGTAACTGCTCAGCTGCTGCAATACGATATGTATCTGCTGTAAGAAGCGCTACTTTCTTATTCTGTTCAACTCTGAAAGAAGAAGCTATCTTCGCAATGGTAGTCGTCTTACCTACACCTGTAGGTCCCACAAAAAATACAACCTTGGGTCCTGTTCCTTCTTCCATCATATATGGTTTGCCGAGCTTTAATATCATTCTCTGATATATCTCGCACAGCATATAATCCATGGTAACGTCCTGCTTGCAGTTTTTATCAATCAGTTTGTTATAAAGAAAACGTAAGAAAGATACTATTTCACGGTTCTCTTCCTGTTCCTGCTGACTTTCTTCCTGCTTTGCTTTCTCACTCTGTGTATTTTTCTCTTCCTGTGCAGACAACTGTTTCTCCAGCAGATTCTGTAATGTATCAAGTTTCTCCTCTAATACAGTTCCCTTGCCTGCATCCATCTTGGCTTCCTGTGCTGCCTGCTGATTATGATTTTCTCTTGTTCCTGCCTGCTGATTCTTCATAGTCTGTGGGAAGGAGGACAGTACATCTGCAACAGTCTGTCCCATCGCTCTTGCTTCTTCCATAGAAGTGGCTTCCATGTCCTGTCCTACAGCCACCTTAACCGGCTGCTTCATCGGGATGATCTTGCCCTGACTTAAAGACAGCGCCACGCCATCCTTAACTTCCTTCTCGCTATGAGCTTTGGCTGATGCAATTCCATACTTCTCGTTTTCTTCCTCTTTTGCCACAGTTACTTCAATCTTGGTGCCTGTGAAAACACCCAGCAATCCTTTTGCTTTTACTGTTTTGACATTCATTTCTACAATGCCTTCGCCCAGTTCCTTCTTAGCGCACTCCAGTGCTTCTTCCTTTGTTTTCCCCTGAAATTTCTTAATAATCATTATGCTGTCACCATTCCTACCGATTGTAATTCTACATTTGCATCTATTTCGTTATACGAAACAACTATGAGGTCTTTGTAATAATCTTCTGTCAGTCGTTTGAAATACATTCTGACGATAGGAGAAGTTATTACGATAGGGTTCTTGCCAAGCTTCTCCAGCTTGCCAACTTCCGTTTCAACAGAAGCCATAATTGCCTTTGTCTTGTCCGGATCAAGAGTAAGATAAGCACCCTGTTCTGTCTGTTTGACACTGCTCATGATCTCCTGCTCCAGCTTCGGATCCAGCGTAACCACGCTGGTGGTTTCATTAGATGGGAAATATTTATTGGTTATTGCCCTCTTCAGGCTCTGTCGAACATATTCAGTCAGTATATCCGTATCTCTGGTAGTTGCTGCATGATCAGCAAGTGTTTCAAAAATAGTAACCAGGTCCCTGACAGAGATTCCTTCTTTTAACAGATTCTGCAATACCTTCTGAATGTCACCCAGTCCCAGAAGCTTAGGCACAAGCTCTTCCACAAGTGATGGATTGGATTCCTTGACATTGTTGACCAGATTCTGTACATCCTGTCTGGTAAGAAGCTCTGCAAGATACTGTCTGATGATTTCTGTCAAATGTGTTGCTATGATAGAAGGCGGATCTACTACTGTATATCCTGCACTCTCTGCTCTCTCTCTCTGACTCTCTGTAATCCAGATTGCCGGCAAATGGAAAGATGGTTCAAAGGTTGGTATACCGGAAATCTCTTCCTCGACAAATCCGGGGTTCATTGCCATATAATGGTCAAACAGGATCTCTCCTTCACTGACCTGAATGCCCTTTATCTTAATAATATATTGATTTGGATTTAACTGGATATTATCTCTTAATCGAATAATAGGAACAACTGTACCAAGTTCCAGTGCGATCTGACGTCTGATCATAACAACACGATCCAGAAGGTCTCCACCCTGATTCACATCAGCCAGTGGAATGATACCATATCCAAATTCCAGTTCAATCGGATCCACCTGTAACAGTGAATTCACATTCTCAGGCCGCCTGATTTCTTCTGCCGATTCCTCTTCCGTATCTGCCTGTGTCTCTATCTGCGCAGTCTCTATCGTGTTGGCTATCATTCTGCCGCAGATAATGAAGATTCCACCTAAGGGCAGGAAAATCAGATTGTTCAAAGGTGTTACGATACCAAGGAAAACCAAAACCGCACCTACCATGTAGAGTACTTTGGGCAGACCAAAGAGCTGTTTTACAAGCACTGTACCAAAGTCTGCTTCCTTGGAGCCTTTCGTTACCAGAATACCTGTTGATAAAGAAATCAACAAAGAAGGAATCTGGCTGACAAGTCCATCACCGATTGTCAGGATGACATATTTATCAAGAGCTGAGTTGATGTCCATTCCCTGTCTTAACATACCCATGAGGATACCACCGATGATATTGACACCTGTAATAATAAGACCTGCCGTTGCGTCTCCCTTTACATACTTAACAGCACCATCCATGGAACCGAAGAAGCTTGCTTCATCCTGTAATTTCTGTCGTCTCTCTTTTGCCTGTGCATCTGTAATGGCTCCTGTATTTAAGTCCACGTCTATCGCCATCTGTTTACCAGGCATCGCATCCAGTGTAAATCTGGCTGTTACTTCTGCTACTCGTTCAGAACCTTTATTGATAACAATGAACTGCACCAGAATCAGAATGATAAATACTACAATACCGATTACCATGTCGCCGCCGCCTACGAACTGTCCGAAGGTAGCAACCACGTTACCAGGATTACCTGTAGAAAGGATCAAACGTGTTGAAGATACGTTCAATGCAATTCTGAATATTGTTGTAAACAACAGGATAGTTGGATAATAGGACATATCCAGTACTTCCTTGGCAAACATGGTCGTGAACAATATAGTAAACGCCAGTGCCATATTAAATGCCAGCAGTATATCCAATAATGTGTTCGGTATTGGAACAATCAACATGACGAATGCTGCAAGTATATATAATGCTACTCCTAAGTCCTGCTTCTTCATCCTTTAAATCTCCCCTTTGATGTCTTATAGCTTTCCCTGCATTTTGTAGACCATCGCCAATACTTCTGCCACTGCCTGATACAGTTCAGGCGGTACTTCCTGGCCTACATCTACATTCGCATACAGCATTCTGGCAAGCGGCTTGTTCTCTACAATCTCTATGCCATTTTCTCTGGCTATCCCCTTTATTTTCTGCGCCAGATAATCTGCTCCTTTTGCTACTACCACAGGTGCTGAATGCGCCTCTGGCGTATACTTAATTGCTACTGCAAAGTGTGTCGGGTTTGTAATAACCACATCCGCCTGGGTCAGATCCTGCATCATTCTTCTCTGAGAGACTTCTCTCATCTTCTGCCTGATCTTACCTTTGATCTGCGGATCACCTTCTGCATTTTTATATTCATCTTTTACTTCCTGTTTTGTCATCTTAATGTCTTTGTTGAACTTGTACTTCTGATATGCAAAATCAGCAAATGCGATGACCAGAAAGAAAAGAGATATTTTCAGCCCCAGATTAACAGCAATACTGCCTATGAGCTCAATCGCCTGATTCAAAGGCATATCATATAACTGAAACAAATATTTCCATTCATCTTTTATTGTGCTATATACAATATAGCAAATCAGGATAACCTTTAAGATGGATTTAAACAGCTCCATCAGTTTCTCTGCCGAGAACAGCCGCTTCATGCCGGATACCGGATTCAGCTTACTGAACTTGGGCTGTAAAGGCTTCGTGGATATCTGAAACTTAAACTGAACCATATTGACTATGAATGCTATTGCAACGCCTACTGCGAAGAACGGAAGCAACAGCTTCAATATATCTATGTATACATCCCGAAAAAGAATGCTGTAATCTCTTTTAGCGATATTGCCTCCCCAATATGTGGTATACTGTGGAAACTTCTCATATATGTTCTGGAATAATTCCAGAAATCCTTCTCCCATATTGCCAATCCAGAATTTCAATATCAGGAAAAGTGCTATCAGCTCTACGCCGCTGGATAATTCCTTACTTTTTGCTACTTTACCGTCTTTTCTTGTATCCTGTTTCTTTTTGGCAGTAGGTTCTTCTGTCTTCTCACCGCCAGGTCCTTCCGCTGCGAAGAACTGCAGATTTAATTCTAACATCACATCAGTCCTTTCACTACGGCTACAACCATCTGCTGCATTTTCGTTGTAATAAAATTACATACACTGGGCAGCATACTTATCGTTAATACCAGTACACCAAGACCTGCTAACAGCTTCAACTGAATACCAACAGAGAACATATTCATCTGCGGTGCCAGCTTGGCAAGAAGTCCCAACACGATATTCATCAGCATAATGCTCGCAAATACCGGTAAGCATATACGGAAACCTATAACAATATAATCACTCAGGAATCCTACTACACATGCCAGCAGATTATCCATATGGAATACTGCCCCGCCTATGGGAATCAGTGTAAATGTCTCTTTCAGAGCAGCCAGAAGATATCTGTGAAGCCCTGTCGCAAACAGAATGAGCATGACACCATACTGTAAAAACAATCCCGAAATAGATGATTGTTGATTGGTAGTTGGATCAAATACATTCGCCATGGATAGTCCAATCTCCATGTCTATGATTCTTCCCGCAAATAAAACAATGGAAGTACACAGTTGTGCTCCTGCTCCCAAGAACAGACCTACTGCCACTTCCTTCGCTATAATGACACTATAACCAAATACGGTACTGTATTCCGGATATGTGTGCGGCTGAACGAAAGCATACATAATATAGGCAACGAACACACTTAATCCAATTTTTACTTGATTGGGTATACCCTTCTGACTAAAGAACGGTGCTGCAAATACAAAAGTTGCAACTCTTGCAAACACCAGCAGGAAATATTCCAACTCCCGCACCGGAAAAGATAAGTCAACCATGCTGTCTAAGAGCTCCCTTCCGATTGTTGTCTTTTATCGAATATAGATTGTGAAATTTCTCCACAAATCTTCCATATAACCGGACATCTCATTTAACATCCAATGTCCCAGAATCATCAATCCTACGAACATTCCGACCATCTTAGGTACGAAGGTAAGTGTCTGTTCCTGAATTGATGTAACTGTCTGAAAAATACTGACCACCAGACCTATTACCAGTGATATGATCAAAAGCGGTGCTGACGTCTTCAATATCAGAAACAACGCTTCCTGCATCATATCTGTTACCATTTCTGTACTCATGCCGCACCTCCTAATAGAATGTTCTGACAAGATTTACTATGACCAAATTCGATCCATCTGCCAGTACAAATAAAAGAATCTTGAATGGCATTGAAATTGTCGTTGGCGGAAGCATCATCATACCCATACTCATCAGTACCGAAGCAACTACCATATCTATAACGATAAACGGTATGTAGATGATAAATCCTATTATGAATGCCGATCTGAGCTCGCTGATGATAAAGCTTGGAATCAATACCGATGTCGGTACTTCTTTCCAGTCCGTACCATCCCAGGGAATATCTGCTATCTGCATGAATGCATCTGCATCCTTGACCTGCGTCTGACCTGCCATGAATTCTCTCATCGGAGCAATCGCAAGATCCATCGCCTCTTCCAACTGTATATCCCCATTTTCAAAAGGCACTACAGCATCTGTGTAAATCTGACTGAAAGTAGGCTGCATAATAAAGAATGTCAGAAACAGTGAAATTGCAATCAGCACCTGATTTGGTGGCGCTGATGTAGTATTAAGTGCCTGTCTTGTAAAGTGAAGTACGATCAGAATTCTTGTAAAAGAAGTAATCGTCACCAGCAAAATCGGTGCCAGAGAAATTGCTGTCAGAATTAATAAAATTCTTAATGTTCCAGCCAGTTCTCCATTGCCTCCGTCATAAGAAACTGTAAGGCTGTTCGCTATATTTAATTGCTTTAAGTCATCTGCATTCTCTGACGAACCCGGCTCCCTGATGTTCGTTCTGTTCTCATCTACCGGCTGCTCAGAGAGAATGGAATTAGATAAAGCGTCATCATCACTTGTTGCATATGCGATTGTAGTCTCTGCCATAAACAGTACTGCAACCATTCCTATCATATACAATAAGGTTCTGACCTTATCCCGAAGTTTTAAATCTTTCATGAACCCACCTACTTCTTATGCTTAATTCCTTTTGCCTTGTCCAAAATCTCTTTAAAACTCACTGTCGTTCCAGTTCCCGTCTCCGGTATCGTAAGATCTTCACCGTTTAATTCTCCCAGCATCGTAATCGTGTCCTTGCAGACAGCTATGGAATAATATCTGGTGCCGACTCTTACAATCTGAATATATTTATTCTGCGTAAGCCGAAAAGTTTCAATAACTTCCACATTTGGGCTTGCCAGTTTACTTTTCTGGAAGCCCGCTGTGAATTTCGTCGTAAAATAAGCTAAAGCTAATACAAATATAAAGATACATACTGCGGTAATCAGTTGAACTATGGAGTCTAACCTGTTAGATGTCATTGATAACAGCATATTAACCTACTACTTTCTTTACTGCCTCTAATACTCTTTCTGCCTGGAAAGGCTTTACAATAAAGTCCTTAGCGCCGGACTGAATTGCTTCAATTACCATTGCCTGCTGTCCCATTGCAGAACACATGATTACATTTGCAGAAGGATCAATTGCCTTGATTCCTTTCAGTGCCTGAATACCATCCATCTCCGGCATGGTAATATCCATCAGTGTAAGATCCGGTGCTGCTTCCTTGTATTTATCTACAGCTACTTTGCCATTTTCTGCTTCTGCTGCGATTTCATAACCATTCTTAGTCAAAATATCTTTGATCATCATTCTCATAAATGCAGCATCATCTACGATTAGAATTCTTTTTGCCATTTAAATTCTCCTCCAAATTATTTGTGCCTGACTGTGACGTCTATTTAATAATCTCCATGATTCTGACGCCGAAGCTTTCTTCAATAACTACAACTTCGCCCTTAGCTACGAACTTACCGTTTACAAGAACATCAATAGGTTCTCCGGCTATCTTGTCCAGTTCAATAATTGTTCCCGGAGCAAATTCCAGGATATCAGAAATAGATTTTGTAGTTCTGCCAAGTTCTACAGTTACCTCTAATGGTACATCCTTAATTAATCCAATGCTTTCTGCACTCACCATTTCTGTATTGGCAGGAGCAAAGCTCTGGAATTGTGCCGGCTGAATATTTACATTCGGCATTCCATATGGTGCTCCATACTGAGGCATTCCACCATTCATAGGCATTCCATTGTTCATCGGCATTCCTGTAGGAGGCATCCCCATCTGTCCACCCATCTGATTCATTGGCATTCCCTGAGGCATACCCATCTGCATCTGTGGTGCAGGCTGCGGTGTTGGAACAGGTTGTGGTGCAGGTGCGGGTGCGGGTGCCGGTGTTGGTGCTGCTGCCTGTGGTGCAGGTGGCGGTGTTGGTGTTTCTTCCACTGTTCCACCCATCTGCTGTTCTATAAATGTCTTGTAAATGGATTTTGCAAAATCCAATGGATACAACTGCATCAATGTAGAATCAACCAGATCTTCTATCTGCATTTTGAAAGAAATCTTAACGAATTTATCCTCCAGGAAAGGAGATAATTCTGCTTGTTCTTTTGTCTGAAGATCTACAAGACTAGCTTCTGGCGGGCTGATATCAATTGTCTTGCCAAGCATGGATGAAAGAGAAGTCGCCGAAGATCCCATCATCTGATTCATGGCTTCTGAAATTGCACTCAAATGCAATTCGCTGATCTCTCCATCTACATTGGTACCGTCTCCACCCATCATCAGGTCTGTAATGACTTTTACATCATGTTCTTTCAGTACCAGAATGTTCGTGCCATTCAAACCTACCGTATATTTGATTTGAATAAAAACACATGGTTTTTCATAGTTGGTCATTACTTCTTCCCAAGTAGTCATTTCAACTACCGGAGTTGTAATATTGACCTTACGGTTTACTAAAGAATACAGTGTAGTTGCAGAAGTCCCCATACTGATATTGGCTACTTCCCCAATCACATCTTTCTCTACATCTGTTAACCCTTCTTCACTACTATCCACTGTTGCAGTGGTGGCAGCCGCACTGCCTTTGTCATCAGCTGACAAGTCAACGCCATTAAGCAGCGCATTTATTTCATCCTGAGATAACATACCATCCATTGCCTTTACTCCTCCTCCCGTATCACTGATGTTACTCTCACAGCATAATTCTCTTTATTAGCTCCCGGCACTGCGGTGAATTTCTTGATATTGCCTACATAAACATCCATCTCGTCATCCACCTTGGAATCCAGTCTGATGATGTCACCGACCTGGATATTTACGAAATCATTTACTGTGATCACGCTCTTACCCAGGACAGCCTTAACAGGCACATCCACCTTACGTACCATAACTTCAAGAAACTGTTCATAATCTTCTTCATCCATTTTCTGTAGATTGGAATACCAGAATTTCGTATTCAATCTATCCATAACGGACTCTAATGTGAAAAACGGAAGACATACATTCATCAACCCTTCCACATCACCGATCTTAACATTCATGGTAACTAACGCTACCATGTCACTGGGTGAAATGATCTGAGCGAACTGCGGATTTGTCTCAATTCTTTCCAGAAATGGATTAATCTCCGCCACATTCTTCCATGGTTCCCTGAGCAGCTGCATACAGATAACCATGATTCGTTCAATAATGCTCATTTCTATTTCGGAGAATTCTCTGGTCTTTTCCAGTGTTTCTCCTTTGCCACCCAGCATTCTGTCAATGATCGCATAACCGAGTCCGCTGGTCAGTTCCATAATAATACTGCCCTGCATCGGTGAAAAGTTGACAATTGTAAGTAATACCGGGTTCGATAATGCATTTGAAAATTCTGCAAAGGTTACTGTTTCCGAACTCGCTACACTTACCTGCACGTTCTTCCGTAGATATACCGGTAAATTAGTAGATAGTAATCTTCCATAATGTTCAAAAATCATGCCCAACGTTCTAAGATGTTCTTTAGAGAACTTGGCAGGTCTGGAAAAGTCATAATTCTTGACTTGTTTTTCATCTTTTTCCTGCATGTCCTCTACGTCCAGTTCGCCACTGCTCAACGCCGCAAGCAAACTGTCAATCTCATTTTGAGATAATACGTCTCCCATTTCGCCAATCACCCCCTGTAGCCTGATTTAAGAGATATATTACTGATACAAGAAATTAAAGGACACTCCATAAATAAAGTCTGAACCAAATAATTCCTGAATCTTCTGTAAGATTTCAGATTTAAGAACTTCTGGATTACTCTTGGCTTCGTCAATTGTATGACTACCAAATACACTGAATATAATATCTGTGATCAATCCCTCTTTGGATTCAAGAGTTGCAGAATATGTCTCGTAATCCTTGTTCGTCTTATCCATTGATAAAGAAACCTTACCTACTGCGAAATGTTCTGTACCATCTTCGTTATTTTTAAGTGGTATCGTGAGTTCATCAGATATGTTATATACTTCTGTGTTTGCCATGGATACGGAACCTGCTGTCTCTGATTTGGGTAATCCGTTAATCTCCAGGCCAATAATGGTAGAAATGTCAGATACCAGTGCTGCAGTCTTCTTAGATGCGCTTGTTACGCTGATCATCATAATTGCTGATAATACGATGTTCACCACTAACAATGCAAGAATAATAATAGATAATAGATTTTTTTTCATTTCATGCACTCCCCCTTTTAATAGGCACTCAATGCGTTATAGATTTTGATTTCAACTCTTCTGTTCTTTGCTCTGCCTTCCGGCGTTGAATTATCCGCAATCGGTTCATATTCCCCTCGTCCCGAATGCTTCATAATACTTGGATCTATGGAAGCGTTATCCTTCAGGTAATCAAATACCGCTAACGCTCTATAGCTGCTCAATACATCATTATTTTCATATCTGCCACCATTCAGTGGAACAGAATCGGTATGACCTTCTATTTCTATGTTGTCATCCGCATATTTGCTCAATATCTTTCCGATCTTATTTAACATTGGCAATGCTTCTGTCTTGAGATCTGCCTTGCCTGAATCAAATAGGAAGGCTCCGTTGAATGTCAGAACAACACAATTTGCATCAAATGTTACATCAACCTGATCTGACAGAAAATTCTCTGCCAGCGATTCTTCTATTCTTTCTGCCAATTCCTCGGAAAGCTTTAATTTCTCATTTTCGAGATTCTGGATAGATTCCTGTAATTCCTTGATTTCTTCCTTGGATGCTCCCAGTTCTTCTGCAAGCTCCTGCATCTTGGAATCCATCTCACCCTGGGCATTTTCTTTGAATTCAGTATTCTGTGTGTCACTGTCTGCCACTTTACCGGTACTGTTAATATACTCATCCAGCATGTTCAACTGACTGACACCGTTGCTGACCAGAACTCCGTCGCCGATTGCTTTGGCTCCACCTTTAAAAATGCTGAAGTTCTGTTGGAAGGACTGTGACACTTCATCAAATTTTGCCTCATCTACATTAGACATTGCGAACAGCATAACGAAGAAGCACATCAGCAAAGTCATCATATCCGAGAAAGTACCCATCCATTCGTCAAGGCCCTTCTTTACTTCTTCAGGTTTCTTCTTCGCCATTAAGCTTCACCTCCAGCTCCTTCTTCCGTTGCAGTAGGTCTGTCCTTAGGTGACATAAATGATTTTAATTTTTCTTCAATAACTCTTGGGTTCTCTCCTGCCTGAATAGACAAAAGTCCCTCGATCATAATTTCTTTTGCTTGTATTTCAGCCGCATTCTTGGATTTTAATTTATTGCCGACAGGCCCGCAGATCCAGTTTGCAAGCAGGGAACCATAGAATGTTGTGATTAACGCTGTTGCCATGGATGGTCCAAGGGAAGAAGGATCTGTCATATGCTGTAACATAATAACCAGACCTACCAGAGTACCGATCATACCCCATGCAGGACCCATAGAACCCAAAGTCTCCCAGAATCCTATTTTATCCTTATGTCTTCCTTCAATACTTACCAGCTCTGTCTCCAGAATACCTCTGACCAGTTCCGGATCTGTACCATCGACGATCAGAAGAATACCTTTTTTCATAAAAGCATCATCCAGATCACTGGCTGCTTCTTCCAAAGAAAGAAGTCCTTCCTTTCTTGCTACGTTGGACAGATCAATAATCTTGGTTATCATTTCAGGTATATTGGCTGACTCTGTCTTAAAAATCAAAGTAAAGCTTTTCAGTCCGCCAATGAAATCCGGCAACGTTACTGATGCCATAGTAGCCATGAATGAACCACCGAAAGTAATCAGCATGGATGGCGGGTCAACGAAGAATCCTATCGCTGCCATACCGTCATCACCCGATACAATACCGAACATAACCAGTCCCAGACACGCAACGATACCAATTAAAGACGCTATATCCACTTCTACACACCCCTTTTATCTGCAAAGTTCTTGTCCCTTTGCTAATCTCTATTACTATAATACTGTAAGGTTACATAAATTGCAACAATTTTCTGAATATTTTACATAAAAATATCAATTATCTTCTTTATCTGACGCAAAAATTTCTTTTCTTGCTAATTTTACTAAGTTTTTCACATCTTGTCTACTTTCTTTTACAATGATTTTTTTACCGGAAGTTAACGTAATCACAGTATCCGGTGTCTCTTCTACTGTTTCGATCAAGCTGGTATTTACCAGCATTTTGGCTCCGTTCAGCTTTGTTATCTCTATCATATTGCAGCTTCCTTTCTTTCTCCATAATGCAGGATGAATGTTGTAGTGCAGTTTATCAGAAAAGGGGTCATGACTCGCATAACCCCTTTGTAATCTGTTTATTCTCTATGATGTCATTCCTGTGTTGTCAATGATTTATGTAGTTAATGTTATCGCTTCAGATTAACCAACTCTTCAAGAAGTGTATCTGATACTGTAATGATACGGCTGTTTGCCTGGAAACCTCTCTGTGTCGTGATCATATCTGTAAATTCGGAAGAAAGATCAACATTACTCATTTCCAGAACACCTGTATTCATGGCATCACCATTCTCTGTAATGTCAATACCGATACCATTGAAATC
>ENA-UPWU01000654-UPWU01000654.1-human-gut-metagenome-genome-assembly--contig:-NODE-654-length-15621-cov-9.321796_pt1 | contig 15621 bp, 22 predicted proteins | sample MGYA00250058_ERZ773392 | MGnify/ENA primary metagenome ERZ773392 (study PRJEB29103, sample SAMN06112084) | human gut metagenome | biome: human gut; feature: ankylosing spondylitis patient; material... | reverse complement strand
ACGGTATGAAATACATACAAAAATATGCATCTATATACGGACTTGACCAGAAATCAGGTGTTGAGATAGTAGAAAAGACGCCGTCCATTGCTACACAGTATCCTGTAATGGCAGCTATCGGACAGAGTAATAACAACTATACGACTATTTCTCTTTCAAGGTACGTAACAGCAGTTGCTTCCGGAAAGCTTTATGACTACAAGCTGATGAACAAAATTGTGGATGCAGACGGCAAAACAGTCAAACAATATGATTCAAAATCAACCGATATATCAGGCACACTTACTCAAAGCCAGTGGGATGCCATCCATCAGGGAATGCGTATGGTAGTCGAAGACCTGCACGATGTATTTGGCGGCTTTACAGGCGTTGAGGTGTCCGGTAAGACAGGAACAGCACAGCAGGTTGAGACAAGACCAAACCATGCGCTGTTTGTAGGATACGCTCCATCAAGCGATCCTGAAATTACAATAGCTACACGTATATCATATGGATACAGCTCACACAATGCTGCAGCTGCATCCAGAAATATAATTTCATATTATTATAATCTGGAGTCACTTGACGATTTACTCGCAGTCAAGGCTGAGGGTGTTAACTCATCAGGCTCAAGTGCCAGAACAGACTAGGAGGTTTATTTTTGTGAGTGAAGCAATAGTTTTCACTTCAGGAAAAGGCGGTGTTGGAAAAACTACGGTTATTTCCAACATCGGAGTTGAACTTTCACAGTTAGATAAAAAAGTCATCATGCTCGATACAGACATGGGGCTTCGCAATCTGGACCTGGTAATGGGAATAGAGGACAAGGTCAATTACAATATCCTCGACATCTTAAACCGCTCATGCCGTATCAGACAGGCAATCATACGCAATAAAAAGTATCCCAATCTATATGTAATTCCTGCAGCACCTTCCATGGATACGTTATGCAGCTATGAGGCACGCTTCAAGATACTTATAGAGGAGCTTAAAGCAAGCTTTGATTATTGTCTGATAGATTCTCCGGCGGGTATCGACAGTGGCTTTTGGTTTTCAGCCTCACCTGCAGACCGTGCGATAGTAGTTACCACACCGCATGTATCTGCCATACACGATGCAAGGCGATGCATAAGCCTGCTCGACAGCGCACATCTTGACGATATATCAGTCATTGTTAATGCATATGACAAGCATATGGTAAGAAGACATCAGATGATATCCGATAATGATATTACAGCACTTCTTTCTACCAGGATTATCGGCACTATTCCCTATGACAAAAGTGTTATCATTTGCCAGAACAGAGGAATACCTGTCCGTGAGGCCAAAAGCAGGCTTGCTCCTGTATTTGCCCATATATCCGGTCAGATAATCCATTCCTCTGACGATATGAGAGGTGCCGCTGTATGATGCATAAATTTTCCAAAACAGGAGAATACGCCAAGAAAAGGCTTAAAATAGCACTTGCAGAAGATAGGAGCACAATATCTGCTTCTGACAATATGACACAGATTAAAAAAGAAATAAAAAGCGTGATACAAAGACATATGAATATAAACGATGAAGCTTACGAAGTCCGGATTATCATGCGCGACAAAAAATCAATTAATAACCTTTAACAAAATACCTTTTGACCATCATGTCATTAGTATTAGAATTAAGATTACAAAGATAACAGATAGGAAGTAACAAAATGCTCAAACAGTACAGACTAAAGAATTATCACTTTCAATTAGTAGTATACATAATAGCTTTGTCGATTATAGGCATCCTGCTGATAGGCAGTGCCAAGCACTCCGTACAAAGCAAGCAGATAATAGGCTTTATAATGGGACTGACTATTATGATAGTGCTTTCCCTTATAGATTACTCATTTCTGCTCAAATTCGTGTGGATATACTATGCAGGCATGAATGTGCTACTGTTGCTTGTTCTGTTTGCAGGTGATGATGCTAAGGGTGCACAGCGGTGGTTTAAGATAGGAGGTATCAGATTCCAGCCGTCAGAGATTGCCAAAATTATACTGATTTTGTTCTTTGCCTATTTCTTTTCCAGGTTTGAGGATAGTATAAACACAGTAAGGACTCTGGTATTATCTGTAATTTTTGCCGGTATCCCTTTATTCCTTATCTTAAAGCAGCCGGACAACTCAACGACAATTCTTACTGCATTAATTTTCGCTACCCTCTTGTTTATTAGCGGATTAAGTTATAAAATAATAATGCCGGTACTTGGAGTTTCAGTACCGATAGTTTTGATAGTGATAAGCTATATATATACACATGCCGATGCACTCATCAAAAAAGGCTTTTACCCTGCTACACGTATAATGTCGTGGCTTGACCCAACAAATTACGCTGATACAGCAGCACAGCAAAGGAACTCTATCTGGGCTATAGGCTCAGGACAGTTGTTTGGCAAGGGACTTAACAACTCTGTTGTAACCTCTATGAAGAATACCAACTACATCATAGAGCCTCAAACAGATTTTATATTTGCTGTTGCCGGAGAGGAGCTTGGCTTTATTGGTACAATCAGTATAATAATTCTTTTGCTTCTTATCGTAATTGAGTGTATACTTATAGCAAGGAAGGCAAAGGACACAAGCGGAAAGCTCATATGCTGTGGCATGGGAGCACTTATAGGCTTTCAGGCCTTTATCAATTTGTGCGTAGCCACAGGTCTTATGCCCAATACCGGTATGACTCTTCCCTTTGTCAGTTATGGACTTACGTCACTTGTTTCACTGTACATGGGAATGGGAATTGTCCTGAATGTTGGATTACAGCCGAAGAAATATTCATAGGGAGGTTAGCAATGAACATAGGATTAGTTGCACATGATTCAAAGAAAAAACTGATGCAGAACTTCTGCATAGCATACAGAGGTATCTTAAGCAAAAATAATTTGTACGCGACAGGCACCACAGGACGTCTGATAGAGGAGGTTGCAAACCTCTCAGTACACAAATATCTTGCAGGACACTTAGGAGGCATCCAGCAGCTTGGAGCACAGATTGAGCACAATGACATAGACCTTGTCATCTTTCTGCGTGATCCATTAAAGCCTAAGCCACACGAACCTGAGGTAAACAGTATTTTCCGTATTTGTGATGAGCATAATATACCACTTGCCACCAATCTGGCTACAGCAGAGCTGCTCATTTTATCATTGGACAGAGGAGATCTTGACTGGCGTGAGATGTACAAGTAAACAAAGATTTAAACGACTGCTATGTCTGACATGCATAGCAGCGGTTTTTATGACAGGCTGTGGTACAAAGATTGAGAATGCATATGATACTTATTCCACAGATTATATAAATGGATATAACGGAAGTAATTTTTTTGCGTCCAACCTTTGCGTCACAAATGATGTCAATTTTGGTCAGGACAATATGCAGTTTGCAAAAACCGCAGAGGGAGCCGGAGCCTTTAATATTGACACTCATCAGGTGCTGTATAGCCAGAATCTGTTTGAAAAGCTATATCCTGCAAGCACTACAAAGATTTTAACTGCATACATAATTCTTAAAAACTGTGATTTAAATGCGACAGTCACAGTAAGTCATGACGCTGCAAACCCGGGTCATTCATCATCGGTATGCGGCCTAAAGGAAGGCGATGTCATTACAGTGCAGGACTTATTGTATGGGCTCTTACTTGAGAGTGGCAATGATGCGGCAATAGCACTGGCAGAGTACTGCAGTGGTTCTGTAGAAGAATTTGCCAAGCTGATGAACAGCACTGCAAAAAGTTTTGGTGCCACAAACAGCAGTTTTGTCAACCCAAGCGGTCTTCCTGATGAAAATCATTACACTACCATATATGACATGTACCTCATTTTTTCCAATGCCATATCCTTAGAGAGCTTTGTTTCAATCATCAGTTCACAGACCCATGATGTGGCATATACAAATGCCCAGGGCGCGGCTGTTTCAAAGACCTTTAAGAATACCTGCGGCTATCTGACCGGAGCATATACAGCTCCTGAAAACGTCACAGTGACAGGAGGAAAGACAGGCACTACGGGTGAAGCAGGCCATTGCCTCGTACTGCTAAGCCAGAATGCTAAAAATGAGCGCATCATAAGCATAGTTTACAAGGCAGATGGTAAAAAGGATCTTTATAGCTTCATGAATGAAATACTTAGTGGATTTGCTAATTAAATATTGAGTTTTATGGTTATTTATACTATAATAATATAAAAATACAATTATTTTTTATTAATAATCACAATATTTATCCATAGGAGGAATGAGCCATGATAGAAATTATTTGTGGAGACAAGGGCAAGGGCAAGACAAAAGAGCTGTTAGACAAGGTAAATTCATCAATTAAGGGAAATGAAGGTTCCATAGTTTTTCTTGATAAGAGCCAGAAGCACATGTATGAGCTTAATAACCAGGTTCGACTAATCAATGTTATGGACTATCCTATTGACAATTGTGATGAATTTTTAGGATTTATATGCGGAATCATATCGCAGGATCATGATCTGGAGGAGATGTATTTAGACAGCTTCCTTACAATTGCATCACTTGATGATGAGGGGGATATCACCAAGGCAATCGAAAAGCTTGATATCATCAGCGAGAAGTTTAAGGTGAAGTTCATCTTAAGTGTTTCAAGGAATATTGACAAGTTGCCTGAATGTGCCAAGGCAAAGGTTATCATTTCTTTATAAATGATTAATTAGGGGGATGTGTATTTCACATCCCTTTTTTAAGGAGTAAAATTGTGTCCCAAAAGAATAAAAAAATACTGAAATATCACACCGGCTTCAATCTGAATATCGGTTTTATAGTGTTTTTTGTAATAATAATCTATGTGATTTTTCACATATTTACGTATTTCACCTCAAACCCGGTATCTGAATACGAGGTACAACAGGGTACTATAGCGACCAACAACATATATAAGGGCATGATAATCCGCGAGGAAAGTGTAGTGTATGCTGAGGAATCAGGAAACCTCAACTACTTTGTGTCAAACGGCTCAAAGGTTGCAACAAGTGATGTTGTCTACTCTGTTGATACAGACGGCTCCATTGCAACACAGATTACCGGTGCTCAAAATGATGCCTCTGCCATCACTGACGAGGCTGCCGGGAAGATTATCACTGACATAAACAGCTTTTCATCCGGCTACAACAGACGATACTTTTCAAAGGTTTATACCTTCAAAAACGATCTGTCTGCACAGCTGACACAGGTTCTCAGCCAAAATGCACTGACAAGCCTGGCAGATACTATCAGTACTGCTGAGGCTAACAACACCTTCTATACATATAAGCCGACAGCTCCCGGAATAGTCTATTACGGAATAGACGGCTATGAGGATGTCACTACAGACAGCTTCACTCTGGATCAGTACAACAACACTAATTATGAAGAGACTGATTTAACCGACAACAGCACCATCAATCAGCTGGATCCTGTTTATAAGCTGATTACAAGTGAGAACTGGAATATACTCATAAATGTTCCTGACAATGTTGCCAAGAGCCTGAATGACAAGTCAGTCATAAAAATCAGATTCTGCGATGATGACTATACAACCACGGTATCGTTCAGCCTTTTGAAGAAGGATGATGCTTTTTTCCTGAAGCTGAATATGAAAAACTCGCTCATCCGCTATATAAATGAGCGTTTTACCAATATAGAGCTCGTGCTTGGAGCAGACACCGGGCTTAAAATACCTAATTCAGCTATAACCCAAAAGGAATTTTTTACTATTCCAAAGGATTATTTCACTGCAAGCGGCGATTCCAATGATTCATCACTCATGATAAAGGATAAAAGCAGTGGTTCAGTTAATATAGTCAGTCCAACCATATTCAGCCAGAATGATGACTTTTATTTCGTAGATGATGAATATCTTAAGGACGGCGATATCATTGTAAAGCCTGATTCTTCGTCAACCTACAGGGTGGGAACAGATAAGGACAAGCTCACAGGTGTCTACAATATCAACAAAGGATACGCTGTGTTTAAGCAGATAAAGGTACTTGCATCAAACGATGACTACACAATTGTAGAAGCCAAAACGCCATATGGCATTTCGCTTTATGACCATATAGCCCTGGATGGCAAATCCGTGAAGGAAAACCAGACCATAACCAAATAATTTATGGTAATAAATACTATTGAAAATATACAGAAAGGACAGATTTTATGTTAAAAGACAACTTACATCAGGTTCAGCAAAATATAAAGGCTGCATGTGACAGAGCTCACAGAAACTATAGTGATGTCACACTAATTGCAGTCAGCAAAACCAAACCTGTTGAGATGCTCAGTGAGATATACGATGAGGGCATCCGTGAGTTCGGCGAAAATAAGGTACAGGAAATGTGTGAAAAGATGGAGGTTATGCCAAAAGATATTCACTGGCACATGATTGGGCATCTTCAGACCAACAAGGTGAAATATATAGTTGGAAAAACATCACTTATTCACTCTGTAGATTCACTGCATCTGGCAAAGGAGATACAAAAGCAGGCCATAAAGCATGACTGCAGCTGCGACATACTGGTTGAGGTCAATATAGCAGGAGAGACATCTAAGTTTGGCACATCACGAGATGAGGCTATCTCTTTAGTTGAAGAAATTGCTAAACTGGACCATATCCATATAAAAGGACTTATGACTATAGCACCATTTGTAGATGATCCTGAGGATAACAGACAATACTTTAGAGATATTAAGCAATTATCAGTTGACATAGCACAGAAAAACATAGATAATGTCAGTATGAATGTTCTGTCCATGGGTATGACAGGAGATTACACAGTAGCAATAGAAGAGGGCGCAACAATGGTACGTGTCGGTACCGGAATATTTGGAGAGCGCGACTACAGCAAGGCTAACTGATACTTTGCATATGCTATACACAAAATAAAAATAGAAAAGGAATATAGAAATGAGTTTCATAGATAAGATTCTTGACAAAATGAGTTTAAATTCTGAGGACGATGAGGAATTCGATAACGAGGATTATTACCTTGATGATGAGGAAGAAGAAGAGCTTCCAAGAAATCCTTTCCGCAGAAAAAAAGAGGCTGCTGAAGAGGAACCGGCCATAAAAAGCACAAGGCGTGATACAACACCAAAGGAGAAGCCTGTTAAGACTACATCCAAGATTACACCAATATCAAAATCATCCAGAAAGCAGGTATCATCAGACATGGAAGTTTGCGTAATAAAACCAAGTTCAATTGAAGACGAAATAGAAATAACAGACACATTACTTAACGGACGTACAGTCGTCATCAACATGGAGGGACTTAATGTCGATGTGGCACAGCGCATCATAGATTTCACATCAGGCTCAGCATATGCCCTGCACGGTAATCTGCAGAAGATATCCAACTTTATCTTCATCGCCACACCACACGGAGTAGATATCTCAGGAGATATCCAGAGTCTCATGGATTCATTTGATCTCCCGGGTTCATCTTATTAAGCGGAGTCTCTAATCAGCTATGAAGAAAAATAAAACAAAAAAACAGATGTGTACAGCAGGCATCATTGCATTGATTCTTGTAGCAATTGACCAGCTTACAAAGTATCTGGCTGTTATAAACCTAAAACAATCATCCACGGGTGTGTTTGTTCTCATTCCGGGAGTTTTCGAGTTCAGATACCTGGAAAACCAGAGTGCTGCGTTTGGTGTTGATCTGCTTTCAATAATACAGAATATCTTTCATTTTACATATTGGTCTGAGAATCCATTGGCATTTTTGCGTGCCAAAATGATTTTTTTCTCAGTGATTACTATTGCAGTTGTTATACTTTTGTGTGTATGGTATCGCAAAATACCTGTCTCAAAACGTTTTAGACTGCTGAATGTTGTTGTAATACTGTTTGTTGCAGGTGCACTCGGCAATCTGATAGACCGTATTGTAAATAATTATGTGGTTGATTTCTTTTATTTTAGCCTGATTAATTTTCCGATATTCAATGTAGCTGATATATATGTCACTGTAGCGGCATTTATGTTTATCATACTCGGGCTGTTTTACTACAAGGAGGAGGATTTTTCCTTAATCTTCCCTGACAAAAAACATGATGGAAAGCATGAAAATTAGTGCGGTATGCGCTTTTTAAAGTGTGCAATGTAGTTTTAAATAGTTACTAAAATAAAAAAAGAGAAAGCTTCACTATGAATAGAGATACATTTGAAGTCCAGAGTGAACAGGAGGGAGAACGACTGGATAAATACTTAAGCAGCATTTATCCGGATATTTCTCGCTCCTTTTTTCAACGGATACTAAAAGAAAATCAAATACTGGTCAATGATAAGCCACAAAAGGCAAATTACAGGCTAAAGACTGATGACATAGTTGATGTCACAATTCCTGATGCCGTACAGACACCTATCCTGCCACAGGACATTCCTCTTGACATACTCTACGAGGATGATGACGTACTGGTAGTCAACAAGCCAAAGGGCATGGTTGTACACCCCTCAGCAGGGCATTACAGCGATACTCTTGTAAATGCCATAATGTACCACTGCAAGGACTCTTTAAGTGGCATAAACGGCGAAATACGGCCCGGTATAGTGCATCGCATAGACATGGACACCACCGGCTCCCTTATTGTCTGCAAGAACGATGAAAGCCATATAAAGATATCGGAACAGATAAAGGACCATAGCTGCAACCGTATATACGTGGGCATTGTCTGTGGCAATGTAAAGGATGATGATGGCACAATAGAGGGCGCCATAGGCAGGAATCCCAATGACCGCAAGAAAATGGCCATCAATGAGAAGAATGGCAAGCCGGCTGTTACACATTATAAGGTGCTTGAACGCTTTGGTGACTACACATATATGCAGTTTAAGCTTGAGACCGGCAGAACACACCAGATACGCGTGCATATGGCAAGTATTAATCATCCCTTGCTTGGAGATATGCTGTATTCGAGCTATTCACCTACCAAAAACCGGTTTAAAGGCCTTGAAGGACAGTGCCTGCATGCTAAAACTATAGGGTTTGTTCATCCAAAAACCGGCGAATACATGGAATTTGATGCACCTTTACCAAAATACTTTGCCAATTTGCTTGAAGTGTTATATAATATAAATAACAAATAAATTGAATTATCACATAGTGATGTATTAATTATTTATATAAGGGGGTCTGAATTATGGGATCAAACGAAATTTACACAATAGGAAGAGAATTTGGAAGCCTCGGAAAACAGGTCGGACAAGATTTAGCTAAAAGACTTGGAATTAAATTTTATGATAAAGAGCTCTTACAGAAGGCAGCTAAGGAATCAGGACTTTGCGAGGAAATATTTGAGTCGCATGACGAAAAGCCTACAAACAGCTTTTTATATTCGCTGGTCATGGACACCTACACAGGTGGCTCTTATTCCACAGCACCGTTTCTTGATATGCCTCTGAATCACAAGGTATTTTTAGCACAGTTTGATGCTATCAAAAAGATTGCGGCAAATGAATCCTGTGTTATTGTAGGCCGCTGTGCAGATTATGCTTTAGCAGACGAGCCGCATTGTCTCAATATCTTCATACGTTCCAACATGGACGACAGAATTAAAAGAATCAGTGAAAGACTCAATGTCCCGGAGAACAAGGCTAAGGACATAATTAAGAAAAAAGATAAAGAGCGCTCAAGCTATTACAATTACTACACCAGTAAAAAATGGGGAGACGCAAGAAGCTATGATTTGTGCCTGAACACAAGCCAGATATCAGTTGAGGACTCAATCGAGCTTATACTTAAATACAGGGAATGCATGAGAAGTCACAATAAATAATTGTATTGTTGTATGGAAAGCTATGGATTTAAAGCCATCGGAACTGATGCAAATAGAGGTTTCGGTGGCTTATCCTTGTATTATTATAAAAGGTATCATCGAAGCATGCATCAATGATACCTTTTGACCCTTTAATCATAATATTGTTGTATGTATCGAAATTGCAGGTATTATGCAAAAAAATAAGCAGATGTATGTTTTTGTTATAGTACCTTAGTACTTTTATAAGGTCATTTATTCGTTAAACTGTGAAATGTTTAGCGAAAGTGTTTTTCGACTGGTCTGCAAGTCGAAAATCGGGGAAACGGTAGTTGATAGCGCCCGACATTCATTCTCCCGTCGGAGGGCGCTTGCTCATCAACTATTTGCTAAATACTTGTTTGACGAATTAAATGACACGATTCTTTTTTCTGCTGTGTTCCTGCTCTCGCAGGCTTCAAGCGTTGGTAAGCATCATTTTAATTAAATATAGTGCATTTAAAAAAAGTGCAATTCGTAAGTTTGTCTTACGGATTGCACTTTTTTTGTGCATCTAAAGAAAAGGTTGCAAATTGTCAAGGCCTGCGCCAGCAGTTCACTTTAGCCTTGACAAGCTAAGATTCAAGACAATTTTGCCCAACGGGGATTGTCCCCGAAGGGTGAGAATCCCCTTGATTACCTTAGTCAAAGAGTAAAAAGAAAGAAGAAAGTAGAGGAAAGAAGAAAATGAAAAAAAGTACTAAATTTGAAATGTTCATCGAAACAAAGGCTTATATTGATAAGTTTCATTCAAGTAACCCAATGGATTTTGTAACCAACATCTATATTTTTTATTATCTGTCCGGTCGTTTTCCAAGTGCTTCTATGCGTGATTGTTGCGCTTTAGTTGAAGCTTTAAGAACACATTATATGTGTGAGTTCAGTGATATGGAAGATTTGTCCTGTGATGATGATGAATTGCCATTTAATTAATATCGTTTGAAAGCTGATATATGAAGCGTTTGCATCATTTTTTAGGAGGTCTTAAATGAAAATTATTCACGAAAGAGTAGAGCGGTGTTGCCTACTTGACAATGGCAACACTTTGCAGTCACTTTTTTAAATAATGATTGGCTATAATGTCAAGATTCAGGAATTTCATAATGGTGAAGTAAAGTTTTCTATTTATCCAGAGGGTATTAATTTTGTACCTGATGAATTTAAATCATATATTGAGAATGAGCGCATAGAAAGAAAGCTTCAGGAGTCGCAGGACGGATATATTTATAATCCTTTCACTGAAAAGATAGAAAAGCTTAAAGAGTTTGAATCGGCTGAGATTGAAGCTCAAAGAAAAGCACACTCTCAACGAGTTTCGGTCACACGGTCAAAAAATAAGATACATGACCTCGCTAGGTCTGAAACATGGGAATACTTCATAACTCTAACATATGACGATTCAAAAACAGATAGGTACGACTATAATGCTTGTTTAAAAAAATGTCGTCAGTGGCTTAATAATCAGCATAAACGTTATGCGCAGGGCTTAGCCTATATCTTTGTGCCTGAAAAGCATAAAGATGGTGCATATCATTTCCATGGATTAATAGCGAATGTTGGAAATATGAAGCTTGTAGACTCTGGTCGAGTGGCTATCGGTAAGAAATCATATATCAGAACCGACAAAAACAAGTCATATCCAACGATTTACAACCTTGGCGGTTGGAATTATGGTTGGTCTACTGCAACTAAGATAAACGACTCCTACAAGGCTACAAACTATATAACAAAATATGTTACTAAAGACATATGCGCAGACTTAAAAGGCAAGCATAGATATATAGCATCAATGAACCTGCATGAGCCTATAGAGCTTGAATTACTGCTTTCGCCGTATGACTGCGACAGATATGCACAATTAACGTTTAATGGTGAAGAATGGCTTAAATATATGGTTCACGACATAGCGAAAAATCATGGCTATGATTTCAAGTACGAATCTGTTGTTGATGGCTTCAAAAAGGCTATCTATCAGATATATCAATCAACAAATGAAAGAGAGGAAAAAGAAGATGAAAAAAGTAAATAAGAATGTTGATTCAGAAAGAGGACTGGTCGGGATGCCTGTTGCAATCTACACGCATTTTGACACAATGGAACAGAAACTTCTCTTTGAAGCGGTAGTGCTACCAGATATAAGAGATGTGCTTAACAAGTATGCTCCTGCACTTGGATGCCATGGAGTAAGTGAAGATATTGAAAGATTTGAAAGTGAGGATAAAAAGAATGATTAAGATAGTAGGATTCATCCCAATGAAAAAGACAAAAGGGGCTGTTGTTTTCACGGAAAATGATAGCGTTAATGGAGTTCATGGCAAGTCGGTGGAAAAGCTCTTTGTTTATGAGGAATTAGCCGACAAAATCACTGATAACGTGATAGGCCATGAATGTGTAGTAGCTTATGGTTGCGGATATAGCGGTAAAGCGTTCATATCTGATATTACTATAAAATAAAAAAGGAAGGAGAAATGTCTTATGTTAATAGCTGAGGCAGGTGGTAACTCTATGACAACTGCGGTTGGTTCACTTATGGATGTTGTAAGTACTGTTATTACAACTATTACTGGAAACCCTACACTCATGGTATTCTTCTGTGCAGGTGTAGTTGGTGTTGCTATTGGTGTGGTTAGAAAGTTAAAGAAATAATTGTAACCAATAGCCGTAGGGGGCGGTGCTATGCACCGTCCTTTAAATTTAACTATTGTAATTTATGAAAGTGAGGACTTATGAAAAAATATGGAAATATTCGTATTGCTCGGAGAGTGGCTTCTTTTGTGTGTATTCTCGTTGTTTCGTTGCTTACTCTGATGCCCTCTCAAGCTGTTCGAGCTGATGCTCAAACATATGCAAAGGTAATAAGCATAGATTTTACAAAAGATAGTGGCGATAATAAATATGATGGTGATTACTCTGCTTCTATGACTTGTTCCGTTCAGTCTGATTACCCTGTTTATTCATTTGCTTTCAATGATGCTACTTATGGTTTTATTACTCGTGCTGGTAGTACCGCTGTTGATTTTTATAATAAGTCAAAATTCAAGGTCACACGCGGTGGTGAAGTTGTTATGCAGATGGATAATGCTTTTGGTGCATCATCTAAGGATTATGACTCTATTACCTATATTTACTGTTATGGTTCAACTTACGACTCAGATAGTGACTCCAATAAATATGTTAGATCTAATTGCGATTATGTCGTTACTGCTGATGGTTTTGACAAGTGCTGGGCTGAATTGCTAAAGGTTCTTTCGGGCGGTACTTCCGACTCTGTTACTAGTGGTAGTGGTTCTTCGCATCTGTATAAGCCTGTCGATAAATCATATCCTGAAATAGGCTGTCTTGATAATGTGCAGATGGAAACATATTTTACTAATCGAAAAGAGGCTATTGATGCTGATGAAAATGCAGACTTAGCTAAAATTAATCAAGATAAGGTTATTGTATATAGTTCCTCTACAACTTCTGGTATTGACCTTTCTAAATGTGGGTATAAGGTGCAATTATACGGCTCGTATGCTTGGCAGGATAAGAGTGGTAATATCAAATCCGAGGATAAAGGGCATAAGACTTTTATTAAAGACTGGAAAGCAGAGAATAATATAAAAGGTTTAAATAGGTCTAATTATACATGGATTGACTGGAAAAGCGCTAATGATAAAGTTGAAGCAGACAAAACAAATAATGCACATAAACCAAATGTTTTTGAAAAAATGACAACTTATGCTAACTATCAATATGAACCGATATGGTATCTGCGTATAGTTTCTCAAGATAATAAATATGGTGCATGGGTTAAATTATATAATTCTTCTAAAAATAAGGGTAAATATACATCTGATTCGGTTGATGATAATGATAATTTTGTTTCTGATTCTGACGGTGGATATGATAAATCTAAAGATACATCTGAGATTACTGGATGGGGTGATACTCCAGATGATGCGAAAGACAATGTACAAAAAGCCGAGGAAAAGCAGGATAATAAAGATATTCAAGATGCATCTGGTGGTAACAATTCTACTTTTGACAAGTTAGAAGAATTCACAAAAGGTATTGGTGATGTTCCTAAAATGATAGCTGATATATTCTCATTCTTGCCCTCTTGGTGCCTTGAAGTTGTGGCTATTGCCTTTGCGCTCCTTATGATTCTAATTGTTGTCAAGTTTATTAGGGGGTAGAAGATGTTGTATGAAATATATCAAAATGTTTGTATGCTTATTATTAAAGTGCTAAATATGCGTGTGCCGTGGTCTGGTAGTGTTCATCCAACTATAGCGCAGGTAATTGTATTTTCACTTGCAGCTATATTAATCATCAAATTTATAAGGGGGTTTTTAGAGTGAATATTGATACTACTGAAATATATGAAGTTGTACCAGGTACAGAATTAATTGAAAATAGTGAGGTGCTAAATGCGCAAGGTGAAGAAAGTATTTCGCAGGATGAAAAAGAAGATAATACGGAAGGTGTCACGATTGATAGCTCGACTCCTGCGGTTGGTTCTACTGTTCAGACTGTAGATTATACATCAAATCTTGATGCTATATCTAATGACGTGCATATAATCATGTTTATATTGTTATTTTCCTTTTGTTGGTCCTGCATGAAGTCATGGCGCACACATAGTTTAAAGGGGGTTAGAAAATAATGGATGTTATTGTTAATCTTATAGTTGGCTCGTCTACTACGTTAGATGTGTATGTTATAGTCAGGCTTATTGTGGTAATGATTTCATTAGAATTATTTGCTACGGCCTGCGGATTTTTAGGGGGTATGAAATAAAATGGGATTTTTAATTTTGCTTGGTGTCCTGGCTTTGTTGTGGCTCTCTGTCATATTCAGAATTATTTGTTTACATCCAGTAAGTACAATAATGTATGCAGTTAAAGATTTCTATTTTTGGATTAGGCATAAGGGTTATAATTTCTATGAAGCAGGTCTTTTGAATTGTTATTGTGCGCATTTTGGTGGGGGTAAAACGCTATCTGTTTTATTTAGATCGGATATCTTTTCTATATTGGTTTTTTCCCAGTCGATCAATGTATGATAGCCGCAGATAATGCCTTCCTCTTCCATTCTTTTCAGCTCGTTAGCAACCTCGATCTCAGGCTCGCCCATAATAACTGCCAGCTCATGCAGATCAATACGGCTGTTTTTTTCAATTATAGATAAAATTCTTTCTCTCATTTTTACTCTCCCTTACTTGCCATTTTTGCAGTATAATTTAATATTTTTCTGATCTGATCCGGTTTTGGCAGATCCAGATAACGGATCTCCTCTCCGTTTTGAATGATCCTGTCATTTCCGTCCGTCGTCTGTCCGATCACCGCCGCAGGAATGCCAATTGCTGCCAGCTCCTCGCAAAGCTGCTGTCCCTGCTTTGCAAACAGAAGTGCTGATCCGGATGATAAGATCTCGTATGGATTCAGATCATAATAGTTGCAGATTTCCACAACGGTCTGATCCATCGGAATTTTCATCAGGTCTATATGAAGTCCAACGCCTGCTCTTTCTGCCAGTTCCCAGAGGGAAGCGAAAATACCGCCTTCTCTGACCGCCTGCATAAAGGAAACGCCGGACTTACCGGCGGTTGCAGCCTCCGGAAGGATAGAAAGGTACTTCTCGAAGCCTTTCGCCTTTTCTACCATGACCTTCGGAAAACGTGCAAGCAGCTGCGCTTCTTTCTCTTGTGCCAGAAGCGCCGCCGCTTCCATTCCGATATATTTGGTTACAACAATATCCAGTCCCGCTGCCTTTTTCTCCGCCGGGCAGGTGCCCGTTCCGGTCGCTGTAACGCTCAAAACAGGAGTGGATACTGCATCCGAAACTTC
>ENA-UPWU01000648-UPWU01000648.1-human-gut-metagenome-genome-assembly--contig:-NODE-648-length-15666-cov-5.123292_pt1 | contig 15666 bp, 20 predicted proteins | sample MGYA00250058_ERZ773392 | MGnify/ENA primary metagenome ERZ773392 (study PRJEB29103, sample SAMN06112084) | human gut metagenome | biome: human gut; feature: ankylosing spondylitis patient; material... | reverse complement strand
GGCAAAGTGCGATATTTGCTGTAAGAAATGAAATAATGGGATATTATGCTCGATGATATTTTATAGTAAAGCATGTTCTTTGGCTCCTATCTATAGAATTATCGTAGCAGATTCCCGTTCCCCAAGAGATGGAAAGTGTATCGAAGAGATCGGTACTTACAATCCTAACACAGATCCCAGCGAATTCAAGGTAAATGAAGAATTAGCTAAGAAGTGGTTATCTAACGGTGCTCAGCCTACAGACGTTGTAGCTAAGATCTTCAAGGCAGCTGGTATTGAGAAATAAGTAGCTAAGATATCGAAAGCTCTCTTGGAGGTGTGTATATGAAGGAGTTAGTTGAAGTAATTGCAAAGGCTCTTGTAGACAACCCTGATGAAGTTGTTGTAACCGAGAAGGGAAGCGGTAAGAATATTACAGTAGAACTTCATGTTGCAGCTGATGACATGGGTAAGGTAATTGGCAAACAGGGAAGGATTGCAAAGGCTATTCGTTCTGTTGTTAAGGCAGCATCATCCAAAGAAAATATCAAGGTAGATGTTGAAATCGTCTAAAATTCGGGGTGTTCTTATTTAAGAGCACCCTATTTTATTAATTGGAGGTTACATGGAAGATTTGTTACAGGTGGGTGTGATTACCCAGACACATGGCATCCGTGGTGAAGTGAAAGTATTTCCTACAACAGATGACGCCAACCGTTTCAGGAAATTAAAAGAAACAATTCTTGATACCGGCAAAGAAAAGATTACTTTGGAAATTGAAGGCGTAAAGTTCTTCAAACAGTATGTGATTCTGAAATTTAAAGGATATGACAATCTCAATGATATTGAGAGATATAAAGGCAAGAGCTTATACGTTACTCGTGCCAATGCAGTAAAACTTCGTAAAGATGAATATTTTATCGCTGATCTGATCGACATCAATGTATATGATGAAGAAGATAAGCCTTTTGGTATATTAAAAGATGTAATCGAAACCGGTGCGAATGATGTATATGATATTAAGATGAACGATGGCAGAAGTGTGCTTGTACCGGCGATCAAAGAATGCATTCTTTCTGTAGATATTGAGAACAGAAAAATGGTTATTCATTTATTAGATGGATTATTGGAGGACTAGGATACATCATGCATTTTCATGTTATGACACTGTTTCCTGAAATGATTATGGAAGGGCTATCCAAAAGTATCATTGGAAGAGCGCAGCAGAAGGAATGCATTTCATTAGATGCAGTAAACATTAGAGATTATACATTGGATAAGCACAAGAAAGTAGACGATTATCCATATGGTGGCGGTGCAGGTATGCTGATGCAGGCACAGCCTGTATATGATGCGTATCGGGCAGTACTGGAATCTATTCATAGCAGGGGAGCTTGCCCTGACAGAAAGGTACGTGTGATTTATATGACACCACAGGGTGAAGTCTTTTCCCAGCAAAAGGCTGTAGAACTGGCAAAGGAAGAAGACCTGATCTTTCTGTGTGGTCATTATGAAGGTATTGATGAGCGTGTGCTGGAAGAGATTGTTACAGATTATATCTCCATCGGAGATTATGTACTTACAGGTGGTGAACTCCCCGCCATGGTCATGATTGATACCATATCCAGACTGGTTCCAGGTGTCCTGAATAATGGAGAATCCGCACAGACAGAATCACATTCTGATGGACTTTTGGAGTATCCACAGTATTCCAGACCGGAAGTATGGCATGAGAAAAAGGTACCGGATGTACTGTTGAGCGGTCATCATGCTAATATTGAGAAATGGCGGCATGAACAGGCGCTGTTGCGAACACAGCAGAGACGTCCTGACATGTATTCGGCTTATATGGAAGCACATCCGCCACTTCCACCCAAGAGACGCCGCCGCAAATCAACGAATGTGGTAAATAAAGAAGAAAATACGGAAAAAATTCGTGAGAAAATTCAAGAAGATACTTGCATAATTCAATAACATAGTGTATATTATTAATGTTGCGATTAAAGATGGTCCTCTGATACGAAGAATGGCTTTCGGGTAAGGCTGGTATTAAGAACGTCGAGTAGATTAAGGAGGCAAACAATGAACGAAATTATTAAAGAGATCGAACAGGCTCAGTTAAAGGAATCCGTAGACAAGTTTAACGTAGGTGATACAGTTAAGGTTTATGGTAAGATCAAGGAAGGTAACCGCGAAAGAGTACAGGTTTTCGAAGGTACTGTATTAAAGATTCAGGGCGGCAGCAACCGTGAGACTTTCACAGTAAGAAAGATTTCTAACGGCGTTGGCGTTGAGAAGACATGGCCTATGCATTCTCCTAACGTTGAGAAGGTAGAAGTAGTTAGAACCGGTAAAGTTAGAAGAGCTAAGCTTAACTACTTAAGAAATCGTGTAGGTAAGAAAGCTAAGGTTAAAGAGCTTGTTAAATAATTGAAACATAATTTGTTCAAAAATAGAAGCGGGGTCCGTTATGGGCTCCGTTTTTTATTACTGATTTTGTAAACAATATTATACGTTAAGATTTTAACAAGTGTGGATTGCATGAAATAGAACGTTGCGTTGAACACATAATTGAGGTATACTGGTAGCAGTATGTATAACAGGATAAGGGAAAACGATGGCTCGACGTAAAGGACTTACTTTTTATCAGAAAAAGAAAAAACTAAATATCGCATTAATTCATGAAATTATCAGCTGGATATTCTGGATCGTCATGTCAATTATTCTGGCGTTGCTGGTGGTATACTGCATTGGAATGAAGACCAGTATTATAGGTTCTTCTATGGAACCCAGTCTGTACAATGGACAGGAGATTTTCCTGAACAGGCTGGTTTATAAGATTACTTCTCCAAAGGCAGGGGATGTTGTTGTCTTTTTACCAAATGGAAATGAAAAGTCCCATTATTATGTAAAAAGAGTAGTAGCTGTACCCGGTGATGAACTGTACGTAAAGAATGGTATACTCTACGTAAACAACGAAGTGCAGGACGAATATATCAATGATAAGATTGCAGAAGCCGGATTAGCTGAGAATAAAATTGAACTTGGTGATGATGAATATTTTGTAATTGGAGATAACTGTAATAACAGTGAAGACAGCCGTTCTGCCAATATTGGAAATATCAGGAAAGAACATATTATTGGTAAAGCGTGGTTTAAGATGGCAGCACAGAGCAGTTCTATGGGCTTTGTGAATTAATTGGAAAAGGACAGGTAGTATATGGCAAATTATCAATGGTATCCAGGTCATATGACCAAAGCAAAGAGAATGATGCAGGAGGATATCAAGCTTATAGATCTCGTGATTGAACTTGTGGATGCAAGAATTCCCTTAGGAAGCCGCAATCCTGACATTGATGAGCTTGGCAAGAATAAATCCCGTTTGATTCTTTTGAACAAATCAGATTTAGCAGATGCCAGACAGAATAAATTATGGTTGGAATACTTCGCCCAGCGTGGTATTCGGGCTGTTGAAATTAACTCAAAGAATGGAACCGGTGTTAAATCCATTCAGAATGTAGTGCAGGAAGTATGTAAAGAAAAAATTGAAAGAGACCGCCGCAGAGGTATCATCAATCGTCCTGTAAGAGCAATGGTAGTAGGCATTCCCAATGTTGGTAAATCTACTTTTATTAATTCTTTTGCAGGAAAAGCATGTGCCAAGACAGGTAACAAGCCCGGCGTTACCAAGGGTAAACAGTGGATTCGCCTGAATAAGGGACTGGAATTGCTGGATACGCCTGGAATTCTGTGGCCCAAGTTTGAGGATCAGACAGTGGGATTACATCTTGCCATGATAGGCTCTATGAACGATGAAATTATTCATCTGGATGAACTTGCTTTTGAGTTAATTCAATTTATCGCATCTTCCTATGAAGGTCTTCTTGAGAAAAGATATGAAATTACAGTACAGCCTGATGCCTATGATACATTAAAAGAAATCTGCATCAGCAGAAGATGTTATCTTAAAGGCGAAGAGCTGGATATTATGAAAGCCTCTGCACTTGTTGTAGAAGATTTCAGAAGCGGACGATTAGGCAGAATTACAATTGAACATGCACCTGTTGAGAATAAGGTGGATGAAGAATAAACAGGGGATATACATCAATGAAAAATATTTTGAAGGAAATTCTAAGCACCAGTATTTATTTACTGGTTGTATTATGTGCAGCATATTTAATCATTACTTATGTAGGACAACGTACTCAGGTCAGTGGAAGCAGTATGGAGACTACGCTCAGCGATGGAGATAATCTGCTGGTAGATAAGATTACTTACAGATTTTCAGAACCGAAGCGGTTTGATATTATTGTTTTCCCCTTTCAATATGATACAGATACATATTACATTAAACGAATTATTGGAATGCCTGGCGAAACAGTGCAGATAGACTATGATGGCAATATCTATATCAATGGAAGTCTGCTGAAAGAGTCATATGGGCGGGAAGTGATTCAGAATCCGGGAAGAGCCGCTGAACCAATTACGTTAGGGAAAGACGAATATTTTGTCATGGGTGATAACCGAAACAACAGTTCAGACAGCCGTGATCCGTCAGTAGGTAATATCCATCGTAAAGATATTATAGGCAGGGCATGGGTCAGAATATGGCCATTTTCCAAGTTCGGTGTATTAAAGCACCAGTAAGGTATGGTAATATACATGAAGAAAATCAGTGAAATAAAAGAAGAATTACAGGCAGCCAAGGATGATATGCTGCCTGTTTTCATGAAAGAATATGAATCAGATGAAAGAAGCGGAGTACAGGCACTTGTTGCAAAAGCACACAAGCGAATGGAAGCGATAGAGCATGAAATTGCCCGTACAGAGCAGATGAAGAAATATGAAAAGGAATATGCTTCCTATGGATACATCTGTGGCATTGATGAAGTGGGCAGAGGCCCGTTAGCAGGGCCTGTAGTGGCTGGTGCAGTGATCTTGCCAAAAGACTGTAAAATCCTGTATCTGAATGATTCTAAACAGCTTACAGCCAAAAAACGTGAAGAATTATATGATATTATCATGGAGCAGGCTGTGGCTGTCGGATTAGGATATGCTTCTTACGAAAGAATTGATGAAATCAATATCCTTCAGGCAACCTATGAAGCTATGAGAGAAGCTATTAGTAAATTGGCTGTTCAGCCCGATATATTATTAAATGATGCAGTCACAATCCCAAAGGTAACAATACAGCAGGTGCCAATCATCAAGGGAGATGCCAAGAGCGTTTCCATTGCTGCAGCAAGTATCGTGGCAAAGGTCACAAGAGACCGGATGATGGTAAAATATGATGAATTATATCCTGAATATCATTTCGCTGAGAATAAGGGATACGGTTCTGCAGCCCATATTGAGGCTTTAAAGAAATATGGTTCAACACCAATACACAGAAGGACTTTTATACAGAATTTTCTGTAATGATATCTGATAGGATTGTGCAATAAACGGGGGTGAAACAGATTGGATGGATATTCATCAACAATGATGCAAGGTCAGGGCTATGCATCATCTGTAAATCAGGGTTATCTTCCACAGATGGGAGAGACAGCCAATCCTAAAACAATTGGAAGCCAGACTTCTATAGAATTCTTATCAGAGCTTCAGGCTGGTGATACTTTTCAGGGTGAGATTGCATCTGTAAACGGACAGGAAATCCAGCTCCAGTTATCAAACGGTCAATATATGACAGCTAAACTGGAAGCACAGATGCAGCTTGCATTAGGTCAGATTCTGAATTTTGAAGTACAGTCCAATGAAAATAACAGAATTGTTCTAAAGCCGTTATACACCAATCTGTTACAGCAACAGGTTGGAGAAGCCGCCTTACGGGCAGCCTCACTTCCTGTCAATTCCAAGAATCTACAGCTCGTATCAATGATGATTGAGAATGGTATATCCATAGATAAGAGTAACCTGCCTAAACTGTATCGCCAGGTCGCACAGAATCCACAGGCTCCTGTCGCAGATATACTTCATCTGAATAAGCTTAATATTCCGGTCACACAGAATAATCTGACTCAATATGCCCAATATAAGGGGATGGAACATCAGCTTACCGCAGCGATAGAAGATACAACGAAAGAGATTTTATCATTATATGAAGATTTGATGGGTACAGATTCTTCTGCTGCCAATATGGTTGGAACCGGGACGTCTCCTGTTGCTTACATGGATCGTGTGATACAGTTCCTTTTGCAGGATGGAGCGGAGTCCATACAGCAGGGGAAGCTGATGAATCCTGAACAGACAGTGGGTGAGTCAACAGATACACAACCGGCAGTAAATAGTGATTCCGTACAGCAGAATATCAGCCAAACCGTTGGGAAACCGGAACAGAATCCCAATGTAGAACAGACTGTTGGTTCTTCCCCTGAACAGAGAAAAGTGTCTACACCTGAGATGAAAGCGGCTGAACAACCTGTAGAAATGCCCAAAGAGAATATACAAGCCAAGGATACACAGCAGGCAAAGCTTTTTACATATGAGCCGGATTGGAAACAGCAGCTCACCCAATGGCTGGAAGATACGCCACAGGAGAAAGAAAAAATCTATCATTCTGACCGATTTCGTGAGATTCTGACGAAAGCATTTACAGATAAATGGATGCTTGCACCGGAAGAAGTCGGTGACAAACAAAAGGTAGAACAGTTCTATTCACGTCTGAGTGCGGAAAGTGAGAAGCTATCTCAGCTTATGCAGGAAGCTGACACGAATCATGCGGCAGGCTCCGGTGCAAAGAATATCCATGAAAACATCAGTTTTATGAATGAGCTGAATCAGTCTTTTCAATATGTGCAGCTTCCACTGAAGATGACAGGGAAGAATGCAAATGGCGAACTGTATGTATATACAAACAAGAAGAATCTTGCAAAAAAAGGCGGCACGCTTACAGCTCTGCTGCATCTGGATATGGCTAATCTTGGACCAATGGATGTCAAGATATCACTGGAGACAGAAAAGGCTATGCTGACTACAAGATTTTGCCTGAATGAAGACGTGGTTGCATTTATGCAGGAGCATATGGAAGAATTGACGCAGAGGCTGACCAGAACCGGGTATGTCTGCAAAACATATGTAGAACCAAGACAGGAACAAAAGTCAGTTATGGATATCATGGAAGAACAGTCTGGAGTTGCTGTTACACCGCTTAGTTACCAGGCTTTTGATATTAAGGCATAGGAGGAGATACTGATGGATGAGAAGAGAAAACCAACTCAGGCAGTAGCTCTGGAATACGATCCTGCCGATAATGCACCAAAAGTAATTGCCATGGGACGTGGTGCATTGGCTGATCGTATTATAGAAAAGGCCAAAGATTCCAATATTCCTGTTCATCGTGATGATAAGCTGGCTGATACACTTTCAAAGCTTGAGATTGGTGATATGATTCCACCGGAATTATATAGCGCTGTTGCAGAGATTCTGGTGTTTGTTGACAGTATGGATAAAATAAAAGCAAAGGTAAATGCATATCATGAACAAAAGGCAGACGGGAAGCGAATATGAGCAAAAGGCTGCACAGTATCTACAGGCTAAGGGTGTTCACGTTCTGGAATTGAACTACCGGAATCGTAAAGGTGAAATAGACCTGATCGCCCGTGATGGGGATTATCTGGTGTTCGTAGAGGTGAAATATCGTAAAGATACACGTAAAGGAGCCCCGGAGGAAGCTGTAAATTACCGAAAAAGGCAAAATATCTGTCATGTGGCAGATTATTACAGGATGACACATGGAATTAGCGAATTTACGCCGATACGTTATGATGTGATTGCTTTCTGTTCTGATGAAGTCATATGGCATCAGAATGCGTTTGAACATGTGTGGTAACTGGCAGGATTTTAAAGAGGAGATAAATAAAGAATTGAATATAATCAGAAAGGGACAACTAAATACTTGCAATATAAGGGAAAAGATAGTTTCTGACACAAGTGTCACTTATATTACATTTGATAATTTGGAGCAGACAGGAATCATACGCCAGGGATTTTCTACCAGGTTAGGAGGGGTGAGCGAAGGTGAGTTTGCTTCCATGAATCTAAGCTTTTCACGTAATGATGATCCGCAAGCTGTGATGGAGAATTATCGGAGATTTACAGCGATTATGGACTGTACGCCTGATGATGTGGTAGCATCCCATCAGACACATACTACTAATGTGCGCAGAGTGAGCAGTGCAGATAAAGGAAAAGGTGTAACACGGGATAAGGATTATTCTGATATAGATGGACTGATTACAGATGAATCAGGCGTTTTGTTAGCCTGTTTCTTTGCCGATTGTGTACCACTTTATTTTGTAGACCCTGTGCATCATGCGATAGGACTTGCTCATTCCGGCTGGAGAGGGACAGTAGGAAGAATGGGACAGAAGATGATTGACTCCATGAGTCACGCATTTGGAACCAGACCGGAAGAGGTGCAGGCGGCAATAGGGCCTTCTATTTGTCAGAGCTGCTATGAAGTGAGTGAGGAAGTTGCTGTTGCTTTTGCAAAACAGTTTACACCAGACAGGAATCTGGCAGTGGAATATCTGCAGCGTTATCAGCAGGAGATTACTGAGACAGATATAGACAATTGCCTTTTGCAGGATAAGGGCAATGGCAAATATCAGTTGGATCTATGGTATGCGAATTACTGTGTTATGCGTGAGGCAGGAATCCCCGCAGAACAGATTGCAGTTACGGATATCTGCACCTGCTGCAATCCACAATTCCTGTTCAGCCATAGGGCGAGTCATGGCAGGAGAGGCAATCTGGGTGCTTTTCTTATGTTAAGGTAATTTGATTTTGGCGTTGACAAACCCCAAATAACACGCTATAATCACATTTATTGAAAGGCAATGAAAAGAATAAGTAGCATATATCAGATACTTACAGAAAGCAGCCGGTTGATGAGAGGCGCAAGTGAACATATATGTGAATACCTCTTGGAGCTGCACACCGAAATGGATATCAGAGTAGGCTGTGACGGATACCCGCACGTTAGAGTGGGAGAGTATCGTTCCGATATGGAATCGTACTTACTAAGGCATAAGGCGTGAGCTTTATGTGAATAAAGGTGGTAACACGGGTTTAACCTCGTCCTTTGTTTTTATACAGGGAACGAGGATTTTTTTATTCTTATTTCCCTGACAGTTCCGGGATTTCCATAGCACTGTATGGAAATCAGCGTGAAAAAACCATATAAGGACAGTGCAGAAGAGGAAGGTAAGAAAATGACAGTTTATGACGAACTCGTGGCTCGTGGATTAATTGCACAGGTCACAGATGAAGAAGAAATCAAAGAATTAATCAACAATGGTAAAGCTACTTTTTACATTGGCTTTGACCCTACTGCAGACAGTCTTCATGTAGGACATTTTATGGCTCTTTGCCTGATGAAGCGTTTACAGATGGCTGGCAATAAGCCTATCGCATTGATTGGTGGCGGTACTGGTATGGTCGGAGATCCATCCGGTAAGACAGATATGCGTAAGATGCTGACCAAAGAAGATATTCAGCACAACTGTGACTGCTTTAAGAAGCAGATGAGCCGTTTTATCGACTTCGGAGAAGACAAGGCATTGATGGTCAACAACGCTGACTGGCTTATGAATCTGAACTATATTGAATTACTACGCGAAGTTGGTGCTCATTTCTCAGTAAACCGTATGTTGACAGCTGAGTGCTACAAACAGCGTATGGAGAGAGGCTTGAGCTTCCTGGAGTTCAATTACATGATTATGCAGAGCTACGATTTCTACACCCTTTTCCAGAAATACGGATGTAATATGCAGTTCGGTGGTGATGATCAGTGGAGCAATATGCTCGGTGGTACAGAACTAATCCGTCGTAAGTTAGGCAAAGATGCATACGCTATGACAATTAATCTTCTGCTTAATTCTGAAGGCAAGAAGATGGGTAAGACAGAGTCAGGTGCTGTATGGCTTGACCCTGAGAAGACATCTCCTTACGAATTCTTCCAGTACTGGAGAAATGTAGCTGATGCGGATGTTATCAAGTGTCTGAAGATGCTGACATTCCTGCCATTGGAAGAAATCGTTGCTATGGAGAGCTGGGAAGGCAGTCAGTTAAATAAGGCAAAGGAAATCCTTGCATTTGAATTAACTAAGCTGGTACATGGCGAAGAAGAAGCACAGAAAGCCAAGGAAGCATCTGCTGCATTATTTGCAGGTAATGGTAATCATGAGAATATGCCTACAACAGCATTAGCTGATGAAGATTTTGCTGATGGCAACATTGATATCATGTCTATTCTTGTAAAAACCGGCATGACTGCATCCCGTTCAGAAGCAAGAAGAGCCGTAGAACAGGGCGGCGTAACTGTGAATGGCGAGAAGGTCACAGACATCAAGACTACTTACGAAAAAGCTGTATTTGCCGATGAATTTGTAATTAAGAAGGGTAAGAAGAGTTTCCAGAAGATTACTTTGGCTTAATCAAAATACTGTGAAATAAAAAATCCAACCACTTGAGATACTCATTAGTGGTTGGATTTTTTTATTTATTTTTCGTTATATAAAGTCAGAATCTTTTGAATCTTCTCCGTAGGAGTCAATACATTCTCCATGGATAAATCATGATTCATAAAGTCAATGATAGAAGCAAGGAATTTGCTCATATCAGCTTCCAGATAATATGGCTTTGTCAATAATTCAGGTGGACGATAGCAGAGGTTCGTAGTAATAACTCTGTCAAAGATACCATCTGCGTATGCCTTGTCAAAGGCATCCATTCCGTTTGTGAACAGACCAAATGTAGTGCAGATAAATACACGCTTTGCGCCCATTTTCTTGAGCTGTCTGGAAGTATCAATCATACTGTCACCGGAAGAGATCATATCATCAATGATAATGATGTCTTTTCCATGGATATCATTTCCAAGGAATTCATGAGCAACAATAGGGTTCTTACCATTTACGATAGTAGAGTAATCACGACGCTTATAGAACATACCTGTATCAGCACCGAGCACACTTGAAAAATAGATTGCACGATCCAGCGCACCTTCATCAGGAGAGATAACGATAATGTGATCTTTATCCATAACAAGATCCTTCTCTGCATTTAGAAGAGCTCTTGCGAACTGATAATGTGCTGTAAAATTATCAAAACCCTTCAAAGGAGCAGCATTCTGGATTCTGGGATCATGAGCGTCAAAGGTAATGAAATTGGATACACCCATCTCGCTTAATTCTTCAAATGCAAATGCACAGTCAAGAGATTCTCTTCCTGTTCTTCTGTGCTGGCGTCCTTCATATAAGAAAGGCATGATAACATTGATTCTGTGAGCCTTACCGGCTGCTGCACCAATTACTCGCTTCAATTCCTGGTAATGATTATCAGGAGACATATGATTCTCATAACCATTCATCTTGTAAGTAAGACTGTGATTGCAGACATCGACAATGATAAACAAATCTTTACCACGTACTGTCTCATTTAAAACGACCTTCCCTTCACCGCTGTTAAAACGTGGAGCGCTGAAGTCTAACTGATAATTTTTCTCGGAATAGCCCTGAAAAGCAGGATCTTCATTGTATACATTATGAATACTGCTACGATATTCTACCAGATAGTCATTTACCTTACTGCCCAGATCCGCTGCACTTTGCAGAGTAATCAGCTTTAAGGGAGCTACCGGCATGGCATTTTCCAACTCATGTAAATTTGGCATGATAAACCTCCAGAAATAAGGGTACCCTTATCATATAATGTAATTTAGATATCACTAACTATATTATTTTATATCATTCTGCTAGTGACACGTCAAGAAAATTCTAGTATGATATAAGAATGAGCAGTGCCACACCCAATAAGAATGAACATGGCTGCTTGCAGATACTCATTCTTATATCATACCAAAGCTATAAAGGACTTAATAAAATGAAGAAAAAAAACGAACACATTGTAGAAAAGGTGCTTTCCGGAAGTATTGCAGAGGAAATGGAGATTACTCCTGGGGATGCGCTTCTTGAAATCAATGGGCATAAAATAGAAGATATTTTTGATTATCAATATTATACACAGGATGAATATATAGAAATCCTTGTACGCAAGCCATCCGGTGAAGAGTGGCTTTTGGAGATTGATAAAGGATACGACGAAGATCTTGGAATTACTTTTGAGAATGGTCTTATGGATGATTACAGATCCTGCCATAACAAATGTATTTTCTGCTTTATTGACCAGATGCCTAAGGGCATGCGTGATACCCTGTATTTTAAAGATGATGATTCCAGACTTTCATTCCTGCAGGGAAATTACGTTACTCTGACAAATATGTCAGACGAGGATGTAGACAGAATCATCCGCTATAATCTGTCGCCAATCAACGTATCATTCCAGACAACTAATCCTGAGCTGCGTTGCAGGATGCTCAACAACCGTTTTGCAGGGCAGGCTCTGGAGAAAGCATGGAAGCTGGCACAGGCAGGCATTATCATGAATGGTCAGATTGTATTGTGTAAGGGCGTAAATGATGGTGCTGAGCTTGACCGGAGTATTCGTGATCTGTCAGCATATCTTCCTAATCTTGAAAGTGTATCTGTTGTCCCGGTAGGATTATCCAAGTATAGAGATGGTCTATATCCACTGGAGCCTTTTACGAAAGAAGATGCCCAGGATGTGCTGCGTATCATTCACGGCTGGCAAAATAAAATATATCCTGAATATGGCACACATTTTGTACATGCCAGCGACGAATGGTATATTCTTGCAGAAGAGGAACTTCCACAGGAGGAACAGTATGACGGCTATTTGCAGCTGGAAAATGGCGTAGGAATGCTGCGGCTTTTGCTGGATGAATTTGCCGAAGCTATGGAAGAGGATCGTATCAATGGCAGACAAGCGCGTGCAAAACATATCACACTTGCTACAGGGCGTCTTGCCTATCGTTTCATCAAACAAATGGCAAAGCAGATGGAAGAGCGTTATGAGGGGCTGCAAATTGATGTCATTGCAATCAGAAATGACTTCTTTGGCGAAATGATCACAGTATCAGGTCTTCTTACAGGACAGGATATTATGGCACAGCTTAAAGACAGAGATCTTGGTGAGAAACTTCTTTTGCCGCAGAATGTTCTGAAAAGCGGAGAACCTGTATTTCTGGATGATTATACTTTGGACGATATTGAAAAAGCTTTACAAGTCCGGATAGATATTGTAAAATCAAGCGGTCGGGATTTTATCGAAGCAATTTTATCAGATTAGAAATGGAGCGTAAAAATGGGAAATAGTAAAAAGAAACCAATTGTTGCGCAACTGCAAACCCTGTTGGAAAAGCACCATCATGATTTTTCCAGAATCATCATCGTGACAGAAAGCATTTTCAGCATGGACGGCGATGTGGCTCCTCTCACCCGTTTGGCCGAGCTGAAAAAAACATATCCCAACGTCATGCTTTACGTAGACGAAGCACATGCCGTCGGAGTACGCGGACAGAAGGGGTTGGGAATAGCCGAAGAACAAGAGTGCCTGAAGGACATAGACTTCCTGTGCGGCACGTTCGGCAAAGCACTGGCGTCAGTAGGGGCATACGTGGTATGCAGCCAAACGATAAGGGAGTATCTGGTCAACCGCATGCGTACATTGATCTTCACCACGGCCCTGCCTCCCTTCAATACCGCCTGGACGAAGTTCGTACTGTCCCGTCTGGGCACGTGGAGCGAGCGCCGCAACCGGCTCGCCAAACATTCGCTCCACGTACGGCAAGCGATACAAGAGAGTGGCAAATCCTGCCCGTCTTCGAGTCACATCATTCCCGTGGTAATAGGAGAAAGCCACGACACCATCCTGAAAGCGGAGGACATGCAGCGCACAGGATTTTACGTCCTGCCCGTTCGTCCGCCCACCGTACCGGAAGGGACTTCCCGTCTGCGTATCTCGCTCACTGCGGCCTTGACCGACGAGGAGACAGACCGTATCTGCACGGCATTGGCGACACTTTAAAGATAGAACAAAAATGAAACAAACATTCATAAAGAAAGAAGGACATCCCCGGCTCATGTTGTTTTTTGCCGGATGGGGAAGCGAAGAAAACCTGTTCCGACACCCCGTGGAAGAAGGTTATGACTACCTGCTTTGCTTCGACTACCGCACGTTGGATTTCGACTACACCCAAATCGAGGGTTACACTGAAATCAGACTCCTGGCATGGTCGATGGGCGTATGGGTGGCAAGCCGGGTCTTCACGGGGCATTCCTTCCCGTGGCAAATGAAATTGGCTGTCAACGGGACGCCTTTCCCGATAGACGACCGGCGCGGGATTCCCAAAATGATTTTTAAAGGCACATTGGAACACTTCTCGGAAGACACATTAGCGCGTTTCCGCCGCAGGATGTGCGGCTCTTCCGGACAAACGGAAGAATTCCTGTCCCGCACCCCCACCCGTACGGCGGAAGAACTCCGCGAAGAACTGGCCGCACTGGCACAAGGAATAACCGCATACGGAAGTTCCTCTTTCATCTGGGACAGGGCCATCATAGGCAACCGGGACAAAATATTCCCGCCACGCAACCAACATGAGGCATGGCAAGGAACGGAAATCATGGAAACGGAAGCCGAACACTACGAGACATCGCTGTTCAGCCGTCTGCTCGAAGGAAAGGGGGAAGAATGGACAAGGCATTGATACGGCAACGTTTTGCGAAAGCGACCGACAGCTACGACCGACAAGCCGGAATGCAAAAACACGTGGCCCGGCACATGGCTGAGGCCATCAAAAGACACATCTCCGACAGCGACGGTTGGAACGTGCTTGAAATCGGATGCGGGACAGGGCTGTTCACCCGTGAATATCTCCGTGAGGTCCGTCCCGGCCGCTTGCTCCTGAACGACATCTGTCCCGAAGTGGAACCTTACCTGTCCGGACTGCCTACCGCCTCCCCCATACGTTTCCAAGCCTGCGACGCCGAGACCCTGCGTTTTCCTGCGGGACAACATCTAATCGTTTCGTGTTCGGCCGTCCAATGGTTCGAGCGTCCCGAACGGTTCCTTTCCGGTTGCCGGGAACTGCTGACAACCGGGGGATACTTGGCCTTCAGTACATTCGGCCCGCAGAACGTAAGGGAAGTGGCCTCGCTCACTTCCGAAACGTTGCCCTACCGCTCATTAGAGGAACTGCGCCGGACACTTTCGGGCGTATACCAAATCGTGTACAGCCGGGAAGAAATCCTGCATTTCACATTCCCCTTACCCTTGGATGTGCTGAAACATTTGCAGGCGACCGGCGTGACAGGCCTACGAAGCCGGAAATGGACCAAAGGCCAACTGGAAGATTTCTGCCAACGCTACCACAGGCAATATGCCGCACAAGACGGGACTGTCCCCCTGACTTACCACCCCATTTATATGATTGACAAAAAACAAGAAAAATGAAAGAAAATGTATTTTTCGTGAGTGGCATCGACACCGACACAGGCAAAAGTTATGCCACCGGCTATCTAGCCAAATTATGGAACGGACAAGGCATCCGTACGATTACCCAGAAACTGATCCAGACGGGGAACGACGGACTTTCGGAAGACATCGAACTGCACCGCCGCATCATGGGCACGGGACTGCTGCCCGAGGATACCGACGGACTGACCATGCCCGAAATTTTCAGTTATTTTTTTTATAAGCAACTGGCTGCAGAGATAGACAAATGTCTGGTGGATTTCGGCAAAATAGAACGTTCCACAAGGCAGC
>ENA-UPWU01000639-UPWU01000639.1-human-gut-metagenome-genome-assembly--contig:-NODE-639-length-15825-cov-7.125349_pt1 | contig 15825 bp, 9 predicted proteins | sample MGYA00250058_ERZ773392 | MGnify/ENA primary metagenome ERZ773392 (study PRJEB29103, sample SAMN06112084) | human gut metagenome | biome: human gut; feature: ankylosing spondylitis patient; material... | reverse complement strand
ATAAGCTCGTTTTTTTGCCGGTCTTGTCCGTAAAGGGAGCGTCCGGAGGTGTAATTGTACGAAACAGAGAAGCCCTTCCGTCATCGACGGAAGGGCTTCTCTGTTGTTTTTTGCGGTTACATCCGCAGCGAAATGCCTCCTACGCAGTTCATGTCCTCTTTGAGCGGACACCAGGAGAGATGGGTGAAGAGTCCGATTCGGAAGGAACCCATGCTTTTGACCGCCCACAGTTTTCCGGCGTTTATGAAGACGTTTTTCACGGCAAAACCTTTGGCTCCGCCCTCTCCTGCCGTTTTCCAGGGCGCGGCTCCTACGCCCGTTTTCAGGTCGATGGTTTTGACCGTAAAGGGATAGGCTACCTCGACGTATGAGGAGTAGCACCGTCGCCCCCGGGTATCGACATCCCGCGCTCCGAAAAGGATCGTGTACCAGGAGAGCGTGATGGGGACTTTGCGCGATACCTGCCATTCGATGCCGGCTTCGATGCGGTGCGGGGAGTCGGCGCCGAAATGGAAGTAGTTGCGGCTGATCTGCGGATTCCGGTCCGAGGCCGAACCTTCGTCGTAAAGGTCTTTGAGGTGGAAGGTGATGTTTTTGAGCCGGTAGCTGAGCATCAGGTCCGCCTCTTTGTATGAACTCGACGTGAAATCAACCGATCCCCAGGCCGCTATCGTAAAGTTTCCTATGCCGAGCGTCAGTCCCGGTTGCAGACTGGGGCCCGCTTCGTAAACACCGCGCCAGATATAACTGCTGACCAGATCCATTTCGACCTGAAGCGTTACGCCCGGTCTTTTTCCCTCGGGAAGTGCGGTTTCTTCCGCCTTTGCCCGAAGTGCGGACAACAGAAGACAGGGGATAAGGAGTAGGAACATCATGCGGTTGGGTCCCGCGTGGCGTGAGAGGTTTCTCATATCGGAAATAGGGTTAATCGGCTGCAAATGTAGCCTTTTTCGGCGGACTGTGCAACTGTTTCGTCGGGTGTGTAACGGATTTGAAACGGTTGTTTGACACTTTTGTAACGAGGGCGTAGCCCGGGTGAAACAGCGGCCCGGTACTTTTGCCGCTGTAAAATAATAAGTGGATGAATAGATTTTTATTGATTGGGTTATTGATGCTGAAGGGGATCTGCACGACGGTTGCAGCGCCCCTTCTGTCTGTTGTGACCGGTACGGTGCAGGACGCATCGACCGGCGAGGCGGTCATCGGCGCCGCCGTGATTTTGCAGAATACGACGTATGGGGCTGTCGCCGATGCCGACGGCCGCTTCGTTATTAATAATGTAAAGCCGGGCACTTATACGATCGAAGTGCAGATGCTCTCCTATCAGCGCGTAGTGATCGAGGGGTGTCAGATCAAGCCGGGAGAGAATACCCTGCCGCTGATTTCGCTGCAACCTTCGGCCGAAGAGATCGACGAGGTGGTCGTGACTACCGTGCGGCGACTTTCGAGCGAGGCGGCCGTGATGCAGGCCGTCCGCAACTCCAAGATGGTCGTGAGCGGTGTGTCGAAGCAGATGATCGCCCGCACGCAGGACCGCGATGCGGGTGAAGTCGTGCGACGCATACCCGGTATCTCGATCATCGACGACAAATTCATCGTGGCGAGAGGTCTCTCGCAGCGTTATAATAATGTGTGGGTCAATGATGCGGCCATTCCGAGCTCGGAAGCCGATTCGCGGGCCTTCTCCTTCGATCTGATCCCTGCGGGGCAGATCGAGAACATCATGATCCTGAAGTCCCCCGTTCCGGAAATCCCTGCGGATTTCACGGGCGGGTTCGTCAAGATCAACACCAAGGATACGCCGGGTGAACTACCCTTCGCCCTCTCCTACTCGATCGGGTTCAACACGGCGACCTTCGGCCACGACTTTCTCTACAATCCGGGAAGCGGCAGCGACTGGTTCGGCTGCGACAACGGCAAGCGCGGCGTGCGGGGCGGTATTACGGGTGCTTTCGACAACGATGATCCGGATTTCGTCACCGACATGACCCGCCACGGCTTCAACAACGACTGGTCGATCAAGACCCGCAAGCCGATTCCCGACCAGCGGTTTTCATTCTCCTACGGCCACAGCTTCCGCCTGGGCAACGGCGCCGATCTGGCGCTGAACGGAGCGCTCAATTACAGCTATGCTACCCGAACCTTCTCGAATATGGAAAACTCCCGTTACGGGGTTTACAACAAGGTGGAGGACAAACCCGAATACTACTACAAATATACCGACGACCAGTACCAGACCAACGTCAAAGTGGGCGCCTTGCTGAACCTGGCTTACCTGAACGGAAAGAACCGTTACTATTTCCGCAACATCTTCAACCAGATCGGACAGGACAAGCTCACGCTGCGCGAAGGCTGGCAGAATATGTCGTCGCTCTATATCCAGGAGAAGACGGAGTATTGCTACACCTCTCGCAGCACGTACAGCGGGCAGATAGCGGGTGTACATACTCTCGAACTGGGAACTCTGGACTGGGATGCCGGATATTCCTACGCCGACAAGAACCAGCCCGACCGCCGCATCGTCAACCGGCAGGAGAACGACATGGTGGGCGATGCGCACTACGGTCAGATGCAGATCGATCAGAACGAGATCCGGCGCGACTTCATGAAATTGCGCGAGCACATCGCTTCGGCGGGCATCAACTACTCCTGCACCTTGCGCGAAGGTTCGTCGTTCGCCCCCGAACTGAAGGTCGGACTCTACGGCGAATACCGTACGCGGGATTATCGCACCCGGGCCTATTTCTATCGCTTCGACACGGACAACCTGCCTGCGGACTTCGCTTACGGCGATGTGATCGACGATATTTTGCAAGACGGTAATTATGGCGCCGACAAGCTCTATATCTACGACGACAGCGACAACCGCAACAGCTACAAGGGCGACAACATCCTGACGGCGGCTTATGCCGGCATCGACCTGCCCTTCGGCCGCTGGAACGTTTATGCCGGCGTCCGGTTCGAATACAGCCGTATGGCGCTCACCTCGTACACCAAGATCAAGGACTGGGACAGCGAAACACGAAACTATACCCATGCCGATCCCTTCCCTTCGGTCAATGTGACATACCGCATCAACGACAAGCACCTGCTGCGTGCCGCTTACGGTATGTCCACCAACCGTCCTGAATTCCGCGAAGTTTCCCCTTCGGTCTATTACGATTTCGACCTGTTCAGCGACGTGAAGGGTAATGCCGATTTGAAAGCGGCCTATATCCAGAACGCCGATCTGCGCTGGGAGTGGTATCCGGCTGCGGGCGAAGGTATCTCGGTGGCCGTGTTCTACAAGCATTTCCGCAATCCGATCGAAACGGCTATTCTCGATGCGGGCAGCGGCAGTTATACTTACACGTTCGAGAATGCCGACCGGGCCAATCTGTACGGTGTGGAGCTGGACGTGAAGAAAAACCTCGATTTTATGGGGATGCGCAATTTCTCGGTGGTTCTGAACGGTTCGCTCATGAAGAGCCGTGTGGATTTCGACGACGAGAGCCTCGAGCACGACCGTCCGTTGCAGGGCCAGTCGCCCTATCTGGTCAATGCCGGACTCTTCTACCAGTCGCCCAAACTGGGCCTTACGGTCGGTGTCCTGTATAATCGCATCGGCAAGCGCATCGTGGGCATTGGCCGCAGCGATATGAGCGTGGGCGGCAGCATCGACAACGATATTCCGGATATGTACGAGATGCCGCGCAACGCGCTCGACGTGGTGGTCAGCAAATCTTTCGGCAAGCATTGGGAGCTGAAGTTCAACGCCAAGGACCTGCTCAACGAGAAGGTGCAGTTCGCCCAATTCCCGAAATTCGAGAACGGAGGCGATGTGGTGTCCCGCAAGCAAATCACCAAACAGTTCACGGCGGGACGGATGTTCTCGCTGAGCGTGACGGCCAAATTTTAAGTGAATCGCAGAAATTCGTTCGGGTTCTACCGAGTGAGAAAATAGTCGAAGTAAAATCAACCTTTTTTAATCAAATAAATTATGAAGAAAATTTTATGGGCAGCATGTTTGATGGCTGCGTTGAGTCTCGCAGGATGCAGCGACGACGAGAACGGTAACGGTGGCAATGGAGGCAACGGCGGTAGCGGCGAGGGCGGAAATCCGTCCGGTGGCGATCTGACGGAGATACTCTTCGAGGACGGGACCCAGATCGGCGACGGACGTCAGGAGTTCGAGATCAAGGGCGACTACACGCTTCCCAAAGGTACCTACCTGTTGAAAGGCTGGTGCTATATCGCCGACGGTGCGAGCCTGACGCTGGCTCCGGGTACGATTATCAAGGGCGACAAGGAGACCAAGGCAGCGCTCATCGTAGAGCCGGGCGGCCAGTTGTGGGCCAAAGGCACGCAGAGCGAGCCGATCGTCTTCACCTCCGAGATGCCTGCCGGCAACCGTCGGCCGGGCGATTGGGGCGGTATCATTCTCTGCGGTCGCGGTGTGAACAACAAGGGGACGATGCAGATCGAGGGCGGTCCCCGCACTACGCACGGAGGCAGCGACAATGCCGACTGTTCGGGTGCTTTGAGTTACGTGCGCTGCGAGTTCGCCGGCTATCCCTTCAAGGAGGACCAGGAGATCAATGCCATCACGTTCGGTTCGGTGGGATCGGCTACGCAGATCGACCATGTGCAGGTGTCCTACTCCAACGACGACTCCTACGAATGGTTCGGCGGTGCGGTGAACGCCAAATACCTGGTTTCCTACCACACCTGGGACGATGATTTCGATACCGACAACGGATTCTGCGGCAAGGTGCAGTTCTGCCTGGGCGTACGTCAGCCCCGCATTGCCGATACCTCGGCGTCGAACGGCTTCGAGAGCGACAACAACGGCGAAGGCTCTGCAACCTCTCCTTTCACCTCCTGTGTCTTTTCGAACGTGACCTTCGTCGGTCCGGTCGGTCAGGATGCAGCATTCTCCAACACTTCCGACTATATTACCGCAGGCGACATGAACCCCAAGAACGGTTCCAAGTTGGGCCAGTTCCAGTCTGCCATGCAAGTGCGCCGCAATTCTCATCTGAACTGTTTCAACTCGGTAGCGATGGGCTTCCCCGTCGGTTTGATTGTGGAGAATGACAAAGGCTCGCAGACGCAGACTGCGGCGTCCGAGGGGACGTTGAAGATTCAGAACGTCTATATGGCGGGTATGACCGTCCTGGGCAGCGACGTGAACAAATCGTTCGAGGATGGTTTTTGCGACAACGGCGACAAGAACAGCATCGACAAGTCGAAGGAGTCCTTCTCTTCGACCTACTTCAAGTCGATAGCTTCGAACAAGTATTTCGATGCGATCGCCGATCTGAAACTCTCCCAGCCCAACAGCCTGCAAGCCAATCCGAACTACGGTCCGCTCTCCGATAGTCCGCTGCGCGGAGCCGCTTCTTTCACCGATCCACTGGTTGCCAACGGTTTCGACAAGGTGACCTACATCGGAGCCTTCGCCGACGAAAACGACGGATGGATGTCGGGTTGGACGGAGTTCGATCCCCAGAACAAAGCCTATTAAACCGGGCTTTCGATCAAGCGTTAATAAAAAGTAAAAAGGGAAAGGCAGCGTTTCAAACGCTGCCTTTCTTCTTTTTGTTTTCGGTAAATCCGATTGTCGGATCTTCGACGTGAAAATGTCAGGAGTTCGGCTTTTTTCCGTCGAGCCATTCGATGCCCCGGTGAGTGGCGATTCCGCGCAGGAGAGCCCACCCGAAAGCATCCATTTCCCGACGGGTTCCTCCTTCGAGGTAGAGGCCGAGCAGTACGTTCATCAACCGTTTGGCGAACAGCTGGCAGTCCACATCGGGCAATACGCTGCCGTCGGCGACGCAATGTTCCAGTACTTCGGTAAACGAGTCCAGCCAGAAACGACGGTTTTTTTCGTAGGAATCGGCATAGGAAACCTTCTGTTGCAACTCCTGAAGCGAAATGCAACTGATCATACATACAGCGGCAATGTATTCTTGAATCAGATTCCGGGCCTGTTCGAGGGCCGAACCGGGTTGATAAAAGAGGTAGCCTGCGATCTTTTTCTCCTGTTCTTCCCGGATTTTGTCCCAGCACTGTTCGACCAGGGTGTCCTTATCGCTGAACAGTTCGTAGAGTGTCCGCTTGGAGATCTCCAGCTTTTGTGCGATCTCATCCACCCGGACGGCACGGATGCCGTTCCGGATGATGAGGTCCCGCGTCGTGCGGATGATTTCTTCGCGTGTTACCCTGCGTTTCATTGTTATTTATCGGTTTCGGATTCGATTTCACGGCCGCCGCCCAGGGCATGGTAGAGATCGACGATAGCCTGAATCTCCGAGAAACGGTCGTTGATTTGCGACAGTTGTGCCGACAGCAGGGTTTGCTGTGCAGTCAGCACTTCGAGGTACGTCGTGCTGCCGTGGCGCATCAGAAGCTGGGTGCTCTCGACGGCAGTTTCCAGCGAAGCGACCTGTTTCTGGCGCAGATCGACTTTGGAGCGTGCCGACTGGCATTTGGCGAGGGCGTTGTTCACTTCGGCTCCCGCGTTGAGCAGGGTCTGCTGGAACGACAGTAGGGCCTCCTGCTGTTGCGCTTTGGCGATTCGAAGCTGTGCCTGGTTTCTGCCCGCGTTGAAGATGGGCTGTACGAGCGATGCCGCAGCGTTGAAGATCCATTTGGCGGGATCGAGCGTCGTAACACCTCCATCGTTGGTCCAACCCAGCGTACCGCTCAGACTGAGGGCCGGATAGAACGCCGACCGGGCTCCGGCCGTGTTGTAAAAGGCCTGTGCCAGCGAGTATTCGGCATTTTTCACGTCGGGACGGTTGGAGAGCATCTGCGCGGGAATGCCGACCACCAGATTCTCCGGAAGAATTTGCTCGTCGAGCGTGCCGCGTTCGAAGCTGCGGGGAGCTTCCCCCAGCAACGACGAGAGGCTGTTTTCCATTTCGTGGATCTGGTACTCCAGGTCGAACAGCGAGGATTCGATCGAATAGTAGCTTGCTTCGGCTTGAGAAACCGCCGCTTCGTTGGTCATACCCGCCTCTTTCATGGCCCGCATCGTATTGACGGTTTCGAGCCATTTTTCAGCGGTTTCTGAAGATATCTCGTACTGAGCGTCGAGCATCAGCAGCGTGTAGTAGAGATTGGCGACGGAGGCGATGACCTGCGTGCGGACAGCCTGTTGGTACTCCTGGCTTTGTGCGAGAAGAGCTTTCGCCCGGCGCTTGCTGTTGGTGAGTTTGCCGAAAATATCGACCTCCCAGCTGGCCGTTGCGGGAACGGTGTAGGTCCACGTGGCGTTCCAAGGGTTGGTCAGGCTGCTCACGCCTCCGTTCGGAGCGAAGTTGAACGAGGGCAGGTATGCCAGGCGTGCCGACTTCAGCGTCGCTTCCGCCTCTTTTACGCGCCAGTAAGCCGACTGGAGGTCGGTGTTGTTGTCCAGTCCCTGCTGAATGAGCTGTTGCAGGTAGGGATCGGTGAACATCTCCTGCCAGGAAATGTTACCCAGGGTCATCGTATCGACCGTTTCGACTCCCTGGCCGTAAAGCCCGTCGGTTTTGATCTCTTCCGGGCGCGTGTAGGGCTTGTAAATGCCGCAGCCAGCCATGGCGGCTGCGGCAAGTATGATGATTAGCTTTTTCATGGTTTACTTCTTCTCTTCGTTTTCTTTTTTGCTGTCTTCGATCTCGGCTTCGATCATCCAGTCGGGAGTGTTCGTGAATTGGATCGGTTTGACCTTCTCCTGCAGGTGCTGGAAGACGATGAACAGGGACGGCACAAGGAACAACAGAGCCAACGTACCGACGATCATACCGCCGACGACGCCCGAACCGAGGGTCGAGTTACCGTTGGCGCCCACACCCGTTGCGATTACCAGCGGGATCATACCGAACACGCAGGTCAGCACGGTCATCAGGATAGGACGCAGACGGGCTTTGGCGGCCGAGAAGGCGGCCTGCGAGAGGCTCATGCCCGACTTGCGGCGGTCTGCCGCGTACTCCGTAATCAGAATCGCGGTTTTCGACAACAGACCGATAATCATGATAAGACCCGTCTGGAGGTAAATGTTGTTCTCCTGTCCGATGAGCTTGACCAGAATGAACGAACCCAGCAGACCGCACGGTACGGCCAGAATGACGGCGAAAGGAATCAGGAAGCTCTCGTAAAGAGCACTCAGAATCAGGTAGATCAGGATGATGCAAATACCGAAGATGATCGCCGTGTTGCTACCTGTCTGACTCTCCTCGCGCGTAAGTCCGCCGAAGTCGTAGCCATAACCCTTGGGCAGCACCTGTTCCGCTACCTCCTCGATGGCCTTGATCGCATCGCCGGTCGAGTATCCGTCGGCGACGGTACCGCTGATGGCGATACTGTTATACATGTTGAAGCGGCTCAATACCTCCGATCCATATACCTTGGTGAGCTTGACGAACTGACTGATCGGTGCCATTTCGCCGTTCTGCATCCGCACGTACACGTTGTTGAGCGATTCGGGATCGAGTCGGTATTTCGGATCGGCCTGGATCATCACGCGATATACTTTCGAGAAGCGGTTGATGTTCGACACGTACTGTCCGCCGTAGTAGCCCGAAAGGGTCGAAAGAATCTCTGTCGGAGAGATACCCGCGCGCTTGGCCTTCGCCGCATCGATGTCCACCATATACTGCGGGAAGTTGATGTTGAAGGTCGAATAGGCCATCTGGATTTCCGGCCGTTGGTTGAGCGCATAGATGTATTGCAAATAGATGTTGTAGAAGTCCGTTATGTCGCCGCCCGTCTGGTCTTGCAGATACATTTCGAAACCGGTCGAAGTACCGTAACCGGTGATCATCGGGGGAGCGACGGCGAAGATCTGCGCGTCCTTGATGTCGGCGGTCCGGGCATAGATCTGGCCGATCACGGCATTCACGGCATCGGCTTTGTCGGGACGCTCCGACCAGTCTTTCAGTTTGACGATACACATACCGTAGGAGTTACCCTGCCCGGCGATCATACCGTAACCGGCTACCTGCTGGAAGTCGCGGATCTGGGGAATCCCCTTCAATCGCTCGCCTATCTCTCCCATGATTTTGTTGGTTTCGGCGAGCGAGCTGCCCGGAGCCGTCGTTACGTTGATCATGATCGTACCCTGGTCCTCGTCGGGCACCAGACCGGTTTTTGTGCTGTTCATCAGCAGAACCAGGCCGACCATTGCCAGACCCAGCGTTGCCCAAGTGAGCCATTTATGTTTGATGAAAAGCATGACGCCGCGCTGATATTTCTTGAGCACAGCGCTGAAGGCCGTATTGTAAGCCTTGCGGAACCGGGCTGCGAAGTTGTTCTTCACGTTGCCGTCTTCATCTACATAGGGTTTGAGCAACAGGGCGCAGAGTGCCGGAGAAAGAGTCAGTGCGTTGAGTGCGGAGATACCGACGGCAACGGCCATCGTGATACCGAACTGCGTGTAGAACGTACCCGAAGTACCGCCCATCATCGACACGGGAATGAACACGGCCATGAAGACCAGCGTCGAAGTAATGATAGCCGAGGTGATGCCGCCCATGGCATCGACCGTAGCCAGGTATGACGACTTGTAGCCGCTGTCGAAGCGTGCTTGGACGGCTTCGACGACGATGATCGCGTCGTCCACCACCGTACCGATGGCGAGCACCAGTGCGAAGAGGGTCAGCAGGTTGATCGAGAAGCCCGCGAACGAAAGGAAGGCGAACGTACCGACCAGCGATACGAGGATCGAGATGGTCGGAATCAGCGTCGAGCGTATATCCTGCAGGAAGACATAAACCACCAGTACGACGAGGATGATGGCCTCGATCAGGGTCTTGATTACTTCGTGGATCGAAGCGTACAGGTAGTCGTTGACGCTCATCAGCGGACGGATTTCGATGCCTTTGGGCAGATCCTTGCTGACCTCGGCGAGCAATGCGTCGATCTCCTCTACGGTCTGCGTGGCGTTCGTACCTGCGGTCTGGAAGACGAGCGCCGAAACGCCGGGATAGCCGTTGACAAGGCCGTGATAAGCGTAGGACTCCTGTCCCAGTTCGATGTCGGCCACGTCTTTCAGACGCAATACCTGACCGTCGGAAGTGGCTCGAATCACGATCTCTCCGAACTCTTCGGGAGTCATTTTACGGCCACGATACTTCATGGTATATTGGAACGTATTGTCGGAGTTCTCGCCGAACGTACCGGCTGCCGATTCGATGTTTTGTTCCGCCAGGACGGCCGTAACATCCGAAGGGATCAGTTTATACTGGGCCATTACGTCCGGTTTCATCCAGATACGCATCGAATAGTCCGATCCCAGGACGACGAACTCACCCACGCCCTGAATACGGAGTATCTGGGGCTTGATATTGATGTTCATATAGTTGGAGAGGAACGACTCGTCGTAGGAACTGTCGGGGCTGCAAAGGGTGAAGACTTCCAACATCGAAGACTGGCGCTTCATGGTCGTCACACCGATTTTGGTAACCTCGGCCGGGAGCGATCCGGTTGCCGTCGCTACTTTGTTCTGCACATTGACGGCGGCCATGTCCGCATCGGTGCCCTGTTTGAAATAGACCGTGATCGATCCGCTACCGGCGTTCGATGCTTCGGATTTGATGTACATCATGTTCTCCACGCCGTTGATAGCCTCCTCGAGCGGAATGATGACGCTCTTCTGGATGGTTTCGGCGCTGGCGCCCGGATAGCTGGCACGCACCATCACCGTCGGGGGCGCGATGTCGGGGTATTGCTCGACAGGTAGCGTCGCAACACCGATAATACCGCCCAGGACGATTACGATGGAAATGACCGCCGCCAATACCGGGCGGTCTATGAAATGTTTTAGTGTCATATTTTACTGCTCTTTTGTAGGTTGTTCTGCAGGAGCGGTCGCGGTCGTTGCGGCTCCTTTGGGTTTGATCGGGGTTCCTTCGCGCATCAGACCGACGCCTTCGGTCACGATGACTTCGCCCGGGGTGAGTCCGGCGGTGACGATGAAATTCTTGCCGTCGCTCTGGGGCGATACGGTGATATTCTGCGAGGTGGCTACGCCGTTCTCGACCTTATAAACGAATTTCTTGTCCTGCAATTCGAAGGTAGCGACTTGCGGAACGGTGACTACGTTTTTGTAGATGTGCGGCAACAGGACATTACCCGAGCTACCGCTGTGAAGCAAGCGTCCGGGATTGGGGAATACGGCGCGAAGCTGTACGCTGCCCGTCGAAGTGTCGATCACGCCGCTGATCGATTCGATGCGTCCCTCCTGGGAGTAAAGCGATCCGTCGTTGAGCACAAGCTGCACGTTCGGCAACGCCGCCAGCGCTTTGTCCATCGAGCCGTATTCACGGGTCAGGTCGAGCAGTTGATTCTCCGTCAGGGAGAAATAAACGTACATATCGGAGTTGTCCGATACGGTGGTCAGCGGTTGGGGAATCGATGCGCTCACCAGGGCACCCACACGATACGGCAGGACACCGACTACGCCGTTGGACGGACTTTTCACTTCGGTATAGGAGAGGTTGTTGGCCGCATTGACGAGCTGTGCCTCGGCCTGTGCCAACTGGGATTTTGCCGTCAGCAGGTTGTTCTGGGAAGTTTGCAGGTCGAACTGCGAAACGACGTTCTTGGCGAACAGCTCTTTTTTGCTGTCGTAGGTCAATTGAGCGGTGGCTACGCTGGCCTCGGCAGCTGCGACGTTGGCTTTTGCGGTTTGCAGGGCTGCCTTGTAGGGCACCTGGTCGATAATGAACAACAACTGTCCCTGGCGAACTACTTCACCCTCTTTAACGCACACTTTGGAAATGGTACCCGATACCTGCGGGTAAATGGCGATGTCCTGGCGCCCACGGATGGTTGCCGAGTGGGTGCTCGGAATCGTTACGTCCGATGTCGAAATTGTCATGACGGAATATTCCGCCTCGCCTCTTGCCGTCGGAGCCTGGCCGCACGATACGGCGAAAGCCATGCAGCTTCCGAACAAGACTGCCTGAATTAACTTCTGCTTCATAGTTTTTTGGTTGATTATTATTACTTTGAAAAAATATTTTCCCGTTAAAAAACTTTTTGTCATGCAAAAGTACCGTAAAATTTAATGTGTAACTTTCTTTCTTGCGAATAATATTGTCACTTTTCGGTATATTTATGCCATATTTGTACGATAATAATATCAGGGGCTTTTCGTTTGTCCAAAAAAGAAGAAATCATTATGTCCGCAGCAAACCCCATAGCTGTTTCCGAAGAGGAACCTTTTGTTATCGGAAAATCCGATCTCGCTTATTTCTTCAATAATCCCTGCCGTTGCGATTGCGCACTGGTTCTGCTTTGTACGAGCGGTCATGCCCAGGTGACCGTCGATCTTCGCCGGGGACCTTTGCAGCTCAATACGATCGTACTCTTACTGCCCGGCAGCGTATTGATGTTCGACGATGCGTCGGCCGACTTTTCGGTGAGGTTCGGCGCCTTCTCTCCCGACCTGTTCGGGGAGGCCGGATTTCGGCTGGGGCTCTCGTTTTTCAGCTTTTTGAAGGAAAATCCCATTTCTCAAGTAAACGAAAGAATGGCTGCCGGATTGTCTACCTGGTTCGAAATAATGGATTACACCTATCAGGATCGGGGTAATATGTTCCGAAAGACGATCGTGAGAAATCGGTTGCAGAATATTATGCTGGAGCTTTACGATAAGATCCAGCGTAAGGTCAGCAGCCAGTGTCCCACGACTTCCAACCGGCAGATGGAGCTGTTTCATCGCTTTGTTTCCCTAGTTCATGACTGTTGTATCGAAGAGCGTGAGGTTTCTTTCTATGCGGACAAGCTCTGTATCTCGACCCGTTATCTTTCCGCCATCGTGCGCCGGACGACGCATCAATCGGCCAAGGAGTTGATCGATAAGATCGTAATAATGGAAATAAAAGTATTGCTTCAGAACACTACCCTGCCCATTCAGGAGATCGCTTATAAAATGCATTTCCCGGATCAGTCTTATTTGGGGCGTTATTTCAAGAAACATACTGGGATCTCTCCATCGGCTTTCCGGCAGGAGAGCCGATAGTTTGCCGACAAGTTGCCCGGAACGATTTTACGGGCGGTCGCCTCGCTTCACCCGTGCTGATTTTTCAGTGCGGGTGAAGCGTTTTTATGGACTTCCACTACGGAGCTCGATGTAGTTCTGTGGCTGGGTTACGAGTATTCCGGAAGACCGGGTTCGGGTCATTTTGAAATGTGGGCATCACCCCTCCCCTCGATCGTGTACAGGCTATCGTACGCTTCACGGCATGCAACGGCAGGTATTGCCTCTGCTTTTTGCGAATGTATTTTCTTTTCTTCGGAAGACGAAAGGCGGAACCTGTCCGTACGGCTGTCCGTTCCCCCATTTTCGGATAATGTTTTGTCTGTTAGCAAGTTGCATAACTATAAACATAGCAAATAAGTTATGGAGTTTTATAGATCAGTATATGCAGACGCCTAATGAAAAACTTCCCGTAATATAATTTATTATATTCGAGTTCATTTCAATTTCTTTACAAAATCGGTATTTTTGTTTGTGGTATTAAAATGACTTGTCGTTATGAAATTATTGATCGTGGAGGACGAATCCTCATTGCGTGAGTTGCTGGCACGTGCACTTCGCAAAGAGCAATATGTCGTGGAAACGGCCAGTACATACGCCGAGGCTTCGGACAAATTGGCAGCCTATTCGTATGATTGTATCTTATTGGACATTATGCTGCCGGACGGCAACGGGTTGCAACTTCTCGAGCGTCTTCGAAGAGCGGATAAACGCGAAAACGTAATCATTATCTCGGCTCGGGATTCTTTGGAAGACAAGGTCCTCGGGCTGAAAGAAGGTGCGGACGACTACCTGCCTAAACCGTTCCATTTGGCGGAACTCTCGGCGCGTATCCAGAGTGTCATTCGCCGTAGTCGCGGTGGCGGGAAAGGCGGCATTGCGCTGGGTAATGTAACGCTCGACCCGGAAAGTTGCCGAGTGGAAATAGACGGCAAGGAGGTCGCTTTATTGAAAAAGGAGTTCGATATTCTTTCGTATTTCATGCAGCGTCCGCGTCATGTGGTCGATAAGGCAGTTTTGGCCGAAGCCGTATGGGGGGATCATGTCGATCAATCCGATAATTTCCATTTCGTTTATTCGCAGGTCAAAAATCTGCGCCGCAAACTCGAAGAGGCCGGAGCCTCGATCGAAATCAAAGCTGTGTACGGTTTCGGTTACAACCTGCTTGATTAATCAATGCATTTATGAAATTGATCTATAACATATCGCTTCGTTTGTCGCTGGTCTTGTTCCCGCTGATCGCTTTATGGGCGGTCGTGTTTTATTTTACCATGATGGACGAGATAAACGATGAAGCGGACGATGCTCTCGAGGATTATTCGGAATTGATCGTAATGAGGGTGCTTGCCGGGGAGCCTTTGCCCCGTTCGAACGAAGGTTCCAATAACAGTTACACGATCATCCCCGTTGAATCCGGATACGTCGCCACCCGTCCTTCGATCGACTACTACGATACCGAGGTGTATATTCCGGAAAAGGATGAAACCGAGCCGGCCCGGGTGTTGGCGACTATTTTTCAGGATAAGGACGGTAATTTTTATGAACTGAAGGTGGCTATGCCTACTTTCGAAAAAGACGATCTGCTGGAAACAGTCATGTGGTGGGTCGTGTGGCTCTATCTTTTCCTTTTGGTGACAGTTTCCGGAACGACCTTGTGGGTGTTCCATAAAAGCATGCTGCCGCTTTATGAGTTGTTGCATTGGTTGGATAGCTATGCTCCCGGGCGCGAAGTCGCGCCTGTGCCGAACGATACCTCTATTACCGAATTCCGTCGATTGAATGTTGCGGCACAGCAGGCCGTGGATCGCTCCGAGGAGTTGTTCGAGCGTCAAAAACAGTTTATAGGCAATGCCTCGCACGAGTTGCAAACTCCGTTGGCTGTACTTGGCGGACGTATGGAGTATCTGCTCGATTGTGCGGACCTGGACGAGGAAACGACGGGCGAAATTATTCAGATGCGGCGTACGCTCGACCATATCGTCCGGCTGAATAAAACGCTGTTGCTGCTTACCAAGATAGATAACGGTCAGTTTCCGGAGAGCACCGACATCGATCTCGTTCCCCTGGTCGAGGAGCGGAAGGCGCTTTATGACGATATATACGGAGAGCATAAAATCCGTTGTCGTCTGCATTTGCCCGGTACCTTCTCGGTCCGGATGGATGAATCGCTTTGTTCGATATTGGTTTCCAACCTGATCAAGAACGCCTACCTTCACAGTGCCGACGGAGCCGCCGTAGATATTCGTATCGAGGGAAATGTATTGACGGTTATTAACGACGGAGTATCGCCGCTTGATGAGAAACATATTTTCGAACGCTTTTATCAGGGGTCGCAAAAAGAAGGCTCGACAGGGCTCGGTTTGGCACTGGTCAAAGCCATAACGGATTATTATCGCCTCGGACTAATTTATTACTTCGAAAATGGCCGCCACCATTTTGGCGTAAGCTGGCGATAATTGGGACGACGATCAGCTGCATTCGAATATGACGACTGTTTTTTGCTGATTTCGGCGATAACCCTCTGTTACCGGTTCTGACTCTGTCCGAAATCCCTTTCTCGGAGGAAAGTCGAAGCATATCGGCCGGTTTCGGATCGGGGTATCGAAATATATAATCGGGTTCGGAAAAAATATTTTGTTAAAATATCGAAATTCCAAATTCGCTCCAAAATCGGTTCTCAATTTTGTACCATACAAACCGATCGGGTGATCTCCCGATAAAAAATATTGAGAAAATGAAGAGATCGGAAGAGCGTCGTGTAGGGAAAGAGTGTAGATCTCGGTGGTCGCCGTATCATTAAAAAAAAAAAAAAA
>ENA-UPWU01000632-UPWU01000632.1-human-gut-metagenome-genome-assembly--contig:-NODE-632-length-15882-cov-8.999684_pt1 | contig 15882 bp, 14 predicted proteins | sample MGYA00250058_ERZ773392 | MGnify/ENA primary metagenome ERZ773392 (study PRJEB29103, sample SAMN06112084) | human gut metagenome | biome: human gut; feature: ankylosing spondylitis patient; material... | reverse complement strand
TGGTCGATGCCAATGATTTGCATGTTCTTAAGATGTTTCATAAAGTACCTCTCTTTCGGTCGTTTGGAGTAAAAGTTATGTTTCTTATTCAGAATCTTTTACTTTTTGTCAATCCTTTTATCTTTATGGGTGTCCCTTGCCTGTTCCCGGCTAGAAACCTTGTTTGGCTCACAGTCAGTCCTGAAGAGGCGCTCGCTTCCGGGAAAGGTGCTTGCCAGGGGGACGCGGGGGTAACCGGAAGGTCATGGCGGTATATCGGGCAAAGGGCTTCGGGATGGGTTGTCAAGGTTCTGTGTTCTGTGGAACGCAGACAGTATACCTGACAAACCCCATGCTTTGGCCTATGTCCGAAACGATGGAAAACCCGCAAAAACCCCTGTCTTTCCACGCTTATGGAAATGTGGTATGATAGGGTTGAAACTGGTTATGGAGGCTGGAAAATGTACGTTCAACTGACAATGGCCGAGCGTCTGAAGGACCTTCGTGTGATCGATAAGAAGCTGACGCTGGAACAGCTGGCGGAGCAGACCGGCTTATCGAAGTCTGCACTTGGCAAATATGAGAGCGAGGATTGCGGCGACATCAATCACTACGCCATTCAGAAGCTGGCAAAGTTCTATGGCGTATCCACCGATTATCTCCTGGGCTTGAAGAACAAAAAAATCACTCAGATGTGGACGTGGCGTCCCTGCATCTGAGTGATGAAGTATTGGAGCTGCTGCGCAGCGGGAAGATCAATAACCGCTTGCTCTGTGAAATGATGACGCACCCCAGATTCCGCCAGCTGATGGCAGACATCGAGATCGTCGTAGATCGCATCGCGGATATGCGAATTCAGGATATGAACACGGTACTGGAAGCGGCGCGCCAGAAGGTCATGAAGGAATATGCGCCTGATGAGATGGATGTTTATATGCGCACGCTTGAGGTGGCGCAAATCAATGAGACGGATTACTTTTCGCATATCATTCATGAGGATATGGATGATGCAAAGAAAGCCGAGTTTTGAGACGGCATGCATCCTCAATGAACGGATGGAGCCTGCAACCTTGCATATCGGGGATAAACAGTAGGAATGTCACCATCATAGTCTCCTGATATTTCTTAATAAAACCAAACCGCCAGTCTCTAAATTGATTCTTCAGACAATCTTCAAACACCGTACAACCCAACTCCAAAGCGCAGAGGTATACTCGGTGTATCCCCGATGAAAGGGGAAAAAGGAGGTTGTACGATGAAAAAAGTGTTTTGTGTGTCTCTGCTTGCTTTGATGCTGGTGTGTCTGCTTTGTGCATCTGCGCTGGCGCAGACGACCGGCATCGCCATGGACGGCAAGGTGTACACGTTCACGGGTGGCGAGGGAACCTATCAGGCCGATGGAAAGACGTTCATCATCGGCGCGGAGTCCGTCATCATTCAGGAGCCGGGGTTCCCAGACCGCACGCTGGAGCTTGCTCGGACGCAAGACACAGCAATCTTGCTGGATGGACGGGATGGGCATCCTGCCGCTGCCGGGCAGGAAACGGACGATTCCACAGTCATCTGCGAAGGTACAGCAGCATACGAGGCTGCGGAGGCCATTGCGGTGTATACGCAATACTCCTATTCGTATCCAGAGAATAATGAAGCCTGGGCCAGGCGCTTTGAGCCGTATGCGGAATACGGATTAAGCTGCGACCCGGAAAGCCGGACGCTCATGTATCAGGGGCATCGGGTGCACTCCTTCACGGACGCCTACTCGGTGAGCGGCGGCGTGTGCACGATCATCGAATTTACGGACGAGCAGGGAACCATCGACCTGCGAACCGAGCGCGACCAGACCCGGCTGATTCGCCATGCGGACGGCTCGCTCAGCCCGGAAGGCCTGCTCACAGGAATCCGTGCGCTGACCGGGGAGGAATCCGCCGCGCGAAGCCAAGGCGGGAGCACATTCCAAACGACCGCCACCTCAGAGGGCGAAATGACTGCTGCCGAAAAGCAGGTCTTCTTCGCGCCCTACGCGGCATTTGGCCTGTGCTACGATGCGGCGAGCGATGAGATGGTCTTTCAGGGACAGCGTGTGCGCCGGTTTCTGGACATTCGCCAGAGCAATGGCGAACCGCTTGACAGCGGACGCTTCCATGGCAGCATGACGAGCATGGTCTGCTGCGATGACGATCAGGGAGAGGTCGATGTTGAGGTCATTCGGGATTATGCCAAACCGGACGCAAACGGCGATGGCGCTTTGATCGGCATGATGGCAGAAAGAGTGCGATAAATGCGAAACCTGCGAAGGGGCAATGGCTCTTTCGCAGGTTTGTGAATATTTCGGGAAATTCAGAAGAAATCCAAAAAGGTATGCTATACTGTCCTGTATAAGGAGGCGCAGGACATGTACCGTATTCTCATCGTTGAAGATGATTTTGATATTTCGGAGCTGCTTCAATCCTGGCTGACCGAAGCCGGGTATCAGACCGCTGAGGCGGAGGATGGACTGAAAGCGCTGGAGGTTTTTGAAAGCGGGCAATTTGACTTGGTGCTGCTCGACCTGATGCTGCCGAGGCTCGACGGCTTTGGCGTATGCGAATGGATTCGAAAGAAATCGAATATCCCGATCGTGATGCTGACCGCGCTGGACGGAGAGGAGGAGCAGCTTCGCGGCTACGATCTGCGGATTGACGATTACGTCACCAAGCCGTTCTCCATGCCCGTGCTGCTGCGCAAAATCGGTGCGATTCTCCGGCGATGCCGGGGCGAGGATCGCCCGGGCGCAAATTTGCTGCGCTACCGCGACCTGACGCTCGACCTGGACGCCTATACCGTCATGCGCGGCGACCAGATGCTGGAGCTGACCAACCGCGAGTTCGAATGCCTGCGGGAGCTGCTGCAAAATCAGGGGCGCGTGATGACCTACCCAATGCTCGTTAGCCGCATCTGGAATTACGACTATCTGGGTGACGACCGCGTGATTTATAGCCATATCAAGAATCTGCGCCGCAAGCTGGGTGCAGATTACATCCGGACGATCAGAGGGGTGGGCTATCGTGTGGATAAGGATTAAGCACAGCCTGACGCTGCGCATCTTTCTGATGACCTGCGGCCTGATGATCGCCGTCTGCGCAGCCACCTATGGCGCGATTGCTTATCTTACGCCGCTTACTTATACCAGTATTCTCGAAGAGGAGCTCGATCAAAAGACCGAAGCGCTCCTGACCGCGCTGTCCGGGCGGGAGCCGTCCGCGTGTGACGAGCTGGTTTCCACCTTTTGCAGGGAGACGGGCGCAGCGCTCCGCTTAACGGACGCATACGGGCGAATCCTGTACGATACGATTTCGTCTGAGGCTTATCTTGTGGAAGGCACCGCCGGGCGTATGGCGATCACCACGGAAGACAGTGAAACGCTTGAACAGGATGCGGTTATGCAGGCCACGGAGACCGAAGACGCGACCGGCACAGCGGAGAGCGTCATCCATCAGATCACCGTCACCGATGCGTACATATCCGCCGATGAAGCAAGAACTTTTTTCTTCCAGGATGGAACGATGGGGTATTTGCTGGTTGTCGGCGGAAAAAGGGCTGTCAATCGAGCGTCGGAGGCCATGAAAAAGACGCTGCCGTTTCTCGCGCTGCTGATCCTTGGTGTCTCGCTGCTGACCTCGTTCTTCTACGCCAGATGGATTACCCGGCCCATTGTGGACATCAGCCATATCGCCGCAAGCATCGCCGCGCTTAATTTCAGCTCCCGCTGGGCACAGCATCGCACGGATGAAATCGGAGCTCTGGGCGACAGCCTGAACACGCTTTCCGACAACCTTTCCGACGCGCTGACGGAGCTGAAAACCGCCAATGAACGCCTGCAGCAGGATATGGAGCGCGAACGGGACATGGAGCGTCAGCGCTCCGCGTTCTTTTCAGCGGCTTCGCACGAGCTGAAAACACCGGTGACGATCCTCAAGGGGCAGCTGAGCGGTATGCTGGCGCAAATCGGCGTATACCGGGACCGGGACAAGTACCTGGCACGGGCGCTTCAGGTGACCGGCAGGATGGAAAGCCTCATCAAGGAAATTCTGATCATCAGCCGAATCGAAGCCGGAAGCTTTGGCCTCAAAACGGATACGGTCAATCTGAGCGAGCTAATCGAGCGGCAGCTGGAGCTGGATGAAGAGCTGCTTGCGCAAAAGGCGCTGCACATTGAAAAGCACATGGCTTCGGACGTGACAATCCGGGGGAACCAGGATCTCCTGACCAACGCGCTGGATAATGTTCTGATGAACGCCATCCTCTACTCCCCGCAGGGTGCTAGCATCCGCATTTTGCTGGATGCGCATACGATGACGATTGAAAACACGGGTGTCTCCATCCCGGAAGAAGCTCTGCCTCAGCTCTTCACGCCGTTTTACCGCGTGGAGCAGTCCCGCAACCGTCAGTCTGGCGGGAGCGGACTGGGGCTGTATCTGGTCAGGCTGATTCTCGAGCTGCACAATGCCTCCTGTGACATGAGGAATTCGGAAGAGGGCGTCGTGTTTTCGGCGCGGTTTACTTGATTTCCGACAGGAATTGTATGAACTGCATGGCCGCTGCTTTCCAATAATTAGTGCGAAGAATGTGTGGTTGCCTTTACAATGTGTTCATAAAGCTCTTTTTGCAGCCTATTGGCGTGATCAAAGCCAATAGGCTGCGGTCTTGTCCAGATACTGCTTCCGTTCCTTCCAGTCCGGCATCAGCATCGTGAGGAAGGCATAAAACTGCCTGGAGTGGTTGGGGTGAACCAGATGGCAAAGCTCGTGCATGACGACATATTCAATGCAGTGCCTTGGTGCTTCGAGGAGACGCTTGTTCAGTGTGATGATTCCCTTCTTCGCCAGACAGGAGCCCCAGCGCGTTTCCATGTCCCGGATTCTCAGAGAAGGCTTCTGCACGCCGTATTTTTGAAACGACGGATACAGCGCATCCATCACGTCGCCAAATACCGTTCTGCACTGCTGATCCAGGAATCTGCTGACGATACGCCGCTTCTTTTCTGTATCAGAGAGATCCCGAACGCCCAAATGAATATAGATGCCGTCCGCTGAAATGGAATCCTTTGCGGCCTGTGTGACCCGCAGGCGCAGGCCTCGCCCCAGAATGTTGAATGTTTCGCCGCTGACATACTGCTTCGGTTGAGGTCTGTATTGGGCCATCTCATGGAAGTGGTTAAGGGCCTTCAGAATATACGGGACCTTGCCGGCGACAAAGGCGTCGATTTCCCCGCAGGGGACGCCCGGATCTGCTGAAACCCACACGCTGCCATCCTTCCGCACCCGCAGATTGAGGTTTTTGACCTGCTTTCTTTCAAGACTGTATAGGATTTCGCGCCCATCGGCGGTTATGGTTCGTTGGCAGGTGATGTCCATCGCTCAGAACCTCCGCAGGGCAACAGTCTTGACATTGTCGATGATCTTGTCGATGAGATCGAACGAGAGCTTCAGACCATGCTCCTTTTCGTATTTGTAGAACAGATCGTCGATGTCCTGTGAAATGCGGTCGTGGATGGTCTTGTTGTTCGTCCAGTCCACCTGACTGTGGGAGGCGACGATTTTTGTGATCTCCTCGGAAACCTCTGCAACGAAATCGGGTGTAATCCGTTCGTCCTCCACCTCGTCAAAGAGTGCGGTCAGCACACCGAAAAAGGCCTGTGCGTGAACATTATTCTTGATGCGCTCCGGATAGCTGACGGTGCTCCTGCCGGCGTGGTAATCCTCCATGATGGTGCGCATCTTGGCAAGGTATTCGGCTTCGGAGATGACCTTTTCCTTGTAGAGCGCAAGGGCGTCCCTGATCCGCTTGGAGAAGCTGTCATAATAGGCGGGATTCTCGTCGCGCTTCTCGCTGATGCTTCGGGTCATCCGGCTGGCTATCGCATCAGCTTTTGACCGCAGCGAGCCCAGCTCCTCAAGCTCCTTTTCAAAGTCGTCCTTGTTCAGAATGTCGATGGGGCTTGTGATCTTCTTCAGCCCGGCGACAGACAGGTGCGTGTCGAGCAGATTCTGCATCAGCGGTTCATACTCGGCGTTGTCGATGGCGTCGCAGTACTGGAGCTTGACGCTGCGGCGAACCTTTGAAAAGAAGATGAACGTGTCCTGATACTTCTGCCGTTCCTCCTTGCCAAGCGCGTTGTATGCCTGCTCCGCATTCAGCACCAAATGCAGCGCCCGGCCGAAGGCGCAAAGCAGGGTGTAGAAATCCTGACGCACCTTGTCGTCGGCGAGGAACACCTCGACAGCTTCTGTGTCATGGATATTGCCCACCGGCGCAAAGAGCTCTACCAGCTGCGTATAGGCGCTGCGGAGATTCCCGATGGCAGACATCACATCGACCACGACGCCCTTCAGATCGCCGCCGTCGAAGTTCTCCAGACCAGCGCCACTGTACATGTCCATGGCGGTGTCGAGCTTTTCAATCAGGCCGCGGTAATCGACAATCAGGCCGTAGTCCTTGCCCTCGTGCAGGCGGTTTGTCCTCGCGATGGCCTGCAAAAGGCCGTGCTCCTTGAGCTCCTTGTCGATGTAGAGCACCTGACACAGCGGCGCGTCGAAGCCGGTGAGCAGCTTGCTGCACACGATCAGAATGTCGATTTCACCATCGCAGAACCTGTTCTTGATGGCTTCCTCGTAGCGGTCGGCATCCCCGTACTGCTGCATCATCTTGTTCCAGAAGGAGACGACTAGATCGTCCGCACCCTCGTCGACGTCATCGACGCCTTCGCGCATGTCGGGCGGCGAGATGACGACGGCGCAGCTCAGGTCCCCGAACTGCTCAAAGCACTGCAGATAGCGGATTGCGTCGCGCTTGTAGTTGGTCGCGAGCATGGCCTTGAAGCCGGTATCCTTGTAGCCCTCAATGAAGTGCTCGCTGATGTCCAGAGCGATGCGCTTGATGCGCGCGTCGGTGGAAGTCAGGCGGCGGATGCTGCTCCACTTTTTGCGCAGATCCTCCCGCTGCGCCTCCGTCAGGCGGCGGGTGGTTTGCTTAAACCAGAGGTCGATATTTTCTTCGTCCACCTTTTGCTCGACAAAGCGCCCCTCATAGATCAGGGGGACAATCGCGCCATCCTCCACGCCGTCCCGGATGGTGTACTTGTGAATCAGCCTGCCGAACCGGGCCATGGTGTTCTTTTCGCTTTTCATCAGCGGCGTGCCGGTGAAGCCGATGTAGCAGGCGTTGGAGAATACGCTGCGCATCCGGGTCGCCATGAGGCCGTAGTTGGAGCGGTGGCTTTCGTCCACAAGCACAAAGATGTCGCGGGAGGGATTTTTGATCTCCTGCCGCTCGACGGTATTGAACTTGTTGATGATACTGGTGATGACGTCCGCCCGGGCGCTGTTTACCAGCTCTACCAGATGGCGTCCGCTCGTCGCGCGGGCGGGGGTCAGCCGGGTATGGGCGAAGGTGGCGGCAATCTGCGCGTCCAGCTCCTTTCGGTCCGTGACGATGACCACGCGGGGGTGGCAGTCCTTCAGCTCCATCAGAATATACTTCGCCAGCATGACCATGGTCAGGCTCTTGCCGCTGCCCTGCGTATGCCAAATGACGCCGCTCTGGCGGTTGCCGTGCTCGTCGCTTTCGGCGATGGTCTTCATGATTTCCCGGACGGCGAAGAACTGCTGATAGCGGCAGACCTTCTTCACGTTGGCGTCAAAGAGAATGAAGTAACGAATCAGCTCGAACACGCGCTCGGTGCTGAACAGCGAGACGATATTCCTGTCCTGTTCAGTGGGCATTCGATCCGGGACGAGCACTTTCAGCCGGGTTTGCAGCCATTCGTCATCCTGCTCCTTCCAGACGCTCCAGAATTTTTTGGGTGTGCCGGCTGTCGCGTATTTGACGGCGTTCTTGTTGGTTGCCACGACGAGCTGCGCGAATTTGAAGAGCTGAGGGATATACGCCGCTTGCTGGTTGCGGATCATCTGCCCGACGGCTTCTTCCACGGGAATATGCGGAGCCTTGCACTCGATGACGGCAAAGGGGATGCCGTTGATAAACAGCACGATATCCGGGCGGGCGTTGTGCTGCCTGTCCCGGCTGTCCACGGCGAATTCCTCCGTGACGTGGAACACGTTGTTCTGCGGATTGTCCCAGTCGATATACCGGAGGTTAAAGCTGAGCATTTTTCCGTCGCCGATGGTCTCCGGGTAGCTCTTGCCCAGCAGCAGCGCGTCATAAATCTTCTCGCTGGTGCGCACGAGGCCATCCGTCAGCGGCTCGTCCAGATCCTCCATGGCGCGCTCGATGTTGGCGGCGGAGAACTCGTTTTCTGCGCCCGCATAGACATAGCGGTTGAGCCTGCGGAGCTGACCGCGCAGGATGTCCCGGAGCAGCACATGATACCGGCTGCCGCGCTGCCTGTCGCAATCCGCCGGGGAGATGTAGGTGTAGCCCATGGCCTCAAACAGCGCAAGGGCGGGGCGCTGGCTTGCGTTGATTTCCAGATAGGCGTCTTTGTCCATGGAGAGACCTCCTTTCGCAAAGGGCTTATATGCAGGAATAGCGGGGCAGGGGGCTGCCTCGCTTAACTCAAATGCAGGAATGAAAAGTACAGTAATATCGCTTTAGCAATCTCTTCGGGTGTATGGTCTGCGTCGATGATGTTTTTCAGGTCTTGCTTGACCTGATCGGAGTAATTCGGACTGTTGTCAACGATGCGTTTCAGCGCTTCCTTGGTGAGGTGTTCCTGCGTGTTTTCCTGATTCATCATCATATCCTCACAATCCCCGTCAGCAGAAGCTGCATCAGGGCTTTTTTCTGTCTTTTCATTTCCTCCAGCTTACGCTGATGAAGGGTGATAAGCTTGTCGAGTTGCTTGAAAAAAGCACCAATTTGCTGCTGCTCAGCGTATCGGGGAACCATAATGCTCTTTGCTAACAGCTCATCTTTAGTGATGCCTTTAATTGATGTTCCTTGTACTTCATTCAGCTCTGATTGCAACTTTTTATAGCAAGCATAAACCGCGAAAAAAGGTTCTACATTGAGCTTGCTCAACGATAGGAAATCTTGGCTTGTAGCATAGGAATACGGCATAAATGCGAGCTTTCCAACACCTACACGGGTAATAATTGCTATTGAGTTCTCTGGTATGAGTTGAGCAGCGGAATTGTTTAATCCACCCTGAGTTATCCACTTTCTTGGTTCAACGCCAAGCAGCTTACCATCCACTACATCAGAGGACTGTATCCACGGAATATCTCCGTTCCAATATGCCTCATTTGATGTTGTAGGAGTACCTCCTCCATAGGTCTTTTCAGCCAAGTCCGACAACTTACGCTGTTCCCAATCGTCCGTAAATCCGGGGAATCTCTTTTCCGGAACCTTCTGCCCTTTCCTCGGGAACATCTTTTCCAGACAGCCCTTTTTGAACCTTTTCAGCTCCTCGATTTTGCGCCCTTGCAGTTCGATTGCCTTGTCCTGCGTGGCGAGGATTTCGGCAATCTTCTTCTGTTCGTCAAAAGGAGGTAACGCTAAAGCGTATCTTTTTAGGTTGTCTAAATACAAACGGGTTCGGGTTCCGCCCAATTTCTGCATCTTACAGAAATATCGAAATCTCGCGGTATTATTCAGCACAGAAATTAAGAAACTTAAATCGCAGTTATCTGATGATGTGAATACAGGATATTCACTGCTGACAAGAACATTTTCACCAGTTTTGTTAATGTTGAAGTGAAACACATCATCGTCGCTCATATGACGATAGGTAACATATCCTTGTGGAACCACCTTATAACCAAGATTAGTTTCTACAGCTTCCCTCTGATTGTAGTAATCGGATTGAGGAACAAGCCCCTTTCTGGACGAGGAATACACAGGAATATGTGATATGTCATTAGAGAAAAATTTGTATTCTTCAATACATTTGCTGACTTGTCCCACTCGCCATTCGTTGGGAATAATGCCAGATTCAGTTTTCTTATATCCCTCCGGCACAATCCCTTGACGGATTTGTTCGATTCGTTTTTTAACTTCGGGTGTCATAACATCACCTGCTTAAACTCGAGAGGTGTCAATTGTATACCCTTGCCTGCTCAATTCTCGAATTAAGCTCAGAGAAACATCATCCACTTTGTTCTGGAAGGGAATGTAGAGGAGACCCTGAATATCAGATGGACGCTCAAAGTCGGGAGCCTCCTTCAAGAGAATAGCGACGCGTTCTCTGCCAAGCTTTGCAAGAAACATGCCCAGTTCCAGAACGACGTTTTGCCGAACTCTGGATTTCAAAGCGGATTCGGTTTTTGCTTTGCCTTCGTCATCCGGTGTCGCCAATACAATTGCATACCCTACATCTTTGGAATACTCTTCAAGCTTTTCGATGATCGTTTGACCGGCAGAAGCTTGTTGGTCGAGGATGATCGGCGTTAAATCCCATCTTCTCAGCAACGCTTCGAGCTGAAGCTTTGCGGTTTCATCGTGACCATATACAACAAAAATCTTCCGATTTGTTGACATTGCTGTACCTTCAATAATGGCCTTGACTTCATCTTGCGCTTTTCCCTGAATTGAGTATTTGCCTGAATTGAAACAGTTTACCATTCCACCGTTGCTCAAGGAAATGCATTTCCCATATTGAATCTCTTTGACGCTTACAATGGATACCGAAGCGCACTTCTCAAACTTCATCTTAATCTCTTCAAAAGTCATTTTCATATCCTCCTTACAGTTCGATTTTTTTCGCTCATTACACTATTTACGCTTGCATTACCGCAAGTACATATTTACTCTTTCACCCTTTAAGGCGCTTCTTTTGCTCACTCTCAATCTGCTTGATACTCTTTTCCGGCGTCGGAAGGTCTTCCGGCATGGTGCCGCCCAGCTCGGCGATGGTCTGTCTGACCTTCCTGCCAACCTCGTAGTGGGTTTGATTGGCCTTTTCCTTGCCTCGAATATTCTCGCGGCGCAGCTTTTCGTCTGTCTGCGTAGCGCGGAACAGGTTAGCAGCCAGCTCGGTGCTGCCCATGTGATCAAGAATCTGTTCGTTTTCCTTGAGACCTTTACGAGCGTGGATTTCTTTTGCGCCGAGGCCTCCGTACAGTCCTTGATAGCCGTAATTCTGGAAAATGGCGAAATCATAGGACTTGATAACGCCAGCCTTTTGCGCCGCTTCGGCCAGGGACTTGTTGTGCGCTTTCATTTCTTTGCGGATGGCAAGCCGCTTCTGATCCTCGGACAGCTCATCGTAGTGGTCGATCAACTCCTGCTGGCGCGTCTTTACGGCGAAGTAGGTCTGTCCAACTGCAATGACCTCCTTGCGCGGGTCGCCATTCATAACGATCAGGTAGCAGGCATAGCGGGAAAGCATGTAGTCTTCCAGAATGCGGACTCCTCCGTGGGGCATCGGCGATGATTTGCCGACGTCGGCAAAATGTTCGGAAGCGCTGTATCCGCTGTTGCTGCAAGCCAGCTTTGCCCGTTCAATGGCATCGGCGAAACGACGCCACTGTGTGTATTCCAGAACACGCTGAAGCTCCCTTGCATACCAGAATTCATTGCCATACTCATTGACGTGCTTGATGCTTTCAAAGGTTTCTTCACTGTAACGCGCAATCTCGTTGTTCATAACCCCAGCTCCTCCATATACTTTGCCATCTGCGCCTGCACCTGCGAAAGCTCTGCCTCGATGCTGGCGATATTTCGCTTCACCTCGTCGATGTCCACCAGCTCCTCCTCCTCAAAGGTATCCACATACCGGGGGATGTTCAGGTTGTAGTCGTTCTCGCGGATTTCAGCGCGGGAGGCGCGGTAGCTGTACTTGTCCACCTTTGCCTCGCGCGCCTCGTAGGTGCTGACGATGCGGGCAATATCGCTGTCCCGCAGGAGATTCTGGTTCTTGCCCTTTTCGTAATTGCCCTCGCCGGAGGCGTCGATGAACAAGACGTCGTCGCGGGTGCGGCCCTTTTTGAACACCAGAATGCAGGCGGGGATACCCGTGCCGTAGAACAGGTTCGCGGGCAGGCCGATAACCGCGTCCAGCAGGTTCATTTCAATCAGTTGCCTGCGAATCTTTCCTTCGCTGGCGCCGCGGAAGAGCACACCATGGGGGAGAACAACCGCCATGCGCCCGTTCTCCGCATCCAGACTGTTAAGCATGTGGAGCACGAAGGCATAGTCGCCCTTGGAGGAGGGCGGAACGCCCCAGTCGAACCGATGGTGTTCGTCCAGAGAGGCAGTCATTTTCTCCGGCTTCTTTCCTTTTTCATCCGGACCGGCCTTCGAGAGGAAGCCGCTGTCCCATTTGTCCAGACTGAACGGAGGGTTGGCGACCACCACCTGGAACTTCATGAGCTTGTCGTCCTCGAGGTTCTGCGGATTGGAGAGCGTGTCGCCCTGCCAGATGCGGGCGTCATCCACGCCGTGGAGGAACATGTTCATCGTGCAGAGCGCCCAGGTCTGGGCGTTCAGCTCCTGACCGTAGACGGCAACCTTGCCGCTGGGCACCTTCTTGTAGGCTTTGAGCAGCAGGCCGCCGCTGCCGCAGGTGGGGTCGTAGATGCGGTCGTTTTCCTGCGGCTTGACGAGCGAGGCCACCAGCTCGGATACCTGGCTTGGCGTGAAGAACTCGCCGCCCTTTTTGCCTGCGTCGGAGGCAAAGTTGGCGATCATGTACTCATAGGCGTCGCCGATGATGTCTGCAGAGCCGAGCTGACCGGGACGAAGATCGAGGTCGTGGAAGTCTTCCAGCAGGTTGCGGAGCGTTGCGTTTTTTTCCTTGACGTCGCCGAAATCAACCTGGGAGTTGAAGTCGATGGCGCGGAACACGTTGCGCAGCTTTCCGCTGTTGTGATCCTCGATGTGGGAAAGGGCGACGTTGATCTTCTGGCCGATCTCTGTATCCGTGCGGTTTTCGTACAGATAATCGAAGGTGGATTCCCTGTCGAGGGAGAACCGCTCCCGGCTCATGGCGCGCTCGACGCGCCGTTCGTCACCGTCGTACTGTTCCATGTACAGGGCGCGTCTTTCGAGGGTGACGTCGCTCAAGTATTTCACGAACAGCATGGAAAGGATGTAGTCCTTGTAGCGGGAACTGTCGATTTTTCCCCGGAAGCTGTCGCAGGCCTTCCAGAGAACGCGTTCGATATCGTTGCGGGTCGTCATGGTGCATACCTCATTTCATGGTCGAATGTACATTGCGGATCAGCAGATCGTAGTAGCGCTCCTTCTCTTCTGACAACCGGCGAAGCAGCGCCGTCTCCTTTTTCGCCAGCAGATGCAGTTCGGCGATTTTCTGCTGCTGGAGGATGGACAGCGGGGGAATTTCAAATTCGGAAAAGAATCTGGCGTTGATGGCGCCCAGCATGTTGCTGCTGGTGTTTTCATAAATGGCTTTCCTGATCTTCGGCGTGTTGATCAGCCAGACCAGATATCCGGGCAGGAGCCTGCTTCGATCAACACGGATGATGACGAAGTTTGATGAAACGACCATGCCGGCGGATGCTTCGTCGATGAGAACAGCGGTGTACGGCGAGGTCAGGCGGATGATGACGTCGCCGATCTGTGTCAGGTACTCCGGTGATAACTGCTCCGCAGCGTCAAAACCATCCAGCTGTTCCATGTCGATGTATCCGTTTGGGTGGATGGCGCGAAAGCTCAGTAGGGGATACCGCATCTTGACGGGGGCGCCTTTGCACGCCTGTTTTCTGGATAAAACCAGCCCGCTTCGGACGGTTGCCAGTTCGCCTAACTTCATGGGTTCACCTCGACTTTGTCATGAGCAATAAATGACTGGTAAGGGTCTTCGAAATGCTTTTGCACTGACGACAGTATAACATGGAATCTTCATTCTGTCAACAGGAAATATTGTCACGGCGGAAAAATGACACGGAACGACGTCCTATCAATCCATCGGATTCGTTCTGGCTCAGATTTACATCGGTTCAATTTATTAAACCGGATCGAGCGGGTAGTATTCCCAGCCGATCCGGTTTGAAATCTTTACGCAATCATCCCAAAGAACCTCAGTGCATCTTCAATCGCCTTTTCCTTATCCGGCGGGCAGATTAGCATCTTTGCGCTCTCGGATTTCGCCTTGTTGTAGCACTCGCGCTCAATGATCCCATGCTTCCGCTTCACCTGTGCGATGTACAGTGGTGTAACGTTCAGACCGGTCTGCTCCTTGACGCGCGCCTGAATCTCGCCATAGGTCGCCTTGCTTTCGGCCTTGGTGATGGCCAACTCGTCCGCGTCGATGCCGACCTTGACGATATCATCCGGCTTCTGTTGGACTAATGACATAACCGTCTCCACCCCGCTCGTCCAGCAGAACATATCAACGCTCTGCACCTTCTGCACCTGATACCCCTTCTCCACAAACAGCGCCGCGTCGCGCGCCTGCGTCGCGACGTTGCAGCTCACATACACCACGCGCTTCGGGGCGGCTTGCGCAATCGCGTCAATCACGGCGGGTTCAACGCCCTTGCGCGGCGGGTCGATCACAATCACGTCCGGGCGCAAGCCCTCCGCCACCAGCTTCGGCAGCAGCACCTCCGCCGCGCCGCAGCGGAAATTCACGTTCCCGATGCCGTTGCGGACGGCGTTCTCCTTCGCGTTCTCAATCGCCTGCGGAACAATCTCGATGCCCAGCGCCTCGCGGCAATGGCGCGCCATCATCAGCGTAATCGTGCCCGCGCCGCAATACACGTCGCATAGGCGCTCGTCGCCCGTCAGCTCGGCAAAATCCAGCGCCGTCTGGTACAGCACTTCCGTCTGCGCCGGATTGACCTGAAAAAACGCCGCCGGGCTGATTTCAAAGCGCAGGCCGCACAACTCGTCCGTCAGCGTGTCACAGCCGTAGAGGGTGCGGAAGTGCCGACCCATGATGACATTCGTGCGCTCGCGGTTTTCATTCAGACTGACGCTGACCGCGCCCGCCGCCTTCAGGGACGCAACCAGCTCCCCCTCGTGCGGAATCTCGCCGCCGTTGATGACCAGCACCGCCATCGCCTCGCCCTTTCGGTTGACGCGGACGACAATGTGCCGCACCAGCCCCGTGTGCGTTTCTTCGGCATACGGCGCGACGCGGAAGCGCTTCATCCACCCCAGTACGCGGCGGCAGATTTCGTCCGCCGGCGGCATGGCGTTCGGGCATTGCGCAATCGGGATAATATCGTGGCTGCGCGGCGCGAAAAAGCCCGCCACGGGTTCTTCCACCGTTCCGCCGACAGGCAGCGCCGTCTTATTGCGATAGTGCGATGGATCTGCCATGCCCAGCACCGGGGGCACGTCGATGTCGATATGCCCGATGCGGCGGAAGCAGTCCTGCACCTGCTGGCGTTTCGCTTCCAGCGTCGTTTCGTAGGTCATATGACGCCCCGTGCAGCCGCCGCAGCGGGGGTATGCCGCGCAATCCGGCGTTTTCCGGGCGGGTGACGCCGTCAGCGGCTTTCCCTCCATACGCCCGAACGCGAATCGGGACTGCACCTTGACGATGCGCACCCTCGCCGTCTCGCCGGGCAGCATCCCCGGCACAAAAACGGCCATGCCGTCGGCGCGGCACACGCCTTCCAAGTCCGCCCCAAGGCCATCCGCCGTCAAGGTCAGCAAATCGTTCTTCTTCATCCGCTTCGTCCCCTTCCTGTGTTGGCTTCCATTATAGCAGGGTCGCCTGATTTTGACAAGAAGGCGCAGGGATTTCGCGCCTGCGGGCGCGACAAGGGGGCTTTCCGATCGCCCCCTTGACCCCTTCGGGTGCGCATCCATGTTTATTGACTTTTATCGCGGCAAGCCCTCTCTGTCCGCTGCGGCGACTGAGAGGGCGAATCAGCACGCGCGCATAGCCTGAAAGTGCGCTCAACTCAATCGCGAAATGGGTGTCGAGAGGGTCGAAGACCCTTCGCGGAGTCCAGAGGCAGAGCCTCTGGTGGGGGTTAGGGGCAACGCCCC
>ENA-UPWU01000627-UPWU01000627.1-human-gut-metagenome-genome-assembly--contig:-NODE-627-length-15934-cov-6.078010_pt1 | contig 15934 bp, 12 predicted proteins | sample MGYA00250058_ERZ773392 | MGnify/ENA primary metagenome ERZ773392 (study PRJEB29103, sample SAMN06112084) | human gut metagenome | biome: human gut; feature: ankylosing spondylitis patient; material... | reverse complement strand
CTATTGACGGTCAGACCAGGATTGATGTCAGACTGCGCAAGCAGGCGGAGAGCAGCGCGCCCATGCGAATGGGCAGCCTCGCAGACTGTCCATGATGGAGGTGACAGACGATGAGCGACACGACGATCCGCACCAAGATCGTGATCGAGGGCGAGAAACAGTACAAGGCGGCGCTGGCGGATATCAACCGCCAGCTCAAAGAGACCAAGTCGGCGCTCTCCGTGGCCGCGGCGGAATATGCCAACGCGGACAGCGCGACGCGCACGACCGCGCAGCAGACGGAGGCGCTCAACCTGAGCCTTGAGCAGCAGCGCCAGCGCCTCGCCCTGATGGAGGAGCAGCTTGGCAAGGTCGAGGACGCATACGGCAAAAACAGCCGTCAGGCGGTCGAACTGCGCACAAAACTCAACAACGCGCGCGTGGAAATGGCCAAGACGGAGACGCAGATGCGCGGCTTTACGGATGGGCTGGACGCGATCACGGATGCGAGCGGGCAGACCGGCGAAGGGCTCGACGACGCGGCGAAGAGCCTCGAAAATATCGGCGACAGCGCCAACCAGGCACAGGGCGACGTGCAGGATTTGGCGGCCAGTATCGGCGACGTGGTCGGAAAAAAACTCATTGAGTTTGAGGTCGGCAAAAAGGCGCTCGAAGGACTGCGGGACGGCATCAAGTGGGCACTGGGCGAGGCCATCCAGGGCGAGACGGAGGACGCGCAGGCGCTTGCGCTGGCTGGCAGTCCAGAGGTAGCAGAGCGACGCAGAAAGATCAAGGATGAGGTGGATCGCCGATGGGCCGGACAGCGCAGCGGCGATCAGACGGTCAGCGACGTGGCCGCGGTCGATACGGCGCTGGGAAACGCCGGTATCACGGACGACGAGTACATCACCCGCATCACCAACGAGGTCATCACGCTCGACCAGGTCTTTGGCCAGAGCACACAGGACACGATCAACCGCGCGACGAGCATGGTCAACGCCTACGGCATTACGTGGGATCACGCGCTGGATTTGATGACCAAGGGCATGCAGGATTTTTCAGACGGCGGCGCGCAAATGCTCAACGCTTACGAGGATTACAGCCAGGTCTACCAGCAGCTTGGATATGACGCGGACAACATGTACAGCGCGCTCAAGAGCGCGAGCAACGACCAGGCTCTCGGCAAGGATAGCAACCTCAACAAATGTGTTGAAAATTTTGTCAAGACGCTTACAAGCGGCAGCAACGACAGCAAAACCGCGCTCAAGGAGCTTAAACTTGAGTCCTCGGACATCCCCGCCAAGATGAGAGAGGGCGGCGACGCGGCAACTGAAGCTGTCCAGCGTGTGCTGACGGGTTTGCAAAGCATTGAGGACAAGGCCAAGCGGGACGATCTTGGCAAGACGCTCTTTGGCGACAAAATCTGGACAGAGACCAACGGCCAGATTGTCGATACCATCCTCGCGGGCTATCAAAAGGTCGGCGACGTGGCAGGCGCGACCGAGGACGCGATGACGGCCAAACTCGACACCTTTAGCGATACGGTGGCGGGCACGCAAGAGCGCATCAGTCAAAGCATCTCGGAGGCAGCGGCCCCGGCCGTCGAATTTGGCAAAAAGTTTTTCTCTTCGTTCAACGAGGGTTATGATGCAGACGGCATTGGCGAGGGCGTGAAGCGGGCTGCGGGCATGGTTGTTGATGAGACTGTCGATGCAGTGACCTCAAAGGCCGAAGAGATTAAAGATGTCGGGAGCCAAGCGGTCGGCGCATTTGTGGAGGGCTTTACGAGCCCCAAGTCGCAAGAGCAAATCGATAGCGCCAAACAGGAGCTGCGGCAGTTGTATGAGGATGCGCTTAACGTCGGTGACTTGATTAGCGCAGGCCAATATTTGCAGGACTATGAAGCACTCTACGGCAGTTTTTACGACGCGGGCGAAGAGTCGGCCAGCGGCATGAGCGAGGGCGTGGAAAGCAAGAGCGCAGACGTATCTGACGCGGCTGCCGGTCTTGCTGATGACGCGACACAGGCCGTCAGCGATAAGCAGGAGGACATGCAGACCGCGGCAGAAGAAATGACGCAGGCGGGCGTGGATGCGATCACGGACATGGAGCCGGATATGCAAGACGCGGGCGAGACGATTGGAGCGGCTGCGGTATACGGCACAGACTCCGGGCTTGTCGATCTGCCGCAGGTCGGCGATGACAGCGTGGAGGGGCTGCTGGGCGCGATTAACTCGCGGGAAAACGATATGTACAACGCGGGCAAGCGCATCGGCGGCGCTTTCCGGCGCGGCTATACGACGACGATGCAGATACACAGCCCAAGCCGAGCGATGGCCGAGGCTGGCGAATACACGGTAGAGGGGCTGCTGGACGCCTTTGACGAGGCGGATGATCGCGTCGCGCGGGCGGGCAGCGCGCTGGCGGAAGCTTTCAGCGGCGGCTATAACGCGCAGAGGGCGACCTATTCGCCCGCAGGAGACGCGCAAGGCGGCAGTGTGGGTATTTCTGCCGGTGATATCGCCGAGGCCGTCAGAGGGGCGCTGGACGGCGTTGGATTGTACTTTGACGGACAGCGCACCGGGCGCGTCGTCGCAGAGGGCGTCAGCCAACAGATCGCCACCAGGTCGTCTTCGACCGTCAGCGGCCAGAGCGCGAGCCGAAAGGGGTGGTAAGGTGTACGACGATTTTACTTTTGCCGGTAAAAGTTGCCGAGATTTTGGGGCGCATGCTTTTTTTGGGGAGACGACGACCATCGGCACGACGATCAGCCGCAACCTGTACGCCCTGCCCGGCGGCATCGAGGCGGAGATCGGCGAGGCCAGCTATAAGAGCGTGACGCGCAAGGTGACGCTGACGCCGATGGACGGACGCGAGGCGGACGAGACATTTTGCCGCCGGATTGTCGGCTGGCTATGCGCACAGCGCGGCAGGATGATCCTTGATCGAGACCCGGAGGTTTACCGCATCTGTAGCTTTGACAAGGCTGCGGAACTGGACGGGAAGAGCTGGCCGGACGGCTGCATCCAACTGACCGCAACCTTGCAGGGGCTTGCCTATGCGACACACGCCCAAACGGCAACCGCCACGACCGGCGGAGGGAAAGCGACCATCCGCGCGGGCTTTGATACGGATGTCGCCGCACCGCTGCGCGTGGATATCAAGGTGACAAGCGGCAATGTGACGGCGGCGACCATCGTGGTCGGCGGTAAGTCGCTGGCGCTGTCTGGGCTTGACGCGGCGGCGGGGCAAACGATCCGCTACGAGGCGGGAGACGCGAGGGCAGACCTTCTGCCGATTCTGAGCGTGGACGGTGTGCAGCGTTTTGACACAGTCAAAGCATGGAAACGCTTGAAGGTGACGCGCGGGCAGAACATCGGCATTACGCTGACCGGCGGCGAGGCTGTCGTGACGGCTTATCTGCGCGGGAGGTGGATTGCATGATCGAGCTGATGAAGAGCGACGGCATGACGCTCAAAGCGCCAATCGATACGGCGATCCGATGCGGCTACAAGCAGACCCTTAACGAGCTGGACACGGCGACGCTTGAGCTGGCCGCGGGCGATCCGGCCACGGAGTTGATCGACGTGCCGACGAGCTGGGTGCGGTTGACGGATGGGGAGGACTACGTTGGGCTTTATCGCGTCAAGTCGGCTGTCCACGCTGAGCAAGAGAGCGGCGCGACCGTGACCTACGAGCTGGAGAGCGCGGAGTGCACGCTGCTGGACGACATGCTGATCGGTCATCACGAGCTGGGCGGGACGGAGCTTGACACGCGCTGGGTGCTCAACTACATCCTCGCTCGCCAATCGACGGCGCGCTGGGAACTGGGCGCGTGCGATTTTGCCGACCAATACCAGTACAATTTTGAGGACGTGACGCTGCTTGAGTCCATCATGTCGCTGGGCGAGGTGCTCGTGGACGAGTATGCATTTGTTTTTGACGCAAGCGCAAAGCCTTGGACGATCCGGCTGCGAAAGCTCGGACAGGAGGCGACGCGGACGCTGGTATACGGGCGCAACGTCACCGCCATCCGGCGAACAATCAACGGGCGGATCGTCACGCGGCTGGTCGGCCGTGGATATGGCGAGGGCGACAATCAACTGACGGTCTCCTCCATCAACGGCGGGAAGGACTACATCGACGCGGACGCGGAAACAATGGCGCGCTACGGCGTGCGTGTCGGGCTGCATGCCGATCTCCGGCAGACCGATCCGGCGACGCTGCTGGCGCGGATGCGCGCCATTTTGGAAAGTGGAAAGCGTCCGCAAGTCTCCTACGAGGCGACCTGCGCTGATCTGCACATGCTGACTGGGGAGGACTGGGACAACGCCCAAGTTGGCGACCGTGTGCTGGTCCTCGACGAGGTGCTCGGCGAGACGGTCAAAGTGCGCGTGACCGGCCGCGAAAAGACCGACATTGATGGCGACCCCGGCAGCGTCAAGCTGACGCTGGACAGCAGCGTGCGCGACACGGCCGAGGAGCTTAACGAGATACTGGACAAGATCGGCGTGCAGGAGCTGTACAGCCAGGGCGCGACTAATCTGTACAGTATGCAGATATCGGACAGTTGCGACGCAGATCATCCGCTGGAGATGTCTTTTTACGTGCCCGGCAATGTCCTGCGCATTAACCGCTGTCTGCTCAAATGGCAGATTGAGGCATATCGGAGTTATGCCAGGCTGGCCAAGTCCGGCGGCGGAAGCACCCGCACGAGCGAGGAGGGCGGAGGCGGCACGGTGACGATACCGGCGCAGACGATCTCCATTGGCGTCAAATACTCCAGCGGTCCGATGGACGCCGCTGATGGCAGCGCAGTGTCGTTGACCGGCGGCCCGAAGGACTACCTCGGCGGGGTCAAGACGGCGACGGATAAAGCCGGGAACCACAGCCATAATTTTGCGCATGTCCATGCGCTCGCGTCGCACAGCCATAATTTTACGGGCACGTCAAAGACTTACTCTATCGCGCACAATCACAGCCTGCCTGCCGGGGCGGGAGCGACTGGCGGCATATACTCGGGCAATAAAAATATCAAGGTGACGCCCGAGGGCGAGGTCGAAGGAAGCGGCACGCTCTGGACGACGGGCGCATATGATGCACAAGGCGGGAGCGGAAAACCGGCCACGAGCGAAAACGGCACTCACAGCCACGATTTTGCTCACGCGCATGATATGCCGCATGTGCATGACATCCAGCATGAGCACGTGATCCCCTCGATGTGGTTTGACCTAGAGCCGCACAGGCACAGCGTCAAAATCCCCGAGCATACGCATGACATCGAGTACGGCATCTATACTGGCAGCCGTGCGAAGTCCGTGACGATCAAGGTGGACGGCAAAGAGATACCCGCCGAGGATTTTGGCGATGAAAAGGAGATCGACATCGCCAAATATATGTCGGCCAACGCTGATGGGCGTGTGACGCGCAGCACTTGGCACAAGGTCTCCTTTGTGCCGGACGCGCTGACGCGGATCACGGCAAACCTCTTTTTCCAAGTTTTTATCCAATCCCGCGGCGCGGGCGACTATTAAGGGGGAATGGCAAAAATGGAGGGATTTACCCAACGCCAGACGATAGAGCTGACGCAAAGCAACCCCGTTCTCGTGCGGGATCAGCCGCTCGTCAAGGGCGATGTGCAGGCGCTGGTCTGGATCGTGACGATCCAAAAAAATGGCGTGCCGGTAGACTTGACCGGAGCGACCGCATCGCTCTACTGTGCGCGCGCCTTGTCTGAGGACGGGAGCGGCGGCACTACATATAGCGCGGCAACAGTAGAGGGCAATGGCACGGTGAAAGCGGTTTTGCCGACGGACGCGGCCAATATCCCCGGCCCGGTCGGTTGCATGATCCGCGTGACCAGGGACGGAGCGAGTGTGGCGGTTGCGCGCATGGCTGTCATGGCGGTCGATCAGACTGGGGACGACATCCTGGATGAGGGCAAGCGTATACCCAGCCTTGACGAGATTGTGGCGTCTATCGCTCGATGCGATGCGGCCGCAGAAAAGGCTGAGGGTGCTGCTGCATCTGTCGGCGACGCGCTGAAGCAAGTCGCGTCGGCTATCAAGGACGCTAATGGCGCGGCGAGCGACGCGAGAAACGCGGCTGGGCAGGCGACAGATGGCGCTTCCGCGGCGAAAGCCGCGGCTACTACTGCCACGGAAGCAGCCACCAAGATCGACGACATGACCATTACGGCGACCGGCCTTGCGGCGGGCGCTGCACCGACGGCAGCGCTGACCGAGGTGGACGGACACTACAACATCGTGCTCGGCATACCGAAAGGCGATAAAGGCGACCCCGGCGCAACCCCTCAGATCACGGTGCAGGTCAAGACCGGCGAGCCGGGCACGGCAGCCAGCGTCAAGCAGACCGGCACAGCGGAAGCACCGGTGATTGAGCTGACGATTCCGCGCGGCGATACGGGCAGCCTTGGGAGCCTGACAATCAACGGCAAAGCGCCGGACGCGGCGGGAAAAGTGATGTTGACGGCTGCGGACGTTGGCGCGGCATCCGCAGACGAAGTTAGTCAGCTAAAGAGCGACAAGCTCGACAAAACGGCGACCGCCGAGGACAGCGTCAAGCTGGGCGGAGAAGCGCCGGAGTATTACAAAACAGGTCTGTCTGTTCTGTGGTCAAATCCGAGTCCTTCTTCCACTTTTGCGGCGCAGAGCATAGTGCTGTCTGATGAGGTTAAAAACTACACGTTCCTGATAATCGAATGCGGACGCGCGACTACAAATCTTTCAAAGATCGCTGGCATTTTTGTGGTCGGTTATACAAGCAAACAATGTCTTGTATTTGATGAACACTGGTATAGATACGTTACGAAGATAAACGGAACGAATATGACCTTTGGAGACAGCTATGATGATAGCAGCTCTGATAACAACAAAATTGTGACGACACATGTATATGGCGTGAAGCTTGGAGGTGCGTAAAATGTATGTTCTGAATCTTGATGAGGATATGCGCATCTTGTCTGCGTGGGATAAACTGCCCTTGGCTGATTATGGTGACCGCCCTATCGTCGATGTGCTCCCTGATGGCAACCTATATGAATACCGTTATGAGAATGGAGAGTACATCCATGACCCGTTGCCCGCCCCGGGAGAGGAAGAAAAGCCTTTGACGCAGGAAGAGCGCATCAAGACGCTTGAAAACCAGAACGAAACCCTGCTGCAATGCATCCTCGAAATGAGCGAGATTGTATATGCTTGAATTTTTTGGACGGCTCATTATAATGAGCGGAAAGGAAGAAGATATGATGGCTATGTTATGGGCACAGCAGATTATGCTTGGTAAGAAGACCTACGCGCAGGTTCCGCGCCTGCTGAAAGATAAGGTCAAGGAAGTCCTGATCGACAGCGGTTGTGAAGACCTCGTGACGGAGTGACACAAGGGTGTTGTTGACGGAGTGTTTTGTTGACCTCAACAAAACATGATAGGGCGCGATAGCGACGTAAGAAAGGAACAAGATATGGATAACAAGGTTATTGAGATCGTAAGAAGCTACATTGTTGACCATCTGGACAAGTCCGACAAGATGCCGGAGTTTGATGTGTTCGTGGTTTGGAAGTGCAAGGCGCTCCAGAACTGGAAGTATCTGCTGTCATCCACATTGTTTGACGGCATGTATTACGAGATGACCTATAACGGCGACAAAAAGGAATGGTATCTTGACGCTTATAAGAAGTTTGAGAACAGGTGCATTCCGGATTAAAAGGGCGCTATTGTCAGCTGGTGCTGCTGAACGAAGCGGGAGAAATGGTCTGGGGCGAATATCGCCGCCACTGCGCGCATACGCAGGAGACGCTGGCGGAGATGATGCGGGAAGCGCGGAAGAAACTCGGCGCGTGCCGCGTGAAGGTGCGCATGACCGGATCGGGCGCAATTTCGCTGGCGGAAGCGCTGCGCGTCGGGTTCGTACAGGAGGTCGTTGCGGTGGCGGAAGCGCTGCAGAAGGCTGCGCCGCAGACCGACGTCGCCATCGAATTGGGCGGCGAGGACGCGAAGATTATCTATTTCACCGGCGGATTGGAAGAGCGCATGAACGGCGTGTGCGCGGGCGGCACGGGGTCTTTTATCGACCAGATGGCGGCGCTGCTGAAAACTGATGCGCCCGGCTTGAACGAACTGGCAAAGCGCTATCATGAGCTGTATCCCATTGCGGCGCGCTGCGGCGTGTTTGCCAAGAGCGACATTCAGCCGCTGATTAACGAGGGCGCGGCGCGTGAGGATCTGGCGGCGTCGATTTTTCAGGCGGTTGTGAACCAGACGATTTCCGGGCTGGCGTGCGGCAAGCCGATTCGCGGGCATGTGGCGTTCTTGGGCGGACCGCTGCACTTCCTGTCCGAACTGCGGCAGGCGTTTGTCCGCACCCTGCACCTGACGGAGGAAACCGCGATTGTGCCGGAAAATTCGCACCTCTTTGCGGCGACGGGCGCGGCGATGGCGGCGCTTTCGGACGGCGAGGACGAAGCCGTGCCGATGGATAGCCTGCTCGAACGCCTCGAACACGGCGTCATGCTGACCTTCGGCTTGAAGCACCTGCTGCCGCTGTTCCGCAATCAGGAGGAATATGCGGCGTTCAACCGCCGCCACGCACAGGCGAAGGTGCAGCGCGGCGATCTGGCGACGTATGCGGGCAAGTGCTATTTGGGCATAGACGCTGGTTCGACGACGACGAAAGTCGCGCTGATTGGCGAAAAGGGTGAATTGCTGTACAGCTACTACGCGGGCAATTCCGGCAGCCCGATTGAAACGGCGCGCACGGCGATGCGCGAGCTGATGGAGAAGATGCCCGACACGGCGGTGATTGCGCGCTCCTGCTCTACCGGCTACGGCGAAAGCCTGCTGAAATCAGCGTTCCGGCTTGATGACGGCGAGGTGGAGACGATTGCGCACTGCACCGCGGCGGCGTTCTTTGACCCGAAAGTGGACTGTGTGCTGGATATCGGCGGGCAGGACATGAAGTGCATCAAGCTGAAAAACGGCTCGGTGGACACGATTCTGCTGAATGAAGCGTGTTCGTCCGGCTGCGGCAGCTTCTTGGAGAACTTCGCAAACTCGATGGGCTACACAGCGGAAGGATTCGCAGCGGAAGCCCTCTTTGCGCCCGCCCCGGTTGATTTGGGAACGCGCTGCACTGTGTTCATGAACTCCAACGTCAAGCAGGCGCAGAAGCAGGGCGCGACGATACAGGACATCAGTGCGGGTCTGGCGTGCTCGGTCATCAAGAATGCGCTGTTCAAGGTCATCAAGCTCGCTGATCCGAAGGAACTGGGGCAGCATATCGTCGTGCAGGGCGGCACGTTCCACAACAAGGCGGTGCTGCGCGCGTTCGAGCAGCTTGCGGGCGTGGAGGCCGTCTGCCCGGATATTTCCGGCATGATGGGCGCGTTCGGTGCGGCGCTGATTGCGCGCGACCGGGCGTCGGGCAGCGATACACCCTCTTCTACCCTGCCGATTCAGGACATTCTGGGCTTGCAGTGGCAGACGCGGACGGCGCGCTGTCAGGGCTGCACGAACCATTGTATGCTGACGGTCAGCCTCTTCCCCGGCGGACGGCGGCACATCACGGGCAACCGCTGCGAAAAGGGGCTGGGCAAAACCGCAACGGGCGAAAAAGGCCCGAACGTGATGGCGTACAAGCTCAAGCGGATGTTCGACTATCAGCCGCTGACCGCCGAACAAGCCACGCGCGGCGAACTGGGCATCCCTCGCGTGCTGAATATGTACGAGAACTTCCCGTTCTGGATGACACTGCTGACGAAGCTGGGCTTCCGGGTGGTGCTGTCTCCCGCGTCCAGCCGCGCGATTTACGAGAAAGGCATGGAATCCATCCCGTCGGAAAGCGAGTGCTATCCGGCGAAGATGGCGCACGGACATGTGCAGTGGCTGATTGATCAGGGCGTCGGGACAATCTTCTATCCGAGCGTGTTCTACGAGCGGCAGGAGGACATGAAGACCCAGAACCACTTCAACTGCCCGATGGTTGTGGCGAATCCGGAGAATATCGCCAACAACGTCGAGGATGTGACCGAGGGGCGCGTGCGGATGCTTAAACCGTTCCTCGCGCTGACCAGCGAAAAAACGGCGGCGGACACGCTTGTGCGCTTTTTCCGCAAGACCTTCAATATCCCGGAGCAGGAGGTTCGCGACGCGGTTCACGCGGGCTGGGACGAGCAGCAGTGTGCCAAGACCGACGTGCGCGCCGAGGGTCTGAAGGTGCTACAATGGATGGAGGAAAACCATCGGAAGGGCATCGTGCTGGCGGGTCGCCCGTATCACGTTGACCCGGAAATTAACCACGGTATGCCGGAGCTGATTGCCTCCTATGGTCTGGCGGTGCTGACCGAGGACAGCATCCCCGCGTCCTTCCATGGCGAGCATCCCCTGCGCGTGAGCGACCAGTGGGTGTACCATTCCCGCCTGTATGTGGCGGCGCAGTTTGTCAGCCAGCGGGATGATTTGGAGCTGATTCAGCTCAACTCCTTCGGCTGCGGGCTGGACGCCGTGACGACCGATCAGGTGGCGGAGATTCTGGAACGCTGCGGCAAGCTGTATACGCTCATCAAGATTGACGAGGTGAACTCGCTGGGCGCGGCGCGCATCCGCGTGCGGTCGCTGCTGGCGGCGATGGCGCAGCGCGAAAAGCGCGGCATCGTGGCGCATCCCGTTCCGGCAACGTATCATCGCGTGGAGTATACCCGCGATATGCAGAAGAAGGGCTACACCATTCTTGCGCCGAACATGTCACCGATTCATTTCCGTCTGCTTCAGCCGGTGCTGGAGAAGCACGGGTATCATATCGTCATGCTGGAAAACGATACACGCTCCGCCATTGACACGGGCCTCAAATTCGTCAACAACGACGCCTGCTATCCGTCCATCATCACCGTCGGGCAGATGATGGAAGCCGTGCTGTCCGGCAAGTACGACACCGATCGCCTTGCCCTTGCTATGACGCAGACGGGCGGTTGCTGCCGCGCAAGCAACTACGTCGGTTTCATCCGCCGCGCGCTGGCGAAAGCCGGTTTGGGGCATATCCCGGTTATCTCCATTAACGCCAACGGCATGGAAACGAACGAGGGCTTCCACTTCACCCTGCCGATGCTCATCGGCGCGGCGCAGGCGATTGTTTTCGGCGATTTGCTGATGCGCTGCCTGTACCGGGTGCGCCCCTACGAAATCGAGGCGGGAAGCGCCAACCGGCTGGCGGAGACATGGTCGCAGAAGATCATTGACCATCTGGTGAACGGCACGGGCCGCTACGGCGACCTCTGCCAGCAGCTTGTGGACGACTTTGACCATCTGCCGATTCACGAGGACATGAAGAAGCCGCGCGTGGGCATCGTCGGCGAAATTCTGGTGAAGTATATGCCTGTGGCGAACAACCATCTGGTCGATTTGCTGGAAGAAGAGGGCGCGGAAGCCGTTGTGCCCGACCTGATGGACTTCATGAACTACTCCGTCTACAACGGCAAGTTCAAGCACGAGTATCTTGGCAAGGGCTGGACAAGCGAGGCGAGCGCGGTACTGGGCGTGAAGGGCATTCGCGCCCTGCGGCGTCCCGCACTCAAGGCGCTGGAAAAGTCCAAGCGCTTTGAACCGCCGATGCATATTGAGCAGATTGCGGAGCTGTCCGACCCGTTCCTTTCGCAGGGCAACCAGTACGGTGAAGGGTGGTTCCTGACGGGCGAAATGGCGGAACTGCTGTTGACGGGCGTGCCGAATATCGTGTGCATTCAGCCGTTTGCGTGTCTGCCGAATCATGTGGTGGGCAAGGGAGTTATCAAGCAGCTGCGGAAGAAGTATCCGCAGGCGAATATTTGCGCGGTGGACTTTGACCCCGGCGCGAGTGAGGTGAATCAGCTCAATCGTGTGAAGCTGATGCTTTCCGCCGCACGGAAAAATTTAGGGCAGGAAGCAAAATAATCGGATAAACACGCGGAAGGAGTATGGGAAAAGCGACCAACTCAATCGCGCGAAAGGGGTCAAGGGGGAAATTCCCCCTTGCAGGGTGCAGGGGCGGCGCCCCTGCTGGGGCTTGGGGCAACGCCCCAACTGTTCCGCGGGCGACCAGTATGCCCAACGCGCTCAACAAAGGTGCAGGCAGCGAAGCGTCCCTGCCAGTAACTTTGCGCGTCCGCAGACGCGCCCTCAAGCTGCTCTTCCCCAAAGATTCCGTGAAGAACAATAAAAGACGGTGCAGCTCGAAACTGCACCGTCCAGTGAGGGTAAAGTAGGAGAAATTACGCCTTGGCGGCCTTCCTGGCGCGCTTCTTTTCTTCGAGGAACGCCCAGACGTAGCCGTTGATCATGTTCGCGCTGTACACGCCGGAGATGATGCCGACGATGATGGGCAGGGCGAACTCGCGGATGGAGGAAACGCCGAAGATGTACAGGCAGACGATCGTCACCAGCGTGGTCAGCGTGGTGTTGATGGTGCGGCCGAGGCACTCCTTGATGGAGCGGTTGACGACATCCACGCGCGGCGTGGAGGACGGCATCTTGCGGGCGTTCTCGCGGATGCGGTCGAAGATGATGATGGTGTTGTTGATGGAGTAGCCAACAATCGTCAGCATCGCCGCGATGAAGGAAGAATTCATCTGCACGAAGGAGCGCAGGATGACCATGAAGGACAGCATGATCAGCACGTCATGCACCAGACCCAGCACCGCCGCCGCGCCGGAGTTGAAGTCGAAGCGGATGGCGATGTAGATGAGCATGCACAGCGCGGCAATCAGCACAGACAGGAAAGCGTTGCGCAGCAGCGTCGCGCCGGCGACCGGGCCGACGTAGTTCACGTCGCCGTAGATGGCGGCGTTCGGGTACTTCGCTTGCAGCGCTTCGGTAATGGAAGCCTGCACGCCCTGCACGCCGTCTTCGTCAATTGCCTTGATGCGGATGTTGATGGAATCGCGGTTGCTGCCCTGCACGGACACGGCGTAGTCCTTCAGACCGATGCCGTTGAGCACACCCTCGATGTCGGACTGCGTGACGGCTTCGCCCATGGTGTACTGCATGGACATGCCGCCGGAGAAGTCGATGCCGACGTTGATGCCCATGCCGAACAGGCTCAGCAGCAGCGCCAGCACCATGATGCCGGCGGAAATCATCAGGCACTGCTTGGAGTAATTCTTGATTGTCATATTACTTGGCCTCCTTTGCAGACTGAACGCCGGAGGTGAAAGCGCTCACGTTCCAGTTCTTGAGCTGGATGAACTGCTTCATCAGGAAGCGAGTGACCAGCAGCGCCGAGAACAGGGACACGATAACGCCCAGCAGCAGCGTCTTGGCGAAGCCCTGCACAGAGCCCGTGCCGAAGATCATCAGCACGATGGCGGCGATAATGGTGGTCACGTTCGCGTCGATGATGGCGCTCAGCGCGTTGTGGAAGCCGGTCTTGAGGGCAACCTTCAGGCTGCGGCCCGCGCGGACTTCCTCATTGAAGCGCTCGAAGATAACGACATTGGCGTCTACCGCCATGCCGATGCCCAGCACGATACCGGCAATGCCCGGCAGGGTCAGCTGAATGCCGGGGAAAACCGCCAGCACCCAGAACAGCACGATTGTGTAAATGCACAGCGCCCAGGAGGCGACCACGCCGTTCAGGCGGTAGCGGATAATCATGATGAGCATGACCAGCGCGATGCCGATGATAGCGGCGAAAACGGAGGTGGACAGCGCATTGTCGCCCAGCGTGGCGGACACGGTATCAACCTTCTGCTGCGTCAGCACCAGCGGCAGCGCACCGGACTGAATCTGCGCGGCGATGGTCTGTGCGCGATCCATCGTGAAGTTGCCGGTAATCTGACCGGAGCCGCCGGTGATGGCGGACTGCACGGTGGGCGCCATCAGCTTCTCGCCGTCCAGATAGATGCCCAGCGTCTTGCCGATGTTCTTGCTGGTCATGTCGGCAAAGAGCTTCGTGCCTTCGCTGGTCAGCTGGAAGGAAATCGCCCACTGACCGTCCTGCGTCATGGCTGCCTGCGCCAGACGGACGTCAGAGCCGGTCATGAAGGTGTTGCCGTCGGGATCCTTGAACTCCAGCAGCGCGGGTTCGCCGATCAGGTTCAGGATTTCGCTGGGGTCAGAGACATCCGGGATTTCGACGCGGATGCCGCTCGTGCCCAGCACCTGCACGGTGCTTTCGGCATAGCCCTTGTCGGTCAGACGGGACTGAATGGCGGAAACGGTCGCGTCCAGCAGGTCAGAGAAGTTTGCGTCGTTGCCCTCGGGCGCTTCGGCGCTGTACTCCACATACACGCCGCCGCGCAGGTCAAGACCCAGAGAAATGGCCTGCGGCCAAGCATCAGCGTTGGTCGTCGGCAGCCACGGCAGGAGCTTCCACAGCCCGCCCTGGAACGACATGCCCGTCACGCCGACGATGCCGAAGACCACGGTCAGCACCAGCACGATGGCCAGTGCGACGATGGATTTCGTCTTCGTATTCTTCATGAGAATGCTTCCTTTCATTCTTTTCATGGGGAAGTGGACAGTCAACGGACACCCTCTATCCGGCGCTGCCCTCCAAATGGAACGCGATGTACACTGTGCGGACGTAGCTTCGCCCGGTGATGAGCCATCCGCAGCCATCCGCGCGGGTCAGCACCGGCATGGGGGGATGCGCTGGCAAGGCAGCAGGGCGGTGCAGCGCCTCCTGTGCGGTGGATGCGGATGCCGCGGCGCTCTCCGGCGCGGGCAAAGCAGCCGTCATCACTGCCGGAATACCGGGCGGGACAGGGGAGGATTCAGCAGAAGCGGATTCCGGGGCGACGACAAGCTGCCGCATCCCCAGCAGCAGAAGCGCCGTCAGGCACGCAAAAAAGACCGCACGTCCCACATGCCTCACCGCGCTTCCTCCCTTCTGCCGAAAAACGAAATTTGTCCCCTGCACGAATGATTCATTCCGCATGGGCACACATACATTTATTATACCGCTTCTTTCCCGTTTCGTCAATGTAACAAGCGGACTTTTCCGGGCAGAATCCGAAAAAATCCACTTTCGCGGACGAAAAACGCACAATTTGAACATTTTCGGCGTTTTTGTCCGCTTGCACTTGCGCGGCAGATGTGATAGGATAAGAGAAAACCGGGAAAAATGCTTTCCGGTGAATTTCAGAAAGGAATGAACAAAATGCCCTACTATTATTATTGGGACTGGACGTATCTGCTGATTATCCCCGGTCTGATTCTCGGCCTGATCGCGCAGGCGAAGGTGAAAAGCGCCTATGCGCAGTGCAGCCGGATTCCCGCCAAGTGCGGTCTGACGGCGAGTCAGATGGTCGCGGATTTGCTCCGCCGCAACGGCAACACCCGCGTGCGCGTCGGGCATGTGTCCGGCGAACTGACCGACCACTACGACCCGTCGAAGGAAGTTCTCAATCTCTCCGACGGCGTGTACAGCAGCAACAGCATTGCCGCGATGGGCATCGCCGCGCACGAGGCGGGCCACGCCATGCAGAAGCTGGAGAACTACGCGCCGCTGAACCTGCGCTCCGCCATCGTTCCGGCGGTGAACATCTCTTCGTCGCTCTCCACGCCGATGTTCATTCTCGGCTTGATTTTCGCGTGGCAGCCGCTGGTGTACATCGGCATCGGCTTGTTCGCAGCATCGACTGTGTTCGCGCTGGTGACGCTGCCGGTGGAGTTTGACGCAAGCAAGCGCGCGATTCAGATGCTGTCCGAAGGCGGGTACATTTCCGGCGCGGAGGAAGAGCGGAATGTTCGGAAAGTGCTGAGCGCCGCTGCGCTGACGTATGTGGCGGCGGCGGTGACGAGTTTGCTGTCGCTGCTGCGGCTTATCCTGATTGCCAAGCGCAATGACCGCAATTGATTTGTTGAAAAGCTGATAGTTCGCTTTTCGTAACGCAGGGGTTTCGCCTCTGCGGAGGCGACCAAAGGGCTTTCCGATCGCCCTTTGGAAACCTTCGGCGCCGCTGCTTTT
>ENA-UPWU01000621-UPWU01000621.1-human-gut-metagenome-genome-assembly--contig:-NODE-621-length-15991-cov-5.851766_pt1 | contig 15991 bp, 10 predicted proteins | sample MGYA00250058_ERZ773392 | MGnify/ENA primary metagenome ERZ773392 (study PRJEB29103, sample SAMN06112084) | human gut metagenome | biome: human gut; feature: ankylosing spondylitis patient; material... | reverse complement strand
TTTTTTTCTTTTTTTTTTAATGATACGGCGACCACCGAGATCTACACTCTTTCCCTACACGACGCTCTTCCGATCTGGTATGCTCCGGACCGATATACGAATAGGCAACGGTAACGGCGTTGTCCTCTATTGCGTCAGCAGCTTTCAGCGCGTCGATCCATGCCGCCCAGTCCTCGCCGCCCATTACCTTGACGGTGGCGGCGATCTCCTCTTCGGTGGCAGGCTCGATGGTGACTTCGGAAACGGTGTTGTTCCGAAGGTCGATAGTTTTGTTGGTGTAGGGCTCTCCGGTGGTCTTGAGCACGGAGGAATAGGTCACGTCGCCGACTGTTCTTCTCGGAGCGGCGAGGCTGTACACAACGCAGTCCATCTTGCCGAGGTCCGCCTTGATGATGTCGATGACTTCCTTCTTGCACTCGTCGGAATACGCGTCGCCGTTCACGGTTCTGGCGTACAGCCCGTCGGCCTTCGCATATTTCTCGAAAGCCTGGGTGTTGTACCAGCCGGAGGTACCGGTCTTGTTGCCGCTTGCGGGTCTGTCGAACATTACGCCCAGCGTAGCGGCTCCGCCTGCGAATGCAAGGGAAATGCGGCTTGCAAGTCCGTAACCCATGGAGCTTCCCAGCACCAGGACCTTCTTCGGTTTGAAACCGTTGTCCTCCGCCTTCTTTGACTTAACGTAATCTATCTCAGACTTAACGACTGCCTCGCAGCCCACCGGGTGAGCCGTGGTGCAGATGAATCCTCTGACCTTTGGTTTAACTATCATAGTGATACTCCTTCCCCGCAGTACGGCAAGACACGTGTGCGATACTGCGCTTTAAAAATTGAAAGCTGCGGACTTCCGCAGTGCGTACAAAATTATTTTACCATAAAACGCCGGGTTTGACAAGGGGTAACGTGAGAAATTTTTGGACTTCTGATTTGAAGCTGACTTCAGCGGGGATATAAAACGGCAAACTATTTGAGCGGCCGGAGCTTAACGTTAATATGTAATTCCGGAGTTATTTGTGTTTCAGAATTCTTAGCCTGATAAAATATTTTTTCTCTTGACAAAAGTCCGAATTCGGATTATAATAATAAAGTTAATTTGAGAAACGTCCGGATTCGGACTAACTAGCAGGAGAGACGAATTGAAGAACAAAGAAAAAATGGAGAACCAGCCGCAGAGCAAGACAGAACGTGCGATCGCGGCGTACAACAGTCTGTGGAAGGAACAGAACGAGATATATTCCGCAGCTGCCAGGAGCTTCGGGCTGTCCGACAGCGCGATGTGGATACTGTATTTTCTGAGGCTGAACAACGGAACATGCCAGCAGAAGGAGCTTGCAAGCTCCCTGTCGCAGCCGAAACAGACCACCAACAGCGCAGTTAAGCAGCTCGAGCGCGGCGGATACGTCACGCTGAAGTGCGGCTCTGACCGCCGCTGCCGCCTCGTGGAGCTTACGCCAAAGGGCAGCGGGCTTGCCGTGAGTACCTCCGATCATGTGATAGCCGCCGAGCGCGAGACCTGGGGCGACTTCACCGAAGAGGAACAGGACAGCCTGATAGAGCTTCTGAGCAAGTACAACAAGAGACTTAAAACGAGAATGGAGGAGAAAAATGAAAAATAAAGACGTAATTCAGCTTTCGGATCACTTCACGCTTCCGCGGCTCATGCGATTCTGCCTGCCATCGATAGTGATGATGGTCTTTACGTCTATATACGGAGTCGTTTAACCAAAAGTTCAGCATATAGTTAGTTTAAACTTATCGCTGGAAAATAAAACATTTATAAAGAATAGCCAGTCTTAATTGAAATAGAAAAAAATAAATGCTATGATTTGCCAGTAATATTAACAAATGTAGAAAAATGTAATGTATAAAGAACATAACGTAAAATATGTATTCCACGCAGACGCCGCGCGAAGCGCTTTTCATGCGTCTGCTCAATAAATTTCGTAAGGAGGACAGAATGCTTCAGTTAAAGAACATCGTGAAGGATTATCACACGGGCGATGAAGTTGTTCAGGCACTCAAGGGTATATCTGTAAATTTCAGAAGAAATGAGTTCGTGTCTATACTTGGTCAGTCGGGTTGTGGAAAGACAACACTTCTGAACATAGTGGGTGGATTGGATCAGTATACCAGCGGAGATCTGATTATCAATGGTAAGTCGACAAAGGATTTCAAGTCAAGAGACTGGGATTCATATAGAAATAACTCTGTTGGATTCGTATTTCAGAGCTACAACCTCATACCGCATCAGTCAGTACTCTCGAATGTAGAGCTTGCGCTTACACTGTCAGGAGTATCTAAGGCAGAGAGGAGAAAGAGGGCGAAGGAAGTTCTGGAGAAGGTAGGTCTGGGAAATCAGATCCACAAGAAACCAAATCAAATGTCTGGTGGACAGATGCAGAGAGTTGCAATCGCCAGAGCACTCATAAACGATCCAGATATTCTATTGGCGGATGAACCTACAGGTGCCCTTGATACAGAGACAAGCGTCCAGATCATGGAACTCCTCAAGGAGATAGCCAAGGACAAGCTGGTCATCATGGTTACACACAATCCTGAGCTGGCACAGCAGTACTCAACAAGGATCGTAAAGCTCCTCGATGGAAATATAATAGACGATTCAAATCCGTTTTCAGATGAGGACGAGGCGAAGGAGGATGACGGAAGTTATGCTCCGAGGAAGACCTCCATGAGTATGTTCACAGCGTTCTCGCTGAGTCTGAACAACCTCATGACAAAGAAGGGACGAACGTTCTTAACAGCATTTGCCGGAAGTATAGGAATCATAGGAATAGCACTTATATTGTCGCTATCGTCTGGATTCCAGAAGTACATCAACGATGTACAGGAGGAGACACTTGCCACATATCCGGTGCAAATAACGAAGAAAGCGATGGATTACAATGAGTTGCTCTCCAAGATGGTAGGTAACAACGAGGAGGATTCTTCACACAGCCATAAGGATGATAAGGTATATTCCGGAGATATCATGGGAGACATGCTTGTATCAATGGTGTCAGATGTGAAAGAGAACGACCTTGAAACATTCAAAAAATATATCGAAGATGATGCAAATGGATTCACTAAATATACCAGTGATATAACATACACGTATGACACGCCTTTGTATGTATTCAACGAGAACAGTGCAAATGGCGGAGTTGCTCAGGTAAATCCAAGCACAACCATGACAGACATGGGATTTGGCGGAATGGCAGAGGCACAGGAGTCAACGGCAGATTTCATGTCGGCGTTTAGTTACGGCTCATCATCAATGGACATGTGGACACAGATGTTAGATAATGACACTCTGCTTAAGCAGCAGTACGATGTGCTGGCAGGACACTGGCCGGAGAACAAGAACGAGGTTGTACTTGTCGTTGACAAAAACAACGAGATAAGTGATTTTACGCTGTATACTCTTGGACTAAGGGATTCAAAGGAACTGAGGGATATGGTTTCAACCATACTTGCCGGTGGAGAGGCACCGGAGCTTGAGCAGATGGTGTTTACTTATGATGACCTTCTGGATCTCAAGTTCAAGGTTGTACTTCCGGGCGATCTCTATAAGAAGAATGCAGATGGAACATACACAGATATGAGTTCTGACGCTGATTTCCTGAAGTCTGCCGTGGCCGAGGGCCTTGAAGTAAAGGTGTCAGCAGTAATCAGGGCTTCGGATAAAGCGTATGCAACTACCATGCAGCCGGGATATATAGGCTACACATCGGAGCTTGCCAATTACATAGTTTCAGAGAACGAGAAGGCAGATGTGCTTAAGGCTCAGATGGATAATCCTGATACTGACGTGTTCACAGGAATGCCATTTTCAGATGGCGAGGAACTGACAGCGGATGATGTGGATATGGATTCTGTTATGCAGCAGCTTATGGCTTCAGGTCAGGTTACTGAGGACATGCAGGCACAGATGGCGTCCATGACAAAGGAACAGCTTTTTGAGACGCTCAAGGGTTACGGCTTCTTCCAGGAGTCAACATCTACTTATGAGGATAACATGTCAAAGCTTGGATATGCGGAGCTTGCAAAGCCGGCATCCATCAATCTCTACTGCGCCGAATTTGCAGATAAGGACGAGATAACAAAGCTCATAGACAAGTACAATGAGGATTATCCTGACAAGGAGATCACATACACTGATTACATCGGAATCATGCTGTCATCGGTGACCAAGATCATCAACGCGATAACCTATGTACTCATTGCATTTGTGGCTATTTCATTGATAGTTTCATCCATCATGATTGGAATCATCACATACATTTCTGTTCTTGAGAGAACTAAGGAGATAGGTATTCTTCGAAGCATAGGTGCTTCCAAGAAGGATATATCCAGAGTGTTCAATGCAGAGACATTTATCATAGGACTCTTCTCTGGACTCATAGGTATTGGTGTGACGGTACTTATCAATATACCGATCAGTAAGGTGATAGAGAGTTACATCAATGTTGCCGGTGTATCGGCGCTTCCTTGGAAGGGTGGGGTGATACTGGTCATCATCAGTGTTATACTGACATTGATCGGAGGACTTATCCCATCGAGACTTGCGGCTAAGAAGGATCCTGTTATAGCACTTAGAAGTGAGTAAAATAACATAGAAATTATAAGAAAAGGCTGCCATTTCTGGCAACCTCTTCTTTTTGTATTAAAAGGGAGTGACTGCAACTACATTATGTGAGGGGAGGGTGTTGCAGTCGTTTATGAAAAAGGGGATTGTAAACAACTTGCTTTCGCTCTCGCTGTTTACATTTAATAATATACATATAAACTGTGTTCTAATTTTGGAAAAGATGTGTAGAAAATGTGTATTTCTGGCAAAGATATAAAGATGGCGTAAGAACTTTAAAGGAAATATAAAGATTTGTATAAAAATATCGTCTGTATGTAAATTGGTTAACGGTTCACAATAACTAGTATATACATTATAATAAGTAATGTTTGAATATAATTTATTCGAATTGGAGGCCAAAGGGTTACAGATCGGGATCTGGTTGCGAGGATCCGGTCTGAAGATTGCAGAATAGGGAGGAAGATCATGGCAGGAAGTCATATAGCAATACCTACAATTCTAAAGATAGGAAAGGGAACCTTGAACAATCTAGGAAAATATATAGCAGGCGCTGGGATGAAGAATGCGGTTATATATTTTGGAAACGGACTCATTGATATGTTCGGGCAGCAGGTCATGGACTCACTCAAGGAGGAGAATGTGACTGTAGTGGAATACAGAGAGCTGGATTCTACCAATATAGAGGACATAATAAAACTTGCATTTGACATAGATGCAAAGGCTCAGGTGATAGTGGGCATCGGCGGCGGAAAGGTTATCGATGTGGCAAAGTATGCGGCGTACCTCAGAAAGCTTCCATTTATAAGTATTCCGACATCGGCATCTTCGGATGGATTTTCAAGCGCCAGCGCGTCACTCATGGTAAATGGCCGTCGTACATCGGTGCCAGCCAGAATGGCATACGGAATAATAGCGGACACGGAGATCATCAAATCAGCTCCGGAGAGATTCCTCTATTCAGGAATCGGCGACATGGTTTCCAAGATCACATCGCTATACGACTGGCTCTTTGAGTCCGAGCTTGGCTACTCAGAGATGAACGATTTTGCCGTCATGATAGCAAAGAAGGCGGTGAACAGTTTCGTCAGAACTCCATTTGAGACGATAAAGGATGATCTGTTCCTGAAAGAGCTTCTCGATTCACTTGCCATGAGTGGTGTTGCAAATGAGATAGCAGGCGGAAGCACACCTACATCCGGAAGTGAGCATTTGATCTCACATGCCTTGGATAAGATGCTTGAGCAGCCTCAGCTTCACGGAATCCAGGTAGGAATAGCTACCTATATAATGGCGGTTGTTCAGGATCACAGATATGTCAGGGTAAATGCTATATTTGAGAAGACAGGATTCTGGGATTATGTAGCCACACTTGACCTGAAGAGGGAGGACTTTGCGAATGCGATAGATATGGCACCGCAGATCAAGCCACACAGACATACTTATCTTCACGAGGAGAAGTACAGGGAACTTGCCAAGAAGGTGCTCTATGAGGATGAGGTGCTTAAGAGAGTATTTGATTGATGATTCAAAGATGAAAATGGATACTGATGAACTGTAAAAACATAGGGAGTATTATTATATGGAAGATAACAGATGCGAATATGGATTTGGAGGAGACAGTCAAAGCTATGCAGACAGTAACTATATGTATACTGAACAGGACACAGCATATGTGATCCGGCCCGAACAGATGAATATGAGGACTCAGCCGGCCAGTACAAAGCGTGTTATTCCCATAGTCACGATAGCGCTAATTCTGGCAAATGTGATCGCAAGTATCATGTGCATCGGTGTTGACAACTATTCGAGGACGGGCGGACTCAACTATGAGTATGTCAAACTCAATAAAGAATATGGAAGACTTCTTTCATCAATGTTTCTTCATTCGGGATTTGATCATTTGGTTGGAAATATGTTTGCACTGTTCATGTTCGGATCGACGGTGGAAAAGAAGCTGGGTTCACTTCGTATGACCATCATCTACTTTGTCTCAGGAATTGTATCAGGACTTATATCCATGAACCTGTCACACTTGATGGATCCGAGCAGAATGCATTTTTCAATAGGCGCTTCAGGGGCAGTGTTTGGAGTTATGTGCGCAGCTGTTTTTCTGTCCGTAATGGGAAGCAAAAAGGCAAGCCGAAGGGATATGACCATAGCCATAGTGCTTGTTGTGATATATGCCGTTTACACATATGAGGAAAATATTGACATATATGCGCATATAGGCGGAGCTGTTGTGGGTGGAATATTGGCATTTGCACTTAATGTGAGAAAATGGGAGAGATTCAGGGAGAACAAGTTCTTCAAGGTGCTGGCCATAATGCTGACAATAATATTGAGTATTGTAGGAATTGGTGAGGCTGGCATCGGAAAGGCCGCAGCGGATCTCCCAGATAAAAGAATAGATTATATCAAGGAACAGACGGTTTTTGAGGATGATGACACTACATATGGAGAAGGTCTTGACCTGTTTTGTACTGATGAACACTGGTCGACATTTATTTCAACAGATGGAGACGATATTGTAGAGTTTGATGGAAATGCAGAATATAAAGGGGCGCAGGTGACGGTCCTGATCCAGTTCAGGATAGTTGGTGATTGTGATGACTACAAGCTGGGGTATTTTGGAATAAATGATCAGGGACAGGATAGCAGAGGTGCTGCTGGTTTTATGGAAGCTGTCTGTGAAAGGGCAGGACAGCAATAAACAGCGTACGATTCCTGAAAAAAAGACGGCTGTATGGTAAAAACAGCCGTAAAAAGTGACAGATTAGTTTGTATAGGTAAATGTACCATGGTATACTAACTCTGTATGACAATAATCAGGAAAGTACAGAGATAGAGAAGATATGGCACTTAAATACGTGATGATAAATGACATAATTGAAGAACACAATGCAAGAATGCAGAACCTAAGGAAATATTACCCGTTCTTTGTTCTGGCTGAGACCACATTTGCGCAGTATAAGGAAGGGCGATATGTACAGCTGGACATGGGTTATATAACCATGGCGGTTCTGCGTTTTTTTATTCAGGAGAACAGCTTCAATGAGCGTGAGGTGTCATATGACGAATATGAAGAATTTATGGGGCAGCTTCTCGACCGTGATTTCGACGTGGAGATTGCGGAGGAGGATAGGACTGACCTGATAATGTATATATTTGACAAGATCAAGAACGATGGAAGAGCATTTGAATTCACGTTCTATGATCCGGGAAAAAAGCAGCGCAAGACGGGACGAGTGAAGCTGATAGACAGTCATATAGTGGATGGCAAGGTTCTGTATTTCATTACTGCGGATGGAATCGAATTCTATCTGGACACCAAGGAGATCAAGGACGAGAGCAAGATCAACGTGCAGCAGCTTCTTCTGGAAAAGATGATCGTTGGAGAGAACTTCCGCGGCGGTATTGAGGTCGTGCGCAGGATAAATAGTGAAGTGAACAGGCTTATCCGAGAGAAGGATGAGATAGTGAATCTTCTGTCCATCGATGTGTTTAGGGGCGCAGAAGAATATGAGAATTATATGAAGACCGTCGGCAAATGGTTCGCTGACGAGCAGAAGCTGTTTGCCAAGAACAAGGCATTGGTTGACAAGGCGATCACCAAGGCGAGCTACGACAACATGGGCAAGGGAAACATGAAGGCAATGGAGGAGATAAGCCAGCTTGAGCTTGAGCTCAAACGGACGATCATCAAGCACGGAAGTCTGATAAGCAGCACCATGGAGCTTCAGAACATATCGGACAATATTATACACAAGGCAAAGCTTCAGAAGCTGAGACCTGCATTTGACTTTGCAAGGCAGCTTCAGAGCATCATAAAAGATGACAGACCGGATAAGATGCTCACCATACTTGCGCCTCTCTTTGCTCCGAGGATCGTGAAAACATTTAGTATGACATCCATAGATCACATGCTCACGCTGAAGTTCGAGGACAATGCGAAGACAACAAAGGTGAAGAAGGAACAGCTAGATCCGAACTTCCGTTACGAAGATGAACTGCTCGATGAGCAGATAAGTGCCAACTTCACAAAACTGTTCCACGAACTCCTTGACCAGTTGAGCAAATGGGGACACCTGAGTCTCAAGGAATTTAATGGAATCCTGGAGGTGAAGTTTGGCAAGGAGATATATGATAACAAGGATTACTATTCCTTCCTCACACACCTGGCACAGAAGGACAGGTACAGTGTGGATGAGATCCTGAAGAAGCCGGATACCATGCTGGAGGGAATGTTGGTGGATCACATAGAGAGGATAAAAACAGGCAAAGGTATTGCTATTTTGCAGAATCAAACCGATGGTGATATGGGGCATGGCGGTTCCGGACTCTCACGTGAGATGTACGCACCGGAACTCACACTGGATGCCTTCAGAGGCATGACATTTACACTGGAATTCCATCCGAACGAAGAGATACAGATTGGCGAGGACAAGTACGTAACAGGAATCCAGTTTAACAAGACCAGCTGAGAGTAACTGAGCGGAGAAAGTTAAGTGATTTGAAGTAACATAATTAAATTATATATATAATTAGAAGAACAGCTGCCGATTTCAGTGAGTGGAGTGGCTGTATGTGAATTATATATAACTCAGTGAGGGAATACGAGCCCGCTGGTACTTAGGTGGCTGTTTGCAGGCACCTTATGTACCACTGCGCGGCGAAGTTAAGCGGGAGCGACCCGATACGAGTTATATATACATTCATATACAGCCTCATAAAACAAAAAATCAGCAGCGTCACAGGAGAAAAAGATGGAAAGTAAGAATCTGGACAAGGCGATAGAGATATATTCCAAGTTAATATCAGGTGAGGAGATCTGTAAGAAGCATCCCGACAATGGCCCATTGTACGATGAGTTCTACGGCAATGCCGAGGTGTACGATATTGTCATGAATATGATGAAGAAGATGAACCTGTCACTGTACGAGTACAATGACAGCCTGTATATAACAGCCGGTGAGGGCAACCGGGTATTTGGCTATACGAATGACGACATGAAGAAGCTTCTGGGACTTCGTTTGAACAAGGAGCTCTATCTGTGTTACTTCATTATGTATATGACACTTCTCTATTTTTACAAGGATTCATCCAGCTATCAGTTCAGGGAGTATGTGAAGTCAGAGAACATTATAGATGAGACAAGCAAATATCTTGCGGACATAACGAAGAAGCTTGATGTTTTGTCAACTGATGAGGTGGAGCAGGACAGCTTCAAGGCGATAGCGCTTCTGTGGGATGAGCTCCCGGCGGTGACGGGCAATCAGGAGGGCGACAGCGCCAGGGCGTCCAAGGCATCCCGGGCGGGTTATGTGAAGCTGGTGTTCAACTTCATGTCGGCCCAGCGGTTATTTGTGGAGAATGCGGACAGGTACTATCCGACAGACAGGATGAAGGCTTTGTCGGAGAACTATTTTGAGGAATACAGAGGACGGCTGTATCAGCTGCTTGGAGGTGAAGAAGAGGATGCCTAGTATCAACAGGATAAGGGTCAACAATGTAAAATATAACTTTGGTACACAGCAGTACGATGACTTCACCATGAGAATGTATGGCAAGAACACGCTGTATGATCTGGCAAATGGAGGAGGAAAGAGTATTCTCATGCTTCTGCTCCTTCAGAACCTGATACCGAACTGTACTCTGGATGAGAAGCAGCCTGTGGAGAAGCTTTTCCGTGCGGGCGGCGGCAACACAGTCATCCATTCGCTGATCGAGTGGAAGCTTGACGAGGCGGATATAAAGGATGGCTACAGATACATGACCACCGGATTCTGTGCCAGAAAGGCAAAGGATACGGCGGATGCCGGGGAGGTACAGAAGGACACTGCATCCATAGAGTATTTTAATTACTGCATTTTCTACAGGGAATATAACAAGAATGACATAGTGAATCTTCCTTTGTCGGAGGGCAATGAGAGGATTACATTCAATGGTTTAAAGACGTATCTCAAGGATCTCGGACACAGGGATATGAGCCTGGAGGTCAGGGTATTTGACAAGAAGGGCGAGTACCAGAGATTTATAAGCGGCTATGGTCTCCACGAGAGCCACTGGGAGATCATACGTGGAATCAACAAGACAGAGGGGCACGTAAGAACGTATTTTGAGACAAATTACAGGACCACAAGGAAGGTAGTGGAGGATCTGCTCATAGAGGAGATCATAGAGAAGGCATTTGCCACAAAGACAGGACGAAACGGTGAGGAAGACACCATGGCAGAGACTCTCCTCGACATCAAGGACAAGCTGAACGTTCTGGCACAGAGAAAGCGTGACATAGCCAACTATGACCACCAGATAGAATTGATAAATGTGCTCGAGGGCAAGGTGAACTCATGCATAGGTCTCTACGAGGACAACGACAGGATATGTAAGGGCCTGGCCGATGTATATGCCACAGGAAGGGCGTGTACACAGGAGGGCGACACACATATGGAGGAGCTGGCGAAGGCAAAGGCTGACGCCGGGGAGCAGATGGAACAGCAGAACAAGCGTCTGGCAAATATCAGGGTCACCAGGGATTATCTGCGTCTTGAGGACATGAACCGCAAGATGGATGACACTGCCACGCAGATAGAGGACAACGAGAAGAAGCTTGCGGAGCTGAAAAACCAGATCGGCTACAAGGAGAGTGTAAATGACTACCTTGTATACAGGGAGAACAAGCGACAGTACGATGAGAACAGACTGATAGTCGACAATATAAGAAACAACATCGGATCATCCAGTGAGAAGATGGCGGTGTATGCGTACAACAGACGCATCCGCGATGAGAAGAAGCTTGCAGAGCTCATGGCGGCAAGGGAAGAGGCCCGGACCAGCTATGACCATGCACTTGAGGAGGCGGAGTACTGCAGAAAGGTCATGAGGGAGGGCGAGATCGCCCAGGCGGTGGCGGAGAACAATATCGCTGATGCCACAGCCAAGATTGATGAGATAAGTGCCCGCATAAGTGAGCTGGCTGCATCGGTCAACCTGCTCGTAGTGGGTGATGTGAAGGATATGATGAACAAGGCTCAGAAGGAGTCTGACAGGATACTTGCTGAGATGACAGAGCTGGAGATAGCCATAGCAGATGGCAGGACAAAGCTGTACGATGACAGATACAGACTGACGACTGTGCAGGCTGAGTATGATGCGCTGGAGAGAAGCTGCGAGGATGCAAGGCTTGACGCCGAGGCGTACAGGCAGTCGGGAAGCCAGCTCGACAGCATCATGGCAGTTTACTCTGTGGAGAATCCACAGGATATAACAGGTGTTATAAATGACAGAATAAGGGGCACCATAACAGAGACGATCAAGCGCCAGCAGGAGATCGACAGACTGACAAAGCTTGCGAAATGCTATGAGGATGGCAGACCATTTCCGCCGTCGGAGGGTGCTGAGACTGTGATAAACTACATCTCCACCAGACATGGGCTCATGGCCATGCATGGTGCGGATTATCTGTCGGCACTCCCGGGTGATACAAAGGAGGAGCTGCTTCAGGCAAATCCATACCTGCCGTACAGTGTTGTGACAAAGGGATTTGATAGTCTGGAGGACGATATAAATCTCGGTTCGATAGACACCGGCAGCGAATGTGTAATGGTGTACGATATGGATAAGCTTTCAGACTCAGCGATAGTTCCCGCCGAGAACATGATTATCATAGGAAGAGACAGGAAATATTTCATGTCTAAGGACTCCATAGAGGACGCCAGAAAGGCAAATGCTGATAAGATAGCAGGTCTCACGGAGGAGATCAGTCTGATAAATGAGAAGCTTGTGACATATCAGGAGGATCTTGCATTTGTCACAAGGCTTGTGGATGCGAGATATACAGGTGCCGAGGACAGGGAGAGAGAGCTGAACCAGGCACTGCTCGATAAGAAGGATGAGCTTGAGGAGCTTAAGACATCGATCAAGGTTACAGAGACGGAGCTTAAGAATAACACCGAGAGATATGGAGACCTGCAGCAGAGTCAGCAGAAGGAATCTGACAGAAAACAGACATTTGTCATGATAGAGCAGCTGTCGGATCTTGCAAGACCGGAGGAGCAGAGACTTGCCGAGTATAAGCAGAGGAAGTCTGACCTTGTGGCAAAGCTGTCAGGACTTCAGAGCGATGTGCTGAAGTGGTCGACGACGGTTGGAGAGACTGAGGCAAAGCTTGCGGGGCTTACAAGGAATATAGAGGATATCCAGTACAAGTGGACGGAATATTTCGAACCGTATCTGCCGAAGTCTGAGAATGCGGGAGTTGCTGAAAATACAGATGGTGCAGGCGTGGCTGCTGCGGCATGGCAGGACGGAATACCGGAGGAATACAAGGAGACTTTGGACATTTCAGATGAACGGCTTGAACAGGAATTTATGGCTATGCTGGCGGTTTCAAAGGAGCATGCGCCGGATCTTGAGGACAAGAAGAAGCTCATGGATGCGCTGAAGAAGTCAATGGACAGAATACAGAAGACCATAGAGAAGAGAGGCTTTGACATGGCGGTATTTGCCGGGGCAGGAGAGCTCTATCCGACGTCTGAGGACAATCTCAGGGAGATGGACGATGAGTTGGCAAGGCTCACGTTGATAGAGGCGTCGCTGATGCAGCAGCAGAAGGCTGACCAGAAGGCGTATAGCAAGCTTGAGGGAAGCATAGAGTATGCGATAGAGAACATCAACCGCACATACGGCGATGGCAGCTATGTACGTGAGGAGATATCTGCAGCCGATGCCGATACAGCCATAGCCAATGGAGATGCGGTGCTTGCGGATATGAACCGCATATTCAAAGAAGCTGAGAAGGCGTACAGCGATTACTATAAGCAGTATGGTTTCATGGTGGATCTGTACAAGGATGTAAAGAGAATAGTCGATACAAATGACATAGATGTGTCCGGTGGAAATGTACTGGATGAAGACATGGATACCCTCAGACAGTTATTTGAGACAAGTCTCATGAAGTACGACAGGAGCATGAAGGCTCTTGACCGCGCAAAGAATGAAATCATGAGATTCAAGGGACAGACGGCGGATACACTAGTGGAGATGGGTGTATTCGAGATGGCCAATACGATCAGACAGGATATGCAGGTTCCGGATACCTACAGTCAGGCAAAGGAGCTTCTGGCAAATCTTCTTCAGATTATTGAGTTCATCAAGCTGGAGAAGGAGCGCGTCGAGAAGGGCATTGAGGATATGGTTGCCATAAAGGAGAACTTCGAGAATCAGTGTGTACAGAGATGTATGGATGTCAAGACTGAGCTTGAGAAGCTTCCAAAGCTGTCACGCATCACGGTGGGCGATGATGTGATCAAGATGGTCGATCTCACCATACCTTATGTGAAGGATGAATTTGTAAAGCAGAGAATGTCTGATTATATAGATGACATAGTGAAAGGCGCGGATGCCTACGAGGATGAGAGAAAGAGGATCAAGTACATCCGTGACTGCCTCGGACTCAAGAAGCTGTTCGGCGTCATGGTCACAGATATGAACGCCATAAAGCTTAACCTCTACAAGAGGGAGAGAATAAAGGAACAGAGCCGTTATCTCAGATATGAGGAGGCTGTTGGAAGTACAGGACAGTCTCAGGGTATTTACATTCAGTTTTTGGTTGCTGTCATCAACTATATTGCCGGAATGTACAGCCTGGCACCTGAGGAGTCGGTACAGTCCAAGACGATATTTATAGACAACCCATTTGGTGCTGCAAAGGATATATACATATGGGAGCCTATATTTGCCATGCTGGCAGCCAACCATGTGCAGCTCATCGTACCTGCCCGTGGCGCCACACCGGCCATCACAGGACGCTTTGACGTGAACTATATCCTGGGACAGCAGATGGTGGGCGGAAAGCAGCAGACGGTTGTGGTAGACTACACCAGCAAGACAGATCAGGAGGAGCTGGAATATCAGGAGCTTTCCTATGAGCAGGCAACTTTCGACTTTATCTAGGGGGCGCTGCGAAACCCGTAGGCAGAGGTACTAAGGTGCCGCTTGAGGCGCAAGTTTCGCAGCTTGCCTGTGTGATATGACATTAAAAATGTGTGATATAGACGTAAGATGATAACACTTAAAAATCTATAAGGGAGAATGTATTATAATGACTTGGAACAGGAAACAGCTTAGAAAGGGAGCATGGAACACGGTATTTAAGCGTGGACTTTTGGCCTGGATGGCCATGGTCGCTGTGTGTTTTGTATTCTCTTATCTTGGGGTAGATGATTCTTCACAGACAAAGTTCGTGAAAGGTATAGATCAGGTGCTCGGGCAGGAGACTGAGCATGAGGCGGACAATGTTACCATACTCAAGGAATATGTAAAGAATCTGCCAATGATTGATCATATGTCGGAGCAAAAAGCAGAGACAGTTGCCCGGATGATAGATTCGGTGACGGTGAAACAGACCTGGATCATCAAGCTTTTAGGTGCCAACACGGCATACGTGAAGAGAAATCCCGGCGAGGTCATAGTGATGCTTCTTATATCAGCACTTATCATGGCTATAGTTCATTTCTTTATACAGAGTGCTGCGATAGTTGGCAAATGCCGTTATGCCATGGAGTGCAGATACAGTGATAAGGTGTCAATCAACCGAATGTTTGCACCTTTCCATAGGCACTATGTGCTAAGACTTATGTGGGTCATGTTCTGTTATAATGTTGTTATGACGCTCTGGTGGCTCACGATAGTCGGTGGTGTGTACAAGTATTACCAGTATAGGATGGTTCCATATCTCCTGGCGGAAAATCCAATGCTCAAGTGGAGAGATGCGAAGAACATGTCAAGGGAGATGACCAGAGGCTATAAGTGGAAGATGTTCCTGACGGATCTGTCATGCATCCATGTGTGGATAATCAAGGCTATACCGGTGGCAGGACTTCTGGTAGCATTGCCATTCCAGATGGAGCTTGATGCGGAGATGTACTTCTGGTTCAGACAGAATATAGGTGTGGAAAATTTTGTTGAGGAAGCATTCAATGCTGCACCGTATAACAAAAAGGCTATCGAGGCTGCTTATCAGTCGGCAGGAGACGCGGGAGTTGCTGAGGTGTGGACCAAACCGACCTATATTCTCCAGGATGTCGCGGTCGAGGTTCCTGAGGGAATGAAGGTGAAGAGTGAGTACAGTCTCAGAGACTTCATTTTCTTCTTCTTTGTGTTCTGTTTTATAGGATGGCTTTGGGAGGTCTTGCTCTATATAGTTATGGATCATGTTCTCGTAAACCGTGGAACCATGTATGGACCGTGGCTGCCTGTGTACGGAGTCGGCGGCGTTGCTATCATATTCCTGCTTGACCGTTTCAAGGCAGATAAGGTGAAACTGTTTGCCATGGCAGATCGGAAGAGCGTCGTGTAGGGAAAGAGTGTAGATCTCGGTGGTCGCCGTATCATTAAAAAAAAAAAAAA
>ENA-UPWU01000614-UPWU01000614.1-human-gut-metagenome-genome-assembly--contig:-NODE-614-length-16078-cov-7.068496_pt1 | contig 16078 bp, 14 predicted proteins | sample MGYA00250058_ERZ773392 | MGnify/ENA primary metagenome ERZ773392 (study PRJEB29103, sample SAMN06112084) | human gut metagenome | biome: human gut; feature: ankylosing spondylitis patient; material... | reverse complement strand
GCACCTTTATCCATGACGTGGAGCCGTATGGCTGTCTCGTGTACCGCTGCCGCATCGTGGACCGCTGATGGAAACCTGTATGCACTGCGGTGCGCCGCTGACCTATACCGACATCGGAGCCTACAAAAAATTTGTCAACCGCGGAAGTACCAGCTATCTGTGCATTCCCTGTCTGGCTGTGAAGCTGGATATTCCCGAAGAAATGATTCATATGAAGATAAAAGATTTCATTGCACAGGGCTGTACGCTATTCGTCAACGAAGAATAAACTCTTCCAGCTTGCCCTGACTTATGGCATACTCATAGAGCTGCTTATTGGCACTGTCATAGACTCCGAATTGCTTCCTTGGACTGACAACCATCCGGCAACGGTCTATGGCAGCTTTTGCCTGTGCCATCAGTTCTTCTGATACCGGATAAAAGGCCGGCGAGATCAATACCTCTGCGGCAAGCGTCCTGGCTGTTGGATAATCCATGTCATTATCATATAGGATTCCCGTTATAAAAGGCATTCCTTTGCGTTGCAGGGCATGATACAGATTCCTTGTATTACCTCCACCGCCAATTACAAACGTCTGCGACTGTCCACTTGGTGCTTCCAGCTCCACCATTCCCGTTCCTTCTTCATAAGAACCTTTCTGTATGTCGAACAATTCACTGATATAGCCATTGGTAAATACTTCATCAGGAGTACCATATCGTTGCACACAATCCTCTTTTATACACATCACCTTATCAGAAATGCGCTGCGCAAGATCCAGTTCATGTAATGACATAATTACAGTAAGCTTCCTGGTTCTGGTCAGTTTCTGCAAAGTAGTCAGAAATTCCAGCTTGTACTTCACATCCAGATAAGAAGTCGGTTCGTCCAATAACAGAATCTGCGGCTCCTGGCAAATTGCCCTTGCCAGTAAGATGCGTTGTCTCTGTCCATCACTGATCCGTGTAAAATCCTGTTCTGCAAGCTCTGTGACCTGCACCAGCTCCATGGCATCCTCTACTGCTTTCCAGTCCTCCTTTGACAGAATCCCCAGCCTACCCGTATAAGGGTAACGTCCTGCTGCCACCACATCCTTACACGTCATGAGCTCTGTCTTTAAACGGTCTGTGAACACGACTGCCATCTTCTGCGATCTGGTATGTCCATCCATCTTCTGCAAAGAGACACCTTCCAGACTTGCCTCCCCCTCAACAGGAATCAGCTGTCCTGCGATGCTTTTCAGTATCGTAGACTTACCCGCACCATTAGGTCCTATCAATGTCAGAATCTCGCCCTGTTCCAGTGCAATTTCCACATTTCGTATCAGTGGCACACCACCATATCCTACTGTCATATGTTTCGTCTGAAAATAATACTGCTTCTCCATCACGCCTGCTCTCCCTTATGCCTTTTTAACATAATCAGAATCACCACAGGGGCGCCAAAAACTGCCGTCACTGTACTGATGCTAAGCTCCGTAGGGGCAAACAGCGTCCTTGCCAGCAGATCACAGAACAGACAAAAGACACTGCCTCCCAAAAAACACGCCGGGATCATAATAATAGGCTTAGCTGTTCCAAACAGATTTTTGACCAGATGTGGTACTGCAATCCCTACAAAAGATACCGGTCCCGCATATGCGGTGATACAGGCTGCAAGCAAGCTGGAAAGTACAACAAGTATCGCCCGAAATCTTTTGATATTGACGCCCATACTCTGTGCATAAGATTCTCCCAGCTGATAAGCACCGATAGGCTTCGCCAGGCAGAAAATAATTACAGTGATTACAAATACCAGAACTGACATAACTGTCACATTATTCCAAGTCATGCCAGAGAAGCTGCCTTTTGACCAGTTATGCAGATTCACAATATCTGCATCATCTGCAAAAGTCACAACAAAATCCGTAACTGCCGTACAGATATAACCTATCATTACACCACCGATGATAAGTGATGACATATTACCAATGCGGTTAGAAATCAGCAGCACAAAGCCCATGGACAGACACGCCCCTATAAATGCCGCCAGAATCAGTGTCACCGAGCTGACAGTAAAAGCATGTCCAAGACAGAAGACCATGACCAGCGCTACCACCAGCTTGGCACCTGATGAAATACCAAGCACAAAAGGTCCTGCTATCGGATTATGGAAAAATGTCTGAAGCAGATACCCTGCCAGCGCCAATGCCCCACCAAGGATTGCTGCTGCCAGCGCCCTTGGAAGACGTATCTCCCATACAATACGTGATGCAGTCTGCGCCGTCTTCTCTCCAAACAGAACTTCAGTTACTTCCTTTACAGAAATATTCACACTGCCGGCACAGATATTCCATGCCAGCAGCACAGCCATCAATATGATCAAACCAAGAAATGCCATACTATATCGAATCTTCCTGCCTGCCTTCATCTTTTCACCTTTCTGAATAAGTACCTAAATATATGTGTAATACCCTGCGGACCGTTTAAAATCATTCGTTCAATTTAAAGAGATATCTGGTATCCGTATTTTGTGACACATCTGTCACAAACGCAGTGTGCATGTCTGCAATCATGGAACCAATTGCCATGGATTCCTGATACATATTCTGTGTCGTACACCACACATTGCCACTTTGTACCGCCTTAAAATCTGCCAGAAGCTGATTCCTAGCCACCAGCTCATCAATAGAAGTAATCTGTCCATCAATGGTACTGTTATAGATCAGACAGTCCACATCTTTTGCCGATGCATAGAATTCTTCCATCTGCATAGTCACCGATGAACTCTTACTCTGTGTGTCTCCCAGCTTATCAAAGATATACTTACCTCCTGCAAGCTCAATCATCTTAGGTACATAGTCATTCGTCTTACGGACATTCACTGCGCCATTGGAGGTCAGATAAAAGAAAGCAACTGTAGGCGCCGTCTGTTCCTCGCCATTCTGCTCCTCATCTGCTAAAACCTGCTCCAACTCTGCAGCCTGTTCCCTGAAAGCAGCATTCGCCTGTTCTTCCTGTCCGGTCAGCACGCCATATAATTTCACCCATTCGCATCGTCCCAGCGGATGTTCCTCATAACTTGCCCTGTCTACCATAACAGGAATACCAAAATTCTCCAGCTTCTCCTTAACTTCAGGAGTATGCATAATCATCATATTTTCAATAACAAAATCACATCCACCAGAAAGAATCAGTTCATAATCAGGCGCATTATATTTACCTGCATATATAATATCGCCCTGTTCCATCAGCTGTGGAATCTCTGGCAGATACCATCCATCCTGCTCTGTTCCCGTAAATCCTATCCTGTCCAGTGCATCAATAGAACGAAACATATCCATAGCCGCCGATGCCACCAGATAAATATTATCTATTGGCTGCTGCACTGTCTTAATATCCTCATCCAGATCTTCCGGTATCTCTTTATCCTCCGGCACAATCAAAAAACGGCTGCCATCTGATATCGTAATCAAATCATAGCCGTCACTATAATAATCTACCGCATACTCCGTAGCATACTCCAAATCCATCCTGCCTTCATAAGCCAGTCCGGCACTGATCTCCTCGTCCACCTGAATCTGCTTCGCCTCCGCAGAATCCCCTCCTGAACTCTTCGTACACCCAACCAACTCTAACATCATAACTACAATTAATACTATGGAAATTCTCTTCTTCACTCTCTCCACCTCTCCTATAATCACTATACCCTTTTCAACTACTATGTACTTAGGTAATTATAAAACATATATCTTAAATTGGATGAATTGCGCTGCTCCAAAACTTATCTCTTCTTCGCAGCCGATAAGCTAAACACTGCTGCGGTCAGTACCACAATTCCAATCAGTAGCATAAACATAGGATCAAAGCCACTCGAACTGGTCTTCTCTGCTGCAGCTGTCTCTGAATGAAAAGTCAGTGTATAAGTAATTTCATGTGGTGTAGACATTGCTGTAGTATCAGCAATCACAGTCATTGGCTCGTCCATGCACAATACAGGGATCAGGAAGGTTGAATTACCCACACCCTCTTCTCCATTGACAGGAAGATATTTCTCACCATTTACGATCATATAGTCATAGTTAGAGCTGCTCCAGATGATCGTTGCTGTTGCTTTCTTAGATACTACATTCATCTCTGCCGGAGTTGTAATAGAAGCCCTGCCGCTTCCGCCTTCCAGATCTACACTGATCGTATAATTGCCATCTGCCAGCTCCACATCCTGCTGCTCCACAACAGGAATCTCATCCTCTGCTGCCCAGGCTACCATATTCAGCTGTAATACACCCAGCATAACTGCCATCATAATTGCACATTTTCTTATCTTTTTCATAACTCTCCTCATTTCCATGCACATCTACTGTGCAAATTATTATCACACTGTTATTCCCCCCAGAACTCAATACTATCCTGTGTTCTGATCTTCTAAAATATTATACTCATATCGTTTCCTTTTCGCAATAAATTTACACGCGAATTTATCAGCGCATAAACATACTCAATAAAAAAGGTCTTACCCGGCTAATTTTCATTAGACAGGTAGGACCTTTCCAGTCTCAATTATTACTCAATATCTACATGGTCGAGATGCCAGATATCATCTACATATTCCTGAATGGTTCTGTCGGATGTAAACTTACCAACATGTGCTGTATTGAGCAGTGCGCTCTTTGCCCAGCCCTGTGTATTACGGTAAGCCTTTTCCACCTTCTTCTGTGCTTCTGCATAAGAGCGGAAATCCTTCAGAATGAAATAGCGGTCTGCCTTATCTGTACTCTGGGTATTCAGCAGTGAGTTGTACAATGTTCTGAATAATTCTCTGTCTCCCTTGGAGTAGGTGCCATCTACCAACTGGTCTACTACCTTGCGGATATCCTGGTCAGAATTGTAGATATCCATAGGATTATAGCCACCATTGTTCTCATAACGAATGACTTCATCAGAGCTAAGACCGAAGATAAATGCATTCTCTGCTCCTACTTCTTCTACGATTTCTACGTTTGCACCATCCATTGTACCAAGTGTCAGTGCACCATTTAACATGAACTTCATGTTACCTGTACCGCTGGCTTCCTTGCTGGCTGTAGAAATCTGTTCAGATACATCTGCTGCCGCAAAGATGATCTCTGCGTTGGATACACGATAGTTCTCGATAAATACAACCTTAATCTTCCCCTTAATGGAAGCATCGTTGTTGATCACATCCGCCACGGAATTAATCAGCTTGATTGTCAGCTTTGCATTCATATAGCCTGCTGCTGCCTTGGCACCAAAAATAAATGTTCTTGGATAGAAATCCATGTTTGGATTCGCCTTTAACTGGTTGTATAAATACATAACATGCAGAATATTCAGTAACTGACGCTTATATTCATGCAGTCTCTTAACCTGTACGTCAAAGATGGAATTCGGATCTACATCAATGCCGTTGTGTAACTTGATGTACTTAGCCAGACGAACCTTGTTCTGGTATTTGATATTCATGAACTCCTTGAGAGCCTTAGGATCATCTGCATATTTTGCAATGCCTGCGATCTGTGGAAGGTCTGTGATCCATCCATCTCCTACCTTGGAAGTTACCCAATCTGACAATAATGGATTTGCATGGAGAAGGAATCTTCTTTGTGTAATACCGTTTGTCTTATTATTGAATTTCCATGGATACATTTCATAGAAATCCTTCAGCTCCTGATTCTTCAGAATCTCTGTATGCAGCTTGGCTACACCATTGACAGAATAACCTGCAACAATTGCCAGATGCGCCATCTTAACCTGACCGTCTGCAATAATTGCCATCTTGGCAATCTTATTTATATCAGAAGGATACTTGTTTGCCACTTCGATGACAAATCTTCTGTTGATTTCTTCAATGATCTGATAAATACGTGGTAAAAGCTTGGAGAACAGGTCAATTGGCCATTTTTCAAGAGCTTCTGCCATAATGGTATGATTGGTATAAGCACAGGTCTTTGTTGTGATCTCCCATGCTTCATCCCATTCAAGGTGGTAATCATCCAACAGAATACGCATCAATTCTGCTACTGCAACAGTAGGATGTGTATCGTTTAACTGGAATGTAACCTTCTCGTAGAACTTATGGATATCATCATGTTTGGACATATATTTCTCTACTGCTGTCTGTACAGATGCAGAGATAAAGAAATACTGCTGTTTCAGACGAAGCTCCTTACCTGCATAATGATTGTCATTCGGGTAAAGGACTTCTACAATATTCTTAGCCAGATTGTTCTGCTCTACAGCCTTCTGATAATCGCCCTTATCAAAGGAATCCAGACTGAAGCAGTCCATAGGCTGTGCATCCCATATTCTCAATGTATTGACTACATCATTTCCATAGCCGACGATAGGCAGATCGTAAGGAACAGCCTTAACTGACTGATAATCCTCCTGATAGAAATAAAGTCTGCCATTCTCTTCTCTTGTGCATACATGTCCGCCAAACTTGATAATCTTGGTGTATTCAGGTCTTCTCAGTTCAAATGGGTTGCCATCACGAAGCCAGTCATCCGGTGCTTCGATCTGATAACCGTCACGAATCTCCTGCTTGAACATACCATAATGATAACGGATACCACAGCCATATGCTGCATAGCCAAGTGTTGCCAGAGAGTCAAGGAAGCAGGCTGCCAGTCTGCCAAGCCCTCCGTTGCCAAGCGCTGCATCCGGCTCCTGATCTTCAATTACATTGATATCCAGTCCCAGCTCTTCAAGAGCTTCTGAAAATTCCTTATATGCCATAAGATTGATCATATTATTGCCAAGCGCACGTCCCATCAGGAACTCCATGGACATATAATATACAATCTTTGGATCTTTCTTCTCATAATTTTCCTGAGTCTTAATCCAGTTATCCACGATCATATCCTTGACAGCATAAGATACTGCCTGGAATATCTGCTGGTCTGTGGCTTCCTCTAATGTCTTTCTGTATAGGGTCTTTACATTATATAATACACTTCTTTTAAATAACTCCTTATCAATGACCGGTTTCTTGGGCATGATATTACCTCCTGTTTAATACACTGTCAGTTTGTATTGTCTGTAAAATCTACGTATTATTCTACTATTATACACTTCTGTCTGCTATTTTTAAATAATTATTTGCTACAAAAAAGAATTTTTATCCTCTTCTTTATCATATAAATTCCCTAAAATATTTCAGTTCTATACTTCCTGCATGGAAATTTGAGTATTTTTACAATTGTCCAACTGTTGCACCGGGTTGCTCTCCACATTGTATGGAGCTTCATAGTGTACACGGCCAGTTACAACCAGATTCTCTGCATATCTGCCATACACTGCAGGTATTGTATGTTCATACACATTCTTTTCCGAAGGCTGCTCATCAAAATATCCGCTTGGCTGTGTACCCTGATGGCACATGGTAATATTCAGGTCGGTCAGCTGCACATTCTCTATTACCGCATCTTTTTCTCCTGCGGCAAAGATACTGGATTCTGCTTTCATATAAATATGGTCAAATGTAATATTGCGGATTTTGCCGGGATTATGATGTTCTCCATTACGATAGGTCGCATTCAGGAAAATAGGTTCTCCATTGCCCCACCACATTCTGGTTCTATACTCTCCGATACCGTCTGCATATTTCAGGACATTTCCTGTCACATGATGAATATGGACGTCCTCTATGGTCGCTCCATCCCTCACCCAGATGCCTACACCTCTGGAACAGTCCTTTATCACACAATCACTCAGTATTACATTTCTGATATCGCCGTGTGTCTCTGTTCCAATCTTGAGTGCGGAGTCATGGGAATACAGAATACAGTTGCTGATGACGATATTCTCACTTGCTCCATACCGCTGTGTCATGGGCTTCGTTGTCTTGATTACAATGGCATCATCCCCTGTCTTTACCAGACATCCCGTAATCAGAACATCCTTGCAGCAGTCAGGATCAATACCGTCATTGTTTGCCCCTCTGACATCGTTAAGTATCTTAATATCCTGCACTCTCACATGATGACAGCCAGCCATATGCAACGTCCAGAATGCCGCATCCTGAATCGTAATGTCCCGGACTGTCAGATTGGTGACATCCTCCAGAAATGTCGTTCTTGGTCTGAATGCTGTCACACTAAGAGGACACTCATGTGCACCTCCATCCACATCATCATCTATGAATACCTTATCACCCTGCCCGTAGATAACGCCCTCACCGGATATGGTGATATTTTCCTCATGGCATGCAAAAAGGAAACAGCCGCCATCCCAGCCGGTACATGCATTGTCATCCTCAAAGAGCTTGGCAAAATCCATAATATCCTCCTGGTTCAAACTGCTGATCAGGACTGCCCCCTTCTCCAGATGGAAGTCTATGTTGCTCTTTAAAACAAGGGTTCCACTCAGATATTTACCCTGTGGAATCACCACACGCCCACCCTCTGCGGATGCCTCATCTATTGCCTGCTGAATCGCAGCAGCATTATTTGTTACCCCATCGGCTATTGCGCCGTAATCCAATATATTATACTGTTTCATCACTATCCTCCACTCCCATGGAAAAAACCTCCGGCAGAAGCAGGAAGTTGTCTTTTCCTGATAAAGTATGGTCAAAATGGCTCTCCGGATCTGCAGCCAGCCAATCCTTGATCACTTTAGACTCTTCTGTGGATTCTTTCTTAATATGTGTAAATTCCTTTGGTTCCTCAAAATAAGAAAATAAAATATTTTCATGAAGCGCAATGAACTGATATCTGTCACCTTCTAACAGTCCCTCATCTACCAGCGCCTTATGATAATAGGTATAGGAGAAAAGCTTATCCTCTAATAAATAAGCAATTCTGCCTCTTCTCGTCTTATGCCCTTTCCTTGCCCAATATGCCTCATCTGTTGGAATATCATGATAAAAAATCTCATACATCCTGGTCCAGTATTCGGGTCCATCCTTCTGAGGCCATGGCAAAAGCAGCTTTGATAACTCTGGAAAAAGCGCAGCCGGTTCCAAATCCTTCTCCAATGCCTCCATGTACAAAAAGAGCATATTTTCATGCTGATACATGGCTACAGTCAAACAGCGATGCTCTGTAACCGCCTCACTTACCTTCTCTTTATCCCGGGCAATTGCTGACTTTATAGCTGCTTCCATGTCTTCCTCTAAGCCAGCCTTATCCAGACAGGCTCTGTAGTTTCTTCGTATGATCATAACTTATCACCCCTCTTTGTCATCCGATATCTTTGTCTCTATCAGTTTTTCTAATTTACTTTTACTTCTCCTGCCAGTACCTTCTTATAATCTTCATAGTTCTTGGCAAGTAATGCCGGTGTATCCAGTCCATAAGGACATTTGCTCTTACACTGGTTACAATGCAGGCAATTCTCAATCTTCTTCATCTTCTCCTGTACTTCTTCTGTAAGCTGCAGCTCTGATGGAGAACGGCGAAGCAGCAGTGACATACGGGCACAGTTATTGATTTCAATTCCTACAGGACATGGCATACAGTAACCGCAGCCACGGCAGAAGTCACCACTTAACTGCTCTCTGTCATGGTCAATGACTGCCTGTAACTCTTCATTCATGACAGGTGGATTGTCAATATAGGAGATAAACTCATCCAGTTCAGATTCTTTCTGTACACCCCAGATTGGCAGTACGTTGTCATACTGTGCTTCAAAAGCATACGCAGCCGCTGAATTGGTAATCAGTCCTCCAGACAAAGCTTTCATTGCAATAAAGCCCATATTCGCCTTCTTACATGCCTCGACCAGTTCTATGTCCTTATCCGTTGCCAGATAGCAGAATGGGAACTGTAAAGTCTCATAAAGTCCCGATTCTATTGCTTCTCTGGCTACTGCAAGACGATGATTCGTAATGCCGATATGACGAATCTTGCCCTGTGCTTCCTAATGTAACTGTCTCCATAGCTCTACCGTACCTTTCTCTTTTATCCGATTAATCTATAATAGCTGCTTGGTTTTCTGGAATAATCGTAGCACTTCTCATCCAGCTTCTCCACACGCCCTGTATCAATGAATTTCTTTTTAAAAGACCGTCTGAAATTCGCCACGTCAAGCTCTGTTCCTGTTACCACCTCATGAATGATCTGCAGCTCATAAATGGAGAACTTCTCCTTATTTCGCAGTAATTCCAGTGCAAGATCCGTATAAGTCACCTTACTCTGTAAGCGTTCCAGACCTTTTGCAATGATATCCTTATGGTCAAAAGCAAGGTCAGCCTCCGTCAGTGTCAGATTTCTGCCTATCGCATGCAGAATCACTCCCTGGGCAGTCCTTTCTATCTCAAACATACAGGCATCCTGGGCATCATCCCCCGGTGTGTATTGCAATGTGTCAGCCGGAACCAGTGCCATATATGCCACGGAAATGACCCGTGTTCTTTTATCCCGGTGTACATCGCCAAATGTATACAATTGCTCCAGATATATATGATCCAGACTGGTCTCTTCTTTCAATTCCCTGGCTGCTGCATCCTCCAGTGACTCATCCATCTCCACGAATCCACCAGGTATTGCCCATTTGCCCCGCTCGGGATGCCCGCCTCTCTTAATCAGAATCATAGCAAGACGCTGATTCCTTGTTATTGTAAAAATCAGCATATCCACAGTAACAGAAGGGCGCTCATAATCAGATGGCTTATACTGCGCCAGATATTCTTCTTCCGTCATGGATTCCATATCTTTCAGATTACACTGTGTCATTCTCTTCCTGCCTTTCTGTTTCATTACATATCTACTTAGAGCCACACATATTGTATGGCTCTAAACATTTTATAACTATTCAGGCTCTCGAATCATTAAGCAGGCTCATCTTCATATCATAGTAATCAGGTGTCATGTCCATATAATGTTTATGTGGATTGACAAAACGCTGCTCTTCTTCCCATATTTCCTCATCCAGCTGCTTCTTGACATAAGCACGGATTTCATTAAGTGTCGGGAGCTTATATACTAATTTACCATTTTCAAATATCTTTTCCTGTAAAGGCCTCACTGTACAATGTGTGAATTTCAGATTTCTCCATGGCATATCCGGGTCTACGAAACGGAACTCCTGTGACATGTCTATGGTTTCATCTGCCTTGGCAATCAGATCCGCCTTGGCTTTACCATTCTGATCGTATACACGGTATACTTTCTTCAGACCGGGATTGGTAATCTTCTCAACAGAACCGGATACCTTGATTCGGGGAGCAAATCCACCATTTTCCTCTACAGCTGCAATCTTATACACAGCACCAAGCAGAGATATACTATCCTCAGAATAATCACTGGAAGCACCTGTGATCAGACGCTCGCCTACACCATAACCATCGATTCTTGCCTTTTGCATATTCAGTGAAGAAATCGTATGCTCATCCAGACTGTTGGACACAATGATCTTACAATCTGTCAGCCCTGCATCGTCCAGCATCTTTCTGACCTTGATAGACTGATATGCAAGGTCTCCGCTGTCAATACGGATACCCTTGAGACGTTTGCCCATGGGTTCCAGGACTTCCCTTGCCACACGGATTGCATTTGGTATACCTGACTTAATCGTATCATAAGTATCTACCAGTAATACGGTATTGTCAGGATAATTCTCTGCATAATGCTTGAATGCCTCGTATTCGTCTTTGTAATACATAACCCAGCTGTGAGCCATGGTTCCGCTGACAGGAATGCCAAACATCTGACCGGCAAGAACAGTAGCTGTGCCTGCTGCACCACCAATATAGGAAGCTCTGGCCCCATATACTGCTGCATCCATGTTATGCGCACGTCTGGCTCCGAAGTCTGACACTGCTTTACCCTCTGCTGCTTTTACAATTCTGGCTGTCTTCGTTGCTACCAGTGACTGGTGATTCACCTGTGCAAGGATAGCAGTCTCTACGATCTGTGCATCAATCAACGGTGCGACTACAGTCAGAATAGGCTCGTTTGGATACATAATCGTTCCTTCCGGAAAAGCATATACATCACCGGTAAACTTAAAGTCCTGCAGATACTGCAGAAAATCCTCCGTAAATGTATTTAAAGAACGCAGATACTCCACATCCTCCTGTGAAAAATGCAGATCTTCAATGTACTCCACAATCTGTTCCAGACCGGCAAAAATAGCAAAGCCGCCTCTGTCCGGGTTCTTTCTGTAAAAGACATCAAATGCCACTCTGGCTGTCTTATCTCCGTCGTTAAAATATCCATTTGCCATGGTAAGCTCATACAGATCCATTACCATTGTCAGATTTCGTTTACTTGACTGCTTCATAACTTGTCCTCTTTTCTCATTTATATCACATATATCACATGCTCTGCATTGGTTGCTTTTCTGTATAATAGTCTTTCTGACCATTGTTGTCAAGTGCTTTTGTATAAAAAAATCCAGAGCCAATCAGCCGGCTCTGGACAATTCTCATATTTACATTACTTTTTTCAGATAAGAAGATGAGGCATACAGCTCTACACCATTGAGCAATACCTTGGACCAGCCATTATTTCCAACGCCGGTTCGAAAGATCATGTCTCCACTGTGAATCGTTACAACAATTGTATCATTGCTTGCTGTACTTGGTACAGTTCTCAGATTCAGATTCTCGCTGCTTGGTGTAACTACCTCATATACTTCTGTATACTGCACATTTGCTGCTGCACTTGCATCCACCTGGACTGCACCGGAGGCATCCTTTGCAGCTGCCACTTCTGTATAGGCAAAATATGCAATATTCATGTCTACCAGACCGCTCACACCTGCAATCGCAGCCTTGGCTGTGTACTGCCACATGGAATGGATTCCTGTATAGGTACATGCCGGAGTCTGTGGGAAAGGCAGCTCAGGATACCAGGATACCCATACCTTATACTTACTTGCCAGCACATCCATGTTCCAGTCCCTGCTTCCTTCCATCTCATTTTTGGAAGCATAGAACATAGGTGTATAACCTCTCTGTGCAATCACATCCAGAAATCCTACAGCCAGTGCTGTCCTGACATCCTTACCCAATGCATACTGTCTACTTGTGCTGTTGCGGAAGCCCTCACAGTCATAAGCCACCGGATAAGTGATCTGATATTTATCCAGGATATTGGCTGTGAATTCTGCTTCTTCTACTGCTTCCTGTGCATTTACAGCGGAAGAGAAGAAATAAGCACCTACCTTGATTCCTGCCTTAGTCGCTTCCTGTAAATTGTATCTCGCATATGGATCTTCATTTAATACGCCGGTATTCTGTGTACGGTATCCCACACGGATCATGGCAAACTGTACCCCGGAAGCCGCTACCTGTGCCCAGTCAATCTGCCCCTGATAACGTGATACATCGATGCCAAGACTTGGCTGGACAACCTCTGCTGCCTGTACCTTGACCGGCTGACACAATGCTGCCAGTGTAATCATTGCAGCCATGCACAATGCCTGTACTTTTACGAACCATTTGTGTTTCCTATTCATTCGTTTACCTCTCATTTCTCTTTTACTTATGCTGTTTCTTTTTTGTCAGCTTTTTATTATACGCCTTAATCTGCATTTGGTAAAGGTTTAATGCCTTTTCCTGCTTTCAAAATAAATGAATCGGTCTATTGAATCCAGTATATCTGCAAATTCTTCCCTTGGTGCCAGTTCAACATATCGTGTGAGTAATTCATTCTCCTGTTCCCTATATCTTCCGTAATAAATATCATACAGATTGTGTCCCCGCATATAGATCCTGATTTCTTCCATATGCTCCTTCACATCTTCAACGGTTTCAATATTCCTGCCTATCACCGCCTGTAAATGTTTGCCACTTTTGATCTTATACAGATATTCCTTCCATTTCTCCAGGAATATTTCATAAAAAGCTTCCACACTTGGAATCACTCCCAATTGATACATAATTTCAGGATTCAGGAAATAATTCTCAAAAGAATAATAATGCAGGATCAATACATTCTTTGGCGTAACTCTCGGTAATCTGTCTGCATCTCTTGCTCCCTGTTCCTCATAATAACGACACAGCTGTCGTTTTAGCTGGTCAGGGTCTTTTCCATCACCATCACGGATCATCAGGAACTGATCCTTAATATAGATCTGATTCATATATTTCAGGTTGGCATAGGTCTTGATATTCGTACAGCTGTTGGTCGTAATGATCGCCACTCTCGACAGTCTGCCATTTTCATCATACATTTCCGAATAGAAGCGGCGAAGCAACAAAGGAAGCCTGCTCTTGTCCTGCTTGCCTTCTACGATAAATACAAAATTCACATTCATCAGGTCATTTGCTGTATATCCAAGATTATCTAAAATGACACTTATGTCAGTTTTGCTTCTTGCTTCCGGATATCCATTTTCATCCAGTACCATCTGGCGAATCTGTCTGGTGTTAAAATTAGGCAATAGATTAGGAGAGTGCGTAGAGAAGATAACCTGATGTTTCTTGGACAGCCGGTACAGGATATCTCCTGATGTCTTTTGCAGCGTCGGATGCAGGAAAATCTCAGGGTCTTCGATCATGATGATGCTGGGACTTCGTGACTCATCTTCTGTATATGTTTCTAACAAGGATAACATATAGATGCTCCGCATTCCCTTTCCCATCCGCTCAACAGGCCGCGTAATCTGCCCTGACGGCTGGTATAGCTCCGTAGTTACCGTCAGCATGCCATCCGTGTTGCGGTTCATGGAATAGAGTATCTGGTCCTGCCCGCCGTTCCTCCTGAAATGCTCGTTCACCTTAGTGGCAAATTCATCCAGATTCAGGCGGTACAGCTTGTAATCCAGCAATCGCATCGTCTCAAAAGCCGTCAATTCCTGCGGCGTCTTCCGGTTCAGCAGACCAATACAGGAGAAACAGTGGTTGCACTTCTTTGCCTGATTAAACAGACAGCAGTTATCACGTATTTTCTTTAATTGCTCATCCTCCTGCAAGAGAAGCATATCCTTCTGGAACTGTCCAAGGTTTCTCTCCGCATCCACATAATATATCTTTGGAAAAATCTCCCTGATATAGCGATTGTTCTTGTGGAATCCGTCATCATAACGCACCTTGCCATCCCTGTTCGCTATGAAGGTAAAGATAAGTGAGCCATCCTTATAAGAAGGCAGCTTCCTGCAAAAGTCATCCATCCACGCATCCATTCTTCGATATCTGCTGATTTTGCCATTTCTCTGCATCTGTGCAAAATCATCTTCCTCATAGGCAATCTCTACCTCGATTTCGATATTGGAGCCTGACTCATCGAAATCCTCCTGCTGTATCTGGTAGCCGCCTCCCACAGCACGGATTGCATCCAATACTGTCGTTTTCCCCGTATTATTCTGCCCCACCAGAATCAATGCGTTTTCGATATCCTCCAATACGACTTTCCTGATTGATTTAAAATGGCTGATTCCCAATCTGACGATTCTCATGATGCCCTCACCTCCTGCTGACATACTCTTCTTTTATTCTAGCAGTGCCTATTTTAAACTGCAATAAAAATACAAAATGGAGTTTAAAATTGTCTGTTTATATGGTATAATACTTGTAATTATAAGTTTATTTATTCGACATTAAACATGAAAGGGGTACTTATATATGTTTCAATTTACAGATGACTGCCTGATAGGCATTAATTCATTAGATGATGACCATCGTTACCTGTTTGAACTGATCAATCGTGTGCTGGAGCTTCTCAAAGAAGAACCGACTGCGGAACGCCAGACACAGGTAAATGCCATCCTTGACAAACTGACCGCCTATGCGGATCATCATTTCATCAAAGAAGAAGAATATATGGAGCAGATCCGTGACCCGGAGCTTCTCAAACAACGTGCACAGCATGAGTTCTTCCGTCAGAAATTAACCGAAATACAACGTTCCGCCCAGATTGCAGGTTCCGGTCAGACGCAGACCCTTACGGAGCTTATGAATTTCCTTGCCAAATGGCTCTACGGCCATATCCTTAGCAGCGATATCATGATTGGTAAGCTGCCCGCTGCCGATGACTGGATGCTCCGCGACAATCCATGTGAATTTACAGATGAATTCCGTACCGGAATTGATTTCATTGACAACGAACACCAGGAGCTGTTCCGTATTATCGCGTGGGAAAAGCGCTTGCTTCCCATCAGCCCGTAGGATTCGTAGGTTATGCAGTTATACTCCCGGAGCATTCTGGTT
>ENA-UPWU01000603-UPWU01000603.1-human-gut-metagenome-genome-assembly--contig:-NODE-603-length-16315-cov-7.143491_pt1 | contig 16315 bp, 15 predicted proteins | sample MGYA00250058_ERZ773392 | MGnify/ENA primary metagenome ERZ773392 (study PRJEB29103, sample SAMN06112084) | human gut metagenome | biome: human gut; feature: ankylosing spondylitis patient; material... | reverse complement strand
CGTCAAAGTGGGCTTCATCGGTTGTTTTATTTACCATTAACTCTCCGGTCAGTGTCGATTCGTTGACTTGCAAAGAAGTCGGCACGCTACCAGCAGCCAGAGGCCATCACCTGGAAGTGGGGCTACATCCCCGCGGCGGCCAGTTCGGTGGGCCTGGGCCTGCTGCTGGCGGCAGGCGTGGCGGCGCCGGCCAAACTGTGCTGCCGTCTGCCGAAAATTCCCTCGGCCGTGCTGCGCGCTTTGCTGGCAGTGGTGCTGGCGGCGGGTATTGCCGCCAACGGCGCGTTTACCCGCGGCTGCCTGCGCACCCACCACGCTGAGAACCTGAAAGCCTACAACTTCTTTGCCGACACCATCCGCGCCGGCCTCGCCGATGAGGTCACGGCCGACGATCTGATCCTTTGCAATGAGAACGTATGGCTTATGGCATTATTGTAGACACAGATGTAATCAAAAGTGCACCTGAGAAATTCCTCTACTCTGGTATCGGAGATATGGTTTCCAAGATCACATCCCTCTATGACTGGCAGTTTGAAGCAGAGCATGGCGCTGCACAGGTCAATGATTTTGCCATGATGATTGCGAAAAAGGCAGTAAACAGCTTCGTGCGTACACCTTTTGAGACGATTCATGACCGCCTGTTCCTGAAAGAATTACTGGACTCCCTTGCCATGAGCGGTATCGCAAATGAAATTGCAGGAAGCAGCGCCCCCACCAGTGGCAGTGAGCATCTGATCTCACATGCTCTGGATAAAATGCTGGAGACACCTCAGCTTCATGGTATTCAGGTCGGTATTGCCACATACCTGATGAGTCGTGTGCATGACCATCGTTATCAGAGAGTCAATACCATCTTTACCCAGACTGGTTTCTGGGATTATGTGTGCACCCTGAATCTGAATGTAGAAGACTATAAACAGGCAATAGATCTTGCACCTTCTATCAAGCCTTTCCGCCACACCTATCTTCATGAAGAACAGTATCGTGAACTGGCTAAGCAGATTCTGGTAGAAGATGAAGTTCTGCGCAGAGTTTTCCATCTGGCATAGCAGCCTTATTGTAATTATCAGTTCACCCACCTGATCTGTTCACCCTGAATCAGCGGGTAATGCACAAGATCACTGCCATCCAGATTCTCTCTATGCATATCTACTGCAGTAATCTGATGGTTTTCATAGGTCGTATAATAGTAGATTCCCTTATCTGCATTGCAGCATGAAGTATACAGTGTGATCTCATATTTACCCTCAGCCACTTCACAGCAGCCTCTCTGCTGGTCTACAGATCCTAAGATATGGAAGAACTGGCTCACACTTTCATTCTCTGATTCTCCTGAAATGGCATGTATCTTAGTAAATGCCACCTTTGCAAAGCGGGATGCAGAAGAAAGATCTCCCGGCAGTCCCAAGGCTCCCATACCTCTGCTGTAGGTATTAAGCGGCAGCTTGTCCGAGAACTGATTCTGTGGCTGTCTGGGGGATAATCCCATATAATTATTCAATAGGAACATCTGCGTAGGAAAAGGCGGATTGTTAGTCATAACTCCCACTGGATTATCATAGACATGTAATCCATCTTCCATACATTCTACTGTAATGGCATTTTCTTTATCTGCAATCAGTCAGTGAAGCTGTGCTGCCGGGAAATACTCATTGAATGTAGTTCCTACCAGATTCATCCTGCCAAGTTTTTCTTTTGCTTCTTCTACTGAGGAACACTGTGACAAGATCCATGGAATAAATTCAAACTGTGCCACGTTCTCTCTGCCCTGTTCTACCTCCTGATATTTAGCGTTGCCAACAAAGTTAAGTCCTGCCATTCCAAGACCTTTTTCATTGATGGCATCATAATAAAGTGGGTAATCTGCTGCCACATGTGCCATACCAATGATTGCATAGTGTGTCTTCACCTCTCCCATATGCCTGAAAGCAAATGGATAATTGCGGGGAGTGATCGTTACTTCCTCTCCATAATTACATTCATAATCCAGTGTTCTTCCAAAATAAAAATCTTTCGTTCTATAAGTTGCCGCTGTACACATACTGTCCACCGTACCTTTCCATATATTTTTGAAATGTATTTATAGTATAACATAAAAAAGCCCATCACAGTCGCGTGATGGGTAAATATTTAATATATATGAGTAACAGTTCAGCCATGGCTTAAAAAACGAGGACATCATGCTTGCATGAATGGAATCGTTTTATAAGTCATGAGATGAGCGCCAGGTTATGAGCAAAGTTAACTGCGCAGCAGTGGAAAAACGCCGTCAGGCGTCTTTGCGAATGGCGCGGCTGAACTGTTACATATATGATGCCAAAGACCTTGGAACAATCCGCAGGCATCATAGTGTCCACTTGGCAAACTCGTCATCAGTACATTTTACATAGTGTGTACCATCTACGAGGTGCTGTGTTCCCTGCTTATAGTCAATACCTGATGTCTTATAATCATAGGCAAGTGCTGTTCTGTTCTTCTCTACAACCGGGTTCGGTGCAGGAATGGCAGATAACAGACTCTTGGTATATGGATGAATCGGGTTGCTGAATATCTCATCTGTAGTACCTGTCTCCAGTAAATGTCCCAGATGCAGTACGCCAATTCTGTCTGATATATATTTAACCATAGACAGATCATGAGCGATAAACAGATATGCTGTACCTGTTTCCTGCTGAATGTCCTTCATCAGATTGACAACCTGTGCCTGAATAGATACATCCAATGCAGAGATACACTCATCTGCAATGATAAGCTTGGGATTCATGATCAATGCTCTGGCTATTCCAACACGCTGTCTCTGACCACCGGAGAACTGATGTGGATAACGGGTTGCATGCTCTGGTGAAAGTCCTACCTTTGCCAGAATCGCCTTGATCTTCTCCTCACGTTCTGCTTTTGTCTTATACATATGATGGATATCCAGACCTTCTCCAATGATATCACCTATCTTTTTACGTGGATTCAGGGAAGCCATCGGGTCCTGGAAGATCATCTGCATCTGTGTACGGAGCATCTGGCTTGTAGACCTGCCAAGCTTACCACTGATATCCACATCATTGAATACAATCTTACCTGCTGTTGGGTCATATAATCTGATGATACTTCTGCCAATGGTAGATTTACCGGAACCGGATTCTCCTACCAATCCATAAGTCTCACCCGGATAGATTTCAAAAGACACATTTTCTACAGCATGTACTGTAAAAGAACTGCTCACTTTGAAATACTGTTTCAAGCCATCTACCGTAAGAAGCGGCTTTGCATTATAATTCACTGCCATAATCCTTAGCCTCCTTCTTCATACGTTCTAATCGAGCTTTCAGCTCCTGCGGCATTTCTACCTTAGGTGCTCTCGGGTCTAACAGCCATGTAGCTGCATAATGTGTATCTGATACCTTGAACATAGGAGGATCTGCCTTATCATCTACCTCCAGCGCATATTTATTACGTGCTGCGAAGGCATCACCCTGTGTCTCATGCAGCAGGTTTGGCGGTGAGCCAGGAATGGTATAGAGTCTTTCATCATCCGTATCCAGATCAGGCATTGCTGAGAGAAGCCCCCAGGTATACGGATGCTTGGGATCATAGAATATCTCATTGATCGTGCCTTTTTCTACAATCTTACCTGCATACATAACATTGACATAGTCTGCGACCTTTGCTACAACTCCAAGGTCATGTGTAATATAAATAACAGAGATACCTCTCTCCTTCTGTACTCTGCGGATAAGTTCTATGATCTTTGCCTGAATGGTTACATCCAGCGCAGTTGTAGGCTCATCACAGATCAGCAGGTCAGGGTTACAGGAGAGTGCAATTGCAATGACAACTCTCTGTCTCATACCGCCGGACAGCTGATGCGGATAATTCTTCATTCTCTTCTCTGCATCTTCAATACCTACCTCTTTGAGAAGCTCCACGGCTTTTGCCCAAGCTTCTTTCTTCGGAGTCTTGAAATGCCAGATCATACCTTCCATAATCTGTTTACCAATTGTCATAGTAGGATCAAGACTTGTCATCGGGTCCTGAAATACCATGGCAATTCTCTTGCCATTGATATGTCTACGTATCCATTTCTTATCTTTGCTGAGAATATCTACCGTCTCCGGTGTTCCATCAGCATGATGATAGGAGAATTCAATACTGCCGTTTGTTACTGTTGCATTGGATGCAAGAATACCCATGGCAGCCTTCATCGTAACAGATTTACCGGAACCGGATTCTCCTACGATGGCAACCGTTTCTCCTTTTTGCAGGTCTATATTAACACCCCGTATTGCATGGACTGGTCCAGCAGTAGTACGAAAGGTGATATCCAAATCTTTGATTTGAAGAATTGTGTTCTTATCTTCTGACATCTTATTTCTCCTTTCGTCCTTACATTTCTTTCATCTTAGGATCAAGTGCTTCTCTTAATCCATCTGCTACAAGGTTGAAGCTCAACATCAGTAATGCCATTACCACGATAGGTGGAATAATCTGGTACGGATGTGTTGTAAAGCTGTTGAAGCCCTCAGAAATCAGGGAACCTAAGGAACACTGTGGCACAGGAATACCCAGACCTACGAAGCTTAAAAATGCCTCTGTGAAGATTGCGGTAGGAATGGAGAACATAACCTGTGTAATGATCGGTCCAATGATATTAGGCAGCACTTCTTTAAAGATGATAAAGAAGTTACCTGCTCCCAGGGTTCTGGAAGCCAGAACAAATTCCTGCTCCTTTAACTTCAACATCTCTGCACGGGCAATACGGCTCATACCTACCCATTCAGTCAGCATCAATGCAAAAATAATAGTCAGCATACCAGGCTGAAGAACCAGCAGAAGCAGTGTAACAATAACCAGTCTGGGGATACCATTGGCAATCTCCAGGATTCTCTGCATGATGATATCGACTTTGCCGCCAAAGTATCCGGATATCAGACCATAGCTCATACCAATGACCATATCAATGATTGCTGCCGCAATGGCAATAATCAGAGATACTCTTGCGCCTTCCCAGGTACGTGTCCAGATGTCACGTCCAAAATTATCACTTCCGAACCAGTATTCTACATCGTCCAGCCCTTTTTCCACATAATAATTGATGGTCTTGGAGCCTGTCGTGGTCCGCATTGACTCATCACCGTTAAAGATACCGAACTTCTCCAGTGCCTTCACACGTGGGGCGAAGTTCTTCTGGCTCAATTCCTGTCCTGAATATGTATACTCATTCATACCCGGTCCGATTGCTGCAAATAAAGTAATCAATATAATCAGCACAAGACCAATAACTGCACTTACTTTACGGAAATAACGGATCAATACGTCTTTCCAGAAGTTCTGTGCGGCATAGTTCTCATCAATTGTAATCGCACCTGCATTGTCTTTTAATACAAAATCCGCATCTACAGGTACATAGGGTGTGTTTATCTCGCTCATCATCATTCCCCTTTCCCTGCAAGTCGGATTCTCGGATCAATGATACCGTAGAGAATATCCACTACCAGCATGATACCGATATACATTGCAGAATAAATAAAACTCAATGCAATAACTACGTTATAATCATTGGACTGAATTGCTGTTACAAGCAGACTTCCTACGCCGGGAATTGCAAAGATCTTCTCTACTACCAGAGAACCTGTCATCAGATCTACAATCAACGGTGCAAGTACTGTGATAATAGGAATCAGCGCATTTCGCAATGCATGACGTAATATCAATGCAGAACCTGAGATACCCTTACTCTCTGCCAATAACATATATTCGCTTCCCAATACTTCAAGCATCTCACTCCTCGTAAATCGGGCAATGGATGCCATGGTAAACATGGACAATGAAATACTGGGCAATACACTGGAACCAAAGATATCCTGCTGGGAGAATAACATAGGAAACCAGCCAAGCTTAAATCCAAAATTATAACTCAGTGCCAGCGCAAATACATAGGATGGAACAGATACACCAATAACGGAGATAATCGTTGCCAGAGTATCCCATATCGTATCATGCTTGAGAGCTGCGATCAGTCCAAGGATCAATCCTACCACTGCACCTACTGTAACTGCAAATCCACCGATTCTGATAGAGATCGGTAATCTGCTCTGAATCAACTGTGAAATCGGGGTATTCTTGGAAATGTTATAACTAACGCCCAGATCACCCTTTAACATATTGCCTACATATTTAAAAAACTGTACGATAATTGGCTGGTCCAGACCATATTTTGCATAAAGGGCTGCCTTCTGGTCTGCATTTAATTTCTCATCATTAAATGGAGAACCCGGCATAAGCTGCATCAGTATAAACAAAACCAATAAAATCGCCAAAAGTGTAAAGAGCGAAGTAATCACTCGCTTTATCGTATATTTCTTCACCTTCTGCCTCCCCGTCTGTGTTCAAACTCTTTTAAGCCTTATCAGGCACAAAAACCGCACCAAGGTATAGACTTCCTTAGTGCGGTTCCAATTAACAAATTTCTATTATTCTGCCTTTACCGCATTCTTATATACACGGTTCAAAGCAACCGGGTGGAACTCAACGCCTGTAACCTTAGAAGACATCATTTCTGCATTACACTGTGTGTAGAGAGGGAAGATAACTGCTTCGTCCATTACGATCTTCTCAGCATCGTAAAGTCTAGCCCAGCGTCCTTCTGCATCTGTACACAGATCACCAGTTGTACACTCATCAATGATAGCATCATATTCTGCATTGCTCCAGAAACCATAGTTGTTAGAATTATCTGTTACCCACATTCCAAGGTAAGTCATAGGATCAGCGTAGTCAGGTCCCCAACGTGTAAGTCCTAACTGGAAGTTACCATCCTGCATATCCTGTACTCTCTGTTTCTTAGGCTCAATTGTCAGAGTAACTGTAAGTCCCGGAAGAGTTGTCTCCCACTGCTCCTTTAATACCTGAGCGACCTTCTGAGGTGCATCATCAGCATCTACAACCATGTCAAGTGCAAGCTCTGTTACACCAAGTTCATCCAGACCTGCCTGCCAGTACTCTGCTGCCTTATCTGCATCAAATGCGCATACATCAGAGAACTTGGACTGATCTCCGGAGAAGTCAGATCCATCAGGACCTGCTGCAAATTCAATGGGAACTGCTGTATATGTAGGTGTGGAACCATCCTTTAATACATCTGTTGTGATAGCTTCACGATTGATAGCCATTGTCAGTGCCATACGGATATTTAAGTTGGCAAGTTCAGGAACATTCTTGATGTTAGGTGATACATACCATAAGTAACCTGCACCGATTGCCTGGAATTCAGGATCATCCTTAACCTGGTCAACCTGCTCACCATTTACAAGAGTAGTATCCAGGGCACCTGTCTGATAGCTCATCAGGGCCTGCTGTGAATCCTGAATTACCTGATAATTCAGACCTGCAAGCTGTACGCTGTCTGCATTATAGTAATCAGCATTCTTGGTTAAATGGAAAGCTGTTGCAGCCGGTTCGTAGCTGTCAAGAACGAATGCGCCGTTTGAAAGTACTGTTTCAGGGCTTGTTGCAAATGTATCTCCGCATGAAGTAAAGAACTCTTCATTTACAGGATAGAAGGTAGGGAAATACATCAGTGACAGGAAGTAGCTGACAGGAACATTTAATTCTACCTGTAATGTCTTATCATCTACTGCTGTAACACCAAGTTCGCTCTTATCCTTGCTGCCTGCAATGATATCTGCAGCATTCTTGATCTGACCGATATCACTTAACATATAGGAATATTCGGAAGCAACTTCAGGATCTGCTGCTCTCTGCCATGCAAATACGAAATCTGCTGCAGTAACAGGAGTACCGTTGCTCCAGTTAGCATCATCACGAATGTGGAATGTATAGGTAAGTCCGTCATCAGAAAGGTCATAAGATTCTGCAAGGGCAGGTACTGCCTGTCCGTCTGCATCCATCTGCATCAGACCATCTGTATAGTCTGCGATAACTTCAAATGAAGTACCATCTGTTGCCTGCTGTGGGTCAAGTGACTCAACAGGTGTCTCTAACATAATGTTCAGGTCAGAACCGCTTGCTGTTGCTGCTGTTGTATCAGCTGAAGCTGTAGTGTCTGTACCTGCTGCAGCACTTGTCTGCTCTGTAGCAGCCGGTGCTGAACTGCTGCCGCATCCAACGAGACCAATCGTCAGAACGGAAGCCATTGCGATCGCTAATGTAGCTTTCATCTTTTTCATAACATTTCCTCCTTAGAGTTATTCTGTGTCTGAACTGTTCAGACCTCCCACCCCCGCAATTATGGGTGTTTATAAAATGAGCGCACTGAAACTGTATTCGTGTATACCGCTCCCTTGCGCTGATTAATATGCTACCACATCAATGCGCTAAAATCAAGTATATTTATACAAAAAATTTCACTAAAATGCATTATATTGGATTTTCTTATACATTTTAGTGGATTTTCAAGTATAAGAAAACGGCGGGACTATAGTCCCACCGTAAATTTTCTAGGCATCTGATCTGGAATATGCATTCTTCATCAAATTACTTAATTCATATAATACTTTATCCAATGTAGACGCAGTCTCGGCTTTAAGCATATCAGCCAGAGCCTGGTTTGCCTTTTGTTTAAGCTCCAGTCTCTTGTCTGCATCACTCTCTTTTGCAAGAGAGGCATCACACAGTCCGATCAGCTCATGTGCCCTGGACATCACATGCTCCTGATAACGCTCAATATGGAAGATGGATTTTCTGTAGGAAGCATCTGCCATTGCCGCAATCAGTCTGCTTGACCAGTAGAAATTATCCGTAGATACCTCTCCTGTGGTATTGCCAAGATATTCTGGTATCTCATTCACATCTGCATAGAAGGGAACCAGTACATTGAAGGCATTGGAGGCAAAAGCCACCCATTCAATGATGCTGCTGTCTTTTGGCTGATCCGGTCTGATCTGGATCACTGCCACGAAATCATTTCGGTTAATACCAATAGAGCGGAAAGCTCCACTCATGGACTTATCACCATATGGCGCATAGGGATCGTAGGGTGTTCCTTGGTAATGGGAAGACAATACATATTTTACATCCTCTACCGTAATCTTTTTCTCAGGTGTCATGCACCACGGAAGATCATCAGAATAAGGTGTATACTCGGATACAGGTCCATCCCATTTCTTCGTATGAGGGTTCAGATACCGCAGCATGAACCATGCGCGGGGTGTATTGTATACATGATCTGAATCATCATGACTGCCAAATGCATCTCTTGGATTCAGTTTACCATCCATTGACAGATCCATATGGTTCTTTGCAATAAATTCCTTCATATCGGCAGAACACATATAGTCCTTCTGTGTAGTAAGTGCATCCTCCAGATCAAAGGCATCAATTCCAAGCTGGTTTGGCATAACCACATAGACATCATCAGGTACTCTTCTGGCGATCCAGTGATGACCACCTATTGTCTCCAGCCACCAGATCTCATCTGCATCCTGAAAAGCAATACCATTCATTTCATATGTACCATACTGCTCCAGAAGGCTTCCCAGTCTCTTCACACCTTCTCTGGCACTGTGAATATAAGGAAGTACGATGTATACGATATCTTCCTCACCAATTCCTCCTGCAACTTCCTCTTTGCCATCTGCTGCAGGCTGATATACCACTAACGGATCTGCGCCCAGCACTCGTGGATTAGAAGTAATGGTTTCTGTTGCTGTCATGGCAACATTGGCTGCGTTTACGCCGCTTGCAGCCCATACCCCCTCACCTTTCACGGCATTGGGTACACATGTATATTTCATAGGATCTGATGGCAGCTCAATCTCTACATGAGAAAGCTCTGATCTGTATTTGATGGGCTGCTCCTGTGGCTGCACGACAACCACCTTCTTCGCTGTAAAATGTCCTGATGCTGAATCATCATTACGTGCAATCATGGTAGAACCGTCATAGGACGCCTTCTTACCAACCAAAATCGTTGTACAAGCCATTACTTACTCCTCCTTTATGTACACTCTATTCCTTATCCTGCAGTAACTATTCCGCATAGCTACTAATATAATTTCAGTCCGCTTCTTACCGGTTCACAGGTAAGATCCACACCCAGTCTCTTGAAAGTCTTGGAATCTGCCTCAGAAAGCATGACTGAGGTGTGTACCTGACAGCCTCTCAGTCTTGGAATCTGCTCCATGGCACGTTTCGCATTCTCGCTGGTAACAGAAGTCAGTGCCAGCGCGATCAACACCTCATCACTGTGCAGTCTTGGATTCCTTCCACCCAGGAAATTAACCTTCAATGCCTGAATCGGTTCGATTGCTTCCGGCTTGATCAGCTTCTCATCATGTTCAATTCCGGCCAGATATTTCAGTGCATTCAGTAATAGCGCAGCTGATGCTCCAAGAAAATCCGTTGTCTTGGACGTGATAATCGTACCATCCTCCAGTTCAATGGCTGCACATGCCACACCAAGCTCTTCTGCCCTTTTCTTCGCAGCTACTGTAACCTTGCGGTCATCTGTCGTGATCTTCGCCTGTTTCATGAGGAGCTCTATCTTATAGACCTCGTTCTCGGAAGCCTCCTCCTTGGCTACTTTATTGATTGCCGTATAATATCTGCGGATAATCTCCATCTTGGATGCTTCGCAGCACGCCTCATCATCAATGATACAGTTGCCCGCCATATTGACACCCATGTCAGTTGGTGATTTGTAGTATGTGTTCTCACCATAGATGCCTTCAAAGATGGCATTTAACACAGGGTAAATCTCGATATCTCTGTTATAATTAACAGTAGTCTCACCATAGGCTTCCAAATGGAACGGGTCGATCATATTGATATCATTCAGATCTGCTGTTGCTGCTTCATAAGCCAGATTTACAGGATGTTTCAGAGGAATATTCCAGATAGGGAATGTCTCGAACTTCGCATATCCAGCCTTAATACCTCGCAGATTCTCATGATATAACTGTGACAGACAGGTCGCCATCTTACCGCTGCCCGGTCCCGGTGCCGTAATGACTACCAATGGCCTGGTCGTCTCAATATAATCATTCTTGCCAAAGCCGCTCTCACTTACGATCAATGGAATATTGGAAGGATATCCCTCAATAATATAATGCTGATATACCTTAATATTCTTCTTCTCCAGTCTTTCCCTGAACTGGACTGCACCACTCTGTCCTGCAAACTGCGTAATGACAACGCTGCCTACATAGAGTCCTTTCTTCTCAAACTCACTGATCAGACGCAATACATCCACATCATATGTGATGCCAAGGTCTCCCCTGACTTTGTTCTTTTCAATATCTGCCGCACTGATTACAATGACAATCTCTGCTACATCAGAAAGCTGCATCAGCATCTGTAATTTACTGTCCGGCTGAAATCCCGGCAAAACTCTGGATGCATGGTAATCATCAAACAGTTTACCACCAAATTCCAGATATAACTTATCACCAAACTGACTGATCCGCTCCTTAATATGCTCTGACTGAATCTTCAGATACTTGTCATTATCAAAACCTATTCTCATGTGTGTTTCCTCTCACTTACCACTACTATATTGGTTAAAATTCTACGTTATATTGTAGCATAAGAAGCACCACATGGTAAAATAGATTTATAAAATTTTTTTACCATTGTTCTCCAGGGTATTTCATGCCCCAGTCCTTGCGAAGCTTTGTCATAATATCCATAACATCTTTGGAATACTGTAGCTGCATATTGGAAGCATCCCCGCTTCTTACCGCCTGCTCCATGTCCATCATTTCATAATAAAGGGCATTGGCGGTCTCACCGCTCTCTATCTCGGTTCTTTCTCCACTCTCAGCATCTACGATCACTGCCTTATCAGCTCTTGGATATTCCATGATCTCGATATAGCCCTTCTCACAGCTTATCATTGCTCTCTTTGGCTGTTTGGAATGCATGGAAAGGGCAACCGTTGCCATCTGTTCCTGTTTATTCTTTAACAGGATGGTCGCCTGCTCGTCAGAACCTGTAGGAGATGCTTTCCACTGACTGACAATATCTTCCGGCTTCTCTTCCATGAAGCTTCTGACGATAGAAAGGGCATACACCCCGATATCAAGCATGGCTCCTCCTGCCAGATTCATATTAAAGAAACTGTTCGACATATTATATTCCTTAAAGCTGCCAAAATTCATGGTTATGATCTGCACTTTACCTAATTGCCCACTCTGTACGATCTCCCAGAGCTTTTTATAAATTGGCATATGCCATATAGTCATGGCTTCAGCAAGGACCAGCTTCTTCTCTGCGGCAAGTGCTATCATCTCATCCAGCTCCCTGCTGTTTAGTGTAATGGATTTTTCCACCAGGATATGCTTGCCATGCTCCAGAGCCTTTTTCATAAATTCATAATGGGTATTATGCGGGCTTGTAATATAAATAATATCTACCGCCTCATCTTCAAATACCTCATCAATCTGATCATATACCTTCTGCACACCATATCTTTCGGCAAAATCCAAAGCCTTTTGATGTGTACGATTGGCTACTGCATACAGCCTTTTATTCATTTTAACAAGTGCCTGTGCCATTTCATTGGCAATCACGCCGGTTCCAAGCACTGCCCAGTTTAAATCTCTGTTCTTATCCATACTCATTACCTGCCTTTCCAGTAATTTTCACACACCATTACTATAACGGATTTTAAACAAAATTCCTATAGTGTTTCTTTTTAGCACTTGTAATATTCCTGTATTTCATGTCATAATAAGAACAATAAACTTTAGCATTGCAATGAGATAAAGTGCTGTATGCAAAACAGCCAGCAGAAAGGTACGGTAAAAATGGCAGAAAAAATCGCAAGCATCAACCAAGTGGTCAACGGCTTCATCTGGGGTGCCCCCGCTATGATATGTATTATCGGCGTAGGTCTTCTCTTGTCTGTCCGCACAAGATTCATTCAGATTCGCAAATTTGGCGTCGCCATGAAAAATACAGTTGGCAAAATTTTTGATAAAACGCAGGCAAAAGACGGCTCCATGAGTCCTTTTCAGGCGGTCTGTACTGCCCTTGCCGGAACAGTAGGAACCGGTAATATCGCAGGTGTTGCCGGTGCGATTGCCCTTGGTGGACCGGGTGCAATCTTCTGGATGTGGTGCTCCGCATTCCTTGGCATGTGTACGAAATTCTCAGAAGTCACACTGGCAATCCATTTCCGCGAGAAGAACTCCAATGGAGAGTATGTAGGCGGTCCCATGTACTACATCAAAAACGGACTATCTAAAAAGTGGTATTTTCTGGCGGTTCTCTATGCAGTATTCGGTGTGCTGACTGTATTCGGTACAGGCAACGCCACACAGGTAAACACCATCGTTGCTTCCATCAATTCTGCCCTGATGAGCTTCCATATCATTGATGGAACCAATGACAAAGCGAACCTGATCTTCGGCATCTTTATTGCCGCGCTTGTAGCAATGGTACTGTTAGGTGGCATCAAACGAATCGGTCAGGTCACAGAGAAACTGGTTCCTTTCATGGCGGTATTATATGTAATTCTGGCTCTGGGCGTTATTATCATGAACATTGAACATGTACCCGCTGTATTCGGTGAAATATTCAGCGGTGCCTTCTCCCCAAGAGCAGCCACCGGCGGCGTGATCGGTTCCATGTTCCTGAGTATGAAGAAGGGTGTCTCCCGCGGTATCTTCTCCAATGAAGCCGGACTCGGTACAGGCTCCATTGCCCATGCATGTGCGGATACTGATAACGCTGTACATCAGGGAATGTTCGGTATCTTTGAAGTATTCATGGATACTATTATCATCTGTACTTTGACCGGTCTGGTCATTCTTCTGGCTGCACCAGGTATTACTTACGGACAGGCTGCCGGTGCTGAACTGACCATCTCCGGCTTTACTTCTACTTATGGAAGCTGGGTATCTATCTTTACCGCTGTCGCCATGTGCTGCTTTGCTTTCAGTACGATTATTGGCTGGGGCTTATACGGCTCCCGTTGTATTGAATTTCTGGGCGGTGGGAAATTAGTCAGACCATTCCTTGTAATCTATTCCTTTGTCTCCATAGTAGGTGCTACAATCAATCTCGGACTCCTGTGGGATATTGCAGACACCTTCAATGGCTTGATGGCTGTTCCCAACCTGATTGCCCTGCTTATGCTCTCCGGTCAGGTCAAGAAACTTGCCATTGAAGTAGATCAGGCGCAAAAAGATGGAACAATATAGTTCATAGCAAAAGACCGCATTGCAGTATATCACTGACAATGCGGTTCTGTTTTTAGCATATGTCTACCAGCATTTCTTACATCTTCCGTATCCCTGACGCTCTGCTTCTGCAATCGTCACCTGTCTTGCATTATTCGGATTCATTCTGCCACAGTTATTAATACTGTGATACTTGGAACCTGTAGCCGACAGCCAGCACATAGCTGTACTGCTGCTGTTATTGGAAGCCTGTGCGCTTGTATCTGCCTGTCTCGATGAAGTATCTTCACTTATGACATCCAACCCGCCATCCAGAGAAATATCAGTAGAATAAAGGATCGGCTGTCCCGAATAGAACAGACTGTACATAGCCAGATATGCCATATTCGTCGTATCTTCATCTGTTCCTGCAAACCCTATATAGGTTCCGTCCGATGCTGACAGAAAACCATACACAATCTTGCTGACTGCCTCGTTCGCACTGGAAATATAACTATAATGGATCATCAGTGCATACTGCATTGCAGCAATCAATGTATCCCCATCTTCACTTGCTGCCACTTCTGTCAACAATGATGTGAAAGGTGCTGTCATTTCCGCATATGCCAATGTGCTGCTAAAAGGCGCTATATACATTTCATCTATTGAAATGTATTCGTAATTAATATAGTTGTCCGATGCCCATGAGGCAAAAGCCTGTGTAGCCAGCGCATTCAACACACCGCCTGTTGCTTCACCATAGGCTCCCAGATTCATGACAACAGGATACTGTGCCTGCGCAGACAGCTGATCTAATACAGCAATATCACTCGCGGCAGCCTTAGCCTGAATAGGACTTCCAAAAACAGAGCAGACAGCAACTGCCATGATGGTCAACAAAGTTACCAAACGATTCTTTCTCTTACTATTCATATTCTACCTCCTGCAAAAAAGCAAAAAGGGACACCTTCTCAGTGTCCCTTACCCCTTACAAACATTGTACTACGCTACAGTCTGCCCTGTCAATTGCCAGTTATCCCAACTCTGCTGCCAGCTTATCCAGCTCTGCCCTGTTCTGTGCATTCATTGCTGATTTGATCGTTATATTCGTATCTGTGAAAGCAATATCCTTACTCTTTTCAAACATTCCCCTGATTAATTTGGCTGCCATGGGCGCCCAGGTTCCATTCTCTATCACTGCCACCCTGCGGTTCTGATAACTACGCTCTGTCAACCCCTCAATGTAAGCCCGCATACATGGGAATAAATCTCCATTATATGTGATTCCTGCCAGTACCAGCTTATCATAACGGAAAGCATCTGCAATCGCAGCAGCTTTATCACATCTTGCCAGATCATACAATACTGTCTTTTGACCACTCTTGGATAATTTATCTGCCAGATATTGTGCTGCCTTTTTCGTATTGCCATAGACAGACGCATAAGCAATCACAACACCTGACTCTTCGGGCTGATAAGACGACCATTTATCGTATTTCTCCAGATAGAATCCAAGATTGTCCTTTAATACAGGACCATGAAGAGAACAAATCGTCTGAATATCCAGTGTTGACGCCTTTTTCAGAACAGCCTGCACCTGCGCTCCATACTTACCAACGATGCCGATATAATAACGTCTGGCTTCATCCACCCAGTCTTCCTCAACATCCAGCGCACCGAATTTACCAAAGCCATCTGCTGCAAAAAGAATCTTCTCTGACGCTTCATATGTCATCATAACCTCCGGCCAGTGTACCATAGGTGCATATACAAAATGTAACGTATGACTTCCAAGCTCCAGTGTTCCACTGTTTGCTGCTATGATTCTCTTCTCAGCAGCAATTTCTATCTCCGGAAAAAACTGCTCCATATACTTAAAGCCCATTGCAGTCGAGACAACTACCGTCTCAGGATATCTCTGCAAGAAAGCAGGAATGCTTGCTGAATGGTCTGGCTCCATATGCTGAATTACCAGATAATCCGGCTTTCTTCCTGCAAGCACCTGCTCCACATTTTGCAGCCATTCTTCCGCAAAAGCACCATCCACAGTATCCATGACTGCTATTTTCTCATCCAGAATTATGTAGGAATTGTATGCCATTCCATTCGGAACCTGATCTGTGACGGGATTTTTCGTATCTTATTTTGCTTTTTCTACACGTACTTTTTTCACCAGACGCAAGGCATAGTCTACGGTTTCT
>ENA-UPWU01000601-UPWU01000601.1-human-gut-metagenome-genome-assembly--contig:-NODE-601-length-16375-cov-6.525831_pt1 | contig 16375 bp, 10 predicted proteins | sample MGYA00250058_ERZ773392 | MGnify/ENA primary metagenome ERZ773392 (study PRJEB29103, sample SAMN06112084) | human gut metagenome | biome: human gut; feature: ankylosing spondylitis patient; material... | reverse complement strand
GATTCTGATTTTGCCGAACTAAACAGTGTTGTAGGTATTCTTGGGTTACTAACAGAGAATCCAGCTGGCGGGAAAAGGCCGGCTGAGAAAGTTTATTTGGGCAATAAAGAATTGGACGGATATCGTTTTAAGAGCAATTATTATTTCATGAGTGGGGACAATAGCATGAATTCCGTAGATTCGCGTTTTTGGGGATTGATACCTGAAGACTTTATTGTGGGAAAGGCCACCCTGGTCATTACTTCGCGCAGCCGTGATACGGGAAAGATACGTTGGAACAGAGTATTTAAAAGAATAGAGTAGTGTGATGAGAATTATAACCTATATAATATTGTCGTGCTTTATAGCTGCTTGTTCGCAAAGCCGTAGCGGTGGTGAACTCGAGCAAGCCTTGAAGCTGTCTGGAGAAAACCGCAATGCGTTAGAGGCAGTTCTTGGCCATTACAAGCACGATTCTTTAAAATACCGGGCATCCTGCTTCCTTATCAAGAATATGCCTTATCATTATTCGCAGGAAGACTATTATTTATCGCCGGAAGGGGAAAAATACAGGCCTGATATATGCAAGTTCAAGAACAAGGAAGAACTGGGAATGCATTGCGACTCATTGACACGGTGTAGGTATCTGGAAAAACATGATATGATATATGATGTCCTCTCTGTTGACAGCTCTTTTCTGATTAAGAATATAGATTTGGCTTTCATGGCATGGGAAAAGCCTTGGGCAAGGGATGTGCCTTTTGACGTGTTTTGCACGTATATACTTCCTTACAGGGTGCAAACGGAGAAAATATCTTCTTTGCGTGAAGAGATGATGAAGCGGTTTCTGCCTTTACTGGATTCCGCAGGAGTAAAGACACCGCTGGAAGCTTGCGTGGCATTGAATGAACATTTAAAATCGGTTGTAAGATACCAAGATACCGGCCTGCCTTTCTATCCGACCATCGAAGAGACTTATCAGTCCGGAATTAGCCGCTGTGACGGCATTTGCAATTTGGGTACATTTATAATGCGTGCGATAGGTATACCTGTTGCCGTTGATTTTACCATTTGGCCGAAAATGGATTTGGGGCATAGCTGGTGCGCGGTTTGGAATGACGGACGATTTTATAGCTTTGGTCCCGGAGAAGACCAGCCGGAAGTCCATGCAAGAATGTTTTCTCAAAAACGGCACAGAAGGCCTGCCAAGGTTTACCGTTACCAATTCAATCCTTTGCATTACGGCAAGATTTCTTCGACAGGCGGTTATCAGACATTCCTCAATACTCCTTTATGGCGTGATGTAACCCATGAATATCTTGATAAAACAACCGAATTTGAAGTACCTATCTTGGACAAGGAAAAAAACAATCTTCACGACAAGGCCTATTTGTGCGTACATAATTATTATGAATGGAAACCATTGGCTGTTGGCTCATATTTAGAAAACGGGATGTGTTCTTTTAAAAATGTGGTGGGTGATAATATCTTTATGGTAGCCGATGTAACAGACAATGGTGCTTTACGTTACCTGACCGCTCCTTTTTATGTGAGTTCAAATGGTGAAGTGCATTTGTTTATACCCCGGTCAGACCAAAAGTTCAGTTATACATTCGATAAGAAAAAAAGAAGTAGGAATTATACATTGCACTATTGGGATGTTGATAGGGAATCCTTTGTATCCATTCCTTGCAAAAGCTCAACAGATTCTATGCAAACATACGAACAGATACCAGAAAATGCATTATATTGGCTGACTTTGCCTGAACGGATAGTGAAGCAAAGAGTGTTTTTTATAGAGCAGGATACCATAAGAAGGTATTAAGCAGTTGAGAACCTCAGGAGGTGCAGAGCCTTTCCACCACCCGGCCGAGCGGGTACATACCGCCAAGGGGAATGTGTACCGGGTGGTGGAATGCTAGGCAGGATACTCTTTGAGAATGTTTACAGTTCTCTGAAGATTTCTCCTACTGTGGGGTGAGGGAACACATATCGTTTCCAATCATCCACTTTCTTGCGGTCTTCGATAGCCATGCCCGCCAACACAATCAACTCGGAAGCAGGATTACCCAGCATGTGGGCACCCAATACCGTTCCGTCGTCGGCAGTCAATACTTTGCAAACCCCGTTTACTCCTTCATTTTCCGCCACAAAGCGACCGGAATATGCCATCGGTAGTTTTATGGTATGATAAGTAATGCCGGCAGCCTGCAGAGCTTCTTCACTCATGCCTGCACCCGCTATCTCAGGATTGGTATAGACTACGCCCGGAATGGCACGGTAACTCATCGCATCTTCTTTTCCAAGAATATGATGAACAGCCACTTCCGCTTCGCGCACGGCCGTATGTGCCAACAATGAGACACCGTTCAAGTCTCCGCACACATAGACACCGGGAACCGAAGACTGCATGTGTTCGTCCACCTTGACGCACTTACGTTCCGTCAGTTCCAAATTCAGATTCTCCAATCCGAAACCTTTCATTACGGGGCGACGGCCTACACTCATCAGTAACTTTTCGGCTGAAACACTTCCCGCCCCTTCTGCATTTTCGTAAGAGACCGTTACTCCGTTCTCCTCTTTTGCCACTCCTACCACCTTGGTACTCAGCAGGAACTTAATTCCTTTCTTGGCATACTCGGCACGCAACATTGCCGAAAGCTCCTTATCCATTCCACCGAGGATTTCATCCATCATCTCGACCACAGTAACCTGTACGCCCAAACTATTGAAGAAAGAAGCAAATTCCATTCCGATTACGCCACCTCCGACAATGGCCAGTGAAGCAGGCACTTCCTTATTGTCCAATGCATCACGGTGTGTCCAATAATCCACGCCATCCACTCCCGGAATGGGAGGAATAAATGTATCGCTACCGGTACAAAGCAACAGGTTCTCGCATTCGTAAATCTCCTCGCCGCATTTCACCGTATTCTTGTCTATGACAGTAGCCTCTCCCGTCACTATATTCACCTGATGGGCAGTCAGTTTCGCCTTGATGCCCAACACCAGCTTACGCACCACCTTTGATTTCCGGGCAACAATCTTGCCCAAGTCAAAAGAAGCTTCGGGCACAGTGACCGCATATTTGGAAGCGTGCTTGGCATAATCATACACTTTGGCGGAATAGAGCAATGTCTTTGTGGGAATGCAACCTTCATTCAGGCACACGCCCCCCAGACTCCTCTTTTCAAACAACACAACACTGAGGCCGGCTTTTCCGGCAACTTCGGCAGCAGTATAGCCGGCAGGCCCTCCACCGATAATCGCAATTTGATATTTCATGGTATTTATTAAAATTAATCAGTTCTTTATCAATTCAAAACCTTCGACCGCCAGGCCGGGACATACCTTCTTCAAAGCTTCCACAAACTCCAAAGGCCTGTCGGGACTTATCATCACAAATCCTTGTGCATGTTCAACTTTTATCTTTTGCATCCCAAGGGCATGAGGCTGGTAAGTAATGTTCCTGATGCCATCCACACAGAATCTTTTGCCCCATACCGATTTAACTTCCAGCACACCGCTATCTTTAATCGTATAAATAGTCTTCGACTGAGAATAAAACAGCATGAGAGGTACAATTAAACCACCCAAAGCCGTCCATTCCTGCAGCCAAAAAAAGACAACAATCACGACCAATATGGCGACCCCCATTCCTACATATTGCCAATCGGGAACCCATTTTGTCTTAAATACTTGTTCCATGTTTTCCGATTTTAAAGGTTGTATGTCCGAAAGATACTAAAATAACCGGTTTCCTGCTACATATTTTCTTCAAAAAGTATCTTCATCCTCTTCTTTATGTTCCAACCGCCTGACCAATGCATTCATAAATTCCTCAGGCTTCTCCGGCAGAAGGTCTATCACCTTATCATTGTCATAATGCACCAATACATATCGGGTGAATCTCAGGTGTTTCAATCCGAAGAGACGTTTCAGTTCTACATCCGTAATCCGTGAAAGCGGAATGTTTTTCTCCTTCTGGAAACGTCCGTTATAAATCACCAAGTTTCCGTCTGCCGTCAGTGTATAGGTGGAATGAATGATACGCTCTATATTGATAATGACAATCATAGCGAAAAACATTCCTATCAGTGCCGCCCCTTTGTACCAAAAGGCAACCAGCATGATCAAAGTAAACAAAATAAGAAACAAATGAGTTGTTCCTGAAATCTTTACATGGAAAGTCCGATTCATCATAATTTTAAATTTTGGCGCAAGTTAATCATTTGTTCTCAATTATTTTAAAAGAGCTGATTGTTTTTCTTCCATCCCCACAATCACGGAACAAGATTCCCACGACCATAAAACAACAAACGAATCCATTTTAAACGAAAAGAAGAACACCAATAAAATACATATCATACCGTATCTTTCAAAAAAAGGCAGCAAATAACAGCATTAAAATGTACAATGAAAAAAGGTTTTCTTTACCTTTGCAACCATAAATCACATTATCATGGTTAGAAAATTCGATTTCCTTGTGATCGGCTCCGGAATTGCCGGAATGAGCTTCGCACTGAAAGTGGCTCACAAAGGCAAGGTTGCCCTCATTTGTAAAGCCGGGCTGGAAGAAGCCAATACCTATTTTGCTCAGGGAGGTATCTCATCTGTTACCAACCTGAAAGTAGACAATTTCGAAAAGCACATTGAAGATACAATGATTGCCGGTGACTGGATTAGTGACCGTGCAGCCGTGGAAAAAGTTGTGCGCGAAGCTCCATCGCAGATTCAAGAATTAATAAAATGGGGAGTAGAGTTTGACAAGAAAGAAAACGGAGAGTTTGACTTACATAAAGAAGGAGGACATTCCGAGTTCCGTATCCTGCACCATAAAGACAATACCGGCGCAGAAATACAGACAAGCCTCATCAAGACTGTAAAAGCCCACCCCAATATTACGGTTTTTACCGATCATTATGCAGTAGAAATCATTACTCAACACCATTTGGGTATCATCGTCACCCGTCATACTCCGGGCATCAAATGTTTTGGCGCGTATGTGCTGAACGAAAGCACCGGAGAAGTAGATACTTTCTTATCCAAAGTGACTATTATGGCCACAGGAGGCTGTGAAGCCGTTTATCGCAATACCACCAATCCGCTGGTAGCAACCGGTGACGGTATTGCCATGGTATATCGTGCCAAAGGCGCAGTGAAAGATATGGAGTTCATTCAGTTCCATCCCACTGCCCTCTTTCATCCGGGCGACCGTCCCAGCTTCCTCATCACTGAAGCCATGCGCGGTTACGGTGCCGTGTTGAAAAACCAGAGTGGTGAGGAGTTTATGCAAAAATACGATCCGCGTCTGTCTCTTGCTCCGCGTGATATCGTGGCACGTGCCATCGACAGTGAAATGAAACAGCGCGGTGAAGACCATGTTTATCTGGATGTCACTCATAAAGACCCGGAAGAAACCAAGAAGCATTTCCCTAATATATATAAGAAATGTCTCAGTCTGGGTATCGATATCACCAAAGATTATATTCCTGTTGCTCCGGCAGCTCACTATCTGTGCGGAGGCATTAAGGTGGATTTGGACGGACAGTCCAGCATCAACCGCCTGTACGCCATCGGCGAGTGTTCCTGCACGGGACTGCACGGCGGCAACCGTCTGGCATCCAACTCACTGATTGAAGCAGTGGTTTACGCTGATGCTGCGGCCAAACATGCTTTGAGTGTGCTCGACCGGTATGATTACAATGAGGACATTCCCGAATGGAACGATGACGGCACCATGAATAATGAAGAACGTGTGCTGATTACACAGAGCATGAAAGAAGTGAACCAAATCATGGAAGCCTATGTGGGTATCGTGCGCAGTAATACGCGCCTGATTCGTGCCTGGAACCGTTTGGACATCCTGTATGAAGAAACCGAACGACTGTTTAAACGCTGCAAGGCATCACGCGAACTGTGTGAATTGCGCAACATGATTAACATCGGATATCTGATTACGCGTCAGGCAATGGAACGCAAAGAAAGCCGCGGCCTGCACTACACGATTGATTATCCGCATGCTAACGCAGAAAATAAATAATAGAATGAAACGAAGCATTTTGACTCTATGCCTGCTGGGACAAGTATTGTTCCTGTGGGCACAGAATCAGTATTATGTGGCTCCCAATGGAAATGACAATCACGACGGAAGTTTTCAGAAACCTTTCCAAACCATTGAACGGGCACAATTGGAAGCTCGAAAAGCTCAGGGAGAAACAACCATCTATTTGCGTAAAGGTATCTATCGGCTGGAACGCCCTTTAATCTTCACCCCCGAAGACGGTGGAAAAGAGAAACCATTATCCATACGTGCCTTCCGCAATGAACAAGTAACGTTATCCGGCGGAAAAGTATTACACCCTGTGTGGAAGCCTTATAAAAAAGGTATCCTGACAGCTGTTCTCCAAGACGACATACGTCACCCGGATATGCTGTTGAGTAACGGAAACATCCGCCACATGGCACGTTATCCCAATTTCGATTCCACAGCAGTGCGTTTCAACGGTACCTCAGCCGATGCCACCGCTCCCCGGAGGGTAAAGAGCTGGAAACATCCCGAAGGAGGATACCTCCATGCCATGCACATAAGCGACTGGGGTGATTTTCACTACCGCATCACCGGTAAAGACAAAGCCGGAAAACTAATGCTGGAAGGCGGATGGCAGAACAACCGCCAATCAGGATTACACGCCAAAAACCGGATGGTGGAAAATATATTCGAAGAATTGGACGCTCCGGGTGAATGGTTCTATCAGGCGGAATCTTCCACCTTATATTATTATCCCATGCCGGACGAAGACGCAGAAACAGCCGTCTTCGAGACTCCCATACTCAAGCATCTGATTGAATTCCGCGGTTCGGAACAACAGCCGGTCACTCACATTACTATACAGGGAATCGAACTGACACAAACATTGCGTACTTTTATGGATAAATACGAACCGTTGCTCCGCTCGGACTGGATGGTCTATCGGGGTGGTGCCGTGGTGTTTGAAGGTACGGAAGATTGCTCGCTGAAAGATTGCTATCTTCATAATTTGGGAGGAAACGCAGTCTTCTTCTCCTGTTATAACCGCCGCTCCACCGTATCGGGTTCTCATTTTACCCGTATCGGAGCCAGTGCTGTTTGCTTTGTGGGCGACCCGAATGCTGTCCGCTCTCCAAGCTTCGAATATAATGAGTTTGTAGCGGCCGGGAAACTGGATCGTACACCTGGTCCTATAGGAAATAACTATCCGGCTCATTGTCTGGTATATGACAATCTGATTCACTCCATCGGTCTGTTCGAGAAACAGATTACGGGAGTGGAACTATCCATGTGCCGACACATCACAGTCAGCCACAATAGCATCTATGATACTCCGCGTGCCGGCATCAACGTCAGCGAAGGAACTTGGGGCGGGCATATCATCGAATTCAACGATGTATTTGACACGGTAAAAGAAACCGGTGACCATGGCTCTTTCAATTCCTGGGGACGTGACCGTTTCTGGCATCCTCACCGACAGGTAATGGATTCGTTGGTAAATGCCGAAGCCTCACTGATTCTGGCAGACGTCACTTCTCCCATCGTATTACGGTATAATCGTTTTCGCTGCGACAGAGGTTGGGACATTGACTTGGACGACGGCTCCGGTAATTACCACATTTATAACAATCTGTGTCTGAACGGAGGCATCAAACTGCGTGAAGGCTTCTATCGGGTAGTAGAAAACAATATCATAGTCAATAACTCTTTCCATCCTCACGTATGGTTTAAGAACAGCGGTGATGTGTTTACCCGTAATATTGTGATGTCTTCTTACCGGCCGATTCAAGTCCGCCATTGGGGTCTGGAAGTGGATTATAACATCTTTACCGACAGCACTGCTTACCAAAAAGCCCGCAAACAGAATACCGATGCACATTCCATTGTATGCACCCCTGTCTTCCTTAACCCGAGCCGGGGAGATTATCGGATTGACAACCATTCGGACGCTGTTTTTCGTTGTGGCTTCCGCAACTTTGACATGGATAGATTCGGAGTTGTCTCACCCCGATTAAAAGCTTTGGCCAAGACGCCCGAATTTCCCAAACCCATTCTCATGGAAGAAGGAAAAGCACATGCCACTATCGAATGGCAAGGACTACAAATTAAAAACTTGGATACCCTGGGCGAACGTTCTGCCACCGGTATGGATACGGAACGCGGCGTTTATGTCATTTCGGTCAATGCACTGGGTAGTGTGTTGCGTGACTATATCCGCCCCAACGATGTGATTTTGGAGCTGGGCGGCAAAACCGTGAATAACCTGGCTGACTTGCAGAAAGCAGTTCAAGAAACAGATTTAAAGCAACCGCAAACCATGGTTATCTTCCGAAGTCAAAAAGAGAATAAACTGACTTTACCGGGAAATTTGCTGAAATGAATATCTACTTCGGATATAAAAAATCATTGTAGTATATCGAGGTATGAAAATGATGGTTTACAAAGAAGTGTAACCCAAAAACGAAGGGAGTGTGTCAAAACGTGGATAATGCTGTCGTTTCGCTCGTAGGGGCGAGGTTCGCTCGCCCGAAAACAGTTGGCTTGTGTCTTCAGGCAGGCAAACCCTGCCCCTACAGCTGACAATTCTATCAGAATAAGGCAACTTGCAATTTCTCACGAGGAGAAACAATCAAGTTCTCCACCTCATATTGAACCTTGCCTGTGTTATTGTCATCTTTAGACAAAACAACTGTCACAGACTGTCTTGCCGGTATCTCTATCCGTTCGGGATATCCTTTCCGAGCTTTATCCACTTTCTTCAATCTGAAAGGCACATCACTACTGTTTTTTATTTCCAGATAATTACGCTTTTCACTGCTATAATAAACCGGACTTACTTGAACTGCTCCCCAAAAGAACTTATCCAAATATTCTTTCTTGCCCATCAAATTATCGTAAAAATAGACCATAGTACGCCGATTAAACAAAGCATCCTTTATTCCCTCCTCTGTTCTTTCTTTAGCCAAAACCAAAGTCATAGGGCGATGAGTGGTTGTTTGAAAATCATACAAACGCTCGATAACATCGTGCACATCTGTATTGCCAAGCAATGTCAGGTTCTTTTCATTGACCCAATCCAAAGCCACCGGATACCACTCGAACTCATTGAACACTTCAATGCCGTTCAACCATCCTTTCTTGTATAATTCCTCGTGCACATCGTGCCACTTGATTTCGTTCACTCCCCATCCCGGATGATTCCACTGGATGAACGCTCCCTGATTGTGCGCTTCCTCGATGGCTTTCATATAGTCTTTTTGGTCGAGCACATTCAGATCTTCCACAAACAAAGCATTCAAATGTCCGGGAGGCATGGAACGGGTAATTTCTCCTCCCTTTATTAAAATGATATTTCTCCGGAAAGCCTCTTCACGAGCAGCATCAAACGAATAATTGTGATTACCTGTCTGCAACCCCCGGCGAGCCGGCTGGCCCTCAATATGATCGGTTATTGCAATGGCGTCCAATCCTTCTTCCCATGCCTCCTGTACACGAAGCGAAGGCCACACAATACCATCGGAAAAAATAGTGTGGATATGAAAATCACACTTCAGCAACTGATAGTCATCGATTTGTGGCAGACATATTTCATGACGCGCCTTTATACGTTCTTTACCTACTTTGACTTCCTTGGGCAATGCTTCCTGAGCCTGCACACCTATCTGACCGCACAACAAAGCTGCCAGTATCCATACATTTCTTGTTTTCATATACATTAGTTATTATTATTTCCTACACTCCATCCATAATCCACATATTCCCAACTGAAACGGTTATTCTCGTCCACACGAACTAGCAAATAACCTTCTTCCGTTTCAAGGAAAGCGCCTCCCCACCAATATGCCGACACTGCTCCGGCGGTGACAAACCAGCGGTTTCTTTCCTGAATTTGCTCGTAAATATGCTGATGTCCTTGAAGGACAAGCTGCACATTATAACCATTCAGTACCTCAAAAACGTCCTTAGTGTTGCATATCATGTCGGCTCCCTTGAAATTACCTTCCACCACCGGATAGTAAAGCGAAAGCATAGGCACATGAATGGATACTACCACCGGAACTTCTTTTCCCACTTTTTGCAAATCGCTTTTCAGCCATTCCATTTCTTCAGGGCTTACCGAATAAGGGCCTTTTTCGCAAGGGAAAAGACCGTTTAGTGTAATGAAATGCACTCCTTTATGGTCGAAAGAACCGAATGTGTTTCCAAAGTACTTTTCAAACAAGCCGAATCCCAATGTATCCGTCTCGCCATTCCGACGATAATAACGGTCATGGTTTCCTATCGTGAAATAAAGCGGGATTCCGGCCTCATCTACAATCGACTTGAAACGTTCATGCAAAGAATCTGCCGTGTGCCTGCATCTCCCAAAGCATCGGTATCCGCATTATCTCCTCCAAACAAAATAAAGTCCACCCTTTTGTTCTTTGCGTCAGACAATGCCATGCGCAAAGCAACATCACCATTGCCACGATTATCCTTGTTCAAATGAACATCTGTAAAATAAGCAAAGGTAAACTTCTCTTTCACTTCCGGTTCTTGCCCGGGTTTCACTTTGTTTGCACAACTGCCCAACAAAAATAAAAAGGCAGCCGACAAAAACCAATTCAAACAATTTTTCTTCATAACTATTCTTATATTTATTATTCCCAACCAAATAATTGAGGACCCAAATTCGGGTTCAAATCCATTTCATGCTTGGGCACCGGACGATAATAGTATTTAGGCTCTTGAAAAGTACCCATATCTTTAATGGTTAATATATTGCCTTTGGTTCCTTCGCGCAAATAAACCGTTGCATTTACATCGTCAATGCTTCCTGTTCTGTAGTACACCAGTTTCTCTCCCAACGAATTGGTTTCCTTATCGGCCTCGGCAGGAATGTTCGCATCCGAAGGAATCAAATAAATGTCTTCTATACCGTCGCCCGTCAAGTCGTATTTGCCCAATCCCGGAAAATAAAGTCCTTCCGGTTCCTTTTCCAACAATTTTCCGGCTTTCCAGCGCATCAAATCGTCAAAACGGAATCCTTCAAATACCAGTTCCACCCGACGTTCGCGACGTATCTCCAACAGCAAAGGAGACACTCCGGGAAAAGCTTCCTGCAAAGCAGGGTCAGCCTGCGGAGAAAGCAACATGTGAGGCATACCGGCACGGTCGCGGATTAAATTGATTGTATTATCCAAATCACTCTGAGTCAGTTCATTCAGTTCGGCACGTGCTTCGGCATAAGTCAACAACACCTCGGCATAACGAATGACCGGATAGTCAATGCTGTAATAATAATCTTGATCCTTGTTGTTGATAAAACCTTTTATTTGATGATAACCGGAGAAATTCTTATTCAAGTTCTGCACATATATACCTGCACCGGGTGCATAAGTCATGGTATTCACCAATTCCCACCCCGGATAAGCCAATGTTTGGCTCATACGAGGATCTCTATTCTGAAACTCCTCGACAAATTGCTTGGTCTCATATCCCGGCTGGGCAGAATAGTAAGAGCCGTCACTCATCAAGTAAGCCTGCACCAAGTCCTTGGTAGGACAAGGGATATAATTTCCGAACATATAAGCCCAGAATCCGTTGCTAGCAGTAGCTTTTTCATAATAGTGGGCCTGAATTATCTCAGGATTAGTAGTCAGATCCAACGAATTGAACAAGGTTGAGTAATCACTTTCAGGATTTCCCGTATTATATAAACTGAAACCACCCTCTTCCATAATCTGCGATGCAGCATCCACTGCTATTCTAAGATAAATATCTGCCGTATTCTGCAAATTCAATTCTTCGTGATATTTGCGGTATGTACCTTCATAAAGCGCATGACGTGCCATGGTAGCCAGCACAATCCATTTGTCTATGGTTCCTTTGGGTTGCCCTGTTTTTACATGCTCTGCTGCAAACTGATAGTCTTCGAATATCTTGGTAACCACATCCTCCCGTTTGTCACGCCCTTTGTATAAGTCCTGGTCATCAGTGGTCAATGTCTTATCATACCAAGGAACATCCGAAAAACGCTTCACCATATCCATATAAAAGGCAGCCCGGTAGTAACGGGCTATTCCCTGATAATGTGCAAGCACATCGGAAGGAACGACAGCCTTTTCGCAACGTTCCAAGAAGAAATTGATATTGTACAGGCGTTCCCACGACCAACCTGCAGAAATAGTTACCGACGTAGGATTGGCCGAAGTCATGATGTTCTTTACCTCTACATTATCTGTAGTAGCCTGGTCATCTGTACCGGCATCTGCCGTATAGTTATAACCGGGTGTGTTGATCAAGCCATAACAATACATTTTCAAATCTTCTTCCGTATTGAAATAACTGTCCGCACCTATTTCTGTATGAGGCTGACGGTCCATAAAGGCATCATTGCATGAAGTAGCCAACAAACCTGCTACCAAACTAAGCCATATATAAAATCTACTTTTCATTATCATGTTTCTATTAAATATTTCTTTTTTAGAGAGTTACATTTATACCAAACGAATATTGGCGGTTGAACGGATAGACATATCCGTAAGAATCGGAATTGGTTACCGCTTCGGGATCGAAATATTTCTTCAGCCCGCTCCATTCAAAGAGATTGTCGCCACTAACATAAATACGAACACGGTTCAAGTGCGTCTTCTTAGTCCAACGGGCCGGTAATGTATATCCTATCGTTATATTCTTAATTCTCAGATAAGAACCGTTCAACATATAGTTGGTTTGCGGAATGGCAAGCCCCATACCGTTAATGCCTGTTCCCAAATTCTTATCGGCCAGCCAAGACTGGAACACCGGATATTTAGAATCCAGATTCTGATTAGCCAAGCCCGCATTGATGTAAGACTGGGAATGTTTGGCCATTTCTACGTCGCTGTCTGTCGTAGGGCGATAGAAATCAAAAGCATGCACCTGTCCGCCGGTATACGGTTGTTGGTAGAAACTCCAATATAGATAGCTGACAGGGTAATAATCGCGCTTGCCTATTCCGTGCAAGAAAGCCGATACGTCAAACCCGTTCCATTCTGCATTCAGGTTTAAACCAAAACGAAAGCGAGGTGATGAATTTCCTATAACACTCAAGTCACCCGGTTTGTCTACAGTAGTACCCTTCGTTATGCGCTGGTCGCCATCCAAATCTTTGTATTTAGGCCATCCTTCCACGATTTCCAATGCACCCCAAGGTATAATTTCTGTTTCATCCAACGCAGCAATTTCTTCCTTGCTCTTGAACAGCCCATCACTTTGCAATCCCCAAATTTCGCCCAATTCCTGTCCTTCATAATATTGACTAAGGTTTTTGGTAGGATTGTCAAACTTTGTAATCCATGAACGATTGTCGGACAATACGAAGCGTGCCCCCCAATTCAGAGGTTTACCTTTCAGTTGAAACTCATCCCGATAAGCGACAGACAATTCCCATCCTCTTGTCTTCAGGTCGGCGGCATTCTCTTTCGGCTCTGTCTTGCCCAACACACCCGGCAATTCTTTTCCTAATGTAAGCATTCCCTTTGTATCACGACGGTAAATGTCAAAAGAGACCACCAATTTATTGTTCCACAACGCCAAGTCAATACCTCCGTTCAATGTACGCACCTGTTCCCAAGTGTAATCGGGAGAAACCAAGCCCGGAGCTGTAACGGTTTGTTGCAATTTTCCATCAATCAGGTAACTGCCCAATGACGAATTCATAGAAGGAATATATCCATATTCGGTTACCAGCTGATTGCCCAATGAACCATACGAAGCACGTATCTTGAATTGTGAGAATAAAGACCGGAGCGGTTCAAAGAAAGGTTCCACATCGACACGCCATGCTACCGAACCCGAAGGGAAAAAGCCATATCGTTTGTTTTTGGGGAAACGTGAAGTTCCATCATAACGGCCGTTCAATTCAAAAATATAACGGTTGTCATACATATAATTAGCACGGAAAAACAAGCCACGAATAGCCCAATCCTTATAAGTTTCGTCTACATACTGTTCGCCTGAGGACAAGCCGATGGAAGGCAAAGAGGTAGATATGATGTCGTAACGGTCGGCAGTGAATTTGTCCCAACGGCTATATTCTTGATTGAAACCTAACACACCACTCACCAAATGCTTGTCGAACGACTTGGTCAACGTGGCATACAAGTCAAGCACGGTATATAGTTCGGAAGTACTGCCTTTGTAAGCACGGCTTGTACCCTGTTCGCGAACATCATCCGGTCCGTAGCCAATGCGATACTTAGTCTTATACCAGTCGTAATCTTCATGGCTTTTTGAAAAAGTAAAGTTAGCGTTCAGCACCAACATTCTTTCCCAAAAATTCATTTCGGCCGAGAAAGTACTTTGCAAACGGTCGTAAACGGTTTTCTCCTCGCCTCCGTCCACCAATTGTGCCAATGCAATACCCAGTTCACTGTTTGCCCATGTACCGTCGGGGTTCACGTCCATGTCGTGAGGCTCTGCATCGTAAAAATCACTCAAATTATAATAACTCGGTTTTTTACGGGTAGTAGAGACAAAAGAGGTATTATTGGAAACAGACAACCAGTTCCAAATCTGATAATTAACTTTGCCTCGCATACTGTAACGAATATACTTGTCATTTTTTACCACACCTGAGAAAACACCGTCTTCACTGTCCACACCTCCCGACAAATAAAACTTGGTTTTCTCTGTCGCACCGGAAATGGAAAGCTGATGTGCCTGACTGAATGTACTCTTATCCAGAAAATAATTTGTCCAGTTGCGATTACCCATATACTCCCACTGCGTGTTGTCCAACGGATTCAGGCGTATGGCTTCCGTTCCATCGGGATTGTCAGAACGTTGACGTGCCCACTCCAAACGCTCGTCACTGGTCACATGACCGGAGCTCCAAGGAGTGTTTAACACCGCAATGTTCTTCAGTTTCAAATAAATATAAGGATCGGAAGTTTTTTCAGTCAATGAAGAAGGACGCTTCCACGAGAAATTATTGTTATAATTCACCTGAATTCTATCGCCCTTCCCTTGCTTGGTCGTAATCAAAACAACCCCAAAAGCGGCACGGGCACCGTAAATGGCAGCCGAAGAAGCATCTTTCAATACCGAAAGACTCTCTACATCTTCGGGTAACAAGCGATTCATCTCTTCAGCATCCGAAGCTACGCCATCTATCAGAATCAGCGGAGAACCACCGTTGATGGAAGCTTCACCACGAATATTAATATTGGCAGCCTGTCCCGGCTCTCCACTGGTAAAATCAACATTCAAATTAGGTACCATTCCCTGCAATCCTTTCGACAAATCCGTCATAGGTCGTTGCTCCAACTGGGTTGAAGTGATTTGGTCTACCGACCCCGAAAGATTGGCTTTCTTCTGAATACCGTATCCCACGACCACTACCTCACCAAGCGTTTCCGTATCGTCTTCCAGTTCTATTTTAAAAGATGTTTTCCCATTCACCGCAATAAGTTTGTCCCGATATCCCACATAACTTATCACAATTACGGCATCAACAGGAATGGAAAGTGTAAACTTTCCGTCTACATCGGTTATTGTTCCGTTTCCACTTTCTTTTTCACGAATCGTTGCACCAATCAATGGTTCGCCATTGCTGTCCACAACAACTCCAGACACCTGAATTTTTGTACGAACCTGTTCTGTAATAGGACTTTCCTTCATTTTATCATCAGCAACAGCATAAGGCATAGCCAATCCCCACATACCTGCTGATAACAACAGAATATTCCTAAACCACAAATAATTGAACTTTCCCATAAATACTTTAGATTAATTTGCCGCAAAAGTACAGTCGGGACGTTACGATGGCATGAACAGCCAATTTCATTATCTTAACCGAATGGTTAATTTTATATTACAAAAGCATTTGTTTTAATTTCAATCGGGCATTATAAAAAAACTCCAAAGTCTTTTCAACCCTGCATCATTACGCTTAAATCATACAGGATATTCTAATGAAACAAAAATCCGGCTTCCCCCCAATCGGGAGAAGCCGGACACGGTAAACGGATAATTCTATCTCAATTAATAATTGTTCTTCTTTACTTCAAAGTAAGCCTGCGGATGCAAACATGCCGGACATACATCAGGAGCTTCTGTACCTACATAAATGTAACCACAGTTACGGCACTGCCATACAGTCTCTTCTGCTTTTTTGAATACTGTACCTTCTTCCACATTCTTCAATAAAGCCAAGTATCTTTCTTCATGGCCCTTTTCTGCTTCAGCAATTCTGCGATACATCGTAGCAATAGCAGGAAAACCTTCCTGATCGGCCACATCAGCAAAGTGAGGATAATCAGTCCCGTTTACAGCAGTCTCTATCGGGAAAGTAACCAGCTGCTCTACCTCTTCGGCAGCCATCCCGTTGGCTTCGGTCAT
>ENA-UPWU01000593-UPWU01000593.1-human-gut-metagenome-genome-assembly--contig:-NODE-593-length-16484-cov-5.905589_pt1 | contig 16484 bp, 10 predicted proteins | sample MGYA00250058_ERZ773392 | MGnify/ENA primary metagenome ERZ773392 (study PRJEB29103, sample SAMN06112084) | human gut metagenome | biome: human gut; feature: ankylosing spondylitis patient; material... | reverse complement strand
AATCAAAGGCTCGACAGCGCCTTGCATCATTTGTTTTTTCTAAGAAAGTAAAGGATTACAGAAATGGCTGCTAAGCAGGTTCTTTTCGGTGATGACGCCCGCTCCAAGATGGTCCGCGGCATCAATGTTCTCGCCAACGCCGTCAAGGTCACGCTCGGTCCGAAGGGCCGCAACGTCGTGCTCGACCGCGCCTTCGGCGCTCCGACGGTGACGAAAGACGGCGTGTCCGTCGCCAAGGAAATCGAACTCAAGGACAAGTTCGAAAACATGGGCGCCTGCATGGTGCGTGAAGTCGCCTCCAAGACGAGCGACAACGCCGGCGACGGCACGACGACCGCCACGGTTCTCGCCCAGGCCATCGTTGACGAAGGCATGAAGTTCGTTGCCGCCGGCATGAACCCGATGGATAAAATCAGGCAAGGCAGGGCACATACGAAAGGAAGAAAAGAATTGAAGAAAAAAATACTGACATTGGTTCTGACAACGGTTTTAATTGTTTCTGCATTAGCAGGATGTGGAAACGTTACCAAAAGTGAAGAAGCCAATGAAACACAAAACGAACAGACAACACAGGATGAACAGCCGGAATCTGGTACAGTGTCCTTGACTGTATGGGCAGAGGAAAATAATTTTGAGATGCTTACACAGATGATAGACGGCTTTAAACAAAAGTATGCAGGTCAGGCAGACTTTGATATCTCGCTGGTACAGCAGAGCGATTCAACTACGAAGGATACGGTACTGGGAGATGTACATGCAGCGGCAGATGTGTTCTCATTCCCGGATGACCAGTTGATCAGCCTTGTTGCTTCAGGCGCATTGGAACCGGTACCGAATGCGGATGTGATCAGCAGTGCCAATCTGGAAGAATCAGTAGCCGCAGCATCTTATAATGGGGTATTGTATGGATATCCGATGACAGCGGATAATGGATATTTCCTGTATTATGATAAGAGTTATTTTACGGAAGACGATGTGAAGACTATGGATCGTATCCTGGAAGTTGCAGAAGCAGCAGGGAAGGAGTTCTCAATGGAACTTACATCAGGCTGGTATCTGTATTCATTCTTTGGCGGTACAGGCATGGATTTTGGCATTAATGATGATGGCGTAACGAATCATTGCAACTGGAATACAACAGAAGGAAGCATAAAAGGTGTGGATATTGCACAGGCTCTTGTAAATATCACATCCAGTCCGGCTTTTGTCTCAGAAGCTGATGGTGACTTTACAGATGGTGTAGCTGACGGCAATGTCATAGCCGGTATAAGTGGTGTATGGAATGCCGTAGCCGTGAAAGAGGCATGGGGCAGTAACTATGGGGCAGTAAAGCTTCCAACCTATACCTGTGCAGGACAGCAGGTACAGATGTCTTCTTTTACCGGATATAAAATGATGGGTGTAAATTATTATTCAGAGCATAAGGAATGGGCATGTAAACTGGCTGACTGGCTTACCAATGAAGAGAATCAGACAATCCGTTTCCAGCAGAGAAGCCAGGGTCCTTCCAATATCAATGCATCAGCTTCAGATGAAATAAGCAAGGAGCCTGCAATTGCAGCGGTAATTGACCAGGGACAGTATGGTAATCTGCAGCGTGTAGGTAACAGCTACTGGGATGCCTGTACGAATTTTGCAAATACAATTTTAAATGGTAATCCGGAAGGAAAAGACTGGCAGGAAATTATGGATACACTGGTGGATAAGATCACAGCATCCGCGGTCGGCTGATAAAGGAAGGTAAAGACTTATGCAGAAGAAGGCAAGAATCAGTATAAAGTATATTATTTTAATTCCCGTATTTATTTTGGGAATCGTAAGTATTTTCTCCAATGTAGAAGCGATAATGAACATTAGGAGAGTCAATACGAATGCAACGGAGATTACAGATACGTATATGGTAAGAATCTCTGAACTGGAGAAGATACAAAGAGAGACTCAGAATCTCCACAAGCTGGCATTGTCACATATTATTGCCACGAATCTGGATACAATGATTGAATTGGTTGATTCTGTACGTCAGGAAGAAGAAGTAGTCCAGAGCTATCTTGATGATTACCGGAAATATCTGACGCAGGATGATCAGGCAGCATTTGACCAGCTGCTTGCGGACTATGAGGGTATGAATTATGAAATTGCCAATCTTATGGCATATAGTGCCAATTCGAAGAATGAAGAAGCATATGATCTGGCAAACGGTGCAATTGCAGACTACAGCAGCAGCATGCAGCAGCAGATTGATATTATGGTAGAGAGCGCAAATGCCGGTTCGGAAGAAGCCAAGAACCAGCTGATTGCGACATATCAGGCTGCTATCATGAGAAATACGATAACTATCACGATTAGTATTATATCCTTGATTGCTGCATTGTTCTGTGTATTTTATCAGATCATCCGCAAGCTGGCAATCACGAATAAGGAATTGAACAGTATCATTAAAGGTATTGAGAATGGACAGGGAGATTTGACCAGAAGAGTCAGTATCCTTTCCAATGATGAAATCTCTGATCTTGGAAATGGTATCAACACATTTATGGATAAGCTGCAAAGTATCATGAAAATGATCATTGAGAATACAACAGAGATGGAGAACGTTGTAAGCGAAGTACAGGAAAGCGTAAAGGCATCCAATGACAGTGCTTCCGATCTTTCAGCAGTAACAGAAGAGCTGGCTGCTACCATGCAGGAGGTTGGCAATTCAGCAGGGACGATTAATCAGAATGCGGATTCCGTACGTGATGAAGTAGATACAATAGCAGAAAAATCCATCGGAATCAATGATTATTCCAAAGAGATGAAGAACAATGCAAATCAGATGGAATCAAATGCCAGAAAGAACATGGAAGAGACAGGAAGCAAGGTGAAAGAGATTCTTGATGTGTTGAATCAGGCAATCGAAGACAGTAAGAGTGTAGATCAGGTCAACAGCCTGACCAATGATATCCTGAGTATATCCAGTCAGACCAATCTGCTGGCATTGAATGCTTCTATAGAGGCAGCAAGAGCCGGAGATGCAGGTAAAGGCTTCGCTGTTGTGGCAGAGGAGATCAGACAGCTGGCAGATTCCAGCAGACAGACTGCAAATCATATTCAGGAGATTAATGGCATTGTAACGAATGCAGTACATAACCTGTCAGATAATGCAAACAATCTGGTAGGCTATCTGAATGAGTCCATCTTACCGGAATTTAAGAATTTTGTGGATTCCGGGGTACAGTATCGTGAGAATGCAACTTATATTGAATCTGTCATGAATGAATTCACGGAGAAGACAGATGCACTCAAGAATGCGATGGATGAAATCGCAGGTTCTATCAGCACAATCACAGATGCTATTTCAGAAGGTGCCAAGGGCGTTAATGGTGCAGCTGAGAGTACACAGCTTCTGGTTGTTGATATGGAGAAAATCAGCAGCCGTATGGATAAGAATGAAGCCATTGCCAAGGCATTACAGAAAGAAACAGATATTTTTACAAACTTTTAATCTGGGCGATAAGGGGAATTCCGCAATTGCAGGGATTCCCTTTTTTGCTTGCTTAATTCTATAAAACTATTATAATAAATAGTATATATTTTGACAAAAAGCAGAAAGGCATGGCCGTTAAAATGAATAAATGCATCATTGTGGGCGCAGGAGAATTTGATATAGACAACTGGAGCTGTGAAAAGGACGATTATGTAATCGCAGCTGATGCCGGCTGGATGATACTGGAGCAGCTGGGAATTGTCCCTGATCTTTTAATCGGCGATATGGATTCTTTAGATGAAAATGGTGTAGAACCGAAGTGTTCGTATGATTGTAAAGTAGAGATTCTGCCTACCCATAAAGATGATACAGATATGCTGGCTGCAATCCGCAAGGGGCTTGGACTTGGATATAGACAGTTTCAGATATATGGAGGGCTTGGAGGACGGCTCGATCATACAATCGCCAATATACAATGTCTTTTATTCCTTCATAACAGGGGTGCGAAGGGTATCCTCTATGGAAAACATTGCACGTTGCAGCTGCTGGTCAATGGGAAGGTCACGTTCCCGGCAACTAAGAGGGGACGCATTTCTGTATTCGCATATGGAGGGATTGCATATGGCGTAACAGAGAAAGGACTTTGCTATACAGTTGATAGGGCAGACCTGAATCCGGAATTCCCAATCGGTGTCAGTAACGAGTTTACAGGATGTGAAAGCAGTATTGAGGTAGAGAATGGCATGCTGCTTCTGTACACAGATAAAGGCTAAGGGGGTAAATATGATTTATACATTTTGTCAATGGTTGTTTTTCTTTTATTTTTACTGTTTCCTTGGATGGATATGGGAGACATGCTATGTATCCGTGTTAAAAGGATATTGGGTGAACAGGGGATTTATGAGAGGTCCTTTCCTTCCAATTTATGGCTCTGGAGCAATTATCGTGCTGATCTTTACACTGCCATACAGGACGAATGCAGTAGCTGTTTTCTTTATGGGAATGATCAGCGCAACCATACTGGAATATGTAACTGGCGTGGTAATGGAGAAGCTGTTCCATGTCAGATATTGGGATTACAGCAATCAGAAATTGAATCTGAACGGACATATCTGTCTTACGTCGTCTCTGGCTTGGGGCGTCTTCTCTGTTCTTTTAACCATGCATGGGCATAAGCCGGTTGAAAACATGGTGCTTGGATTCAACAGCAATGTATTAGAAGCAGTCTGTTTCCTGCTGACTGTGTATATATCTATTGATATGGCAGAATCTGTACGTGAAGCTCTCAACCTGAAGGAACTGTTGATGAGTCTGGAAGAGAATAATGCAGAGTTCCGCAAGCTCCAGAAACATATGGAAGTTCTGTCGGCGTTCTACGGTACGGAGATTAAGGAACGGTCAGAAGTAGGTCTTAAAAAGCTGAACGCTGTTGTAGAGGCAGGTAAAGAGAAGTATGCGCGTGTAGGAGAAGGCAAGAAACAGATGGTATTCAGTCTGAAGAACAAAGAATTCAACAGAATGAATGGTCTGTTACAGCGTAACCCGGCTGCAGTATCCAAGATGCATGAACAGGCATTCTCTAAGTTAAAGGAACTCACCCGCAGGGATGAGAGCAAAGAAGCATAAGCTGAAAGGCATGGTTATTCATATGAAGGAGAAGATAAAGAACCTGTATCGCCAATGGTTCCGTGATACAGACGTAGACAGGCGGATCTATAACTGGGTTCTTACAATAGCTATTATTTCACTTGCAATAATTATCATAGTAGAAGCAGGTATGCAGTATGAATGGGATGGGCTGATGGCAATGATCGTATTGCTGCTTTATCTGGTTATTATGTTCATACTGGCAAACATGTATCCGCACAAACTTAAACTGCTCTTTTCCTTTATTACAGTGCCAATAAATCTTGCAGTTTTCCCATTTATGTTTCTTTTGGCAGAGGGCGGTGGAATACGTTCCGGTATGCCTGTATGGATGGCAATGGGGCTTTTACTGCTATTTATGACTGCGGATGGATTCTGGTTTGTCCTGCAGTTTATTGTAACTGTAATGGTAGACTTCTTCTTGTTCCTAGCTTCTTATCTGAATCCTGATATGATCAAGGAAGTAGACAATCCGTTTTATTATTATGAAGATAATTTAATTGCAATCTGCATAGTATCGCTATGTATTGGATTTATGATCAGATACCAGAGAAAGGTTCTTGAGAGCCAGAATGGGAAAATCGAACAGACTTTGGCACAGATCCGCCAGGAGAAGAGGCGTACAGAGAAAATCAGTGCAGAAAAAGATAAGATTATGGAAGATTTATCTTACAATGTCAGAACACCTCTTAATATCATCGTTGGTATGTCAGATATGGCGAAACAGAATATTGAAGATACGGACAAAGTAAAAAAATGTCTGGACAAGATCAGTGAATCTTCCTGGCAGATGCTGCAGATTATGAATCGCATTTTGCAGATAGGGGAATATGGAACAAAGAATTATCTGGATCCGGATGAACTGATAAGCCATTGTGAAGATGGCAGATTATATCGGGATGCGGATGGAGCTTTGATGCTCAATGCTAGAAACAGGAATATTCTGGTTGTGGAAGACAATGATATTAATGTAGAGATTATAGAGAATATTCTTCAGAAGACATATGCCAAAGTAACCTGTGCCAAGACGGCGGAGGAAGCAATACAGCTTATCGAGGCATCGGGAGAATTTGAATATGATCTGATATTGATGGACATTCAGCTTCCGGGGATGGATGGTTACAGTGCAGCACGCAGTATCAGGAGTATGGACAGGGCAGATGCCATAGTACTTCCTGTTTTGGCGATGACGGCAGATGCCCTGACGCAGGACGTGGATAAGGCGTTACAGTGTGGCATGAATGCACATATAGCCAAGCCGATTATGGTAGAAGAACTGTATACGAAGCTTTATTATTACTTATTTGTCGCAAAGGTTAAAATTATATAAAAGAAATGGGGAATAGGAATGAAGAGAGAAAAATTAGACAGACTGGAAGAAATCCTGCAGGAAAGTGTGAACAAACATGAAATTGCAGGTGGCAATCTTCTGGTTATGCATCATGGAGAAGAGATATACTATGCACAGGCAGGCATGGCAGATATTGCACAGGGAAAAGGCATAGAAAGAGACAGCCTATTCAGATTGTATTCCATGTCAAAGCCGGTAACGTCAGCAGCAGTCATGTTATTAATGGAGAGGGGAATTGTTGATCTGCTTGATCCGATTTCCAAATATATCCCGTCTTTTGCAGAGTCCATGGTTGCTACAGAGCATGGGGATGAGAAGGCGGTAAGGCAGGTTACAGTAAAGGATTGCCTGTCCATGACATCAGGACTTGTATACAATTGTGATCCTGATCCTGCAAGCAAAGATACAGCAGTTGTATATGAGGAGCTGGATAAGAGACTTTATTCTGATAATCCCATGTCTACACTGGAATTTGCTGATAAGCTTGGCAGATGCAGGCTTGCATATCAACCAGGCAGTCAGTGGCGTTATGGAACCAGTGCAGATATTCTGGGAGCTGTTGTAGAAGCAGCCAGTGGCATGACATTTGGAGAATTCCTACAGAAAGAATTTTTCCAGCCGCTTGGTATGGCAGATACTGATTTCAAGGTTAAGCACGATGCATTGCCAAGACTTACGAAGGTATATGAAGAGACTCCACAGGGGCTGATAGAATACGACGGTAATCATCTTGGAATCTGTAATCATATGGATGCGGATAAGATTGCTTTCGAGTCGGGTGGAGCAGGACTTGTATCCACAATAGAGGATTATAAGCATTTTACACAGATGCTGTTGCATGGGGGCAGCTATCAGGGCAGAACCTATCTGTCACCGGCTACGGTAGAATTTATGACGAATTCACATTTGCTGGCACATCAGCAGCCATACATGGCAGGCTGGGATAATCTGCCGGGCTTTACCTATGGCAATCTGATGCGCATTATGACAGATCCTTCCCTTGCAGTCATCAATGGAGTAAAGGGAGAGTATGGCTGGGATGGATGGCTTGGACCGTATTTTGCCAATATCCCATCAATGGATATGACATTTTTGATGATGATCCAGAAGAAAGATTCAGGAACATTTACATTGACCAGAAAATTAAGAAATGCATTAGCGGCTGCATTTTAATTGATATTTATATTGCACACAAAAAGGAGCAGTTACTTGCTCCTTTTTGTGTGCTCCAGATTAAATAACATCCTCTAATTGTGCCATTTGTAATTTGTAGTAGGCACCGCCTTTTGCCATTAATGTGTCGTGATTGCCTTCTTCGATAATGCCGCCCTGGTCTATGACAAAGATGCGGTCAGCTTTCTGAATAGTGGAAAGCCTGTGGGCAATGACAAAGGAGGTACGTCCTTTTAATAAAGCTTCGATACCTTCCTGAACCAGAAGTTCTGTCTGGGTATCAATACTGGAAGTAGCCTCATCTAATATTAAAATCTTAGGCATACTTACCATTGTTCTGGCAAAAGCCAGCAGTTGTTTCTGGCCAACAGAAAGTCCGCCGCCACGTTCTTCCAGACGGGTATCATAACCGTTTGGAAGTCTGGTAATAAATTCATGTGCATGGACCGCTTTGGCTGCAGAAATGATCTCTTCCTCTGTGGCATCCAGCTTTCCGTAGGCAATATTCTCACGGATTGTTCCGGTGAACAGGAAATTATCCTGCGTCATAATGCCCATCTGGCTGCGGAGACTTTCGATGCTGACAGTCTTAATATCGTGCCCGTCAATACTGATAATTCCACTCTGTACATCGTAGAAACGGCTGATGAGATTGACAATAGTTGTTTTACCGGCACCCGTAGGTCCTACCAGTGCTATTGTCTCACCGGGCTTGATATGAAAGCTGATATCATTCAGGACTTTAGTTGTATCATCATAGGAGAAGCTTACGTGGGAGAAATCTACACTGCCCTGGATAGGCGGCATTTCAATAACGTTCTCTGCATCGGTAATACCGGATTTGGTATCCAGTATCTCAAAGATACGTTCTGCACCGGATATATTGGTAATCAGCTGGTTATAGAAGTTACTGAGGTTCATGATCGGCTGCCAGAACATAGAAATATAAGTACCAAAGGCAATTAATGTACCAACGGTGACTTTGTCTACACCAAGGATCACAATGCCGGTGTACCAGAGAGATACAGAACCAAATCCCCAGCAGAAATCTACGACAGAGCCGAATGCATCCGCATATAGAACGGCGTCCATAAAGGACTGGCGATGTTCTTTTACCAGATTGAGAGAGGTCTGTCTGGTCTCGCCTTCAGCATGGAAGCTCTGTATGATACGGATACCGGACAGATCTTCATGGACGAAGGCATTCAGATTCGAGGATTTCTTTTTATGAATCTGCCATTTCGCATGAGAACGTGTCTGGATGAACCATACGCCGGCAATCATAAATGGAATACTGATGAGTGAAGCTGCTGCCAGGATAGGATTCTTAATGAACATGATGGCAACAACTGCACATACAGTAATAAAATCAGGGATTAAAGTAGTAACACTATTGGACAGTACGTCCTTGAGGGCATTGATATCGCCAATGATACGCGCAAGTATCTTACCGGTAGGACGGCTGTCAAAAAAGTGAAAATCCAAGGTCTGAATATGCGTATACAGCTGTTGGCGGATATCAACAAGTACGCTGTTGCATACTTTAGCCATAATGTACATACGCAGCTTTACCAGAACGATCAGTATCAGATTCAGGGTAATGGCAAAGGCAGCCAGCTTGTATAAGCCCATGAAATCTTTTACCGCAATGTAATCATCTATGGCTTTCTCTATAAGCAGCGGGTTAATAAGGCTGACGGCTACGCAGTAAGCCATAATCAGTAAAACACCGAATATTGGAAGCTTATATTGAAGCAGGTAGGAGAAAAGGCGGCAAAGAGTCTGCAGCTTGTTGGCTTCAGCGGCTTTTTCATCTTCCTTATATGAATTAATGGGCATGATTACGCCTCCTTTTTGTGAGAATCAGCAACACCGGGAGCAGTATATGCGCCATATTGTGATAAATATGTTGCATAATAAAGTCCACGCTTTTGCATCAGTTCTTCATGTGTGCCTCGTTCATGTATGGAGCCATTCTCCAGTACAATGATTTCGTCAGCATGGCGGACAGCGCTGATCCGGTGTGCAATAATGAGTTTCGTTGTATGGTTCAGGTCATGTAATGTTTTCTGTATTTCATGTTCTGTTTCCATATCCAGGGCAGAAGTAGAATCATCCATGACGAGTATCGGTGTATTTTTGGCAAGGGCTCTGGCGATGCTGATGCGCTGTTTCTGACCACCGGACAGACCAACACCACGTTCACCAATGACCGTGTCGTAGGTATTGTCCATTTTTTCAATGAAACTGCTTGCCTGGGCAGCAAGGGCTGCCTTGCGGACAGCTTCCAGATCTACGATATCACGTTTGCCAAGCTTCACGTTCTCTGTAATGGTATCAGAGAAGAGGAAGACATCCTGCATAACGAGAGAGATACTGCCACGCAGCTGGTCAAAGGTCAGGTCACGGATATCCACACCATCCAGGCGGATGACTCCATCAGTAGCGTCATAGAGCCTTTGCAGAAGCTGTACGACAGAGGTTTTGCCTGCGCCTGTTGCGCCCATGATTCCAATTGTCTTACCAGGCTCTACCGTAAAGGAGATATCATGCAGAATCTCATGCATATCTTCCTTATGGAAAGATACATGGGAGAACTCAATCTTACCTTCCACGTGATCCAGAATGACAGGATTGGCTGATTCTGTAATGGCAGGTTTCTGCTCATAGATCTTATTGATCTTCTTATTGGATGCGATACCGGCAGACAGACTGTTGGAGAGCCAGCCAAGCATTTCCATTGGCCATACAATATTATTGGAATACTCTATAAAAGCACCCAGGGCACCGAGAGTTATGACATCTTTCATGACCAGACGGCCACCCAGTAACAGAATCGTCATAGGCAGAAGCTTGGTGATGATCTGGAAGCATGGGTAGTATTTTACAAATATTTTGGACTGCTGCATATTTAAGTCATAGTAACGTTTGTTGTGTGAGAGGAACTTTTTGATTTCAAATTTCTCTCTGGCAAAAGCCTTTACTGTGCGGACACCTGCAAGATTCTCTTCCGCTACCGTATTTAAAGTTGCATTTTCTTCACTGATTGCTTCATAAACGTCGCCAAGCCTGTTTTCCATTTTGATGGCGATAAATCCGCATAGGATCATGGCAAGAGTAGGAATGATGGCGAGCGGAGCATTCAGGTTATACATACAGAATAATACAACTGTAGTATGGAAGATTACTTCGATGATCAGCATGCCGACATAGGAGAGGGTATCCCAGATTCGGTCAATATCATCCTTGACTCTTGCCATTAATTCTCCGGTATTTGTTTTATCAAAATAATTACAGCTGAGACTTTGAATATGGTCAAAGAGTTCAAGCCTCATGTCAGAGGCTATTTTGGAACCTGCTTTGTCAAAGGTATATTCCTTACAATATTGGAATACACATCTTCCAACGCCTACCATCAGGATTCCGCCCAATAGCCAGGGCAGTAATGTCAATTCTCTGCCGACAATGACATCATCTATGATATGCATTGTCAGCATAGGAGACAGCATATCCAGTGATACGCTGATAATCAGGGCAATAATGGCAAAAAGATAGTGCCATTTATATTCCCATATATACGTTGATAGTTTCTTTCTCATAAAATCTCCCAAATCCCTTCTTAATGTGTTGGTTTGTTCCGGCTAATTGGCAGCAATCATATTTTTGTGCACAAAAAAACCACGATAGAAAACTACCGTGGTCTAAATATCAATACAATTGTGCCGAACCATATTAGGTTATGGCTGCGTATAACCGGAGGTAATTCCCATACAATAAATGCTTATGTTGTTGGCTGTTGTGTTATTTGAGTTAATCAGTAACATAATTTACCTCCTTTCGTGTGTGAATCAATAGTGACATCCCCTACGTTACGCCTAAAAGTGATACCTGTCAACTATTATTCTGAAAATTCTAAAAAAATTACACAAATTCCTGATGTTATTGCATCCATTGATAAAACAGTGTATAATCAACTAGCAGTGAAAATTTTAACAAGTAAACTTGATTTAAACTGATAAAAATAAAACAAGGAATAGGAGAACAGAACAATGAGTAAGAAAACAACTGTTTTAATGATCCTCGATGGTTATGGACTCAATGAGAGAAAGGACCATAATGCAGTAGCAGAGGCGAACACCCCTGTTATGGACAGACTTATGAAAGAATATCCATTTGTACAGGGTAAGGCAAGTGGAATGGCAGTAGGACTTCCGGAAGGTCAGATGGGTAACTCAGAAGTAGGCCATCTTAATATGGGTGCCGGAAGAATTGTATATCAGGAGCTTACAAGAATCACTAAGGAGATTCAGGATGGTACATTCTTTGAAAATCCTGCATTGCTGGAAGCTGTAGACAATTGCAAGGCAAAGGATTCTGCCCTTCATTTATTCGGACTGTTATCTGATGGTGGTGTTCACAGCCATAATACACATCTTTATGGTCTGTTAGAGCTTGCTAAGAAGAATGGTCTTTCCAAGGTATATGTACATTGCTTCCTGGACGGACGTGATACACCTCCTGCATCCGGTAAGGGATATGTAGAAGAGCTGGAAGCCAAGATGGCTGAAATCGGTGTTGGCAAGGTAGCATCCGTTATGGGCCGTTACTATGCAATGGACAGAGATAACAACTATGACCGTGTAAAGCTTGCATATGATGTAATGACAACAGGCGAAGGCAAGAGTGCTGTATCCGGACCTGCTGCAGTACAGCAGTCCTACGATGATGGCAAGACAGATGAGTTCGTAATGCCTACAGCAGTAACAGCGAATGGACAGCCTGTAGCTACAATTAAAGACGGTGATTCCATTATTTTCTTTAATTTCAGACCTGACAGGGCAAGAGAAATGACAAGATGCTTCTGTGATGATGATTTTAAAGGATTTGATAGAAAGAGACTGGATGTGAAGTTTGTATGCTTCTCTGACTATGATTCAACAATTCCTAATAAGTCAGTAGCATTCCACAAGATTTCTGTAACCAATACTTTTGGTGAATGGCTCGCAGCACATGATATGACCCAGGCAAGAATCGCAGAAACAGAGAAATATGCCCACGTAACATTCTTCTTCAATGGTGGTGTAGAAGAACCCAACAAGGGTGAAGACAGAGTACTGGTTCCTTCACCAAAGGAAGTTGCTACTTATGATCTGAAGCCTGAAATGAGCGCATATAAGGTATGTGACAAGCTGGTAGACGCAATCAAATCCGGTAAGTATGATGTAATTATCATTAACTTTGCTAACCCTGATATGGTTGGACATACTGGTGTAGAAGCTGCGGCAATCAAGGCAGTGGAAGTGGTAGACGAGTGCGTAGGTAAGGCAGTAGATGCATTACTTTCCGTAAACGGTACAATGTTCATATGTGCAGACCATGGTAACGCAGAACAGCTGGTAGACTATGAGACAGGAGAACCATACACAGCCCATACAACGAATCCTGTTCCATTTATTCTTGTAAATTATGATAAGGATTACACATTAAAGGAAGGCGGATGCCTTGCAGATATCGTTCCAACATTGATTGAAACAATGGGTATGGAGAAGCCTGCAGAAATGACAGGCCAGTCTTTACTGATCAGAAAATAAAATATGATATTAAAGGGTCGGATTTTATTTACAATCCGGCTCTTTTTGTATTTTAGGACACATAGGATAAATTATAACAAAGTAATAATAAATTGTAGAAATAATATGACAAATATGATAGACTATTGCTTGTAGGGGATTAAGATAGGAGATGAGGTCTTGATCAATATGAGAATAGGATATGTTTTATTGATTCTAAGCATACTTCTGGTATGCTTATGGTTTACCTATGTGAGTGTGCAGAGTAAGGAATACTACCGCAGGGCTTTTCGTATGCTGATGTGGGCTGGTGTAATTATGTATGTCAACCATCTGTATGGAATTTCCATGGAAGAGGGATTATTGCCGTATAATCAGGGGATGATAATTGCAGAACGCATTATCCACTATATTATGACGGTATCGGTTTATTCTTTATATGCATATTTTATGCTGTGCCTTCTGAATCAGTTCCATTATTATCCCATGTGGAAGAAGATTTTGTTATTTGTTCCTGCGATTATAATGGACATTATGATTGTGGCTTCACCTTTTACACATCTGATCTTCTATATGCAGGATGGAATCATATATAGAGGCAGCTTCTTCTGGTTGTTAATGCTGGTAAGGGCATTTTATGCAATTGGTGCAACAATCAGGGGAATCATGAAGCGCAGATTTCTTCCCAAAATCTTTGGACAGTGCGTTGTTCTGGTTGCTTCTTTTGCAGTACTGCAGGCTGTTGCTTTCATTGTATTACAAGATGAAACGCTGTATTATTCCATGCTGATTGTCAATATTGTTGTATTCCTTCTGGCATTGACGGTAGTGGAATTTTATAAGGACTCATATACAGGGCTGCTCAACAGAAAGGCATATGAGCAATATGTCAGTAAAGAAATCTATAATCAAAATAACAAAACGGTATACCTTATTAAATTAAAGAATTATACATATTTTAAAGAAAACTGTCATGAAGTGGCAATTGTTGAAATCATCAGGGAACTTGCAGAACGGATTAAGGAATACTCCATGCTGACCTCTGTTTACTACATTGGAATGGGAAGATTTGTGGTTATTGTACATACAAAAGACAAATTTTCAGAACAGGATTTCTTTGATAAATTAAGGAACAGGATGGATGATACGTTTTTACTGAATGGTGCAGCAGTGCATTTACAGCTGTTCGTTGCAGTAATCAATCTGGATTGTGACAAGAATGTACGATTGAATTACAAGCGGTATTTTACAGCTTGTGATGATATGCGTTATAATAGCAATGAATCGGTAGAAGTGATACAGGGAGACAGCTTTGGCATTGACCAGCTTCAAAGATACCGAGGTGTTGAAGAGGCGATAGAAAGGGCACTGGTTGAGAAAGAGTTCACCATGTTCTATCAGCCCATTGTAGAAACTGCGACAGGCAGGATTATTTCTGCTGAAGCATTGATACGTTTGCATGACAGAGTTCTGGGATTTGTGTCACCTGAGGAATTTATCCCTATTTCCGAGAGCAATGGTAAGATACATGAAATCAGTGAATACGTGATCGATGAAGTATTTCATTTTATCAGCGATCATGATTTAGAGAAGCTTGGTGTAGAATTTATTGAAATTAATCTGTCCGTTATGCAGTGTATGGATAAGAAATTATCGGATAAGCTTGTGTTTTATCTGAATAAATATAATATTGATCCAACGCATATCAATCTGGAGATTACAGAGACTGCAACGAATTATGACGAGCAGAGGCTGAGCGAGCAATTACACCGGTTGAAGAATCTCGGATTCACATTTTCACTGGATGATTATGGAACCGGATATTCCAATCTAGTGAGGGTTCTGGAGTATCCTGTGGACGTGATTAAGCTGGATAAGAGCATTGTATGGAGTGCATTCCAGAATCGTGACAGCTTTGTGACTTTGAAGAACCTGATTTCCATGTTCCATGATGTACACCGGAAGATTGTGGCAGAGGGCATAGAGAGTGAAGAACAGATGAATATGCTTAAAAAACTGGAATGTGACTATCTGCAGGGATATTTTTATTCAAAGCCGATTGATAAGGATGCATTTATATCATATGTACAACATAATCAGAAATATAATTAAAAATGCTGGATAAGTTACCTCCATTTTGGACAGGATAATACAAAATGTTCAAAATGGAGGTTTTTTATATGATGCATTATGTAATCAGCGATGTTCATGCAAGAGAAATATTAGATTCCAGAGGTAATCCAACAGTAGAAGCACAGGTTATTGTAAATGACAGGTATATAGGAGTGGCAGCTGTGCCATCAGGGGCGAGTACCGGTAAATATGAAGCCGTGGAATTAAGAGATGGTGAATTGCGCTATATGGGATTAGGCGTTATGAAAGCAGTACGCAATGTGAATTTCAAGATTAAGGATGTGCTGGTTGGGAAAGATGCCCTGAACCAGAGAAAAATTGACAAAATATTAACAGAAACAGATGGAACAGAAAATAAGAGTAATCTGGGTGCAAATGCAACATTAGCAGTGTCCATGGCAGCTGCCAGAGCGGCATCGAAGGCATTGGATATCCCTTTATACCGATATCTGGGGGGAATTGATACAGCAAGAATGCCGGTTCCAATGATGAATATTCTTAATGGCGGAAGACATGCGACCAATACAGTGGATTTTCAGGAGTTTATGATTATGCCTGTAAGCACATGCTGCTTTGCAGAAGGACTTAGAGTATGTGCAGAAATTTATCATAATTTGAAGAAATTATGTCATGGGCGTGGATTATCCACAGGTGTAGGTGATGAGGGTGGTTTCGCACCAGATCTTCCAGATGCAGTCGCAGTGCTGGATTTAATTGTAGAAGCTATCAAGGCAGCAGGATATAAGCCCGGTACAGATGTGAAGATAGCCTTGGATGTTGCTGCTTCTGAATTATATAACGAGGACGACGGCATGTATCATTTCCCTGGAGAAAGTGAGTTGAGTGGTGCCGAGAAAGAAGTAGTAAGAGATACGGAACAGATGATTGATTACTATGACAGACTCATCGAGAGGTATCCTATCATTTCCATAGAAGATGGACTTGCGGAGGATGACTGGGATGGCTGGAAGCTGATGACCAAGCGTCTGGGGTCAAAGGTGCAGCTGGTAGGAGATGACCTGTTTGTAACGAATACGAAACGCCTTGAGGCAGGAATTAAACTGGAAGTTGCAAATGCGATTCTGGTAAAGGTCAATCAGATTGGTACAGTCAGTGAAGCCATGAGTGCTGTAGAGATGGCACA
>ENA-UPWU01000592-UPWU01000592.1-human-gut-metagenome-genome-assembly--contig:-NODE-592-length-16486-cov-4.254251_pt1 | contig 16486 bp, 11 predicted proteins | sample MGYA00250058_ERZ773392 | MGnify/ENA primary metagenome ERZ773392 (study PRJEB29103, sample SAMN06112084) | human gut metagenome | biome: human gut; feature: ankylosing spondylitis patient; material... | reverse complement strand
GGTCTACGCCGCGTGTGTGGTTGCGGCAAAGGCGTTTGTGAGGAAAAAAGTGTAAAAGAAACAGCCCCTGACCGAGTGATGGTCAGGGGCTTGCTTTATAGATAGCGGTAGGGGCCGGGCATGCCCGGCCCGCGGCTTTCCCGCAAGAGGTCATCTGCCGTACAGCTGCGGGCCGCATATATGCGGCCCCTGCAGGGCGTCTCCCTCTGGGGGAAGACAATTTATTCAAATCAGCCCAAAATGCGCCAGTGCCTTTGCAAGGCCGTCTGCGGTAATGTCGTCGGTGACATAATCCGCGGCGGCCTTGGCGGCATCGCAGGCGTTGCCCATGGCGACGCCGATCCCGGCATATTCCAGCATCGTCACGTCGTTGCCGCCGTCGCCAAAGGCAATGGACTGCTCCCGCGTCAGGCCCAGATGGGCCAGCGTGTGGGCCAGGCCGTTGGGCTTGCCGCCGCACGCGGGCAGAATATCACAGAAATCCGGGCTCCATCGCACAGCAATGCAGCCGGGGCAGCTGCGCAGAAACTCTGGCTCGTTTTCCTCGGGTAAAAAGGCGCTCAATTGATAGATGGCGTCGGACTCGATGCACGCGGCGACATCGCCCTCACCCTGCTGCAGGTCCAGCGCAAACTGGCGGCTCAAATCGTTGATGTGGTTGAACAGGCAGAAATCCTTGCCCACAAAACCGACGGAGATACGCTCTTTTTCGATATACGGCAGCAACGTGCGCAGGGCGGCGCGGTCAATGTACCGGCTGTACAGCGGCGTGCCGTCGGCCAGATAGCAGTATTGGCCGTTCATCGTCACATAGCCGTCAAACGGGATGCCGTCCAGCGCGTGCAGGTACGGCAGGTGCACCGGCGGGCGGCCTGTGGCAATAAACGTTTTGACGCCGTTTTCTCGCAGTGCGGCCAGCGCCTGCACGGTGGATTCCGGCAGGGCCTTGGCGTGGAACGGAAGCAGCGTGCCGTCAATATCAAAAAATGCGGCCTTGATTTGTGCCATGGCGGTGCTCCTTATTCGCGCTTGAGGCTGCGGCCCATCAGCGCCATCAGCGCGCTGCGGGCCTCGAGCTTGCCGTCCAGAATGGCCTCCACGGCCTGGACGATGGGCATTTCGACCTTATACTGCTTGGCCAGGCGGCAGGCGGCGGGCAGTGCGTTGATGCCCTCAACGACCTGGCCGACCTCGGTCTTGGCCGCCTCCACCGACTTGCCGCGGCCAATCAGCATACCGGCGTGCAGGTTGCGGCTGTGCATACTCGTGCAGGTGACGATCAGGTCGCCCATGCCGGACAGGCCCGCAAAGGTCTCGGCCTTGCAGCCCATGGCGATGCCCAGTCGGGACAGCTCGGCGTTGCCGCGGGTGATGAGCGCGGCCTTGGCGTTGTCACCGTAGCCCAGGCCCAGCGCAATGCCGACAGCCAGCGCAATGACGTTCTTGACCGCACCGCCCAGCTCGGTGCCGCGGCGGTCATCGTTGGTGTAGACGCGGAAGGCCGGTGTGGTAAAGACCTTCTGCACGGTTTTGGCGGCGTCCTCGTCGGCACTGGCGGCCACGATGGCGGTGGGCATGTCGCGGGCGACCTCCTCGGCGTGGGTCGGGCCGGACAGTGCCACAACGCGCGCTTTGCGCCCGGCCTTGGCAAGCTCATCTTCGATGATCTCGCTCATCGTCATCAGGGTCTTGTCCTCGACGCCCTTGGCGACGTCAACGATCAACTGGCCCTCCGGGATGTGCGGCGCGGCCTTTTTTGCGGTGGCACGCACAAACGGGGACGGTACGGCAAAGAGCAGGATGTCGCGGCCCGTGCAGGCCTCGGCAATGTCGGCGGTGTAGTGCATTGCGGCGGGCAGCTCCATACCGGGCAGGTTGGGGTGGCGGTGCGTGGTGCTTAAAGACTTCAGCTCGGCGGGGATAGCGCTCCATACGGTGACGTCGCGCCCGTTGGCGGCCAGCAGCCGCGCCAGCGCAATGCCCCAGGTGCCTGCACCGAATACTGCGATTTTTGTCATGGGAATAGTTCTCCTTGTTTGATGAAGTTGGCCGTGCCGCTTGGCAGGGGCCGGACGTGTCCGGCCCTCAGCGTGAAAAGCAGAAGAATGCCCACGGGAAGGCCGAGGGCGAGGCATGCCTCGCCCCTACCGGACATTCCGTCCCAGCAGCGAAGCAAACAGCCGCGGGCGGGGCTTGGGGGCGGGGGCGTCCACGTCCAGATACACCCGCTCATAGCAATTGACGATGCGGGTCGCGCCGTACTGCTGCTCCCGCGGGATGGAGCAGCAGTAGTTCAGATGGATGTGCCCGTGCAGCATCAGCTGCGGATGGTAGCGGTCCAGCAGGACCGAAAACGCTGTGAAGCCGCGGTGCGGCAGGTCGGTCATATCGCCGTAGCCGTGCAGCGGCGCGTGGGTGACCAGTATGTCAATGCCGCCATGGCGGTCAATCTTGCCGCGCAGATGGTTGATGCGCTTTTTCATCTCGGCCTCGGTAAACTGCCAGGCGCCGGTGCGGTAGCGGCAGCTGCCGCCCAGCCCGGCGATGCGCAGGCCGTTGTGTACGTACACGTCGTCATCCAGGCAGATGACGCCCTGCGGCGGGCGGGTGTCGTAGCTCTCGTCATGGTTGCCGTGTACGTACAAAAGCGGCACGGGCGCCATGGTGGCAAGGTATTCCAGATAATGGCGGCTCAAATCGCCGCAGGCAATGATGAGTTCGACGCCCTCGAGCTTGTCGGGGGTGAAGTAGTCCCAGAGGGCCTTGCACTCCTCGTCCGCAACGGCCAGGATCTTCATAGCTCGGCCTCCTTCTCGACGGGAAGAAGATCGCGGTGGATGCCCTGCATCCGGTACATCGGCTTCGAGACCTCGGCCAGCTCGTCATATTCGGGGATGTGGCCGTCAACGGCGTCGCACAGCCAGTCCATGTGGGCGATCTGCTCCAGGTCCAGCCCGTGGCGTCCGCTGTTCTTGACGCTGCCGTCCTGCCCGGTGATCCGGCAGTGGAACGGGTCGATCATGCCGGAGGTGACGCCGGTGCGCAGGATCTGCGCCAGATGGGTCACATCGGGCGGCAGCTCGCGGCTGAGCAGCACGTCCATGACGCCGCTGTTCATGCCCCACCAGTAGTTGACGGCGCGGCCATCGGTGCCGGACTTGTCCCGCACCCAGCCGCCGTTCAAAACGGTGCTGATGACGTTCTCATAGAACTGGCCCCAGTGCCAGAACGGCGTGGCCAGATCCTGCAGCACGCCGCCCGGGCGCACCAGAAACGTGCCGAACTCCCGCTGCGGGCGGTTCGGCATCGGTGCGTCGCGGCCCGAGATGACCGTGATGCCCTTCTGGGTAAAGACGTGCAGCGGGTCAAGCTGGTCGGGCAGACAGGTCCATTGCAGGTCGATGCGGACGTTGGGGTTCGTCATCCGCGCGCCGAGCGCGAATGCGTTGATGTTGGCAGGCACGCCGAAGCTGGGGTAGTCGGCCACATAGCCGATGCGGTCCCCGCCCGCCATGGCACCGGCAATCGCGCCGGTGATGAACTTGGCCTCATACACGCGGGTGTAGTAGGTGCGGATGCTGGCGTAGGGCATCTCCATCGAGCAGTTCAGGATGTGTACCTGCGGGTGCCGGACGGCGGCGCGCAGGGACGCGCCTACCAGCTTGGGGCTGGTCGTAAAGACGACATCCGCACCGTCGGTGATGGCCTGCTCGACAACGGCATCGGCGTTCTTGCCCGGGACGGCGTTGAAGTAGGCTGCCGTCTCGACCTTGCCCTCAAACACAGTGTCCAGCTGGGTGCGGCCAAACTCATGCTGGCTTGTCCAGGAGCTGGTGCCGGGGGTGCGCTCATGCACAAAGGCAACCTTCAAATGGCTGGGCGCGGTGTGCTTGCCGGGCAGGATAAAATCCAGCAGGCCGGTCTGTTTCGGGGCGGCGGGCTTGTCGCTGACCTGCACGGGGTCCGATTTCTGCAGGGCCAGCACATCGTCCCACAGGGCGTCGAGCTTTTCGCTCAGCTCGCTGGGGCTTAAATTGGCCAGCTCCTCCTTGGTGTAGACGCGCAGCAGAAGCAGCAGCACGTCGCCGACGGTACACTGCAGCCGTGCGCCGCCGTGGGCCAGAAACGCCTTCTTGACCCAGTTGTACAGCGATAAGACCTCGGTTCGATCCTCGCCAGTCCACTTTTCGTCCGGCGCCTTGCCCAGAATTTTTTGCAGGCGGGCATAGCTGCCGGGCTTGGTGAAGGTCAGCAGATAGTTCTGCATGACCGGGTAAAAGTGCATGAACTCGTAGTACATCTGCACGGCGGGGTCGTCGCTGTACTGCGGCACGACGCGGGTGACATTGCCGGTGATGCTGCTGGCGTCAAAATACTTCAGCACGCTGACGCGCTTATTGCCCTCCTGCACGTAGAAGCGGCCCATGTACTCATAGCAGGTGATGGGGTCACGGATGCCCTCATCCACATGGGACACGCACAGGTTGATCCACTTGGTGGCAAACTCGGTCTTGAGACCAAGCAGCGGCATAAAGTTGGACGCAAACGCCGCTGTGCGGCCCGAGGTCTTGGTACCAACGAGCAGCTCCAGCGGGATCTCTACCTGGCCGAGCGGGATCTGGTTCTCCACAGGGACGTTTTGCAGAATATCGTCCAATACGGGCAAAAACGGCGACTGCCCAGCGTTCATCTTCTCGCGGTAATCGCGCTGGCCCTGTCGCAGGGCTTTCTGGTAGCAATCGATTCCATCTGCACGGTTCACGACCCATCGCCTCCTCAAAACTTATACATTAGCTACAAAATTATTATAGCACATCTGTGCGGAATATACAAAGAATTTTAAAAGGCTTCCCCATCGGGGGAAGCTGTCACCGAAGGTGGCTGATGAGGGCTGTACCTGCCGATATTGCCCATGAACGGGTTATGATGGCACACTCGCCCCTCATCCGGCCCTGCGGGGCCACCTTCAGTCTACGCGCTAAGAGCCGCCTCCGGCGGTTGCGCTCCGACACGCGCCTGCGGGCGCAGCCCCCCAGGGGGAAGGCTTTAGGACGTATGCACGGCCTTGGGGTAGACCTGATGCATCCGGTCATTGCCGTAGTGCCCGTCGAGATAGACCTCGACGCTGTTGGACGCAGGTACGCCGTTCAGGCGGTCGTTGTACCGCACAAGCGCGGCGGAGCTGACGGCAATGTCCGCCGCCATAAAGATGCACAGTGCCAAGGTCAGCACTCTGCCGCCGCGGGGCGGCAGCTTCTCGATGCAGGCGGAGATCGGTGGGAACAGCACCTTGAACCAGGCAATCGCCGCAAAGCCCCAGAAGAAGCAGTACAGCAGGTTGATGCGCCCGCCCAGGTTGAACGGGATCGCGCTGTAGTCCCAGAACACCGCACCGAAAACGACCTCGGTGAAAACGCTGCACAGGTACTCATACGCACCGCCCAGCAGCGTGCCCATGACGAACAGCCAGCTGGCGGGCTTGTCCTTGTAGCGGTAGAGCAGCTGGGTGACCATGGCGATGGCCAGGCCCCACACGATGGAGAACGGCCCCCACACGACGCTGGAGCGGCTCATCCACTCGCCGCCGGTGACGCGGCAGAAGATCGTCTCGGTGATGTCGCCGAGGAACGCGCCGATGAAGAACAGTAAAATAATTTTATACGGGCTGCACCCGGCGGCAAACGTGTCGGTCTGCTGCCGTTTGGGGCGGACAAAGGTCAGTGCGGGATGGGCCTTCGCCATACGGCGCTCGACGTGGTCAAGGATCCACATGCCGCCGCGGACGGTCAGGTTTGCCAGACGGTTTTCTACAGCCGCGGCGGCGTGCCAGCGGTAGTGCAGACCGGCCATGGCCAGCAGCGTGCCGACCAGATCGACGCAGAACACGACGAGCGCGGCCAGCAGCACAGCAACCCAGATGCCGCGCGGCACAAGGCTGTACAGCGCCAGCAGCAGCGGGTTGCCCCATTTGAGCACGACAACGCCGAGCGCACCCCAGGTCAGCGACGCGCCGAGGCAGACATAGCCGTCCAGATTGAACGGCATGGCGCTGTAATCCCACCACCGGGTATGGGTCGTGTACTCCAGAATGTGCCCGCCGATCCACTCGATGACCGTGGCATAGACGGCGCTGAATACAAGCAGGAAGAACCAGCCCTCACGAATGTCGCCGAGGGCAAAGGTGATGACCAGCCCGCCGACGCCGTACAGAAGGCAGAGCGGACCGCTCAGCACGCCGCGGTCCTGATATTTGCGGTGTACGACGGCGGTAAAGAGGACCTCCCCCACCCAGCCGAGGAACGAGTAGGCGAAGAAGAGAAAAACGATTTGATAGAAGGTCATAGGGGGCTCTCCTGTATGTGAGAAAAGTATCGGGTGGAATGGCTTCCCCCAAGGGGGGAAGCTGTCAGCGGCCCCGCCCGCTGACTGATGAGGGGAAAGCCTTGCGGATATTGCCCGTAAATGGGTGGCAGAGGCAGACTCGCCCCTCATCCGGCCCTGCGGGGCCACCTTCCCCCCCCCAAGGGGGGAAGGCTTTAAGAGTTTTGCTTCTCCCTCTCCCGCTTGCTGAACACGCACCCGCAGTAATCCTGCCGGTACAGGCCGTACTCGGCGCTCAACTGTAAGCTGCGCTTGTAGCCGTCCTTTTTGCGGAACTCACTGGGCAGGAACGGTACGCCGTACTGCCTGCCAAGCTCGGTGCCAAGCTCGTTCAGCCGCACGGGGTCCTTCATCGGGGAGATTGAGAGCGTTGTGCAGTACCAGTCAAAGCCGTGGTCGGCGGCATAGCGGGCGGCCTGCTCCAGCCGCAGCCGATAGCAGACCGTGCAGCGTGCGCCCTTCTCCGGCTCGTTTTCCAACCCCTTCACGGCGGTATAGAACTCCTGCGGGTCGTAGGGCAGCTCCACCACGGTGTAGTGATACCCGGCCTGCTCGACAAAGCGTTCCAGCTCGGCCTCGCGGCGGTGGTATTCCTCCGGCGGGTAGATGTTGGGATTGTAGTAAAGAATGGTCAGGTCAAAGTGCGCGGACAGGCGCTCCAGTGTCGCGCTCGAGCACGGCGCACAGCAGGCGTGCAGCAACAGCTTCGGGCGGGTGCCGTCCAGCGTGCGCAGGACCTTTTCCATTTCAAGCTGATAGTTGATGCGGTTGGGCATAGGTAGTGACCTCGTTTACACAGTAGCAGGGGTGCGGCGCTTGCGGCGGGCAAAAGCGCCGCAGCCGATGACCCCCAGCAGGCTGACGGCGGAGAGTACCTCAAACGCGCGCCAATACCCGGGGGCGTGGTACCGGACATGGATCGTGCCGGTGTAGCCCGCGGGGATCGTCAGTACGATGCGCATATTCTCGCCGCTGGTGATGGCAAACGGCGCGCCGCTCTCGTCGGCGGCATAATAATTGCCGTAGTTGTAGATGGGCAGCGAGATGGCCGCCTCGCCGCCGTCGTTCTCGACGCTGACATAGGCGACGCCCTCACGCTTTTCATAGCTGATAAGGTGCAGGTCGCCGCTGGCGGGCTTGGGCTGCGCCCAGATGGCCTCATAGGAGCTGGCGCCGTCGATGAGGTATTCTGCCGTGCCGACGGAGTTGATGGTGGCGTTCTGGTTGTAGGTCGCGTAGGAGCTTTCGCCCTGGGCGCTCATGATGTTCGTCTCGGTGATGCTGGCGGTCAGCAGCGCGGCGCAGACAAGCCCCGCGGCGGCCAGCGCGGCGCGGCGCTCCGGCAGCAGCTGCAGCGCAAACAGCGCAGCGGCGCAGAGCAGCAGCGTGCCCAGCGAGAGAAAGCGGAACGGGAACTGGAACATTCCCACGATCTTGCCGACGGCGGGGCCGAACCAGCCCTCGACAAAATCCCACGGGAAGGCGTGGAGAGCACGAGCGGCCGCACGGCACAGCCGGTGGCAGTGTACAGGTGCTTTGCGGCGGGGCGTGTGTCCCCGCGGGCCTGGGCGTGCCACAGGCAGTAAAACGCCAGCGCAAGCGCCAGCAGCAGCGGCAGACCGGGGGTCAGCGCCATGTCGTGGGTCGTGCCCTCGGCGGAGGAGCCGCCCGCCGTGCCGAAGAAGCTGAACAGCTGCACGGCGTACAGACCGTGCTTTTGCAGCTTACCGACCAGATCACTGCGGTTGACAAGGAACGGGATGGAGCGGGTGGAAATAAAAAACGGGAAAAGATACCACGCGCTCAGCCCCACGGCCAGCAACGCGGCCTTGAGCCAGGCCAGCAGCCGCGCAGGGCGGAGAGTCTCCCGCAGGCGCAAAAGACAAAACAAAATCAGCAGCAGCGCCGTCAGCTCACAGGAGAGCAGATGGCTCTGCACCATGGCCGCCATGCCCAGGGCCATCGGCAGCCAAGCCCCGAAGCGGGGCGTGTCGCTGGTGTAGATGTCGTACAGGCCCAGCAGCACGAGCGGGAAAAACGCCATGGCCGTGAACTCGCCGACGGCGGCGCGGGTGTAGACGCAGGTCAGCCGATAGGCGGACAGCGTGTAGAGCAGTGCCCCCAGCAGACCCAGCCGACGGCTGGCCGTGATTTTGGCAAAGCTGAAATAGGCGATCAGGCAGGTCGCCAGCGTGACCGCAAAGAGGTAGACCTGGTAGCAGGTGCGCAGCGGCAGCCACAGGTTGTAGAGCAGTGCGGGCAGCAGCAAAAACAGCTCACAGTAGCAAAGCGGGCTGGCGTAGCCATAGCCGTTCAGCGTGGTCGTGGTCAGCCGCACCGGGAACTGCCCGTAGGACAGCTCCGCAGCCATGGCGGCGATGCGCTGCATGTGAAATTCCAGATCATGGCCGAAGTACAGATAGTTGCTGAACAGCGGCAGGCAGGCCAGCAGCGTGATGCCCGCCAGCGCCAGCGGCAGACGTAGCGCACGGCGGCGGGCAGCGCCTCGCTCCCCCACATGGGCAAACAGGAGCAGCAGTGCGGCGTCTGCGGCGGCAAACAGCACAAGGAAGCAGAGCAGCCGCGCCGCGCGGTAGATGGGCTGCTCGGTCAGGGTGATGCTGTAAATGTACAGCTGGCCCTGGTCGTAGGTAACGGTGGCGGTCAGGTCCTGCATCCGCGCATCGAAGCCGACCCAAAGCCGGGTCGTCAGGCTGCGGTGGCAGTCGTCCAGCCGCAGCGCGTCAAAGGTCACGGCGGCAGGGCTGCGTTCACTGGCAAAGGTCAGCGACCCGGCAGCGTTGAGCATATTAAAGGTGGGCGCGTCGGGCGTCTGGCAGGAAAAATAACGGACTGCGACCTCATACGCACCGGAAGGCAAAGCAATATTGTCTGCCGAAAAGGTCATCGGGTCGTCGCTGTGATAGCCGATCTGGTTCCAGATTTTTAAGCCGTCGTCGTCCGCGGCGGCAATGTCGGGCAGGGTGTTTGTAAAGTCGCCGGGCGTCAGCGTCAGCTTATACGGCGCGCCGAACAGCCCGGCTGCCAGCGCGCAGACAACGGCCAGCTCGGCGGCCAGCAGCGCCGCAAACAGCCGGTTGCGGCGGCAAAAGGCAATAAAGTGTTTCATCCGGGGCTCCCTCACAGTTTATCAGCCGTCCCAGATCATGAGCTTGGCGTTCACGATGGACGTGTCCTCAACAGTGGCCAGATAGTCGCCGTTCCGGTCCCGCGGGGTCTGGGTGCAGTCCAGCAGGCAGATGGCGCGGGCCTCCTCGGTGCCGTCGGCCAGACGGACTTTGTACTTGATGACAGCGTTGTCGGGAACATAGGCGCTCTGCACGTAGACCTGTACCCCGTCCATCAGGTCACTGTCGGCGCTTTGCAGTCTGCCGCACCACGCCAGATCGTAGCCGCCGTAGTTGCGGTAGGTCTGGTAGGCGTAGGCGTCGCCGTCGGTGGCGGGGTTCTCGGTCCAAAGGACCTGTGCGTGCAGGGCGCGCCCGGTGAACCGGCTGAAGAAGGCGGACTCGGCCTCCGCGTTGCTGTCCCAGACGTTCTCGTTGCAGAGAATCAGGTCGTCGGATTGTACGGCATCGGCAAGACCGACCTCAATCGTGCGGACAAAGAACTGATAGGCAGCGAGGTTCTCGGCATGGTGGGTGCGCACGACACCGCGCAGGTAGCCGCCGTTCAGGCAGAGACCCGCCGCCAGCGCCGCCGTCAGGGCCAGTCGTGATACCACGGAGAGAACCTTCGGCAGCTTACAGCACAGGCCCGCCAGCAGTGCCAGCAGCGCCGCGGCGAGCAGCGTAAAGCCGATGGAGCTGGCTGCCGCGGGAATGTAGCCCCACTGCCAGGTAATGGCCTCGGGCTGCTGATAGCGGGCGGACAAAGCCAGCAGCAGCGCGGGCAGTGCCCAGACGGCCAGGCCGAACCCGGCCAGTGCGCCCAGCGTTCTGCCGCGCAGCTTTTTAAACGGCACGCCGAAGAAGATCAACAGTCCGGCCAGCACACCCAGCGCCAGCGGCCACAGCCGATCCCCGTTCGTGATGACCCCGGCGTCCTCCTGCAAAAGGCGGGAGTTCAGCCCAGGGAGCGACGCGGCCATCTGCTGCACGGTGACGCGCAGCACGGCGGGAATATCCAGAGAAAGCTCGTTGCCGGTGCCGCCGTTGCGCCCGCACAGAACGTGGAACACAAGCGCCGCGCCCATGCCGCCCAGCGCGGGAGCCGTGTCCAGCAGGGCGTTTTTGACGCTGCGTCGGCGCAGCAGCCAGACGACGAGCACCAGCAGCGCAAAGACATAGCCGATCTCATAGGTGCCGCAGGCGATAAAGGACAGCACCGCGCCCAGCACAGCCCAGCGGCGGTGCCGTGTCCCCTGCCACGCAAACAGGCAGAGCCAAGCCGTCATGGCCCAGAACAACGCCCGCTGCGGTACGGCGTAGTAGCTGTACATGCCCTCGTTCCAGATGGGGGCCGCGGCCAGCGCCAGCGCAAAGCCGCCCAGCGCCAGCGCATCCCCGCTGCCCAGTCTGGCCGCTACGCGGCTGACAGCGAAGGCCGCCGCGCCGGTCCAGGCAATGATGTAGAGCCGGTAGTGCGTCAGGCTGGTGTAAAACAGCAGGTCGACGGCGTTCGGGTAATGGAACGGGAAAAAACGGACCTCCTGCAGCGTAAAGTACCGCAGCCGCCCCTGCAGGTCCTGCAGAGCATACTGCCAGAACGGCATCCGCTGGAAGTCATACAGCCAGAGGTTCAGCGTCAGCTTATCGTCGCCCTCCGGCGGGATGTTGACTGTGACGCGCAGATACAGCACGCCCACGGCAAAAATAGCCAGATAGGCCGCAGCCAGCAGAAGCCGACGGTACCGCCGACAAAATGATTTGACCTGATACATAGGAACAGAAAAAAAAAAAAAAAAAATCACATATATACTAAATTATAGCATAAAGCCCCGCTGTACGCAACGCACAGCGGGGCTTTATGTAAATACAATTTGTATAAGACTACTGAAAAATACGAAAAGTAAAGCGAAAATCAATGCTTCAGCGGCTTTTTCAGCATACCCAGCAGCAGGGCCGTGGTCAGGGTGCCGACAGCCAGCGCAATCAGAAAGCCCGGCGGGTTTTCCATGACCGGCAGCAAAAACAACCCGCCGTGCGGCGCGGGACACCCGCAGCCCAGCAAAATCGTTATGAACCCGGCCAGCGCACTGCCCGCGATGCAGGCGAGGCTGACCCGCAGCGGATCGCGCAGTGCAAACGGCAGCGCCCCCTCGGTCACGAAGGTCGCGCCCATCAGCAGGGTCTGCGGCGCAGAGCAGCGCTCGGTGCTGGTGAACCGCGTCGGGAACAGCAGGCAGGCCAGCCCAATGCCCAGCGGCGGAATCATGCCGCCCGCCATGACAGCGGCCATCAGGTCATACTGCTGGTCTACCAGTGCCAGCGTGCCGCTGACGTAGGCGGCCTTGTTGATCGGCCCGCCGTAGTCGGTAGCCATCATGCCGCCCAGCAGCGTGCCCAGCACCAGACGGCTGCCGCCCTGCATACCATCCAGCTGGATGGAAAGCCAGGCATTGAAACGCCCGAGCGGCGGATTGATGGCCATGACCATCAGGGCACCGACAAACAGCAGACTCAACAGCGGGACCAGCAGCCCGGTTTTGATGTGATCCAGCTCCTGCGGAATGCGGCGGAACAGGTAATTCAGAAGCCGCACAGCCAGACCGGCAGCAAAGCCCGCGACAATGGCCCCCCAGAACCCGCTGGAGATCCAGCCCAACCGGGGGGCGGTGGTTGTGCCGAGCTGTGCCAGGTAGCCGCCCATCAGGCCGGGCATAAAGCCGGGGCGGTCCGCAATGCTGTAAGAGATGAACGCAGCCAGCACGGGGTACATCATCCTGAACGCAGCATTGCCGACGTTCGTCATCATGGTGGTGATGTCGCTGCGGCCAAAAAGGTGCTGCAGCAGCAGGGAAAGCGCCAGCATCACGCCGCCCGCCACAACAAACGGCAGCATGTGGGAGATGCCGCTCATCAGGTGGCCGTAGTATTCGCGGCCCAGCTCCTTCCAGTCGCTGGTGCGGAAGGCGTGCCCGCCGCGGTAGACGGGAGCCTTGCCGGAAACGGCCTTTTCCAGCAGCCTATCCGCGTCGCGCACGGCATCCCCCGCCGAGGCATAGACCAGCCGCTTGCCAACGAACCGCGCCAGCGGGATCGAGCGATCCACCGCCACGATCACGCACTCTGCGGCCTGGATCTCATCATCGGTCAGCTCGTCGTTGACACCGGCAGCGCCGTTCGTCTCGACCTTGAGCGTCAGGCCGCGGGCCTGCGCGGCCTGCTGGAGCGCCTCCGCCGCCAGATAGGTGTGCGCGATGCCGGTGGGGCAGGCCGTCACGGCCAGCAGCTGATAGCCGGGCTTGGCGGCGCCCGGCGCTGCGTCAGACGGGGCAGACGGCGGCTCCTGCGCGTCCTGCTCCTCCCGCGCGGAGATGGCGCGGCAGAATGCCTCGGGGGTCTCACTCTCCCGCAGGCGGGCGCAGAAATCGGTGTCCAGAAAGAGCGTCGCCAGCTCGGCCAGCACCTGTACGTGCAGGTCGTTGGCTTCGGCGGGGGCGGCGATCATCACCAGCAGGTCCAGCGGCTTGCCGTCCGGTGTGTCGCAGGGCAGCGGCGGGTCCAGCGTCAGCGCAGCCAGCTGCAGCTGCCTGACGGCGGTGCTTTTGGCGTGCGGGATGGCCAGGCCGTTGCCCACACAGACGCCGCCCAGCGCCAGCCGGGCGCGGACGTCCGCCGCAAACACAGCGGTGTCAGTCAGATTGTCAGTCCCGTCCAGCAGTGTAACCATCTGCTGCACTGCACCGGTGAGCGAGTCTGCCCGTTGGCGCAGTGCGACGCAGTCAGGCCGCAGGTAGTTGGCGATGCGCATGGTTTGAGCCTCCGTTTGGTGCCGCTGTGCTCCGTCAGCTGTCGATGCAGCGCGGCTTTTGCGGCGCAGTATTACTAAAAAAGCGGTTCCGCCGCAACGGAACCGCTATGAATGCTGTAAAAATTAGTTGAGCAGGGTCTTCTCCGTCTCGGGATCGAACAGGTGGATCTTGTTGGTATCCATAGCGACAGTGATCTCGTCGCCGCGGCGAGACTTGGAGGTGGGAGCAACGCGAGCCATCAGGTTCTGGCCCTGGTAGGTCAGGTACAGATAGATCTCAGCGCCCATCAGCTCGGAAACCTCAACCTCAGCGCTCAGGTGGCTGTTGGGATGCTTTTCCAGGAACTCCTCGTCGTCCTTGATGTCCTCGGGACGGATGCCGACCTTCAGGGTCTTGCCGACGTAAGCGTCCAGCTTGCCGTCAGCGGTCTTCTCCTTGGGCAGCGGAACCTCGGTGCCGGACAGATCAACGACGAACTGATCGCCGGCCTTCTTCAGGGTGCCGTCCAGGAAGTTCATCTGCGGGCTGCCGATAAAGCCGGCAACAAAGATGTTGCAGGGATAATCGTACAGGTTCTGCGGGGTATCGACCTGCTGGATCAGGCCGTCCTTCATGACGACGATGCGGTCGCCCATGGTCATGGCCTCGGTCTGGTCATGGGTAACGTAGATGAAGGTGGTAGCCAGCTTCTTGTGCAGCTTGATGATCTCGGTGCGCATGCTGGTACGCAGCTTAGCATCCAGGTTGGACAGAGGCTCGTCGAGCAGGAAGACCGCCGGGTTACGGACCATTGCACGGCCCAAGGCAACACGCTGACGCTGACCACCGGACAGAGCCTTCGGCTTACGGTCAAGCAGGTGCTCGATCTCCAGGATCTTGGCAGCCTCACGGACGCGCTTGTCGATCTCGTCCTTGGGCATCTTGCGCAGCTCCAGACCGAAGGCCATGTTCTTGTAAACGGTCATGTGCGGGTACAGAGCGTAGTTCTGGAAGACCATCGCGATGTCGCGATCCTTCGGGGGAACGTCGTTGATCAGACGGTCACCGATGTACATCTCGCCGCCGGAGATCTCCTCCAGACCGGCGATCATACGCAGGGTGGTGGACTTACCGCAGCCGGAAGGACCGACGAAAACGATAAATTCCTTATCCGCGATTTCCAGGTTGAAATCGGGAACGGCAGTAACATTGCCGGGGTAAACTTTCTTAACGTGACGGCAGCTAATGGAAGCCATAATGCTCATCCTCCAAATGTATTCAGTGGTTTCAGCCCGTGTAGAGGGGGCTGTTTCTGTTGACATGATTATAATAACAGGTTATAATCTATTTGAAAATAGCATTTTATTGATATAGAGGTGTCGAAATTGATATTTGACCCGGAAATTTACTGCACCGCTGCCGAAACGGCGGAATTGGACGGCACAGCGCCGCTGGCTCTGGCCGGAGACGGCCTGTGGGTGGGGGTGCTTTCCCGCGGGGCGTGCCTGCTGGACGGCGTTGACCGCCCGGGCCAAAGCGGCGATATTCTGCTGGGCCCTGCCCCCCTGGTGCTGACGCCGCAGAGCGACTGCCACCTGCTGGCCGTGCGGCTGACCGGCCACTGCACGGACGCCTACCTGTTGCAACTGGGGGCGGCGCGCTGGGCGGACGGCGCTGCCTGCCCCGGCGCGGCGGAGCTGATCGCACAGCTGTGCGGCGCGCAGACGGCCCCCATGGCCTACGCGCTGCTCTGCGCCGCAGCCAAGGCCGACGAGACCGCCCGTCCCCTGCCGCCGCTTGTGGCCGAGGCCGTGGCGGCCATCCGCCAGAATTATATGGCGCTCTACGGCGTCGAGGAGCTGAGCGAGCAGCTCGGCGTGACAAAAAGCCATCTGGTGCGCGTCTTTAAGCAGGAGATGGGGGTGCCGCCGGGCAAGTACATGACGAATGTGCGCATCGAGGCAGTCAAGACGCTGCTGCTGACCGATGAGTACAATCTGGACATGATCGCGGGCCTGACGGGGTTTTCCGGGGCCAATTATCTGTGCCGCGTCTTTAAGCGGGAGGTGGGCCTATCCCCCGCGGCCTGGCGCACCGCCGCCGCACCCCTGCCCGCCGTACCCAAGCTCCCGCCGAGAAGTCAGGAGATGTATGTGTAAAAGAAAGGCTTCCCCCTTGGGGGAAGCTGTCAGCGGCCCCGCCCGCTGACTGATGAGGGGCAACCTTGCCATTGCAACCCGTTTACGGGCAGCTGTGGCAGACCCGTCCCTCATCCGGCCTCGGTCGGGGCCTCGGCCACCTTCCCCCGAGGGGGAAGGCATACAAACAAAACTGCCCGATGCGCACTGCATCGGGCGGTTTTCTTATGCAATTTTATTCCGCAGTCTTATACCCGTCCGGGTTGTGGCTCTGCCAGTTCCAGCTGTGGGCGCACATTTCCTCAATGCCGTACTGGGCCTCCCAGCCGAGCTCACGCTTGGCCTTGGAGGGATCGCACCAGCACTCGGCGATGTCGCCGGGGCGGCGCGGGTCGATGACATAGGGGATCTCCTTGCCGCAGGCCTTGCTGAAGGCGTTGATGACGTCCAGCACGCTGTAGCCGTGGCCGGTGCCCAGGTTGCAGATGAACAGGCCGGGCTTCTGCTCCAGCTTTTTGATGGCAGCAACATGGCCGCGGGCCAGGTCGACAACATGGATGTAGTCGCGCACGCCGGTGCCGTCGGGGGTCGGGTAGTCATTGCCAAAGACGTGGACCTTCTCCAGCTTGCCGACAGCGACCTTGGCGATGTAGGGCACGAGGTTGTTGGGGATGCCGTTGGGGTCCTCGCCGATCAGGCCGGACGGATGCGCACCGATGGGGTTGAAGTAACGCAGCAGCGCAACGTTCAGCTCGGGATCGGCGTGGCAGCAGTCGGTCAGGATGCGCTCGGTGAACACCTTCGTGGTGCCGTAGGGGTTCGTGGTGCCGCCGACGGGGAAATCCTCGCGGATGGGCACGCTGGCGGGGTCGCCGTAGACCGTGGCGGAGGAGGAGAAGATGATGTTCTGCATCCCCACATCGCGCATGACCTTGGTCAGCCCCTATCTGGTGGTGCTGAACGCCCTGCCGAAAACGGCCCTGGGGCCGATCTTTATCGTCTGGATGGGGGCGGGGATGGGGTCCATCATCGTGATGACCCTGGCCATCTC
>ENA-UPWU01000591-UPWU01000591.1-human-gut-metagenome-genome-assembly--contig:-NODE-591-length-16491-cov-5.910016_pt1 | contig 16491 bp, 10 predicted proteins | sample MGYA00250058_ERZ773392 | MGnify/ENA primary metagenome ERZ773392 (study PRJEB29103, sample SAMN06112084) | human gut metagenome | biome: human gut; feature: ankylosing spondylitis patient; material... | reverse complement strand
ATAGCACATGTAAGTACATAAAATACAGAGATATACAATACAAAAGATGGAAAATGGATGTACCAGATTGTCAATGCATCAAAAAAAACAGTCAGTCTGGTGGCGTATTGGTCTGACGACAAAAAAGATTTTCCACAGACACTTAATATACCATCATCTGTTGTCTCGGAGAAAGGTGTTAAGTACACTGTAACGGAATTAGGCTATGTTTATGTAGATTATGATGAAGTATATAATGATAATTTATTTGAATATTGCGATGAAGATTATTCTAAGAAAGTAAAAAAAATAGTTATACCCTCATCTGTACAGAAGATAAATCTGGGAATGTTTGGTGATGGTTTGCAGGCAACTGTCGCATTTGCCCAAAACAGTAAATGTACAACCATTGGAGAAGATGTATTCTGTGGATCTGATATTACAGAGATCACGATACCTAAACTGGTGAAAAAAATTGACAACTATGCTTTTGAAAATTGTGAAAAACTTAAGAAAGTAAGCTTTGAAAAAGGATCACAGCTTACCAGCATAGGTTATTATGCATTTAGCAACTGCAATGCTTTGACTTCATTGAAATTGCCTTCAGGTGTTACGACTCTGGGGGAGTGCTTTATAAGTGAATGTGATTCACTTACAACTTTTGAGATACCGGCAGGAATAAAGAATCTGGATATGGCTGCGTTTATAAATTCGACGGCTATCGTAAAGTTTGCCGCAAATTCAACATGTATAAAGATATATAATTCGCTGGAGTATTTTGGCGATTCTGCAAATTTAGGTGACTTTGTAATACCTGCATCAGTCAAGGTGATAGACAATACTTCATTTTACGGTGCAAAGGTTACGTCGGTTAAGTTCGCATCGGGGTCAAATTGCACAGGTATTGGGGGAAGTGCATTTTCCAGTTGTTCTGGACTCACAGCAGTAACGCTGCCGGCAAAGCTGACATCGATCGGTGATGGGGCATTTGAGGACTGTACAAAGCTGAAGAGTATAACGATACCGGCCGGGGTAACAAAGATAGGTGAATATGCTTTTGCTGGATGTAGTTCTCTCACCACAATTACAATGAGTGCAAATTCAAAATTGACTGAAATTCCCGATTACTTTGCACAAAACTGTGGCAAACTTACAGCTTTTACAGTGACAGCATCAATCAAAAAGATTGGTACGGAGGCATTTAGCAGATGTAGATCACTGGCATCAGTAACTTTTTCAGCAAATTCGAAATGTTCAGACATAGGTGACTATGCTTTTGCGGGCTGTTCTGCATTGAAGAGCATCAAATTGCCAGCTTCAGTAACTAAACTGGAATCAGGAGTGTTTATGTCGTGTATAAAACTTACTGAGATCGATATAGAGGCTGATAGTATAGATCTGCCGTATTGCGACACATTTGCAACAAATGCATATAGCTCTGATGAGGGTGCATGGTGGGGACTGTGGAGTGATTTGGGAACATTCAGCGGTAATATATATGTCAACAATGATGATGTAAAATACAGTGTTTCGGATGAACTTTGGGATTATCAATTGACGGATGAACCAGTAGTACCCCAAAGCTGTATTATCATACGAAATTACACAGTTAATCTGGAAGAGATAGATAAATCACATAGAGGAAAAATAATAGCATCGAAAACAGTTGGTTATAATGAGAAGTTCAAAATATCCGATTTTGCACCAGCTGCTCCGGATGGATATAAGTATGAATGGACACTACCTAATAGAGGCGATCTTGTAGATCCGAATGCTGCATTTAGTAGATTATCAAAGAATGGATATTTGTATATTCTGGGATGGCTCAGTGAATGTACATACACTGTAAAGTACGATGCAAACGGTGGAGCTGGCAAGATGGGCGCGCAGGAGGAAATCAAGTACTCTTCAGATCTGACACTTAGAACAAATGCATTCTCAAGACGGGGATATGTGTTTGGTGGTTGGAATACCAGTGCTGATGGAACAGGTAAAGCTTACGCTGACGGTGCATCTGTAAGTAAAATTACGAACAATGATGAGATCGTCCTGTATGCACAGTGGAAGAAGATAGAGAGTTTTGCATATTACCTGCCATATTCTATAAAAAATGGAAAGTTTGTATGCAACGATTATTCCCATACAGTGTACAGTGGAAATGTCGAAAGCGTAATGGATTATGATCAGGCAGCAGCTGCTGCATCGTCTGTGGGTGGAAAGACTGTGACTGATGAACTGACATACATATATATGGATGGTGAGAATAAGGAACAGACCATAACCAAGAAATGGTCTGACATAGCTGCATTTGAAGGTTGGAATACGACAGATCAGACTGATGGCAGAGTGTCATTCAGATATCCAGGCACAGCAACAGAGAGTACTTATAGAAGCGGTCAGAATATAACGATAGGGGCTTCTGTGGCACTTGTTCCTAATATAGTATATAAGAAGCTCACGATAAGCTTTGACGGCGGACAGGCAGAGGAAGATATGGTGGATGTTGTGAGTGAGCATGGACAGCTGGCAAGCGAGTCTCTGCAGAACAAGCTGAACAGGGATGGGTATGAATTTGCAGGCTGGACGGTCGCACAGATGACATCAGGAGTGAATGAGAGCGTGCTGATACCGGCGGTGGATCTGAACCGTGGTGGGCAGCTTGACGAGTCGGATGTCTATGCGCTGTACATGTTTGCGGACAGCAATCTGCATGTGACTTTGAAGCCGGTTTGGAGCAGACTGGAAACTTATATGATCCAGTTTAAGGCTAACGGCGGAAGTGGCTCTATGAAACAAATAACATATATATGTGGTGAAAAGAGAAAATTACCAGAATGTACATTTTACCGAAAGGGTTATATATTTGCAGGCTGGTCGGTGGATGGAATCGGACCAGTAAGCTACGGGGATGGTTCAGTTATAAGCCGTACAGCAGAAGAAGGCGATGTGCAGCTGTTTGCGGTGTGGAACAAGCTCAACTACACACTGGTATATGATGCAAACGGCGGAGACGGATACATGCCAAATCAGACAGTTGAAAGTCAGTCGAGGCACACTCTTAAGATTGTGGGATATGTAAAGGAAGGTGCTGAGTTCCTGGAATGGAATACCAGGGCTGATGGTTCTGGAACAGCATATCCTGATGGCGGCACTATGATACATGCAGCCCTGGCCGAGGGAGAGACGATGACTCTGTATGCGATATGGAATCCTAACATAGTGATGCTGTCATTCAATGCAAATGGAGGATTGGTAAGCAGAGCATCCAAACAGGTACAGTATGGGGAGCCGTGCGGAACACTTCCGACACCAAAGAGGACGGGCTATACCTTCAGCGGATGGTTCACAAGAAGGAATGGAGGCAGTCAGTATACAGCAGATACGATCGTAGATGTGGACAGCGATATCGTACTGTACGCGAGATGGGAGTCACAGAAGTATAAGGTGTCATTCAATGCAAACGGAGGAAAATTGAGTGGTGTCAGCACGATTGAGGTCACATCAGGAAAGTCGATTGGCCAGCTTCCAGGTGCAGCTCGAAAGGGATATGCATTTGACGGATGGTATACTTCAAGTGAAGGCGGAATTAAAGTAAATACGGTATACAAGGTGACTGGAAATGTCACATTGTTTGCCCACTGGAAGCTTACGACCAAGAAGATAAGGATAGTTATGAATGTGGCAAAGATAGCTGGGGCAAAGGGATATGAGCTTCAGTATTCCACATCTGCCGGATTTGGCGGGGCCGTGACTCTCACGGACAGGATGACAAATGCCGGAAGTTATTCAAGAGAGGTAGGTAATCTGAAAGCAGGAACGACATACTACTTCAGAGTCAGATCATATGCTGTCAAGGGAGGCAAGAAGGTATATGGATCCTGGAGCGCTGTTCAGAGAAAGACCACGTCAAAATAAATGATATAAAGGGAAAAGGGAGGAAACATTATGTTAAAGAAGATGAGAGTATGGCTGATGTTGGTGTGTGCATTTATAATGGCTGCGACAGTCGTAAGCAGTGTATCGTTTAAGTCAGATGCTGCGACTACGATACAATACACCGTCAAGGATGAGCTCAGTAGTGATGAAGCGTGGAGAATATGGGTACAGAAGGACGATGGTAAATGTATCATAAGACCTGTGACAACATCAACGATAACAGGTGTCAATTCAGGTGCAGTGGTTATCCCAACTAAAGTAACAGTTAAAAAGACGAAAAAGAGTTACACAGTCAACGCGATAGGAAACAGTGCATATAAGGGAAACACAAAGATCACATCGGTCAACTTCAAGAACGCAACAGGACTTGTATCTATAAGAGAGAATGCATTCAGTGGATGTACAGGTTTGAAAAGAATATACAACCTGAACTACGCAACGGGGCTTATAACAATATCAGCTGGGGCATTCCAGGGGGATACAGCACTCACGAGTGAAAATACAGGAGGACTTGCACTTCCGGCAGGGCTTAAGACAATAGGCGCAAATGCTTTTAATGGATGTAAGAATATCAAATGTATAAATTCAGTCAGAACAAAAAATCTTACGGCAATAGGAGCAGACGCATTTAAGGGTGTAAATTCAAAGTGTGTGACATATGTCGATAGTACAACACGCAAAACTTTATATACAGGAAAGGTTCCTGGAACAGTTATAGTTTATTACTATAAGATAATTTATAACAGCAATGATGGACAAAAAGACACATATACAGAAAATTTGACATATCAGACAAATAATGATAATTATTCCTGGAGTTTTATACATGATGCATCCATATTTAGCCGCAAAGGATATACTTTCCAGAACTGGAATACAAAGGCAGATGGAACAGGAACTACATATAAGCCTGATCAGGAAGTGGCCAACCTGACAAAAACAGGAACTTTCAATCTCTATGCGATATGGAAGAAAAATACATATAAGGTGCACTTTGTGAAGAATGAGCCGAAAAAATTCGACATTCTGGAGAGTTTCACGGTATCTGGAACAATGGCGGACACATCATGTACATATGATGTCTCAAAGGCAATTCCGGCAAATTCATATACGTGTACAGGTTTCGTATTTGATGGCTGGTACAAGAATGCTGATTGTACAGGAAGTGCAGTCACAAGCCTGTATAATCTGATCCCTGTAAATGGAGGTACAGTTAATCTGTATGCCAAGTGGACCCCGATATACTATCAGGTAAAGTTTGACTCAAATGGGTCAGGTGATCGCCCTGAGAGTTATAAAGTGTACTACAACTATTCGTTCAGCCTGCCAAAAGATATATTTGACAGAAAAGGATATAATTTCAAAGGATGGTCAGATACACAAACGGGCAGCGTCAAGTATAAGAGTGGACAGTCAGTCAGCAATCTGTGCAGTACTAATGACGGAGTAGTAACACTCTATGCAGTGTGGGAACCGATAAGTTATACTGTAACATTTGTAAAGCCGGTACTGATGGAGAACCGTGACGAAAATATCCAGACGGCAGTGTCTGGCGAGGTAGACAATGTCAGTGCAACGTATGATGTCAGGACAGAACTCCCAGCTGGGTATACATGTAAGGGATATACATTTAAGGGCTGGAAGACGGAAGTCGGTGATAAAGTAGAAAGTATATATAACCTCACAGATAACGACTATGAAATAGTAAAGCTCTATGCGGATATGAGCCCTGTTGAGTACTCAGTCAGACTTGATAAAAATGAAGGAGAACTGAAGGACGGAACGGCCGAGTATGAACCTTTTAAGATGCTCTATTCGTATTCATATGCCATAGATGGTGACAGATATCAGAGGACAGGATATGTACTCAGCGGATGGTCAACGGAGAAGGATGGCGCAGTCCAGTACAAGACTACAGACAAAGTAGTGAATCTGAGAGATACTGAAGGTGAGGTTACACTATATGCAAAGTGGCAGCCAATCACATACACGGTGGTTTTTGATTCGAATACTGAGGATCCGGACAGTGTAGATGGGTACAAGGATCCTATAAAGTTTACATATGATGTGGCAAAGAAACTTGGAAATTGCGGCTTTGAGCATAAGGGATATGTGTTCACAGGATGGAACACAGAGCGCGATGGAAGCGGAACGGCATATACAAACAACCAGATAGTAACCAATCTCAGCACCGAGGATAAAGCGGTTATCACTTTATATGCACAGTGGAGGCCGATAAAGTACAAGGTAGTATTTGATCTTGGAATAGGTGGAGAGGGCACAGCCCCTGACAGTATAGAGTGTACATTTGGTGAAAGCTTTAATATGCCGGAAGAAGATACGGACAAGATGACAAAACCGGGATACAGGCTTGACGGCTGGTGTACCAATATGAACGGAATCGAAGATGAGGACACGGACAAGATATTTGATCTGGGACAGGAATGCAGTGAACCGCTCACATATAATGACGGAGAAGTGGTTACACTGTATGCACAGTGGAAATCAGAGAAGTTCAAGCTGAGATATGTCACAGGCACCGAGGAGGTCATAGCAGACAGCAGAGTGACATCAACCAATTCCAGAACGGGCGTGCTGACACCGGAGGCAGAGGAATCGTACAAGAGTGGATACGAGTTTGCAGGATGGAACACAAAGGAGGACGGAACAGGTATTACGGTAGGAGATAGCTTCAGACCTCTGAACAATACAGCGGCTCTCCGCGGCGGTACAGTGGATGAGGGAGACAGTTACACAATAATAGTTACACTGTATGCACAGTGGGCACCAAAGTCCTACGAGGTGAATATCACGCTGTCCTGTCCTGGCTATAAGACGGGAAGCCTGGCAACCAATACCCCATTAAAGTACACTGTTAAGTATGGGCAGAAATTTGCATCGAAACTTCCAACTCCGACACTTAAAGGATACGATTTCCTTGGATGGGCAACCTCAGACAACAAACTTATAACAGCAGACTCAGAATATAAATATACAGACGATATAGAGGTTCACCCAGTATGGAAGATAAAGCAGTTCGCAGTGGTGTTTGACTGTAGTGGAGCAAGAATTAATGGCAAAAATACATACACAAAAATCTATAATTATAATGAAAAAATAGGCAATATAGTACCTGTTTTGACGACTGCACAGAAAAATGCGAATAAAAAATTTGTTGGATGGTATTACGTTAAAAACGTTAATGGAAGGCAGGAAAAAAAATATATTACAAAAGACTCCAAAGTAACTTTTTTGGTTACCCTGAAGGCAGATATCAGCAGACCTACATATAAAGTGACCTATAATCTTAATTACAAGAGGAATAATAGAGTAGTTAAAGGATATGAGAATGTGCTGTATAACCAGACACTGGGAGAACTGGGAGCCGGAAGTATATACAACAGGTGTAGGAAGAGAACAGGATATCTGTTTGGTGGCTGGTATTACAAGAGTGGCAACAGGTGGATAAAGGTAGGAAACAATACACGTATAGAGGGCAGTGTTACACTTACTGCAAAATGGATCAAGCCAGCAGTTGTGAAAAAAGCGACAAAGATCGATAATAAGAAAAAGATCATGATTGTGTCATGGAAGGAAGATACAAGTTTTATCGGATACCAGTATAAGGCAGCACTATCAGAGCGTGGTCTTAAGGGTGTTAGTATATATACGGTAAATAAAAAGTCAGGGAAAAAACTTGGAAATTGGTTGCAAGTGTCAACTAGTCATAAATTTGTAGTTGTACAGGTACGGGCTATATATAAAGATTCAAATGGAAAAAAGGCATATTCTGCGTGGGCAACATTTCGTGACGTGGGATGTACCAGGGTGTCAGCGACATTTGACCCTAATGGTGGAAAGATAGGTGGCACACGGGAGGCAAGAAAAGTCACTTTTATAAAGACCAAACCGCTTATAACCAGTTCCAATTTCCTAACTGGTAAGTTATATACACCGACAAGAAAAGGATATACATTTAAGGGCTGGTATTATATAAAGGGCGGCAGATGGACAAAGGCGACAATAAATACCAGTCTTGCCCCAAATACCAGAGTATGTGCAAAGTGGCAGAAAAACAAATAGCATACAGGAGACAAAGATAATGAATCAGCAGATACAGCAGCTTATAATCGAAATAAAGAAAGCAATAAAGGGTAAAGATGAGGTCATATGTAAGGTGATAATGGTAATACTTGCATCTGGACATATACTACTGGAGGATAATCCAGGACTTGGCAAGACGACACTTGCCAAATCACTTGCCAAGGCGATGTGCCTTGGCGAGGATCGTATCCAGTTTACCCCGGATACAATGCCGAGTGATATAGTTGGATATTCCATACTTAACAAGGAGACAAATAAAATGCAGTTCACCAAAGGTCCTGTATTTACGAACCTTCTTCTTGCCGATGAGATCAACAGAACATCAAGCAAGACACAGGCGGCTCTTCTTGAGGCTATGGCGGAGGGCACGGTTACAGCGGAGGGAAACACATACAAGCTCCCTAATCCGTTTATCACCATCGCAACGCAGAATCCTATCACGTCAGGCGGTACACAGGCACTACCTGACTCACAGCTTGACAGATTTATGGTAAAACTTAGCATGGGATATCCGGATGTACAGAGTCAGATGGCAATGATACTCGAGGATCACGGAGGTAATCCTATAGATCAGATAGTTCCTGTTATGAATCTGGAACAGCTTGTGGCCATGAGAACACAGGTTGCGCAGACATATATATCACAGGAGGTTGCTGAGTACATATCTCTTCTTGTAGATGCAACAAGACATCACGATAAGATCGAGTGCGGAATAAGTCCAAGAGGAACAAAGGCATTTGCCAATCTTGCAAAGGCGTGTGCATATATGAACGGAAGAAATTATGTCATCCCAAATGATGTGTCTGCCGTTATATATGATGTGTTCATGCACAGGCTGGTACTTACACCATCTGCCCGAAGAGAGAAAAATGCGGCAGAGAATATAGTTAAGGGCATTGTAGGACAGATAAAACCTCCTGCAATAAACGGAGCGAGAAAATAGGTCTTATGTGAGGAGAATATGTGATGAGAAAGAAAATATATGGAATCCTTGTGGCGGGACTCATACTTTCGATGGCAGCGACCGGATGTACGAGACAGAAGTCAAAATTCACAATGAGAGATAATCAAAATACGGAAGAGCGAATGAACGACCAGAAGTTTGCGGATATGGCAGACAAAGATGCCGAGGATTCAGAGGAAGATTCAGGCGATAAGACTGAGGAGGAGACAACGGAAGCTACGACGGAGGCGACAACTCAGGCTACGACGGAGGCCACAACGGAGGCAACCACTGAGGCTACTACCGAGGCAACCACTGAGGCTCAGACTGAGGCTCAAACAGAGCAGCCATCTACGGAGCAGCAGGTCGATCCGTCTGATATCACAGTTGGTGAAGAACCAGACGATAGCAGTGATGATCCGGGAGCCGGAATAACGGTTGGCGACGGAGATGGTGATGACGGTGGTTCAGGCTCCGGCGGCAAAGGAACCGGCGGCAATGGCGGATCGGGCTCTGGTGGAAGCGGTGGCAAAGGCGGTAAAGGCACCGGAATCGGCGGCGATGATGACGAGCCGGGACAGGTCGACATTATAAGTATAGATGAAGTGGAGTAACTTATGGGAAATGAGATCTCAATAGACATAAGCGGAATCAAAGCTTCTTCTAGGAATACGTGGATACTCAGGGGATTTATAACATTCTGTGCAGTATTAAGTCTGGTGATGGGTATCTCTTCTGGGTTCAAGCTTGGCACAGGCGTAACTGCGGTTTTGCCCGGTGCACTTATAGGCGGCTTTTTGTTCCAGTTTTTGCTTAGAAAAAAGAAATCTGCGATCATCGGCTATGTGGCATTTCTGGTGGCTGCTGCTGCGGCTGGTATTGCAATGATGAATCAGGTTGGGAATGGATTTGCAAAGCTTGCAAACGATGTTCTGACGACAGTAAATAAAAATATGGCTATGGCCAATCTGATGTTTGTTGTGGATGAGAGTACTGCAAAAACTGATGAGCTGATAACTATGATACTGCTCTCATTTGTCTCTGCTGCGGTTATGGCGCTCATTATCCGGGCAAGACTCAATCTGCTTGCATCTGTGCTGGTATTTTTGGCAGTCACACTGCCGATGATATACAAGGGTGACGGTAGTGCTGTATGGCTTATGCTTGGGCTTGTCAGCGTGGTACTCATAATGTATGTAGGCAATGTCCACGGCAACATCACAGCGGATATGTATGTCCATCTTGGAATATGCATGGCGGTGATAGCGGGACTGACCATGGCAGTATATATGTTTATGGCATACAGTCCGCTTCAGGTAGTTGATGACATCAAGACCAATATGCAGTATCATGGCGAGAATGTCATATACGGTAAAAGCGATTATCCTGAGGGAAAGTTTTCCAGATATGATGACACTATCATAACCGGAGAGGAAAGATTGCAGATCAGGATGTCCCAGCCAAAACAGATGTACATGAGAGGCTTTGTTGGCTCAAAGTACACAGAGGATGGATGGGAGGACAGTGATCTCAAGATATATGGCAGTGATTATGAGGGAGTATTTGAGTGGTTTTCAAGTAATGACTATTCGCCGCTGGCAAATCTGTCAGCATATGTTACGCAGTCAGCGGAAAATGGCGGTGAGGCTGCTGATAACAGTATCTATGTGGAGGTATCCAACATCTCAGCAAGGAGAAAGTATCAGTATGTACCGGAGTGTGTGACATACAGTTCTTTGGAAAATCTGTATGCACCGAAGAACGATGTGAATTTCAGATCCCAGGGACTTGGCCGAGAGACGGATTATTTCTTTGATATGGTGGATGTCATAAATAATGATTACAAAGCTATATATGGAGAAAAGTGGTATCAGGATCAGACTGGTGACAAGACATTCCATGACAGTGAGAATGTATATGGTACATTTGCAAGAAAATATTATGAGGATATTCCGGATGATATGATGGAATATTTGGACAGCCATGTGCCGAATGCGGGGCAGAAGATGAATCCGTTTGATGCCATAAAAGTTGTCCGTGATTATATGGCAGGTCAGATGTCATACAGAAATGACGCAGATGAGTATACAGGTGATGAGGATTTTGTCATCGAGATGCTGGATGGGCATAAAGCGGGATATTCAGCGCATTTTGCCACGGTGGCAACCATGCTTTTCAGATACTACGGTATTCCGGCAAGGTATGTCGAAGGCTATCTGGTAAACCCAGTTGCAGGATCAGATGTAATATCCGTTACGGATGAAGATTCCCATGCATGGGTAGAGATATATGCTGGTGGTCTGGGATTTATCCCGATAGAGGTAACACCAGGATATTATGCTGAGGATGATGATACAGGAAAGGGCAATTCAGACAGTGGAACAACACCTCAAACGATACCGCCTGAACCGGAAAATCAGCAGGAAGATAACGGCGGTGGTGGCGGCTCCATGGAGACTGTTCTGCTTATAGGATATATCATACTTGGACTGATCGCATTGTTCATAGTTGTTCTCATAATCAGGAGAATAGTATGTGCGATAGTGAGAAGAAAGAGAATGAATGATCCCGACAACGAGAAGTCCATTGCGGCATCTGGTGATTATATGGCTGCCCTGATGTCTTACCAGAAGAAGAATCTGGAGGATAACATAAGTCCTCAGCTGCTTGATCTGCTTCAGAGATACAAGTTCAGCAGATACATTCCAACATCGGAGGATGCGAAGTTTGTTAGGGAGTCAGCTCTGGAGATGAAGAAGAAGGTAGTTCACGAGGAGAATATACTGAGCAGGATCAAAATGGGATTCTGGAATGCAATTAGGTAGGAGAGGTATAAATATGAAAGCAAAAATTGAATATGCCATAATAGTTATACTGCTCCTGCTAGTGTATATATGGACCAATAACCTGTATACTCTGTGGATCGCAGCTGCGGTTATCGGAGCTTGGATCATAGCTGCAGTTATCAATCTGTTCGTGGCAAAAAGGATAAAGATAAGTTTTACAATATTGAATGAACTGTCGGAGGACAGACAGCTCCAATTGTGCGTTGAGAACAGTTCAGTATTTCCGGCATCTCATGTCAGGGTTGTGTTTGGATGCCAGAATGTTGTATTTGCATCAGATTGCAATGCCACAGTAGACTGTTCTGTTGGCGGAAAGAAGACAAGCACATATGAGGTTCCTATAGGAAGCAAATATTGCGGAAGAATCAATATAGACATATTTGGCATAAAAGTTTATGACTGGCTTGGTATAACTGCAAAGAAACTCAGACCCCATGGCGACTGTTATTTTTATCAGTACCCGGATGAGTCGGATGAGGTGCTTCAGGAGTTCGAGGGAAATAAGTCAAGTGACAGTGATGTGAATTATAAGCATGTCAAAGGAAATGATGTGTCGGAGATACTTCAGATACGAAAGTATGTGGTGGGTGACAGCATCAAGCAGATCCACTGGAAGATGTCGGCAAAGTTCGATGACATAATGGTGAAGGAATTTGACAGGCCAAATGATATGTCAACAATGCTTGCATTTGATTATGCTTCGTCAAATGATAAGGAGGAGAACAAGAAGATTATAGAGGCTGTGGCGACCATCAGTAAGGAGCTTCAGCAGAGTGCCACAGGCCATACGGTATACAGAATGGATACGGCAAAGACAAAGGTTGTTCACCGAGATGTCTTTGAGTACACGGAGTACGATGTAATGCTTCAGGAGCTGTTGGGTACAGTGGCGAATGGCGGAGAATACAGTGTTGTCGATCATATTATAAGACACAACACCATAGAACGCTTTGCAAAGGTTATATATATTACGAGTGCAAGGGACAGGAGCAGAGCGGCAGAACTTGACAGCCAGGAGAAATGTTTTGTGATAGCGGTATGATATGGGATATAGCCTGTTGTCAATTCCGGGAATTGTATGTATAATCTTAGTTGCATTATATGTTCTGATGATACTTATGTGCACAGCTTCATACAGCTCACTTGCAAAGCGTATGAAGAAGAAATATTAGTATGCAATGGAGAATGCAGACATGATACAGGATATAGAGCCACAGAGGTTTAATAATCAATATAGTAACAGGAGAGAACCAGAGGATCACGATATGGTTCTCTCTTTTTCTGAGAAAATGATATTTGCGAAAGTTATGGACGATGAGAACCTGCTTGAGTTTATGACGTACGGTGAACTGAAGAAAATAACCGGATGCGACAGGAAAATAGGGAACCTAGTCTATTTGTTTTCAATAGACAACATCGCTTATTTTCTGTGGAATGGAGATACTAGGCTGACAGCTCCGGGATATGATTACCGAAGCATGTATAAGACAAGGGCTTGCCATCCGAAGACTGCGGTTCTTGCGGCGGCTACCAGCTGGCATCTGTCACTGTGGTACAGGACCAACAGGTTCTGTGGTGCCTGTGGAGAGAGAACTGTTCATGATGAGAAAGAGAGGATGCTCAGATGTCCGTCATGCGGCAGGCTGATATTTCCTGTCATAGCTCCTGCTGTCATAGTGGGCGTGATCGACGGCGACAGGATCATACTTACCACATATGCGGGCAGGGAGTACAAGAGATATGCCCTGATAGCGGGATTTACCGAGATAGGGGAGAGCGCTGAGCAGACCGTCAGACGGGAGGTCATGGAGGAGGTCGGCATCAGCGTTAAGAATATCACTTATTACAAGTCACAGCCATGGGGCTATGACAGCAATCTCCTCATGGGGTATTTCTGCCAGGCGGACATACCGGAGGGCGGTGATGGACACCTGACAATAGACAGACAGGAGCTTGCAACCGGAGAGTGGGTGAACCGTGATGATATTCCAGACTATCCGGAGCACCTGAGTCTCACACATGAGATGATGGTATACTTTAAAGAGCACGGACAGGAAGTGTTTAAGTGACAAGTAGAGCTAAGATGTAATATCCATTGAATATACGGACTGGTGGTCATTGTCGTTTTCAAGTTACACACGGAGTTAAGATCGCTGTTTATTGCATATTGTGCCAACGATGAAGAATATTACGTTTTAGGTAATAACACATCAGCGTTATTTGTTTGTCATACACACACTATATTGCAGGACTCACTACAAATACCCTACGGACAGAAAAAAGATTATTTAAGTTTTAAACGGTTGTGTAAATGTATGGAGTTATTGTATTATAGACAAATCGAGGATATGGATACTTGAGAAAAATATGGGAGAATGTTTCTTTATATAATAAGACATTAAAAATGGGCTTATATCGAGAAAAAAGGGTAAATGGAATATGAAAAAGACAGGAATTGTGATATGTGTGCTTGCGGCACTAGTGGGACTTGCGGGATGTTCATCAGTGGTAAGCAGTGATAAAACAGATAGAACCAAATCGGGTATAGAGAGTCAAGGAAAGTTCAAGGTCAATACACCGGATGAGGAGTGGTTCAAGGAGACTGCCCTAGATGTGGCGGCTTCGGTGAACGAACTTGCAAATGATGAAGCTTATATAAAGGTAATGGGCGGAAGTGACGAGGTTGCTGAAGCCGCAAGTGACTGGGGTGATAATATAGCCGACACAAGTGGCAAGATTGCAGTTGTGATAATCTCGGATAAAGCAGCAAAATTCATTATGGGGCAGACTGATGGTGAAACGTCCCTGTCCGATACGGCCAGAGACCGTGTTGAAAAAAATGCGTGCTTGGCATTTGGAAATTATGTGACCGCCAGCGCTGGGGGAGCGAGTGCATTGGCGGCCTCATCAATACTTAGGTATGATCAGGCGTATGTAGTAAGTGAACCGGTGCTGGATCAGGTGTGGGTGATCCCAGCTGGGGAGGAATGTGCACTGTGGATAGCCTATAGTAACTGTGGTGACGGAATAGTGAGCGTCAGTGGAAGTTACATGGCACTCCCTGATGGTCAGACTGTGGAGGAGGCTGCGGATTCACTGTTCAGCACGTGGGGGTTAGAAGTAGAGGTGCACGAGTGGTAAAGTCACTTTGATATATGTGTTTTAAATAAACGGCGGAGACAATGACTCCGCCGTTTATTTTGTTTATATTCCGGAGTGCTCCGGCATTTGCAAGAAAATAAAATATGATAAAAATAATAAGCAGCAATACGGAGTTGACTTTTAAGTTTACTTATATACAATAGAAATGTGTATTTTTAGGCTGAAAATTTATATAAAGGGAGATTTATCAAAGAAAGAGCGGAATAATGCAGCATTAATAAGTGCAAAATATTGGAAGATCAGCAGGTTTAAGGGAATTAAGTATTTCCCTAATCTTAAGTATCTTGATTGTGGACACAATAATCTCACATCACTAGATCTTTCGGGAAACAAGAAACTGGAAAAACTCAACTGTGATTATAATAAGCTTACATCACTTGACTTGTCAAAGAATACGAAGCTGAAGGAGCTCTTATGATGTACATGGTATATGGACGGCGATAATAAAGGGCGATAAGCCCTTTATTTCGTGTTATACGCGATTGTTGTATGGTGGTGGTAATAGCGAAGAGAAAGATCTTTCGCCAAGTCACATAAGGAGGAAAATAAAATGAAACTGAAAAAGATAAAAAGATTGGCTGCAGCGGGGGCAGCCATGCTGATGACGCTCTCCCTTGCCGGGTGTGGAGCGGGCAGCAGATCCGTGAAGCTTGGTGCAGCGGGAGTTGGCGGTGGGTATTATGCCTTCTCAAATGCATTTGCACAGATGGCAGTGGCAGCGGACGAAGATCTTGAATTTGAAGTAAAGGCGACTGCGGGATCTACAGCGAATATAAGACTCCTGTCAGATGGGTATATTGATATGGCTATAGCACAGGCAGATCTGGTGGATGCAGCCTACAATGGAACAGGGGTCACAGATAAGAAGCGGTATCGTGGTTACTCGGCGGTTGCCAGTCTGTACACTGAGGCGTGTCAGATCGTGGTGAGGGCTGACTCAGGCATAGACAGCCTGGATGATCTTCAGGGCAAGAAAGTTTCCGTTGGCGAGGAAGAATCAGGAACCCAGAGAAATGCAGAGCAGATACTTAAGATGACAGGTCTTGTGGAATCCCTTGTAGACACAGTAAATCTCGACTATGTGGACGCGGCAAATGAACTCAAATCAGGCCAGATAGATGCATTCTTTTGTACAGCAGGTATACAGACTTCAGTGATCGAGGAGCTGTCTAAAGAGTGCGATGTGAAGCTTATCGGAATAGATGATAAGTGCAGGGATAGACTAAAATCAGTGTATGGCTTCTATACGGATTACACCATACCGGCGGGAACATACGAAGGCCAGGATCAGGACGTTGAGACTCTTGGGGTCAGAGCGGTGCTTCTTGCAAGAGACGATATGGATGAGGAAATAGTGGAGGAGCTCACAGGACTTCTCTTTGAACATTCGCAGGATATACAGTATTCCATACCACTCACTTTCCAGATCGATGAGAGTGAGGCTGTGAAGAACGTGACCATTCCATTGTTTAAGTTTTATGAATCAGTTAGCGAACATTTGAGAATCAGCTAACTATTGAC
>ENA-UPWU01000582-UPWU01000582.1-human-gut-metagenome-genome-assembly--contig:-NODE-582-length-16734-cov-16.974485_pt1 | contig 16734 bp, 21 predicted proteins | sample MGYA00250058_ERZ773392 | MGnify/ENA primary metagenome ERZ773392 (study PRJEB29103, sample SAMN06112084) | human gut metagenome | biome: human gut; feature: ankylosing spondylitis patient; material... | reverse complement strand
GGACTCGGAACATGCCGGACGACGACCCGGACAAGTGGAACGAGTTCAAGACGTATGCCGAATATGACGTGATTGCCGAACGCGACATCGTGGAACAGCTGGACCAATTCCCATTCCCGGAGTTCGAACGTCGGAACTACCTCGTAGACCAAAGCATCAATGACCGGGGAATTCTGATAGATCTCGACATGGCCGGGAACGCCATCTCTTTCGATGAGGTATACACGGAGGAGATGACCGACCGGATGAAGGAGCTAACGGGCTTGGACAATCCTAACAGTTTAGCTCAGCTCAAGACGTGGCTCAGCACTAATTTCGGACTCAACTTCCCTGCACTGGGAAAGCCCGAAATCCTCGAATATCTGAAAAACAATCCGGAGGCTCCCGATCTGGTCAAGGAGGTTCTCGCTGGTCGGCTTGCACTGTCCAAGACTTCGACTAAGAAATACACTGCTATGCTCAACTGCGCTGCCAAAGACCGGAGAGCCCATGGACTATTCCAGTTTTACGGAGCCAACAGAACAGGGCGCTGGTCGAGCCGAATGGTTCAGCTCCAGAACCTCCCCCAGAACCACATGAAGGACTTGGACCTCGCCAGAAGCATGGTAGAGAAAGGAGACTACGACCTTTTCGAAATGTGTTACGACAACATCCCGAATGTTTTGTCCGAGCTCATCCGAACAGCCTTCATAGCCCCGGAGGGTAAAATGTTTGCAGTAGCCGACTTTAGTGCTATTGAGGCCCGAGTCCTGTCCTGGTTAGCCCAGGAGAAATGGCGACTCGACGTCTTCAACACTCATGGCAAGATCTATGAGGCATCAGCATCACTCATGTTCGGGGTCCCCATTGAGCAGGTTACGAAAGGATCGGACCTCAGACAGCGGGGAAAGACGGCAGAATTAGCACTCGGATATGAGGGGTCGGTCAACGCAATGGAGAAGATGGACAAAGAGAAGAAGCTGTCCAAAAAGGAAATGTATTCCATTGTAGCTCTTTGGCGTCGAGCCAATCCTAAAATCGTTGAGTTTTGGGCGGAGGTGAACGAGAAGGCCATCGAGTGCGTCCAGACCAGAAAGACTAAAAAGGTAAGTTGCCTCGTATTTGAACATGACGGAACCAATCTGACAATAGCCCTCCCAGCGGGGAGAAAATTATACTACAGAAATCCCCGGGTGAGACCCAACAGGTTCGGGCAGACTGGCATTGTCTACGACGGCATGGTCCAGTCAGTAGGATGGACTGAGGTAGAGACTTACGGGGGCAAACTGGTGGAGAACATAGTCCAGGCAATCTCCCGGGATCTTCTCGCCGAAGCAATGTACAGACTAAGCATTATGAAAGACTTCGAAATAGTAATGCACGTCCATGATGAAGCCATTGCAGAGGTAGACGAAGACCGAGCCGGGGATTGTCTGGAAACTATGTGTAGAGTTATGGGAGAGGATCTTCCTTGGCTGAACTGCTTGCCAATGGGATTACCTCTCAAAGCAGACGGATACGTTACTAAATTTTATAAGAAAGACTAATGACATACGACGGGGAACTTGATATTGCAATCGGACTGAGCGCAAGATCAAAAGTATGGAGCAACAGGAAACTGAAATGGTCTGAATTGGTCAGTCGACTCGGGGAGGAGAACAAGACCACTGAAACATTTAAGGAGTTTGTTTCTGCAAGCAAGGAGGACCAGCTCAAAATAAAAGACGTAGGCGGATACGTTGGAGGCTACCTGAGAGGGGGCAAAAGAAGCCCGGCCAATGTGGTCCACAGACAGCTGATGACCCTCGACTTGGACTTTGCTCACAAAGACCTCTGGGATGACTTTACTCTCCAGTTTGACAATGCAGCTGTTCTGCACGGGACTCACAAACACTCAGATGCGTCTCCTCGGTACCGACTAATAATGCCACTGAGCAGAGAGGTCACGGCTGATGAGTATGTGGCCATAAGCCGAAAAATTGCCGGGATAATCGGGATAGACCTTTTCGACAATTCAACTTTCGAGACCAACCGACTCATGTTCTGGCCTTCTACGCCGAAGGACATGGACTACTATTTTAAGGTCCAAGACGGCCCATGGATTGATGCTGATGAGATACTCAACTCCTATGCTGATTGGAAAGACTCGTCACTTTGGCCCACAGCTTCGTCCCGTTTCGAAGCTGTCGACAGAGCCGTTAAGAAGCAGGAGGACCCAACCATAAAGAGGGGGCTCATAGGAGCGTTCTGTAGGACGTACTCCATCCCCGAAGCAATAGAGACCTTCCTCTCCGACACCTATGTCCCGTCAGCATTGGAAGACCGATACACTTACACAAAAGGCAGCGCCTCGGCTGGTCTGATCGTGTATGAGGACAAGTTCGCTTATTCCCATCATGGAACTGACCCGTGTGGGGGTAAACTTTGCAATGCGTTTGACCTGGTCCGCATACACAAATTCGGCCACCTTGACGACAAGGTAAAGGACCCCTCGTCGAAGTTGCCAAGTGTGTCAGCAATGGAGGAGTTCGTACGCAATGACCCCGACACTAAGACAACCATTGCCAACGACCACATCAACAGTGCCAAGTACGAGTTTGCCGATCCAGAGCATGATCGGACTCAGGAAGAAGTAGTCGAAAATGAGATTGACCCGGAGGCTGAGAGCGTCGAGTGGATGAAGGAGCTGGAGGTTGATACTCGAGGAGCGTACCTCTCGTCGGATGCCAACCTCAACCTCATATTTGCAAACGATCCCCGGTTCAAAAGACTGTTCAGACAAAACGACTTTGACGGGAAGAGGTACGTTTTCGGGAATCTCCCGTGGCGTCGGGTTGTTAAGCCGGAGCCGGTCAAAAATGTAGACTATTCCGGGGTCAGGAACTATTTGGGTTGCGTATATGGTATAACGTCCTCTCTAAAGATCGACGATGCCATGGCTCTGGAATTTGAACGCAACCACTTCCATCCGATTCTGGACTATCTCAACGACCTCAAATGGGACGGTGTCCAACGGGTAGACAAACTCCTGATTGACTACATGGGGACTGACGACAATATCTACTCTCGCGAAGCCATCCGCAAGATGCTGGTTGGAGCAGTTGCCCGAGTTATGAACCCGGGGGTCAAATTCGACCTTGTGCTAATGCTCGTAGGACCCCAAGGATCAGGCAAAAGTACGTTCATCAAAAAATTGGGAAAATCCTGGTTTAGCGACACATTCCTGACAGTACAGGGGAAAGATGCTCTCGAGCAGATCCAGGGGGCATGGCTTATTGAAATAGCTGAGCTCTCCGGTCTCCGCAAAGCGGAGGTTGAGTCAGTGAAGCATTTCATATCTAAGTCAGAAGACTCATTCCGACCAGCGTATGCCAGAACTTCCGAGATATATCCCCGGCAATGCGTCTTTTTCGGCACCACCAACGACAGCGAATTCCTGAGAGACCCCACTGGCAACAGACGCTTCATGCCAGTGGACGTGGTCCCCAACAATGCCAAAAAAGACGTGTTCATGGAACTGGACGACGAGATAGACCAGATATGGGCTGAGGCAGTTGTCCTGTACAAATCCAAGGAAAAACTCTATTTGAGCCATGAAGCAGAAAAAATAGCCAAAAATGAGCAAAGCTCGCACAGCGAGTCGGATGAACGGAAAGGCATCATTGAGGCGTACTTGGAACGTCAACTCCCGGACAACTGGGACTCAATGGACCTCTACCAGAGAAGAGACTTCCTGGTCGATGAGTTAAACCCCAAAGGGACCACCCCCCGAGACTACGTGTGTGTTGCTGAGATATGGTGCGAATGTCTTGGGCGGAACAGGGAGGACATGGACCGGTATAAGACCCGAGAAATCAATGACTTGTTGAAGAGCATGCCCGAATGGGAACCGTGCAAGTCTACTAAAAATTTCCCCATTTATGGAAAGCAAAAATATTACGTGCGAAAACTCGATTGAGAAACGGCTCGTCACTGAGGTGGAGAGAGTTGGTGGCTGGTGTTTGAAACTCCCCGCAATTCACAATGCTGGCCTCCCCGATCGTATATGCCTTTTTCCTGGGGGGAGGATATTGTTTGTGGAACTGAAGGCCCCGGGCAAGAAACCCCGGAAGATTCAACTTTTCATGCACCGAAAAATTAGGGCTTTAGGTTTCAGAGTAGAGGTCGTAGACACCCCTGAACAAATTAAAAAAATAATAAAGAAGTATGAAGAACAATGCAAATTTAGCTCAGGCAAGAATTGACAGAGCAATTAAAGAAGAGGGTGACTACTATGCTACTCACCCATCTATGGTTGAGAGATTTATTTCTCGGGTTTCGGATAAATATGAACTTGGAAAAATTTTAGAACCTGCTTGTGGGGGGGGTCACATTAGTAGGGTCTTAGAAGATTATTTATTCGAAGTAGAATCATCAGACCTGTTCGATCGGGGGTTTGGCCATACGGGGTTTAACTTTTTAGAGAGGACCGAATTATTCGAGGGTTCAATTATAACGAACCCCCCTTATTCACTGGCTGATGAATTTGTTAAAAAAGCGATAGAGATCCAAAAGGGGACAGGGATAATCGCAATGCTATTTCAATTACAGTGGATAACTGCTCAAAAAAGGGCTGTGTTTGAACCATATTTGTCGGATATATACATCCTTAGAGGGCGCGAGGGTTGCGGTAAAAACGGAGACTTTTCCACAGTACTAAGAGCCATCAATTATGCGTGGTTTGTGTTTAGAAAAGATTTCGAGGGAGTAAAAGAAGTACACATAATATGAAATATAGTGACTTACATGATTATCAGCTACAAGCTGTTGACCACATAATAAGCCACACGCACTGTGCTCTGTTCCTGGACATGGGATTGGGTAAAACAGTGTCTACTTTGACAGCCATCAACGAGCTCATGTTTAAAGAGGTCGAGGTCCGACGGGTATTAGTCATAGCTCCCAAAAGAGTAGCCGAATCAGTCTGGACACAGGAGGTCGAGAAATGGGACCATTTGAAGCACATTAAAGTGTCTCGCATCATCGGAACAGAACGTCAACGTCGTGAGGCTCTTGCCAAGAAGGCAGACATATACACCATCGGGAGAGACAACGTGGCTTGGCTATGCGGGCTCTACGGGGGATCTTGCTTACCATTCGACATGGTGGTCATCGACGAGCTCAGCAGTTTCAAGAATCCCAAGTCAATCCGATTCAAAGCTCTTAAGCACGTTCAGGCTTCACTCTCCCGAGTAGTAGGTTTGACTGGTACCCCGGCACCCAACGGTCTTATGGACCTTTGGGCCCAAATGTACCTCCTGGACCGGGGAGAGCGCTTGGGCAAATACATATCCCACTATCGTGACAACTACTTTAAGCCAGGACGTAGAAACGGGCATATTGTATATTCGTACGACATATCCAAAGAGAATCAGGAGCGCATATATTCAAAGATAGGGGACATCTGCATGAGCATGAAAGCTAAGGACTACCTCGATCTCCCCGAGCGCATCGACAACATAGTCGAGATCCAGATGCCCCCAGAAATCCAAAAAGCTTATGACTCTTTCGAGGAGGAACAAGTTCTCAGCATGATTGATCAGCTCGGGGGCGCCGTAGAGATACCAGCTGTCAATGCAGCAGCTTTGTCCACTAAGCTCCTCCAGTTTGCCAATGGAGCAGTGTACGATGAACAGAGAGTGGCCCATGAGGTGCACACGTTGAAGATCGAAGCCACGAAGGAACTCATTGAGGACGCCGGGGGACAGTCGGTCCTCATAGGTTGGACCTTCCAGCATGATAGGGACCGACTCATGAAGGCTCTCGCCAAGTATAAGCCCAGGGAACTCAAAACGGAGAAGGACATCGTTGACTGGAATGCCGGCAGAATCCAGGTTCTTTTGATGCACCCGGCTTCCGGGGGTCATGGGCTCAACCTCCAAGCCGGAGGACACCGCATCATCTGGTTTGGGCAGACCTATTCTCTCGAGCTGGAGCAACAGTTCAATGCTCGACTTGACCGACAAGGACAGAAGGAGGTCGTGATAGTCAATAAACTGGTATGCTCGAAGACAGTGGATCAGGACGTCATAAGAGCCCAGAAAGCGAAGACCCGGGGGCAGGATGCTCTCATGGAAGCTGTAAAAGCGAGGGTCGAAAAATATATGAAAAAATATCGCAAAACATCGTAGTATTTGTAGCAGAAGTATTATATTTGTGATACAAACAAAACAATAACACTATGAACTACGAAAACAAACACCGAATCGAAAGTCTGGCAAAAGCCGCTTGTCCCAACAACAAAAAAGTCTCGGTCATATTCCGAAGCAAAGAGAACAAGTTATCCGACCGGCCCAACGCTTTCATAGTAACTGTCGGGAAGAAGGGCTACACCTCAGTTAGACAGTCGAACTATTGGGCAGTAGACACAGTCAACTCCTGCAAAGACTACTCCGACCAGGAGCTCGCCCAGATCCTGAACACGATAACCAAAGACCTCGGGGCCCTCCGATTCTTCGGCTATCAGGATGCTAAATTCGTAAATTACAAAGGTGAAGAAGTAGAGGCTTAGCCTCTACTTTTCTCCCGTTTTATCGTAATAATAAAAATAATTTTCGTATATTTGTACTACAAACAAAAGGACAATGAAACGGTATTACTACGAACTAATGGACGAGGACTACAATAGCTACGAAGCAGCTATCCCCGACGGAAGAATCAAAACCAGGGCTATTGCTCAAGCAAAACGAGCAATGAAGGACTTGGGGATCAAAAGGGCTCTACCGGCAGTCAACAACATGAAAACCTCCAACATATTAGACATAATCACAGTCGAATTGGATTGAAATAATTTCAATTTTTCTGGTGAAAAATTTTTTTAATTGGGCATTTTTTCTTACTTTTACACTACACTTAACAACTAAACACTATGGAAAAGTTTATCGAAAAGTACAAGAGCTACAGCTCGAAAGTTCTTCAAAAGTTGGCCAAGGTCAAGACCGGTGACGAGCTTGACGCCATCGAATCCATCCTCGCATCGAGAGGAGCATCTCAGGAACATCCGGCAGAGGAGGGCGCTGTCTACAACGCCACTGAGACCGAAGAGTACAAAGCCGAGAACGGCATCAAGGAGAACGACGAGGTCGCCGAAGAGAAGCCGAAGAAGGAGCCCAGGGCAAAGACTCCGAAGGAGCCCAAGGAGCCCCGCCTGCTGAAAAAGGAGGTATCGTCCGAGGAGGCAAAGGCTAACCTCGAGAATGCCAAAGCCAACATCGGTCGCTTCTGCAAGTTCATCTGCACGAAGACCAAGGAGCAGACCGACGGCATCATCATCGGAGTTCGTCTCGACCCCCGCAACAACTTCATCCAGTACCGCATCAAGACCAACGACGGTCACGTCTGGGGAAAGGGCGTCGACTCGAAGGATCTGGAGATCGGCGAGATGGCCCCGGTTCCCGAGGAGAAGCCGAAGCGCGGCCGGAAGAAGGCAGCTCCCGAAGCAGCTCCCGAAGCAGAACAGAACGAGCCGGGGAACGCACCGGCTGAGGAGTAAGTAAGAGCTCCTCGCCCATTGGAGCCGTCACTCCATTGGGCACCCCGGAGTGGTACAGGAGGGTTCGAGTCCCTCCCCGGGGTCTAACCTTATAAAACAACAAAATTATGAGAAAATTTATTGAGTTCCTCGAAAGAAACAACGCATGGGAAAACTTCGAGAGAAACTTCATCGAACAAAAAACGAACGTAGGAGGGTACAAAAACACATGTAAAATTTGGAAGAACCAAGAACTAGATACGGCATTCGGGTGGGAGCTCACAAAAGAGGGGGTAGGATATTGGTCTAAACTAAATGACAAATGGAAACAAAAGAACAAATCCCTTAAAGAACAACTATTGAGCGATGACTAACAGGGAAAAAGCAACCAGAGAGATCCGGCAGGTGTGGCTGGACGCGACCCTCCGAGAGGAGGAATTAATTAGAAAAAAATCATGAGTAACATACTTAAACACGCTGACCAAATCATCAATGAGCGGGCAGAGGAAAAGGAGAGACAATACGGACCGTTCATGGAATGCAACCAGAAGGCCGCAGAGATCGCCTCGGTCATTACCGGTAAGCCTCTGACCGCTCTTGACGTGTCTTGGGTCCAAGTGGCAGTGAAAATGGCCCGTGAATCCAATGCACACAAGGAGGACAACCTCCTTGACATGGTAGCCACAATCGGGGCCATCAACAACGAACTCGAGGGCCCCAAGCCGTTAAAAGCTCCGGGAGTAGTACCTACGTACTTCTCAACCATTTCGGAGGCTGTAGACTTCATCCGGATCAGCCCCATCGAGGTGCATGAGATCAAACATGTTCTCACAGAAGAGGGACGCAGAATAGCTGTATATTACTCTCACAAAGAAGACCCGGGGCAATGTAACCCGTTCACAGAGATGCAATGCAACCCGTTCACAAAGATCAAGCTATGAATACACAAGACTTTAAGCCATTCATTAAGAGCTGGGAGGAGATTTATGCCCTCCAGGGGGAGCTCCAGCTCATATACAGACCATATTTCAAGGAGCGCATCGCGAACTTTGACATCAACACTTTGGAGGATCAGGAGCTTTTCAAAAAACTCTGTTGGCAGATTGTAGAGGAACTCGCTGAGGCAAAGGAAGCTATCGAGGAGGAACTCGATGGCGAGCACTTTGATGAGGAGCTGATTGACGCATTCAACTTCATGTTGGAGCTTTACCAGCTTTATGGCATGACTCCTTCTTTCGACTGGACGCTGCCTAAATGGGCACAGGATTCGGAAGACGAAGATTTTGCGGGAGATCTGCTTACCTTAATCGGACACATTGGCATGACAGCAAACTGTCTCAAGAACCGGGAGTGGAGACAATCTCAATATCTGGTAGACCTGGTAGTTTTCGAGGACCGGCTCAAGGGGATATGGACTTACTTCATCATAATGTTCGAGCATTTGGGCCTCTCCGAGACTCGGGTCAAAAAGCTCTGGTCGTTGAAGTATCAAGTAAATATGTTTCGCATCAAATCCAAATACTGACATGGGTAGAATATTCAAAGACTGTTTCGAAATGATCCGGGAGATGGATCGGGAGCTCAAGGTTTCCGGCATCACGGTCCCGGTCAACCATTACCAAAACCAAGAACTCAGCGGGGACGACCGGCTCACCAAGGAACTCATCGGAGTGGGCTTTGTCATCTCGAAGCCGTATCTCGGCAAACGTGAGATGCTCGACTTCATGTTCAAAGACGAGGCCGAGCTCATCGAGAAGTATTGCCGAGCAGAGCTCTCCGACCGGCTTGACCGAAACGGGGTCAATCCGGGTAAGAGCTGGGAAATCCGACGGGACTTGTGGCAGAAGTTGGTGAGCAAGACTCGTCAGGAGGGTCGCTTCGACTACACCTATTCAGAGCGTCTGCACATTTTTCACAAGGGACCCGAAATACACCAGTTGGACAATGTCATCATGACTCTCCGGGACGACCCGCACTCCAGACGAGCAATGGTCATGATCTTCGAGCCGGAGGACACCCGGGCAACAGCCGGGGCTTTGACCCGAGTACCTTGCTCCGTCAGCTACCAGTTCCTCATCCGGAACAATCGCCTCCACGTGATATATTATATCCGAAGCAACGACTTCTTCAAGCACTTCGCAATTGACATCTGGTTGACGGAGGCCATGATGGACTACGTGTTCAACATCCTCGCAGCCACCTATCCCTCTCTCAAGAAGGGATCTCTGCATTACTTCGCTGGGTCCCTTCATGCATACAACGAAGACCTCTCCAAATGGGTAATCTACTAAATTATGACTATCGACGAAGCAAGAGCTAAAGCTCATCAGCAATATGACGATTGCATGTTCTGCCCGGGATGCTCGAAGCTCCTGACTGGGCTCCACATGGGGAGCCAGTGCTACACTAACTGGATCGAGAAGAAGGCACAACAAATCCTCAAAAACTCGAAGAAGAGACATGACAGGAGGAAGTGAGGAGCCCATCATCATCGGGCTGGCAATAGCAGTAGTAATTGGAATAGGGATCATATGTCTCATGGACGCTCTCAGAAACAAACTAAAGTGATATGTGTGGAATAAGTATAACAAGAAGGGCTAACGTCATTGACCAGATCAAGCATCGGGGCATTGAATCCGCCCAGATTGCTGAAGGAGGATGGTTTCTCGGTCATGTCCGTTTGCCCATTCAGACTGAACCAGGCGATGGCCTGGCTCAGCCTATAGAGTTAGCCGGAAACAATGGGTGGCTTCTTTACGTGGGGGAGATCTACAACTATCCTACGAGGTATTCCAGCGACGTTGAGTACCTTCGGGATTTGTTTGGGACCAACTGCTTGGAGGACATTCTCCTCGAAGCCAACAACTGGGATGGCATGTGGGCAATATGCTGGTACAGGAAGGGACACATTGTTGTCTTCACCGACCCCCTTGGTAAGAAGCAGCTCTACTACAACCAGTTCGGGGAAATCTGCTCGGAGATAACCCCGTTGGTGTCGGACTTCCGAGACTTCGACCGGTACTATCAGTCGGAAGTGTTCAAATGGGGCTACAACTGGGATGACCGGACTCCGTGGAACACCGTTAAGCGTATCATGCCGAATACTGTCTATTCCTTCGATGACATGAAGGTGAAGCCCACCATTATCCGGAGGGACTACTACAGATGGGGGATAGGGGAACGGAGTCATTTCGCAAAATCCGAGTTCGCCGAAGTCCTCCGGGGCTTGGTCGAGAGGTCCGTAAAACGCCGGGCAATGTACTCTAAAGTCCCGGTCGGAGCTTTGGTTTCTGGAGGACTGGATTCGTCCATAGTTGCCTCTATTCTTCATCGAATGGGCCTGGGGGTTAATCTCTATATGGTGGAGAATAATGAATCAAAATTTGGCATGCTATTGTCCGAATTTTTAGGGGTTTCTATCACCTCTCTTGGCCCTATCCCCGATGATGATTGCCTGGAGAGGTGTCTCCGCTACAACGAAACCCCCATCGACTTGGGCTCCATGATCCCCCAGTTCCGACTCATGGAGAAGGTCAAGGAGAAGGTCATCCTGACCGGGGATGGAGCTGACGAACTCTTCGGGGGCTATCGCCGAGTTGATGACTATGACTCCCAGCTCTCAGACGTGTTCCAAGAGCTTCCGTTCTACCACATGCCTCGGCTTGACCGGGCTTCCATGAGGAGCACAGTTGAACTTCGGTCACCATTCCTGGGACATGACGTTGTCAGGTTCGCTCTCCGTTTGCCCCGGGAGGACAGAACTCACAAGCGCATTCTCAAAGATGCTTTCAGCGACGTCCTGCCTCAGGAGATTCTCGACCGACCCAAAGAGCCTCTCAAGTGCCAAAGTATCCGACAGGACCCGATGGCGTACCGCAAGAAGTGTCACGAAATATTCTACAACTTATGGCAATAGCTATTGGATATTACCGGGTATGGTTTAAAGAAGATGACTCCAATACGGAGGCTCAGTGGTTCAAAATGACGCTCCGTAAGGGGTCTGTTAGACCTTCCATACGTTCCATAAGTCGGGAAGAGGCTTTGTGGTGGATCAAGTCCCGAAAAATGAAAGACGTTACCCCAGGCAATGCCTGGGGCAAGATATTCGAATCGGAAGGCCAACCGTTCAGGAAGGCATTCCAGGAGCTGCCTCTTCACACACGTTACAATTTTATCGAAGGGGCAGCTCTCTCATCAGGTACAACACACCGAGCTCGGCTCGAAAAATACTTTAAAAAATGAAAATCGTAAAAGTAAGAAACGTCAAGACCCCAACCAGAGGAACGGGTCTGTCCGCTGGGCTGGACTTCTACATCCCGGAAGACTTCAAAGCCAGACAGATCTGGCCGGGCGAAAGCATCAACATCCCATCCGGGATCAAAGCTCGAATACCCCGGGGGTGTGCCCTCATCATGTTCAACAAGAGTGGCATTGCTACCAAGCATCAGCTCCAGGTTGGAGCCTGCGTGGTTGACGAAGACTACCAAGGAGAGATCCATCTGCATGTCATGAACGTCGGCAAGGAAGTCGTCATCCTCAAGCCGGGCATGAAGCTGGTTCAGGGTTTGGCGATGCCGGTCTTATACGTCGGGGTGGAAGTTCTCGAGTCGGAGGCCGAGCTTTTCCCGCAATCGACTGAAAGAGGACAGGGGGGCTTTGGGTCCACGGGGGAATAGGACCCCCGGCCCCAAAAGTTGATGGTTTTATTGTTTCTTTGTTTACAATTTTCCCCATGGCCCCGGCCCCAAAAGTTGGTCAAACCATTGTTTCATTGTTTACAAATCAGGGGGACCCCCGGCCCCAAAAGTTGATAAAACCATTGTTCCATTGTTTATTGGCAAAAATCTCGACAGCCCCTCCCCTAAAATCCGGGGGACCCCTATTGTTTATTGTTTATCTTTCCAATGGAAAGAATCCCAAATCATTGATAATCAACCCCTTAAATTAAAACAGCAGTAAACAATGAGAAACAATAATAAACAATCATTGTTTCTCGATAATCGATTGAATATCAATGATTTAGGCCCTTGTAAACAATGTAAACAATAATTTAGGAGGAAAACCTGAATAGGGAATATGAGGAAAATTATGACCAATTTAGGAAATGAAAAATCACAAAATAGAGTGCACAGAAACATTGTTTACATTGTTTCTCCGGGGGTGATTTTAGGGCCTAACCCATTGGGTATCAATCACTTAGGTGAGAAACAATGAAAAATTTATTGTTTCTCTGCTATTTTTCCAGCATTTTATCGTAGTATTTACCACAGAAGTACTATATTTGTAGTGTAAACAAAAACCTACACAACTATGAGAACAGTAAAATCGGTACTTATCGTCACTCGAATGGGATACGTTGAGGGGGTCTTCACTTCCTTCAGAGCTTTGGCTAACTCCCGGGGAGCCACTCGAATCAACATTGAAGGTGAGTACGAGCCTTACACTGAGACTGAACTGAAAGACATTGCAGCTAACGGCCAGACCTTCACTTACTTCGGCGAGAAATGTAGAATATCAGCAAGAACCTTAAACATGTAACTATTATGAAAAAGACCGAAAAATACGTAGTTTTCAAGTACGAAGACGAGTTCGGATTTCACTACATGGTAATGGACAAGCTTCCAGGAGAGGGACCCACACACCCGGAGACCCTCTCGTTCAAGAAGAAGATCAATCCCAATTGTACTCCGGGAGCTATCACTCGTCAGCAGTTTTCGGAGGACGGCAAAACGGCTTATGTGCCCAGCTCCAAATTCGTCCCCGTGTCGGGTTGGTGGACAGATAAGGCGGACGTCCTGGAGTGGCAGGAAAGGACCCGGGTTTACAGAGACACCAAGGAACCGGAGAGAAAAGGAGACGTTCTGGAGTGGCAGGAAGGGATCCGGGTTTACAGAGCCACCGAGGAACTGAAGAAGGAAGGAGAAGACCTCAAGCTCGAGAAAGCCATTGAGCCTATACGAGAAGCATACAGTCGTCTCAGTCCAAGCGGGAGGAGTACGTTTATTGCTCAGGTGGTCTACCTCCTCACCAAGTAAACATTTTTCATTAAAAAGATTGAAAAAATTTCAATATCAGGGGAAAATTGATTATATTTGGGATAAACAACATGGACAACACAATGACTATCAATCTCAGAGAATTAATTGAACAGAGAGGGCTCAGGCTTCAAGAAGTGGCAGAAATTCTGTTCCCCGATAACCGGTTTCCCCGAGCAGCTCTCAATCGGGTTCTCAACGGAAAAACCTTGTTGAATTCAGAGCAAGTCTCCCGTTTAGCAGTTTGGCTCCATGTATCTGTCGACGATCTCTACAGAGGAGCATGGAACTCTGAGTTTAAAGGAGAGACATGTATTCTGACAAACGGGAACTACAGAGCCGAGTTATCGGTCAAAACGGGAGAGACGAGGGTGTTCCACCTCGGGTCCCTGTTTCATGAAACTGTTCTCCATGACCCGGCTATATCTCTCAGCAAGTACATTGAACTCCTGAACACCATAATCAAAAATCATCAAGCCAATGAAAGTAGAAATTAAGTTCGAGGCAAACCTCGAAGAGACTCAGGATCTCGAAATGGTCCGCAAAATCTGTCAGGTTATCGGAGCAAATCCCGTGACAGTTAAGACGACTGACGTCAAGAAATCAGTCCCTGCACAGGACGTGAGGAAGCCAGCTCCGGCTCCGGCTCCAGTCCCCAAAAAGACTGAGGAGCCCGAACCCATGCCGATGGATACGAACTCCTCTTTGGGTTCTGGCCCTGCTGTCTCCATTCAGGACATCCGGGCTCTTCTGGCAAGTAAGGTGGACAACAACCGCGAAGCCATCCGGGCAAAGCTCACTGAACTGGGAGCGAAGAATGTGACGGGATTGGATGCCCGAAACTACGACTCGTTCTACGAATTCCTCAAAGACCTTGCGTAATGGGAACCCCAAATCATTCATCTCGTAAGCACGCCATGCTTTCGGCATCAAAGGCAGACCGGTGGATCAACTGCACCCCCAGTGCCAGACTGGAGGAAAAGGTTGAGGAAACCGGTAAGCCTTCCAAGTATGCCGAAGAGGGTACTCTGGCTCACGAGATGGCAGAATGTTACCTCCGAGCGAGATTCCTCATAACGCCTGTTGACGTTACGTCTGCTGAACTCCGGACGCTGAAGAAGAACAGTCTCTACACTGAGGCCATGGATGAGCCCGTAATGGCTTATTGCCAGTACGTAACGGACCAATATACTGAAGCTCTGCGGAAAACCAAAGACGCTCTCGTTCTTCTGGAGGAGAGACTGGACTTCTCGGCTTGGGTCGAACAAGGGTTCGGCACTGGAGACGCTTGCATTATCGCTGACGGGGTCATGGAGATCATAGACCTCAAGTTTGGCACTGGAGTGCCGGTTTTCGCTGAGAACAATGCTCAGTTGATGCTGTATGCTCTTGGGGCCTTGTCCAAATTTGAAATGGTCTACGACATCAACATGGTAAAGTTGACTATCGTCCAGCCCCGGCAGGAGCGAATCTCGTCATGGGAGATTACCCCCGAAGACCTCTACAAATGGGGTGAGGAGGTAGTGAAACCCAAAGCAGCTCTCGCTTACTCCGGGGAGGGGGAACTCCAAGTCGGGCACTGGTGCAGGTGGTGTAAAGTCAAAGCTCTGTGTCGCAAGATGGCAGACCACAATCTGGACTTGGCCAAACACGAGTTCAAAGAGCCCGAACTCCTAACCACGGAGGAGCTCGCTCAGATTTTCGAGCAAGCCCCCATGCTTCAAGAATGGGTAAATGCTGTATCTGAGCATCTGCTCTCCAAAGCCATCTCGGGCGAGAAGGTCCCGGGATATAAGGTAGTAGAAGGAAGGTCAATGCGGAAATGGACTGACGAGAATGCCGTTCAGGAAGTTCTTACCGCATGCGACTACACCCCAGAGCAGTTCCAAGTTGTCAAACTGGCTGGAATCCCGGCTATCGAGAAGCTCCTCAAAAAGGACTTCGATTCACTGGTCGGGGACCTCGTCATCAAAGCTCCTGGCAAACCCACTCTCGTCCCTGAGTCTGACAAACGTCCGGCAATGGGCATAGAACAAGCAAAACTCGATTTTTCAAATAACTAAACTCCAACAATTATGAGTGCAACAACCAAAGTAGTTACCGGCAAAGTCCGGTTCAGTTACGCCAACGTATGGGAACCCCGTGCAATGGAGGGTTCCGACCGAGCAAAATACTCGGTGTCCCTTCTCATCTCGAAGACTGACTCGGCAACTCTGTCTCGGGTCAAGGAGGCCATCGACACGGCTCTCAAAGAAGGCATCGCCAAATTGGGCGGCAAGATTCCCCCGACGTGGAAGAACCCCCTCCGTGACGGGGACACCGAAAGACCGGACAATCCGGAGTATGCTGGACACATGTTCGTCAATGCCAACTCGGACAACCGTCCTGGCATCGTGGACGTCAACCTCAACCCCATCATCGAAAAAGAGGACTTCTACTCAGGGTGCTATGGCCGGGCGTCGATCAACTTCTACGCCTTCAACACCAATGGCAACAAAGGCGTTGCTTGCGGGCTGAACAACCTCCAGAAGTTGGCTGACGGAGAACGTCTCTCCGGGGGATCTTCGGCAGAAGAGGACTTCGGCCAGAACCCGTGGGACGACGACCTTATGTAGGTTGGTATGCTGGGTCTTATTCGGGATTAGGGGTTCGAATCCCCGCCCAGCAACAAATTTAACAATGATCAACATGACTAGACGCTTATATTTCGATACAGAAACATATAGCCCGGAGGACATTAAGTCCACAGGCGCCTATAAATACATAGAATCGGGGGACTTTCAGCTCCTTATAGTGTCTTTCGCCTTTGACACCTCTCCCGTTCAGGTGATTGATCTGGCCAAAGGAGAGAAGCTCCCCGACTATTTCATCTCCGCTTTAACTGATCCGGGTATTGAGAAATGGGCTCATAACGCTGTATTTGAGAGACTCGTATTTAAGCGTATAGGACTACCTATCCCGATCGATCAATTGTATTGCTCAATGACCAAAGCAGCCTATTGCGGACTGCCTTTGGCTCTGGATGAACTCTCCAAGGCGTTGGTCCTCGGGGAGCACGGGAAGAAATCAACAGGTAAAGCTTTAATCCGGTTTTTCTGTTCCCCGTGCAAGCCAACTAAGTCCAACGGGATGAGGACTCGGAACATGCCGGACGACGACCCGGACAAGTGGAACGAGTTCAAGACGTATGCCGAATATGACGTGATTGCC